>JAEEGI010025835.1_pt1 | contig 11350 bp, 7 predicted proteins | sample 8958751 | NCBI WGS metagenome assembly JAEEGI01 (sample SAMN16246545, study PRJNA631951) | gut metagenome | biome: gut microbiome; feature: rumen; material: KS-attached | host: Bos | place: Iran: Karaj | collected 2018-10 | reverse complement strand
TTTGTCAGATCAATAACCGACTTCTAGACCTTTGAATCATGAGACATTACACCATAATACTAATCTTGCTTTCCTTTGTCAATGCACTATGGGGGCAAACCTACAAAATCGGTGATCTTATTACCAACGAGGACGGGTCAAAAGGCATTGTTTTCTATGTAAATCAAGACCGTACCGATGGTTGGATGGTGGCATTACACGACCTTCCATTCCAAAGTTGGGGCATGACGAGCGACATCTCAGGCCTCCAAAATCTTGAAACTCCAATGGCATTGATGAACGAAAACGATGGCTATACCAACACAGGTATCATCAGGCAATACCATGCAAGCATGGGATACGCTCAACCCTATGGCGCTGGCAGTGTTGACTATGAAAACGGGTGGTACATCCCCACTGCGGGGCAACTCATGAAGCTTTGCAGCGCGTTAAGCACCATTGAAAGCAAAATCATCTTAGCAGGAGGAAGCACATTGCAACAGTCACCCTATTTCAGTAGCACAGAGGCCTATTATGAGCAAGTCTGGACAGTTGATTTCGGAAACGCCTTCCGTGATTGGGGTGGCCAATTTATTGCTACGGCAAAAACACAATCCATAAGTGCCCTCTTCCGTGCAGTGAGAAACATTCAAGCACAACAGCCTCTTCCCGAGCCCACCCTACCCGACAACATCCTAGATGACAACTGCAACACACCTTTGCAAGGTTTTGAATGGGGCATCAAAGAAGACTGGTCGACAGGCGACAACATCTATTGTCGCATCAATCCGCTTGTGGGCGACCTCGATGACGACGGTATCCCCGAAATTGTTTGCTTCGACATGCAAGGCAACAGTTCAAGCCAAACGGCAGCTAAGATTATCAATGTGTATGACGGCAGAAGCAAGACTCGAAAAGCACAGATTACTGTGGAAAACATGGTCTGGGCACACGGCAATGGCCCATACGGTTTGGTCAAACTCCCCAATCGCAAAGGGTTGATTGTAACCGCATGCAAGGACACCAAATTATATGCTTACGACATCATGGCAGCCAACCCAAGCAATCCTGTCTGGGTATCCAACGAGAGCTACAACACGGGCTACAATGACTTCTCCGTAAGTATCGGTTTCGCCGACTTCAACGGCGACGGCCACCCAGAAATCTATGTGCGCAACAAGATTTTTGATGCCGAAACGGGCATCTTGCTTGCCACCGCCCAAGGCGGAAACAACCAAGCCAATTCCTATTCGCACAACAGCCATACCAACTATAACAGGCTCTCTTGTCCAATAGCTTTCGACATTTGTGGTGACACACGACAAGAACTCATTCTAGGCAACGAAATCTACGATGTGGTCATCACCAACCGCTTTGGCACCTTAGGCAACCATGCCACGCTGACGAAAAACGTCACGCCACCCAACAATATCATCAACGACGGACATGTGCAAGTGGCAGACTTCAACCTCGATGGTCATCCTGACATCCTCATCAGCAATCGCGACGCCGAAGGTTCGTATGGCACCGTTTCGTTCTACGTATGGGATGTGTATAACAACCAGACAAGTCTGCCAATCCAATTGGAGACCTATTTCACCGGAAAAAGTGTCCCTCTCATCGCTGACTTTGACAACGATGGCCGTTTGGAAATCCTGATAGACTGCTGCGCCAATGACGGTCAAGGCCAACGCGCCTATCGGTTCAATCCTAACACCAATAGTTTCAACCATTTATGGACTTTAACCATTGACGAAGACTCGTATTCCAACACAGCTACCCTCTTTGATTTCAACAATGATGGCATAAACGAACTCGTCCTCACCGACAATAGTCGTCTGCTCGTGTACGACCTCAGCTACAACCCACCTACGCTACTTTCAAGCATCGATTGTGGCGAGATTACCATTATGCACGTGCCTATTGTGGCCGATGTTGACAATGACGGTAGTGCTGAAATAGTCGTTACAGGCAAGCCAGGAGGCTATATGCAGGCCAACACCATGCTGAAAGTCTTCAAGTCGGCGACCGAGCCATGGAGGAATGCCCGCAAGGTCTGGAACCAATACATGTACCACGTCACCAACGTCAACGAAGACCTCACCATCCCTACCTTCTGTTTCAATACTGCAACAGCATTTACAGGATCCGATGGAACTACTCGCCGCCCCTACAACAACTTCTTGCAACAAGCTGGCTATATCACAAGTAACGGCGAACCCTACAACCCTAGTGGCTATGTGGAAGCAGAACACTATGGCGAGGGTTGCGAGACCTACTCTTTCCATGGTGTAATTTATACGGAAGGCGGCGACTATGAATACCTGATCGAAAACCCATTGGGCTGCGACACATTGCTGAACATCCATGTTCACTTAGGCGACACTATTCACAATTATCTATACAAAGCCGCTTGCGACAGCTACACTTGGAATGGGACAACATACACAGAGAGCGGCCTTTACGAGCAGACCTTCACCTCGGCACAAGGCTGCGACAGCATCGTCATCCTCGACCTAACCATTGGAGCCTCTTCTTACGTCAGCCCTATTCATGGCGAAAGCCTCATTTATTACCAAACCAACGGACAATACACCTATAGCATCGACCCTGTCGAGGGTTGCTTTGGCTACGAATGGAGCCTTGACGGGCCTTGGCCCATTCAGTTTTCGCCTGACTCGCCTGAATGCACGGTCAACATCTATTCACCTGGCACAGCCACACTGAAAGTAAGGGTCTACACGGAATGCGGTTATGTGGAGCGCACCCTCTTCATTAACCACGATGCCCGACCCGACGTGGTCATCTATCCCAATCCCACCCAAGGCGAATTCAACATCGTGCTTTACGGTATGCGAGGCGAAGCGGTCATCGTGATCTATGACTATCTGGGACAATTCATCGGGCGTTTCAGCGTCGACACGGACTTGGAAGGTATCGTCGTGCCTTGTTCCCTGGCGGGCAAAGCGGCTGGCATGTACTTGGTCACCGTCATCAACCATTACGACATGATTACCAAGAAAGTCATCAAGAAAACCCCCAGTTCTTATGGGTTCAATAACTGGGAATGGTAAAAACGTAAAACAAACATCACTATGAAAAGAACGTTATTATTATTGGGCATTTTGCTTCCATTGTTTGGTTGGGGACAAACTGTCAAAATCGGCGACATCCTATGTGTACAGGGGACTGACACCATCACAGTACATCCTATCAACTACAATGGAGGAGCCATTGGCGTGGTTTTCTACGTCGACGAGACTGGACATCATGGGTGGGTACTCCATCCTGACATACAAGCCGAAGGAATACAATGGTCTTACGAATGCGACCTCCCCTGGGGCCTAACCGGATGGCAGTCCATACGCGAAGCCATCTATGACCTTGAAGGCTACGACAACACAGGATTCCTGCGTGCGGCATCGCAGAACGACCACTCCAGATATCCAGGCGCATGGGCGGTCGACTATGAGCATGGTTGGTATTGGCCTTCAATCGGGCAACTCAACATCCTATACGGCAGTGCCCCCATCATCAACAATTCCCTCAAGCTGCTTGAAGGTGCACAAATGCAAGGCAAATGGTATTACTGGTCTTCCTCGGTATACGGCTTCGACAACGATTGTGCCCTTTATCTCGGATACGACGGCAGAATGGGAGCCATCACGAAATCCAGGCTGTATCTGGGAGAAATCCCTATGCGCATCCGCAGCATCAGAAACTTCTAAAATCGACAAGCCATGAAGAAAACGACTATCATTGCCATATTGCTCAGCCTTTCCACTGCGTTGGGACTGCAAGCACAAGAATATCACTTAGGGCAACTGGTCACCAACCCCGACGGCAGTCAGGGTGTGGTATTCTATCTTAACGAAGACGGCACCGCTGGGTGGATGGTGGCCCTGCATGATGTTGCCGCAAACATCCCTTGGGGCTTGACCGACGAAATAGAAGGGCTCCCTCACATCATCAGCCCAAATAATGACATCCTGACCAGTGCCTTCACAGACACAGACGGATTCTCAAACACTATGGCCATACTCAACCATTACCAATCCACAGGTTATACAGGACAGTATGCCGCCGCTACTGTTGACATCGCCAACGGATGGTACTTGCCTGCTGCCGGACAGCTGAAAATGCTGTATGTCAACGCCATTTTCTACGAACCGACATTAACCTCTGTTGGAGAGCCATTAGGTCTGCATCCCTATTGGTCGAGTACACAGGAAAGCAACGAAAAAGCCTGGTTTGTACATTTCGGATCGCCCTACCCAGAGGAAGCATGGGCTTGGAATGCCTATATCGGCAAGTGTCAAAAGACCAGCACCGTTCCCACCTACGGGGGTACTTTTTCCGTCAGAGCCATTCGTGACCTTGAATTCTCGCCCTTCCCCTTCATCGGATCCCTGCATGAGCCTACCCCCATTTGCGACGAAGGTCCACTTGAATTGACGCTGCCCACCTTATATAACATCGACGAGTACGGATGGGAAATCTCACAGGACGAGGCCTTCACTACCCCCATCGCCTACACAGGACAGATCTTGGATGGAACGTATGACGGATGGTATCTGCGCCTTTGGGCTTCCAGCGAGGATGGCACCATATATAGCAACCTTGTCCGCATCTCAGTCCATGAAAGTACTTTCAGCCAAACCGTTGCATCAAATTGTGTGTCATACTTTTGGAACGGACAAACCTATTTCGAATCGGGCACCTACCAAGTCACCTTGGTCAACCAATGGGGCTGTGACAGCATCGCCACGCTGGACCTGACTATCAACCAACCGGATGAGTACTTTATACCCTACCCCGTCTATGCCTGCAACTATTACGAATGGGGCGACATGACCCTTACAGAAAGCGGTGCCTATCAGCAGACTTTCACCAACCAGTACGGTTGCGACAGCATAGTTACCATGAGTCTTTTCATCACCCAAAGCATTGAGCACCAATTTAGTTACACAGGTTGCGGTAACTATGTTTGGAACGGGCAATCCTATACAGAAAGCGGTGCCTTCCAGCAGACCTTCACTTCCATTACAGGCTGCGACAGTATCGTCACCTTGCATCTCAATCTTATTGACGGTTACGAATCTGCCTTCGACACCACAGTTTGCGAAAGCTTCGTATGGTACGGGCACGAATGTACACAATCAGGGCAATATGAGCATACTTTCGTCACCGGCAACGGCTGTGACTCAGTGGTCAGCATGAACCTCAACATTATGCCACATCCCGAACCGATTCCCGAAATCACGGGACTTCAGCAAATATTCGTTTCGACCGACCTCGTTCAAAGAGAATATCACTATTATATTGATTCAGTGGTATTTGCATCGAATTATGAATGGACTTGCGAAAACCCAGATTGGATTCTGGAACCATCAGGAGCACATTGCACCTTGAATGCCACTACACCAGGCACAGCAACCTTGAAAGTCCGTGCGTGGAACGACTGCGGATACACTGAGAAGGAAATCGTCATACAGGCAGGATTCTACGATGTCGATGATCTAATGCGTCCCATCAAGGTTTATCCCAATCCTGCCCACGACAAAGTGTTCATCGAAGCCGAAGGGATAACATGTGTCAGGTTGTTCGACTTGTTGGGGCAATGTCTTCTCAAAAAAGACGGCGGAAACAGCGACACGATGGAAATCAGCCTAAACAATTTGAATCCTGCGGTTTACACCATCGAAATACTGACCGAGCAAGGCAGAATTGTCCGCAAGTTGTACGTAACGCATTAATCCAACTTTTTGCCGAAAACTATCTTCAATCCCCTGTCAATCAAGTCGTTCACCGATTGGGAGACTTTCAGTTTATAAAGGGTCATCAACCCCAATGCAAGGAACAAGATGGTTTTCAATATAGCATTGATAGCCAAGCCTACAACTGGTTTGGCAAAAGGTTTTACAATCAACGGTGTCAATGCACTCGTCCACAACCAATTGAGGGCAAACAAGACCAACACCACTATCGCTACAGGAATCAGTTTCACCGACAGCGGATTCACTCCAATCTTCCACTTGATGAAAGCAAGCAACAAGATGAAATAGACGAGATACGACACCACTTGGGCCAAGGCGCCGCCGTTGATGTCCCATTTCGGCACCCACCATGCATTAAGGCCTACGGACATGCCCGCCAATAAGATGGTGAAAACCAACGAATAATAGTAGTACTTCGAATAGCTCAATGCCGTGGTAGTCACGCCAAGGGTTGAATAAATGAGACGGCTCAGCGACAAGATAAGCACGGCCCATTTGCCCAAACGGTAGATGTCGCCATTAGGCAGCAAATCGAAGATAAAATCTATGTTGATCCAAATGAGGAAAAAGACGAAGGTACCCGCAATGAACTGATGCAGTGCCACATTCTTGCACAAGAAATCAGCCTGTTTTACGTCCTGCTTGGCCATGGCATCGGAGATGTGGGGGCGTGAAATGGCACCCAAGGAACGATACGGCATCTCAACCAATGCTGCGATGTTAGTGGCGATGGTGAACACGCCCGCCAACCGGAAGCCCGTCTTGCCCGCCACGAAGAACTTGCTTAGCATGGGAATCACGTTGCCTGCCAAAGCTGCCGTAATCATAAATAAGGTGTAAAACAGGAAGTCGCGTTTCAGTTCCGGCTTGATGTAGTCCCATTCGATCTTGAACGAGACCCGCTTCAATGACAACAGATAGGCGATATTGATCAAGGTCGCCAAGCCATAGAACACACAAAAACCGATGACAACACCATCAAAATCGATGACTTTGTAGAAATACAATAGATAGACCGCCAAAGTAGCCACCCTCAAGCCCACCTCACGGATGAACTTGGGCAGCACGATACGCAAAAGAAGGTTGCTATTCGTCTCAAAGACAGAGATGTAAAGCATGAAAAACGCCAACGGGATGACGAAATTGACATATTTGGCGAACAAATCGGCACCAACTTCAGCACCCTTCGTGAAAAAACGCACGATTGAGCCTTTGAAGACAAAAAAAGCCAACAAAAAGAGGGTAAAGCCTATCAGTGGCACCAAAAGCGTCCAGCCAAAGAAGCCATGGTCGCGGTGTTCCTCGTCCTTGAAAAAAGGATAATAGCGCATGGCTGACGAACTGGTACCCAGCTGCGCCAAGCCACCAAACAGCAGAGAGCACTGCAGCAAGATGTCAATAAGGCCAATCTGCTCAGGCTGAAGGGCTTTCGTCTGGACGAAGAAGGTAGTGACGATGCCCACCACCACCCCGATATAGGTGGCAATGGTGCCTTTGATGCTCTGTCGCGCTACGATGCCCATAGTGTTTGCCTATTCTTTGTTCTCGTCGCTTTCAATCTCTTCGGGATTGATATTGTATTGCTCATCAGAACGTTTCCTCTCCAGCTCCACATAGTCCTGGTAAGCCTTGATTATCAAATCGTAATCCTTTTTCTCCTCTTCAACATTCTGGATGATAACAGCTGTTTCTTCAATGGTTTTCCTCAAATCCTCAATCCTTCCTTCACGATACGCATTAGCCGCTTGATAAGCCTTGATATGCTTTCTCAAATCATCAATGACAATCTCACGACGACGGATTTCATTCTCAGCATTACTTCTTTTATCCGTACCTCGACGGATGCCTGAATTCAAGTCGTTGCCTGCCAAAATCAGAATGGCAACGACCCAAATCCAAAGCAACAGGATAATCAGCGTGCCAATGGAGCCATACAGCACATTGTAGCGAGAAAAGTTGGAGATATAGGTGTTGAAAGCCACCGTACCCAACACGAATAAGGTAGTGGCCAAAATAACACCCGGGCTGAAAATCACGAAGTCACGGTATCTTTTTTGTCCGTTGGGACCTGGTTTTAAGCGCTCCACACGATACTGTTCGCCAAACGGCTTGTTGCCAAAATAATACAGCAAAGCGATGCCGAAACTTAAAGCAAAGATACCTATCACCCAACGTAACACACTGAACAAGAAGAAAGTAAACGAACCACCTGCAATGATTTCTTGTGTCACCAACCATCTAATAGCCATGCCGCCCAAGGAAATCAACAGAACTGAAAGCACCAGCAATGCCCCGATGATGATGAGCATAAGGATGGCAAAACAGCGTTGCACAATCCAGCCTTTCGGTCCCAATCCCTTGGGAGAGACATAATCGGCATACACATTACGGAAGCCGTTGAAGACAGCCACGATGCCGCTGGAGCCAAACACCAAGCACAAAATGACACTGATGGAAAGCAGTCCATCGTGAGGCTGGTTCATGATGCCGTCGATGGTATCCTTCACATAATCAAGCGTTCCCGAGGGAATAAGGAAGTCATCCATAGCCATCATCACCCTCTCGTAAAGATGTGGAATGGGAATATACGGAATCAGGGTGAAGAAAAACAGAATCAGAGGAAACAGGGCAACGAAGAAATTGAACGCCACTCCAGCAGCGCGGTCGACGGTACGGCCTTTGGTAAACAGCTTGATGAAGTCAATCAGCACATCCATCAAAGGCAGCTTGGTACCAGGGAAACGCACAACTCGCAAAAAGTTGTCGTCACGGTGGTACCATGCTTTTATCTTGTCCACTTTAGCCGTGAGCCACAGCTTCAGTTTGCTCTCTTTCTTTTCCTTGTTTTCCATCTTTCTAGAAATCAACTTGCAAAAATACAGGTTTTATTGCAACAAACCTTAAAAAACGTATTTTTGCGGCATGAAAAACACAGAAACTATCTCCCACGAGGGCATCGTGACCAAAATCACCGACGACGAACTGGAAATCAAGATACTGGCACAGAGCGCCTGCGCCGCCTGTCACGCCAAGAGCGCCTGCGGCATGGGCGAACAGACCGAGAAGTTTCTCACCGTACCACGGCCTAAGGACAAGGAGTTTACAATCAACCAGAAAGTCAATGTCAGAATGGCCATTGGGCAGGGCAACAAGGCCGCCATCTTGGCCTATCTCATTCCAATTGTTTTACTGTTGGCCGTGCTCTTCGTCTGCCTCGGTTTAGGACTGAGTGAAGGGCTCTCAGCTCTCCTTGGCATCATCGCGCTGATACCTTATTATATAATCCTCTATCTGCGTCGCGACAAACTCAAGGAGAAGTTCGAGTATCACCTTGAATAAAAAACCACATTTTTTCCTTTGCCAAAAAAAGGAGAATCCGTATTTTTGCAGGTTTAAAATCGAAAACAAACTCAAAATTCTATACAGATGAGTAATACTTTACTAATTTCCCTTGCGGTTCTCGGAATCCTGGGCGGCATTTTGGCCGTGGTTCTGTACATCGTGGCACAGAAGTTCAAGGTGGAAGAGAACCCTTTGATTGATGAGGCGGAGGCTTGTCTGCCCGGCGCCAACTGTGGTGGCTGCGGCTTTGCAGGCTGCCGTGCCTTGGCTGAGGCTTGTGTGAAGCAAGCCGCCGAAAAAGGCAACATCGATGGCTTGGCCTGCCCTGGCACCGACATGGGCAAGGTGGCCGCCGTCCTCGGACTGACCGCTGGCACCTTCGAGCCTAAGATTGCCGTGGTGCGCTGCAACGGTAGCTGCCAGAACTCACCTGCTAAGGTGCATTATGAAGGTGCAGACATTTGCGCTTTCGCCAACACCCTCTATGCTGGTGAAGGCGGCTGCTCGAAAGGCTGTCTTGGCCTCGGCGACTGCGTGAAGAAGTGTAACTTCGATGCATTGCACATCGACAAGGAAACGGGACTGCCCGTCGTCGACCCCGACAAGTGCGTGGGTTGTGGCGTGTGCGCCAAGACCTGTCCGCGCGGCATCATCGAGATTCGTCCGCGTGGCAAGAAAGACCGCCGTGTCTATGTGTGCTGCTCCAACACCGACAAGGGAGCCTTGGTCATCAAGAACTGCTCGGTGGGCTGCATCGGTTGCCAGAAGTGCTTGAAAGAATGCCCCTTCGAGGCCATCGAAATGCGCGGCAACCTCGCCTACATCGACCCGGCTAAGTGCAAGGCCTGTGGCAAGTGCGCCAAAGTCTGTCCTCGTGGCACCATTCACGCCATCAACTTCCCCGCTCCCAAGCCAGAAGCTCCAGCCCTTCAAGGTGCCGAGCCTGCTGTGAAACCCCAGCCAAAACCCGAGGCACAGCCTGTGGAAGTGAAAACTGAAGTCAAACCCGAAAACACCGTCACAGCATGAACCCGATAAAGACTTTCAAAAAGGGTGGCGTACATCCGGAAGAGAACAAACTCTCGGCCGAGCTACCCATACAAGACTTTCCGATGCCCAAACAGATCATCGTCCCGCTGGGACAATGTCTTGGCGCACCGGCTGACTGCATCGTCAACAAAGGCGACCATGTGCTGACAGGTCAACTCATCGGCACAGCCAAAGGCTTTATCTCGGCCAATGTCCACTCCCCCGCTACGGGCACCGTAGCTAAAATCGACGTGGTGATGGACCATACAGGCTACTATAAGCCCGCTGTCTTCATCGATGTGGAGCCCGACCAATGGGCAGAAGGCATCATCGAAACCGATAAACTGCTCACGGACATCAAGTTGGACTCCAAACAGATCATCGACAAGGTGAAAGAATGCGGTATCGTCGGTATGGGCGGCGCCACCTTCCCCACCCACGTCAAGCTGATGGTCCCCGAAGGCAAAAAAGCCGAATACATCATCATCAACGCAGCCGAATGTGAGCCATACCTGACTTGCGACTACCGTCTGCTTCTTGAGAAGACCCAAGAGTTCCTCATGGGTGTCAAGATCCTGATGAAGGCCGTCAACACCGACAAGGGCATCATCGGCATCGAACAGAATAAGATGAAAGCCATCGAGCTGTTGGACAAGACCATCAACGAGCATAAAGACCTTTATGCCGGTATCGAGGTACAGCCTTTGAAGACCAAGTACCCGCAAGGCGGCGAGAAGCAGATTATCAAGGCCATCACGGGCCGCGAGGTGCCTTCGGGCAAGTTGCCCATCGAGACGGGTTGCGTCGTGGTCAACGTGGCCTCGACATACGCCGTCTACGAAGCCGTGCAGAAGAACAAGCCCTTGATTGAGCGTATCGTCACCGTCACGGGTAAGTCGGTCAAGAGCCCCGGCAACTTCCGCGTGCGCTTCGGCACGCCTGCCGACCTCCTCATCGAGGCCGCTGGCGGTCTGCCCGAGGACATCACCGACGTCATCAACGGCGGTCCCATGATGGGCAAGAGTGTGTCGGTCACCAACTTCCCGTGCATCAAAGGCACATCGGGCATCCTGCTGATGACCCTCAAGGAAGCGCAAGACCGTCGTCAGACCAACTGCATCCGCTGCGGCCGTTGTGCCAAGGCGTGTCCCATGGGCCTGCAGCCCTTCCTGCTCCACAAAGTGGCCAAGCAGAACGACTTCGACGAGACGGAGAAGAACCAC
>JAEEGI010025832.1_pt1 | contig 11351 bp, 8 predicted proteins | sample 8958751 | NCBI WGS metagenome assembly JAEEGI01 (sample SAMN16246545, study PRJNA631951) | gut metagenome | biome: gut microbiome; feature: rumen; material: KS-attached | host: Bos | place: Iran: Karaj | collected 2018-10 | reverse complement strand
CAAACAATTGGAACTATGTGATGAACAATTTCATCGCGAGTCTTAACCATTCGCGGCTCAGCAAAACGAAGAGTATAGATGTTAAATCCAGCATCAGCAGAATCACCTTGTGCAAGAGGATTAAAATGATAATCCGGATAAAGAACATCTAAATCGTCCTGATAAGTATACTCATAACCGACATCGGCAGCAGCTTTATCAGCAAGGTCTTTGACATATTTGGCATCACCGAAAGCTTCTTTACCACGAGTGGTATAAGTAACTTGAACTCCCGTAAGGTCATCAGCAGGAACAATCTCATAATCTTCACCAGCTTTAATAGCAGTGAAAGTAAGAGCGGCATCATTTACAGTAACCTCCAAACCAAGACCATCTTTATTGGCATTAAAGTAATCAGCAAGTTTTTGAGCAAGAGCAGCAGCTGTATCGGTGGATTTAACACGAACAGAAGCAGTCCATTTATTACGCTCATTAAATTTCTTGCCTTTCTTAACAGCAATAATGGTATAATCATAATACTCAGAATCCGGTGCAGGAACAGTAAGAGTAGCAACAAAAGTAGTAGCTGCCTGATACTGACCTTTAGAAATATCGTAATGATTCGGATAAAGAGGAAGAACAACATTACCACCATTAGCCGCAGAACGAACAAGAACAAGATTTAAATGATGCTTACCGTTTTGGTCTAAATAAGGATTAGCCTGTTCAAACGCAGGAATACGAGTATTGACAAAAGTCATTTCTCCAGTAGACCCATCAATCTGAGCAACACCAAAAGCACCCTCAGTAGTAACGGAAGAAACAGCACCACTCGTAACTAAACTTGTAGCAAAAAGTAATTGTCGCATATTATATTAAGTTATTTTATCTAACATTTTGACTTGTAGAACCAACAGAATTAAAATACTTATTAACAGCTAATTCAACAACATCTTTATGTAAATGTTCAGGTAAATCACAACTAATATTTTGTTCAAGATTTACTTCATTAGGAAGCTTTATATATTTAACTCTAAGATTATCTATATTAGTGTTTCCAGCATAAATCCTAAACTTATAAGAATCGTGATTTTCATCAGCACTTACAATAGTTATAATAGGATACCTTTTTGATGCACGAGAACAATAGTCGTCTAAAGTAATATCAACTCTGTCCGGTTCAATAAATCTACATTGTTTGTAATTTGTTTCGCCAGGATAAGAAATACTAAAACCGAAAATATATTGAACATTTTCCAATGTAATACTTACAACAGAACCTGAAGAAGCATTAACTTTAGAAACAATTTCTCTATAAAGAGTAGAAACACCATTTATAGGGGAAATAGGATTATCCTGGACTGTAATCTTATCTTTATAAATGGTTTGAACATTGCTTTTAACAACATTTGCAACAGTTTCTTTTATTGCAGCATTAAGGTAAACATCAATGGATTCTTCAAGAATACCACGAACCCTTTCTAAACCCATTTGTTGTCCTAATACACGAAACATCTCGTGCATCGCAAGTATATCCATTATTATAACTGTTTAAGTTTGTTATTCAGAACATTAACTGCATTAGCATTATCAGGGTTCTTAAACCAAGCAACAGCTTCACCAATATTAGCACCGATGAAATCCCCCGTAGAGGAAACTATATTTTGATTGTTCGGAAGTCTATTAAGCTCTCCACGAGCAATTAAAATCTCAATAGTACCCTTAAGTTTTATATCCTTATCAGCAAAGAACCTATTGAACTTACGAGCTTCTTCTGTACTAAACTTATCAAGTCTATTTTCTTTCTCAACCCTATCAAGATTAAGAGAAGTAATGACAGGTAAACCAGCAGCAACACAATATTGAATATATACTGCATTGAAGAGTTCATCATCATTAAGACAAGACAGATAGTTAGACTTAGCTTTATTAATTTGCTCGCGTTCTTTGGACATTCTTTCGCTTTCCTTCTTATCATCTTTAAAATAAAAACGAATATTAGGGTCAGCATTAATGAAAGCCATATCCTTTGCTACATCAGAATAGAGAAGACAATGACGATACATTAAGTAGTCTTCGACATTGTTAGGATAACCATACCTATATTTCTCAGACTCAAGAGCATTGAGCTTATTAATTTTTTCTTTAATAGCTTCTTTCATCTTAGAAAAGTTCTGACGAGGAACAGCGTCATACTCTTCATTAATAGCATCTTCACGCTTTTTGAAAGAATAATAATCGGACTTCTTATAATAGTGAAAGCCAGTGTCAAATTTCTTTCCTAAATTATTAACTTTAATTTGAATATTGTTGAAATACATTTTAACACGCCTAACAAAATCAGGGTCATTAGAAGAAATACCAAGAACATTAGGCATGTAAGCATCCATTTCAGCTTTATTAGCACAAAGTATCCGAGAAGAATTGATTGAAGAACCAATCATATCTGTTTTCATCGGCATTACTTTGTCATTAACTTTTCTAAACAAACTATAATTACGAACAAGGCTAATAGTAACACTTCGTTCGTCATAGTAAGGTTTATCAAGTTCAGCATCATTTTCCTTTACGGGGAAAATAGGATTTTGTTCTTCAACACCAGACTTTACTTTTTCAGTTTCTGCATTTCCGAAACCGAATTTAGGAGCAGAATCAGCCATAATTCAAAATTTATTATTAACTATTAGAGAACGCACTTTATCATGAACATCTTGTTAGAGTTGTTCACTTGCAGACCAAAGCTGTTCTTAATCTCGAAACGGGACATATCAATTTCCGTAGAGATAAAGTTGCTATCAGGAACACCCCAAGATGCAGGAACATCAGTAAGACCCTTAAGAACCTTAGCTTTATAAATCTGACCTTTCTGACGAACCATACGAACATTCTGAGAACCCTCGTAAGAAGAAAAGTCAATAAAGCAAGCCTGGTGGGAATAAATAGGATAACCAGAACGAGGATGAATCATACCATTCTGTTTCTGAGCTTCAGCAACAGTACCCTTATCAAAGAAGGAACAATGCTTAGCAGTAATAGTATGACCATCAACAGTCTTATACTTACGGAAATAAGCACCGTACTCAAGACCATAACCTTCACCAGTTATCTCTTTTTCACCGAGAGGAGTAAGGAAACCATTCTCCTTAGCATCCATCTTCATAGCCTCATCAAAGTCCTCAAGGAAACCTTTACCACCCATAAGGACAATATCCATTTTACCGGTATCGGTATCACGAGAAAGAACATCACCAACAGTCCTCTTAATCTTACTTAAAGTAAGGAACTCACCATAAGTATCATAGTTGGACTCACGGCAAATCTCGAGCATACCAGCAGTATGAGGAATAGGTTTACCATTGTCGCGGTCTTTGAGAACAACTTCACCATTAACATTACGGTTATATTCGGCAAGCCAGAGGCGTTCCTCATTCATAACACGCATATTAAGGTTAAATTGACGCATCTCTTCATTAATCCAAAGCTTGGTAGTACCACCATTCTCTTGCTTGAACTCGTATTCACAAATAGTGTTGGCAAGATTACCAGCAATCTCTTTAGAATAACGATGGAACTCAAGCTGAGAGGTCATCTTACCAGGACCCATAGTATTACTACGGTTACCTTTGGAATAAGACTCAGAAATGGTAGGAGCTTGCATAGACCAATAAAGACCTTCAGCAAGTAACTCATCAGGAACGAAAGCCTCAGGATTAGGAGTGGTAAGCTTAACAAGATAAGCATAACCATAAGCAGACTCACCAAGGTCTTTCTGAATACGAACCTGAGTCATACCATCAGGAAGAGTAAGACCATATTGCTCAATAAACCAATGGGTTTGGAAATGAACAATAAATTCAGCACCGTTAACACCAGTTTTTCCAGTAACAATGTCAGCATGAGTGAGCATATCAGTAAATTTCATACGCCCCATCACAGGCCAAGTCCATTGAACAGTACCAATATCAGTAGTACCACGAGCACCTTGACCTTCGGTCATAAAGGAAAGAGGAAAACGGTCATCATCCATACCAAAGTTATAGGTAAGGAAACCATTGATTTGCTCAGGTTTTTGAAGTTGGAGATAAGCAATAGACTCTTCATTGCTATAACCTCTATCTTCATACTTACCACGAGCAATTTCACGCATTTTGAAATAACCCATAAAAGTTAAAGATTAATTACCAAACTTAATTTCTTGTTTACTTTGTGGAGTAGAAACCTTAACAGTAGTTCTATGGGCTGCAGCTTCTTTAGCTTTACTACGAAGCTTAATAGCTTCTTTTTCTTTAATTGCCATATCTACAAGATTAGCATAACTTCCACCTGTGAATGTTAGAAAAGCACGAAGAATTTCATCATCTCTACGGCTTTCAGGAGTTTGCTTCATAATATCTCTTTGATAACGAGTATAGCCGTCTTTATCAGTTTGATAGAGATAATTAAAGAAGTCATTTGGAGTTACAGCTATTTGTTTACCTTCTTTCTGAATTAGAATTGTCTGAGGAATTTCATAGCCAGCAACTTTTCTTCCGTCAATAACTTGTTTAACTCCATTCCAATAAGCTTGACTTTCTTCAATAGCTTTCTGTTCAGCAGCTCTTGCTTCATCAGCTAATCGTTGCCTCTCAGCTTTATCTGCATTTTGAATATTTTCAAGTTCTTGTTCAGCAGTTTGAAGTAAAAGACCAGAAGATTTTAAATAGGCAATATAAGCATCATCTATATTCTGTCCGCGTTCTTTCCAAGCAAGACGAATAATTTCTTCTTGTTGAGCTTGATTATTTTCATCTATTGTAATAGAACTTCTATCTTCACGACCAGTAAAACCGTCAAGACTGTTTCCATTAGCAAGATAATAGTCAAGAACATCTTTCAGAATAGGATAACGATTATAAAGACTATTAATAGCGGTTTCAGCAATTTCTTGCTGTGAGGTTTTAATAACAGCATCAACATACTGTGCAAGTCCTTCAGGAGTATCTTCAAATTGAACAGGTTTATCATCGTCGTCGAGAATATCAATACCCACGGCTTCAATGATATTAGCAAGATTCATTTGACTTTTATCATCTTCATCAGACTGATTTAAACCATCAAAATAATCTTTAAGCTCATCTTTCTTTTTAAAGATATTTCCTTGTTCGTCTACGAGATTACCCTCGTTATCGACGATATATTTAGTATTATCTATTTCAAATTCAGCACCAGGAACGGCTTGTTTTAACAAATCATTCTCTTCATTATTATCATCAGGTTGTTTATTCTTATCATCGGGAGTGTCAGGTTGTTTATTTTTATCCTTATCATCATCAGGAGGATTATTCAAATCAGCAGGATTCGGGTCATCATCTCCTAAATGAGTAGTAGGTTCATTAGTGGGTTTGTTGTCATCTTCGGGAGAAACCGGCTCATTAGAGGTAAGTCCAGTTTCAAATGCAATCTCAGCCATAACTTTATTTGCTTTAATAGTTATACATAACTTTTCGTATTGCAATATTAGTGATTTTATTTCAAACTACAAAATCATTATCAGTTAGAAATCATCAGTTGTTACCACTATTATTTATTACTGCTACTAATTTCAAAGATTTTCATAAGCCCCGTATTTTGCCCACAATCGCCTCAATTTTGAAAGATGAAGAATACCTCATAAATAGAATTATAATTGATTGTAGGGCAAGCCAGGTGGCATAGAAAGGAAATAAAAAATGCGTTTCGCCCATTACTGAACGAAACGCAACCACACCCAACTATTTTTATCTACTTACTTATCATATCTATTCTTATTTTCCTTAGCTATTTTAAGTTTAGTATCAATATCGTGCATCTTAACTTCTCTATCACGCTCTTTATTATAAGTATCAAGAATTGCTTTTTGTTTCTCTAAATCATTCTTTTGACGAGCAACAGCATTTCTCTTATCTTCAAGGCGTTCCATACCAGCTTGTTTAGCTTCTTCTGCAACGCCATTGTCATAAGAAATCATATTTGCATCAGCACGAATAAGTTCAATTTGTTGTTTAATATAACCATCAAGCTCAAGAGTCTTACGGTCTTCATTACCCTTAGCTTCAATCTTCTGAAGTTCAAACTCTTCACGCATTTGCTCAAGCTGTTGGTCCATTTGTTTAGCTTGAAGTTCATATTGTTCTTTAGCAGTTTGGAACTTGTCTATAAGTTTACGAACTTCAGCTATATTGTCACCTTCAATTGCAGCAACTGCAGAACGAATATCACCATTTTGAGATGCATTGAAAGCTAATTGACGAAGATTATCAAGTTTCTCTTTTTCAACAATAGAATTCTTAGCTTTAATTACATAATCTGCATACAAATGAGATTTAACATCAAGACTTATATATCTCAGTTTATTATTGGAATCTCTGAAAGAAGTATTAAGACCATCAATCCAAGCTAGTTTAGAATAATCCATATCTCGAGCATAATCTCGTTCACGAATACAATCCATCATATATTCAACAATAACTGTACCCATTGAGCCACGAGCAATAGCTTCTTGAGTAGTTCCTTTACCAGCAGAAGTTGCAATCTCACCATAACGCTGAGGAGTCATATCAGCTGCAAGATTTGCTGTATCTTTAACTTCAGCAAGAAGCTCAGTTAATTGTTTAATATAATCACCAAGAGTTGTATTAAGCATACGAACTTGTTGTGCTCTGAGCATACCTTGGTCATCTTTATCTTCTACATAAAGAACACCATCAGCTAACATCTTATAAATAGTATCTTCAGCATTTTTGCCAAGTAAGGATTTAGGTAAAAGAAGAATACTAAGTTTAAGCTTAGCTATAGCCATTTCGCGAGCATAAGAAACTATATTGTAGAAAACTTGATAAGGAGTAACTATATCAATAACGCTAAATCTTCCATAACCAGGTAATAACTCCATTAATCCATTGTAAGGAAGTTTTCCATTACGATTAAAAGCAACAGCACGAGCTTTATAAGGATAAATAGAATCATTACGAGTTCCTATACGAACAGATTCATAAACTTGAGGGACATAAACATATTCAATTGATATATCCCCCGTAGAGGAATTTAGAACATAATCATCATCTTCTACACGAGTAGATATAAGACCAGCTTGACTAACATATGTAACTATAGCTTGTCTTTCCATTCCACGCCAAGTTACATGATATACATCAAAAAGACCACCATTATAATCTCTTTTAAGTATAGGGTCATTATTGAAGAAATTCCGTTCCATATGAGTGAATTTATTACAAACATCACCATAATACTCACAGAATTTCCCAAATGTTAATTCAACTGGTCCATTAGCGTTTCCTTGACCATAATAGGTTTCAAGAAATTCTCTATCCTTTTCAGTAAGATATTCATCAAATTCATCAAGTATTTGTTGAAGAGAAAGTTTGCGTCTTTCACAAAACATATCATAATCTTCAACAAATTGTTCACTATTAGGAATAGGAAAAGCATCTATAGGATTAACAGTTCTCTTTACAAGTTTTGTTCCTACAACATCAGCATAAGTATACGCTTCACCAAAACAAATAAAATCATTATAAAGTTTTGTATAGAATAATGTATCATCAGTTATATCTCTGATAACATCAAGAATATCTTGACCTTGTTTAGAAATATCATCAATATAATCTTCATTAAACTTTTCAACAAATTCTTCAATGTTTACTTGTTCTTGAGGATTAAATTGCTGAGGGTCTCCACCTTGATTAATATATTCTTGAAAACTTCTTTGAATTTCAGCAGCAATAGCATTTTGTAAAAGAATTGAAACTTCTTCACGAAGTCTTGCATCTTTAGCAAATACAACTTCTGGATTATTAGCACCAACTACAAATATATGCTCATTTTTATTATACTCTGAAATGTATCTACGAACAATACCTTTTATTAAATCATAGTTACGCATTTCAGCGGGAAAACGAGTATATTTTTCATTAGTAGCATTATAAGGATTAAGAATTTTCTTATAGAACTCACCAGGCATTCTATCGTGCATAATTTCATACCTTTGATATAGTTCTTTAGTATCTCTTAAACCTATAGCTTTACCTATAATCCAATCGCAACAATTAGCATACCATTCAGGTTTTCTTTTCTCTGAATTTGGGACTCTCTGTTTAGGAAAGTCATAAACGCCATTATAAGCAATTTCCATATTTTAAAACCAATCTCTATTTAATATATCGTTTTCTTCAATGTTCTCAGCAGTAAGAGGTTGTCTATTTTCCAAATCGTGTAAACCTTTAAGCTCAGCAGCTTTCCATTCAATACCACGAAGCAACATTTCAGACACTCTATCAAAGTTACCTTTACTATTCCATTTCTTGAGTTCTAAAATCGCTTGATAGTCATAAATAAGATGAAAATTCCTAACAGGATTTCCTTCTTCATCTTTACCTACTTCTTCATAAAGATACTCTTTCAGAAGTCGAATAGCATTTAATTTCTTAGCATTGTCACCAATGCTATATCCGTATGTTTTTGAATATGCTTCTTGAATACTTGCATCCCATACAAAAACAGGTTCAAATGCAAGATAATTTGTAGCACCCCATTTCTTAAAGTTACTAACAGTTTCACCTCGGTTTATTTCAACATTTGTAGTTCCTTTACAATTATAGAACCTTGCAAGTTGATAACAAATCATATCGGCTTCTTCAAGTCTATCTGGACGACCATAGTAAGCTGCAACTTTTTTAGATTTAAATCCGTTAATTGCGTGTGGATTCATCCAAACAGATATACTGTTATGAGAGTGCTTATTTGTAATTTCGTTCTTTTCTTTATCTACACCAACAGGGTCATAAGTAATGCTATAAAGACCTTCAGGTATTTCTTTAACTTTACCAGCTGGTGTAATCCTTTCTATATATTCAGGAAAAAACCAAATACGAACACAACCGTGAGGGTCTTCATTCCCTCTACGGGGAACACCTTGTATCCAATCGTAAACAGTTTTTCCTTCAGCAGCTAAACGAGCATTAGAAACAAATTCAAGTTTTCCTTTTGACTCGTCAAACATTCCATCAGTAAAAAATCTTAAATCAGAATCAATACGAAGTCTATCTTCCCAAGCAGTTAATTCTTCAGAACTGAAAATGTTTTCAGAAGCACTACTAAAAGACTCAGACGGCATTAAAGCATATTGTCCAAGATAATTAATATAGTCAGCATAAGATTTAGAACTTGCTTTCTTATCTAATCTTTCTTGTTTTGCAATTTGTAATCCAACACTCAAGTTACTATTACCATCTTTGTCCATACCAGGAACACCCTGATATAAACCTTCAAGCCCCCAACAATAAGGTTTAAAGAAACCACAAACTTCTGAACGAGCATCTCTATCCCAAACATTTTCAAAAGGCATAAAGTGAAATGCAAGCGGATTATAAAAGTTTTGCTCAAATACTTGCATATTACCAGAAGTAGCAGTTCCCCAAGCCATAAGAGTACCAGTAACAAAGGAACCAGTTCTCATTGCAGGTTCAGTAACATTCATAAAGTCATCAAAGTTTTCCATAGTGGAAAGCTCTTCAACTTTAACAACAACAGCATCTTTACCAATAGCACAATCTGGATTATTGTGAGCAGAAACAGAAAGTAATGCTGATTTCCAAGAATTATCAGCTTCAACTCCATTACGAAGCTTATAACCTAATCTGAAATCTTCTTTAGTTGTAGAAAGAATACCACGAACAAATGGTGATTTCTCTTCATAGAAACGAATATCAGAAATAGCAAAGTCAGTAAGACCACCACGGTCTGTAAGATATTTGCTATCAGCAGCTACATGAATAACAACTTTTCTTGAATTACAATTAACAGTATTTGCAGAATCGGAAGCCATAATATAAGAAAAACCACCACGACGAGTTTTATCTATTATAAGATGGAAACCGTTATTCTTAACAAATTCCATTACATGAAATGTCCAATATTGAGCATCTATAAACTTAGGAAAATCAAAATGTTTAGTTGCAACATTTTTATTACCTTGAATAATAGAACTCTCATCAAGTCGTTCCATTCTTGTATAATTCAAGAAATTATAATGAGAACCTGTTATATGACAATTATGAATTGTTCCATCAGGATATAAAAGACAAGGTGCATCAAATCCATGTTTCCTACGATATTGCTCTCTTTTACGAAGTTTAGTATGAGCAATACTATTAGGTTTAAAACTTGTGTATTCGTTATTCTCACGATAATAATCCGCCATTTCTGTAAATAAATGCGTATTTACAAATTTAATTTGAGGATTAATATTCATAAGAAAACCACCACTATCTCCAATCAAAAATAAATCATAAGGGTCAACATAACCAGCTTCTGAAGCTTTCTTATATCTCGATTTATCTTCAAGAATATAATCAAGAAATGGATAACCGGTTGTCATTTTACTATAAATTTAACTACTAAAGCGACAACAGTTGCTGTGGATATTCCACAAAGAATATAATTATAAGTCTTTTGTCTTGCTAAACTTTTTTCTAAATGTTTATTAATATCTTCATATTGTTTAGTCTTAGTATAAAGATTATAATTTTCAGTTTCAAGACTTTTTATCTTTTCACCCTTAGTATAATTTAATTCTTCTAAATCAAATATTAATTCAGATTGTTTTTCAGATATTTCTTTATAATGTTTACCTTCAGCAAGTTTAATATTTGCTTGTTGTATAAGCTCCAAAGGAACTACAACAAGACTATCAGCATTTTCTTTAGTCTGACTCCACAAGCTCTTTGAACTGAGCAACAGCGTCGATATCATTATTAGCTTTAATAATTTCGATTTCATTTATAAATTCTGTTTTAATGTTATATATAATACTATCTTTTTGCTTTATATTATATTCTATAGAATCAATTTTATGAATAGCATTAGTATCAATATTATGATAATATTCGAGTTCAGTTATAGCTTTGCTATAATCATTATTAAGTTTTTTATATTTTACTCTATATACAATGCTTATAGCAATAATACTTAATAAATAAAGTATTGTTATTATTAATATAGATTTTTTAATCTCCATAATAAATCTTTAGTAACTTGTTTTCTTGGAGGCATATCTAATACAATACAAGCTATATAAGCAGCCATACCTACACCACGATTTACAGCGTCATCAAATATTTCATTTGAAAACTTTTGGGATTTACATTCATCAAGTTCAAACTTATCCCAATAATCTTTCTTATATATTTTTTTAACTTCGTGAGTAAGCCAATTATTATTTTTTAATATAGCTGTAATTTGTTTATTAGATTTTCCTTTTTTATCAACTTTGTCTATATAAGACCAAATACTTGAAGTAGGATGTGCTTTACGACTTATACCCATATAGGTTTCAC
>JAEEGI010025830.1_pt1 | contig 11351 bp, 7 predicted proteins | sample 8958751 | NCBI WGS metagenome assembly JAEEGI01 (sample SAMN16246545, study PRJNA631951) | gut metagenome | biome: gut microbiome; feature: rumen; material: KS-attached | host: Bos | place: Iran: Karaj | collected 2018-10 | reverse complement strand
TTATTAATTGAAAATAAAAGAATTTAAAGAAAGAATAAAAAAATTTTAAATTTGGTCAAAGTGAAAATATATTAATTAAACCTCAAATTAATGAAGAAGAAATTACAAATAATAAATTAGAAGAATATAATAATTATATTGCTTATAGAACACAATATAAATTAAATAATAATGTGAAAAAAAAAGATAAAGTTCAATTTGCTGTTGAAAAAATTAGAGTTAAAAATGATGATAATAAAAAATTTCAAAGAGATGAAGAAAGAAAAAGAAGTATATTAAATGTTGATCAAGAAAAACTAAAAGAAAATATTAAAAAACAAATTGAATATGTAAGAAAACAATCTACTAAGGCTCCTCCTCCTAAAGGTCAAGAATTAAAAATTCCTAATCCTCCTAAATCTACTTATATTAATTTTGATGATTTAAGTTAAAATTTTTTTTAAGTTTGTTTTAAAAAATTTATTTTAATTTTTTTAAAATTAAATGTCTATGCTTTAAAATTATTTTTTGAAATTACTATTCTATCATTAATATATATTTTACTTTTTTTTGACATTGGCGTTTAATTATTATTTATTTAATAAATTTTTCTCATTTTAAAAGGCCAAAAAAACATAAATATTAAATGGAGAATAATCCTAATTTAAATCAAACTTCTAAATTTCAAACAACAACTAGTAAAGAAAATCCAAATTCAAATATATTATTAAGTGTAAATGTAAATAATTCAAAACCAAAAATCTTAGAATTAATAATAGAAGAGCAAAAAGAAGAAAACATTTCAAATAAATCAAATGATAATAACCTAATTGGAGAAACAAAAGAAGAATTTGTAATATGCCAAATTCCAGGAAAAAATGATATTCCAAATAAAGAATTTCCAATTGAATCAAAACTTTCTCTTAATGAAGATGATATTATATTAAAGAATATTGATGAAATAAATAAAAAAAAAATTAATGAAATTCCAATATTTAAAACGAATAATAATTTAAAAACTAGTATTATTGTTGGTCCTAAAAATTTAACTAATAGTTTAGAATTAGTAACTGGATCTATTATAAGTCATTCTGGTGAAGAAGCTTATTTTCCTTGTTTTATTTGTGATAAATTTTATATTAAAAATGATTTTAATTATATTGATAATTCATGTAATCATTGTTTTTGTAAAAAATGTGGGAAAAATTTTTATGAAGAATTAATTGAAGATGGTGAAATCAAAATGAAGTGTCCAAAATATAAATGTGAAAATATTCTTTCTAATGATTCCATTAAAAATATTGTGAGTAATCAACATTATAATTTATATATTAAAAATCTTGAAAAATCTGAAAGAAGTAATTCTAATAGAATTATTCTTGATAATACAGATTTAATTGATAAAGAAAAAGATAAAGAAAAAGAAAAAAATAAATTAAAAGAATTACAATTTTATATTCATAATCATGTAATTGATGTCAATTCTAATAAAAATTTTTATTTATTTAATAAAGCAAAAATGATATTTTGTTCTTATTGTTATGAACCTTCATTATATTCAAGAAGTGGAAATAATTATATTAAATGTTTAAATTGTGGAAAATCAATTTGTAAATATTGTTTTAAAATATATGATAAAAATCATTTTGATTTCAAATTAGAAAATCATTGTAAAGTTTATTCAAGAAAAAGATTTATTTCCTTAAAAAAACAAAATCATTTTAATATTTATTTATCACAATTAGGACTTGTTATTATTTCTTATATTATGTTATATATTGGTTTATATTGTTATATTTATAATTGTTTTGAAGCAATTTGTTCTGGAAAAAAGAAATATATTCAAAATCTTTGCCTTAAATTATTTATTATATTTTTTTGCATTTTATTTACAATAATTTTATCTCCTTTTATTATAATTTTATTACCTTATTTTCCTGTATTTAATGAAATATTTTCTTGAAAACAAATAAAAATAATTAATTACAATAATTTTTTTTCTTTATAAATAAAAAGAATATTGATGAAATTTAAATTTAATTATCTATTATTTTATATTTGATATAAATAGATAAAGATCTTCAATTTTTTGCACTTCATTATTATATATAAATTCATTTAATACATTTAAATCAACATTTAAATTACCTTCAAATAATTCATCAAATAAAAATATTTGAAGCTCTTTACTCCATTTTGAAATATTATTATACTTTTTAAACATTTGTATATTTCCATTATTTGCTTTTTCTTCTGAAGTAACATTAACAGTTAAATTAATTTGATTATATTTTATTTCTTTACCATTTGCATAAAGTATTATATCTAAAGAATATATTTTTTCGACTTTATCATTATTTTTTATTTCAATAAAAATTTGAGTCATATTATTTTTCAATAATTTTGAAAAATAATTAGATTTGATTTCTAAACCTTTAGAATTTTTAATTAAAACAAAAACAGGAAAATCAATAGTGGATCCTTTATTTTGAATAATTAATTCAATAGTTCTTTTAGAACCAAAAGGCAAATAAAAAAATTTTTTATGTTGAGGAACAATTAAATTTAAAGAATAATAGTTAATTAATTTAAAATTAGCTTCTTTCTTTTTTTCAATAAATAATTTAATATCTTTTTGAGATTCAATAAAAGGTTTATTTAAACCTTTAGAAATAACAAACATTGGATGTTGATTTGAATGTTTAAAAAAGCATTTATCACATAAAAAATAATTATCACAAATTAAACAAGTAAACATATTTTTTTTAATATTTAAATTACAATAATGACATTGTTCATTAAAAGAATTTATTTCTGAATTATCATATTTATTATCTAAGTTATTTACATCATTATTATTATTATCTGATTTTTTCTTCTCAATTAAACGAAATAAAGTAGGAGAAATTAATGAATTTGTTATTTCATTTTCTTTTTGTTTTTCATATATATATGCTTCAATTTTAATTGTGGTATCTGGAGAATATCTTTGATGATTTTTAATTATATAATTTAAATTTTCATTGTTTGAAATTAAAATTTTTTCTTCTGGTTTTTCTGTTTCTATATAACATAAAAATAATTCTTTCTCTTCTGGCAATGAAACATTAAAATTTTTTATTATTAAATCAATAATATATGAATAATTTAAGCCTGGATATTCAGTCATATCAATAATATAGCTTTGTTTATTATAAGTAATAGATATTTTATTACTATCTTTTTTCATTATTTAAAAAAAAGTAATATATAAAATTTATTAAATTTAAAAAAAAATTAAAAATTAAATATATCAAAAAAAAATGAATTACCCAATGTATAATCAACCAACGTTTCAATCTCCAGAAATATTAAATATGCAAAATTATCCTCAAACATCTCCGAATTATGTAACAGATAATAGTCCTTATTATACAGATATTGATGGTTCAGAAAATATAATTTTAAAAACAAAGAATAATATTCAAACATTTCTTGCAAATTTAAAAGGAGAAGAATCATCAAATTACTATAATAAAAGTATAGATAATATTCATTATAGTAATTCAAGAAGTAATTCAATTAATAAACAAATTATGAGAAGTTATAATAATATAAATTATAATTATTCAAATCAAAATATGAATAATAATAGTATTAAAAGAAGTAGAGCTCCAAATTTAATTCCATTAAATTTAAAAAGAGGAATGAGTCCTGTTCCTATTGATCCTAATAATAATAATTTTTATGATAATAGTAATGAATATAGTCCTTTAAGTAATAATAATATTGAAATGAATGAAGAATATAAAGAAAGAAACAATTCAAAAATAAAAACTAAATTAATTAAAAATAAAATCCTTCAGGACAATAATTATAATAAAAATATTAATAACAATAATAATTACAATGAAGATAATTATAATGAAAACAATTACAATGAAGATAATTATAATGAAAATAATTATAATGAAAACAATTATAATGAAGATAATTATAATGAAGATAATTATAATGAAAATAACTATAATGAAGATAATTATGATGAAAATAACATAAATAATAAATATAATAATAAAAAAAATAATTCTTTCAACAATGATCATTTTAATAAGAATTACCCTAATAATAAAAAAAATAACAATAATATTAATGAAAATATGACAACAAATAATTATACAGAAGAAGAATATAAAACAATAAACGATCCGTCAAGAGAAAATTTAGAAAAAGTTTTAAAAGAAACAATTCAACAAAAAGATGAAATTAATAGAAATTATGAAGAAATATTAAAAGAAAATGAAAATTTAAAAATAAATAATGAAAAAATAAAAAGAGATAAAGAAACTTTAGTTTCTCATTTTGAAAATCTTAATAGAGAAAAAGAAAATTTAGAAAGAAATTTAAATAATATTAAAATTAAAAATAATGAATTATTAAAAGAAAAAGAAGATTTAGAAAAAAATTTAACTGATACAAAAATTGAAAAATCAGAATTTGAGAAAAATTTACTTAAAAGTTTTAAAGAAAAAGAAGATATTCAACAAAACTTTGAATTAGTGAAAAATGAAAAAGATAATCTTGAAAAAAATTTAGAAGAAATCAAAAAAGAAAAAGAAAATTTAGAAAAAAATTTTACAAGTTTACAAAATGGAGAAATAGATATTAATAAGATATTAGGAGATAATAATGAATTACAAAAAAATTTAGATGTGTTACAAAAAGAAAAAATAAATTTAATAAATAATTTAAATGAAATGAAAGATGAAAAAAAAATATTACAACAAAATTTTAATCAAATAAAAGAAAAAAGTGATAAATTACAGAAGAATTTAAATAATATAAAAGAAGCAAAAATAAATTTAGAAAAGAATTATACAGAAATAAAAAATGAAAAGCAGAAAATAGAAAAAAATTTAAATAATATAAAAGAAGAAAATTTAGCATTAAAAAATAATGTAGAAAATTTAAATAAAGAAAAAGAAATTTTAACAATAGATTTGAATGAATTACAAGGAGGAGATGAAACAATTTTAAAGAATATAAATAATTTAAAAGAAGAAAAAAATAATTTAGAAAAAAATATTAAAAATTTAGAAAATGATAAAATAAAATTAAATGATAAAATAAAAGAAATATTAAAAGAAAAAGAAAGTTTAAAAATGAATATTAATGAAATGAATAAAGAAAAAGAAGATTTAAAGAATAATATAGAAGATATAAAAAAAGAAAAGGAAAATGTAGAAAAAAAAAATGAAGATTTAAATAAAGAAAAATTAAAATTAAAAGAAGAAATAAAAAAAATAAATAAAGAATCAAAGAAACTAAAAAATCAAAGTGAAGAAAAAGATAAAAATATAAATGAAGAAAAAGAAAAATATGAAAAAGAAAAAGAAGAATTAATTAAACAATATGAAGAAGAAAAACAAAAATTACAGAATCAAAAAAAAGATTTACAAAAATTAATTATAAATGAAAAAGATAAAGCTTTAAAGGAAAAAGGAAAATTTCAAAAACAAATGCAACAAGAAAAAGAAAAGATTATTAAAGAAAGTGAAGAATTAAAAAAACAATTTGATATTGAAAAAGAAAGATTTTTTAAAGAAAAAGCAGATTTAAAAAAACAATTAATTAAAAACTTAAAAAAAAATAATAATGATAATTGTGAAGAAAAAAAAGATAATGAAAAAGAAAAAGAAGAAATGCAAAAAAAAATATTTAATTTGGAAAATGATATTAAAAATTTAAAAGCTTTAAAAGAAAAACCTAAATTAGAAAGAGCTAAATCTTTATCTAAACAAAATGAAAAAGATTTAGAAAAAGAAAATGAATATAAAAAAAAAATTATTAATTTAGAAGAAGAAATTAAAAGATTAAAAGCTTTAAAAGTAGAAAAACCAAAATTTGAAAAATCTAAATCTATAAATAAAGAAAATAAAGAAAATAAAGATATTGAAATATTAAAAAAAAAAATTTCTGATTTAGAAAATGAAAATAAACAATTAAAAGAAAATAATCAAAATTTAAAAAAAAATTTAGAAAGAAAACAATATGTTTCAAAAGATAAAAAAAATAATAAATTAGATGTTTCAATTAAAAATATTCAAAAAGTTGATTTAAATAAAGAAAATATAAAAAATAAAAATAAATTAAATGAAAAAAAAGAAAAAGAAAGTTTAAATAATACAAAAGATTATGAAAGTGAGAAAATAAATTTAGAAAATCAAATAAATAATTTAAATAAAATAAAAAATGAATTAGAACAAAAAAATAATAATTCTTCAAAAACAATAAATACTTTACAAAAAGAAATAGAAGATTTAAAAAAAATTATGTCTTCAAATGAAAATAATGATGTTTCATCTTCTTTATTACAACAAAATTTAGATGAAATAAATGAAAAAAATAATGAAATTATTCAATTAAAAGATAATTTACAAAAAGCAAACAATTTAAATTTAGAAAATAATGAATTAATTGAAAATTTACAAGAAAAAAATAAGGAACAAGAAAAAGAAATAAATGAATTAAATGATATAATAAATAAACAAAATGAAGAAAGTGATAATTATATTTTAATAACAAATGAAAATGAAGCTTTAAAATCAGAAGTTAAATTATTAAATGAAAAAATTGAAAATTTACAAAATTTAAATTTAAATAATGATATTAATCATAATTTAGAATTAAATAATAAAAATGAAGAATATGAAAATCAAATAAATAAATTAAATAATGAAATAAATATAAAAGAATCAGAAAAAAAAGAATTAAATTTAGAAATAGAAAATTTAAATTTAAAAATATCAGAAGGACAAAAAAAATTAGATGAAGCAGCTTTACAAAATCAAAAATTAGAAAATGAATATAATATAATAAAAAACTCAAATATTCAATTAGAAGAAAAAAATAAAGAATTTGAAAATGAAATAAATGAATTAAATAATAAATTGAACGAAATTGAAAACAATAATTCATCAAAAGAAAACGAAGAAAATGAAAATAATACAAATGAAATAATATTATTACAAACTCAATTACAAGTTTTATCAGAAGAAAATAATAATTTAAAATCAGAAAAAGAAAATTTAGAAAATACAAATGAAGGTTTAACTAAAGAATTATCTCAAGCAAGATTAGATTTAATGAAATTAAAAACAAATAATAATGAAAATAAAGAATTAAATAATGAAAAAGAAAAAGAATATTTAGATAAAATAGAAGAAATAAATAAAAAAAAAAATGATTTGGAATTTGAGAATAAATCAAAAGAAGAAACAATAAATAGATTAAAAGATGAAAATAAAAAAGTCACTTCACAAGTCATTTTAGAACAAACAAAAAATAAAATTAAAATGGAAACTTTAGAAAAACAAGTAAATACTTTAAATGAAGAATTAGAAGAAAAAAATAATTTAATTGATGAATTAGAAATAAAAGTAGAAAAATCACAAAAAGAAATGGAACAAATACAAAAAAAAATAAAAGAACAAACTGAAATAATAAAGAAAAATATGGAAAAAAGTAAAAATGAATCAGATAATCAAAATAAAATATTAAATGAAAAAATAAATGAATTAAAAGAAAAAAATGATAAAATGTTAAAAGAAAAAGAAGCTTTAAATTTAGAAATAAAAACTTTACAAAGTTCAATTAATGCAAGAGCTGAAGAAGATTTAAGAAAACAAGAACAAATGGAATTATTATTAAATAAAGGGTATGATGAAAAAGATAGTATAAATGAATTAAGAAAAAAAAATTTTAATTTAAGAATTCAATTAAAAGAAAATCAAGATACTATGAAAAGAGCTTTAGATTGTGTTAAAAAAGCACAATATTTTGATAATATGAATATTTATGGAAAAATTTTAGTTCAAAAATTCCAACCTTCTAATAATGAAGAACAAGAAGCTATTAATAAATTAAATTTTTTATTTAAAGATATTGAAAATATGAGTAAAAATTACAAAGGATTTGAAAAAGCAAATGATATTAATATTGAAGGAAGTGAAAAAAATAAAAATTTTCTCCAGAAATTATGGAGCTAAAAGTTTTTATTTATTTATTTTTTTTATAATTTTTATTTTATTAAATAGCAAGAAAATTAAATAAAAAAATTTTAAAATTAAATATTAAATATATAATAATAAAGAAAAACCAATGTCAATAAGTTCATCAAATCAATCATCTTTAGGAAATAATAATGAAAATGTACCATTACAATTTGAAACTTTATTAAATAATCCAAATGAATGGAGTAATAATCCAATAGATGCAACAAGAAATTGTTTAAAGCATTTATATAATATAATATTATCAGATGAAAAAAAAATAGAAAAACTAGATAGAACAAAAGCAACTAAAAGTGAATTATCATCTTCATTAAATATAAAAGCAAATATTGCAGATATAATGAGAACTTTTAATGAAATTGCTCAAAATATTGATCAAAGACCAACAAAAGATGATATTCAATTATTATTAGATGAAAAAGCTAATAAAAGTGAAATGAATAATATTGTAATGACAAGACCTTCTTTAGATGATATTAAAAGTATTTTAGCCAATGGAGATATTAAAATAAATTTAAAATATTCTTTAGATGATTTAAATGAAAAATTTGTTTCTATTCAAAATTTTAACGAACAAATGAATAATAAAGCTAATAAAGATAATGTTATTACTGCTTTACATAAAAAAGCTAATAAAAGTGATATTCAAGATATTCAAGGACAAATTAATAATATTAATCAAAGTGAAATTAATAAAAAAATTGTTGAAATTGATAATGATTTAGATAGATTAATTGAAAATATTAAAAAACAATTTGCTAGTGTTAATACTGTTTTAAATAATTTAACATCTAATAAAGCTGATTATAAAGAAATTGAAAGTATTATTGCTAATAATAATAATGATAATAAAAATATTATTTCTAAAATGAATAAAATTGATAATGATTCTAATTTATTAAAAAATGAAATTAGTTTATTAAAAAATCAATTGAATTCATATAATTCCACTTTATCAATGTTAGATGATAAAATAAAGACTTTTTCAACAGCAAATACAAATGTGAATTATGATAATATTAATTCAGCTTTTAATGATAAATTAAATAGATTAAATGATCAAATTTTAGAATTAAATAATACAATAAATAATAATACTCTTTCTCATAAAGATTTAGAATTAATAAATAAAAAAATAAATGAAGTATCAAATAATACTTTATCGGCTTCAAAAGCAGAAAATTATTGTTCATATAATGATTTAGATAATTTATATAAATCAATTAAAACAGAAATGAAAAATAAAATAGATGAAATTCAACTTTATACTCAAGAATATATAAAAAGCTTTGATAATGATATTCAACAATGTTTAGATAAGAAAGCAAATATATCAGAAGTAACACAATTAATTATTAATAAAGCAGATATAAGAGAAATAAATATTGCTTTAGAATCAAAATTAAATACAAAAGATTTAGATAAAATACAATTATCATTTGATAAATTAACAAAAGATTTTATAAATAAAATAGATTATGATAAATTTAATTCTTTTGTAAATGATACTCAATATCAAATTGAAAATTTAAAAAATGATATAATGTTAAAAGCAAATATAAATGAAATGAAAATATATTTAAAAGAAAAAGCAAATATTGATGATGTAAATAAAGCATTAATAGAAATTCATAATGAATTAGATTTAAAGCCAAATATAAATGATTTTAATAATGCAATGGATAATCAAAATGGAATAAATAATATATTAATTAAAGAAAATTATATTGGGAAATGGGTTTGGTTATCTGGAGAGAAAAAAAATAATTTTGGTATTCCTTGGGAAATTCAAATAATAAACACTTCTCCTGAAAATTTTATTTGGGAAAAGAATACTAGTACTATTAAAGTTATTGAAAAAGGTATTTATTTAATTTCTTTAGCTTTTTTTGTTAGAGAAAAACCTGAAATTCAAGTTTTAATTAATGGAGATGTTATTATTAGTCAAATTAATTCTAATCCTTTTTTAATTAAAAGTGAAAATAATATAAATATTGAAAATTTAGAAGAAAAAAAAGATGGGAATATTATTCTTAAAGATAATTGTATTACTGGTATTACTTTAAATGATTTTTTAAGTTTAGATGAAAAAAGTACTATTACTATTAATTATAATGGAAATAAAAATGTGAAAGGGTTTTTAAGTTTGAAAAAATTTTGTTAAACTTTTTTTTCATTTATTTAATTTTTTAAATTATTAAAATTTTTTTTAGAAAATCAATTCATTTTAAATCATCTCATTTTATCATTTTTTTTAAACTTCAAAATTTAGTATTTAGAATAAATAATTTATTTTCTTATTCTTTGAAATATAAAGAAAATCAATAATTTATTTCTTTTATTTTTGTTTCTTTATTGAAAGTTTTTTTAAGCAAGAACTTCTAGGAATAAATTATTAAAATTATTTTGTTTTTTTTAATTATAAATAATAAAAATTATCATTGTAATTATCATATTTATTATTAAAATCATTATAGCAGTTAGAAGGAATAATTTATTCTTTTTCTTTCAAAGATAATTCTTCAATATCATCATTAAGTTTAAAATTAGTTATCTTTAAAGACACTCATTTATAAATTTATTTATATATTTTAAATCAATATAAAAAATGACAATAAATTTCAATAACAGTAAATATAAAACAGGAAATATTTTTGACCAAATTCAAGACAAACAAAATAAAGTAGAAGTAATATATTTAAAATTATAAAATATATTTAGTTAAATTTATCAAATATAAATTTATCAACTCTTCCTAATGATCTTTCAATATTTAAAAATTTAATGTCTTTAGACATTTCAAATAATCCAATTATTGATGTAAATAAATAAATAAATTTTTTAGTTTGAAAAAATATCAAAATCTTTAGCAACATTACCTAAATTAAAAGATTTAAGAATTGATTTGCCAACCATTGAAAATGTAAAAACAATATTATCGAATTTACCTAATCTTCAAATTTTAAATAATAAACAAATAAAACCTAATTCTCTTAATCCTCCTACTAATAATTTAATTAATGATATTGATTTAAGTGAAAATCAAGTTAATGAAGCAACTTTAGAAATGGAAATTCCAAAATATAATGTAAGGTTTAAATTTATTAATTATTTTTTAAGAAAATTTTAGAAGCTATTATTACTCTTTCTTCAAATAAAAATAAAGTTAATGAAGAATTTAAAAATTTTTTAAACATTCAAATGGATTTTGTAGATAATTTAATTGAAAAAAATTATCCTAATTATTTATATGCTTCTCAAATAATAAAAATTAAAATTGATATATATCATTTTTTACAAAATCAAATTTTAGTTTTAATA
>JAEEGI010025822.1_pt1 | contig 11353 bp, 11 predicted proteins | sample 8958751 | NCBI WGS metagenome assembly JAEEGI01 (sample SAMN16246545, study PRJNA631951) | gut metagenome | biome: gut microbiome; feature: rumen; material: KS-attached | host: Bos | place: Iran: Karaj | collected 2018-10 | reverse complement strand
TTTTGTTTTTACTGATTTCATTACTTTACTATAAACAGCAAATGTTGTCTTACCATTACTTTGATCTACTAGTATTAGGACATCTCCATGATTAAGGTGCCCTGCATATTTATTTGATAAATCTTGTAACGATGTATCATCTGTATAGAAAGTAACTACTCTTGCAAATTCATAATTTAAATCTTCTGCTTGATATGTTTCATCTATTGTTCCGTCTTCAGGAAGTTTTTCAGATTCACTATATCTAACTGGTACTGATTTACCATGTCTATCTATTACATATACGTAATCATCAGCAATGATATTTGGATTACAATATGTTACTACATCTTTATCACCTAGTGAAATTGCCATAGAAATAGTTTCAAATGTTTTAGTTTCTTCATTCCAATATATTCTATTAGAATAAATTATTCCATCTTCCTCTATTTTATAGGATACAGACGGACCTACTATTTTTAATTCTGGTCTTACAACTTTTCTAATTAATTGTTCACCCTTGTAATCAACTAATTCAAATCCCTCTGGTATTTCTTTATCCTTTTTTGGTTCTAAATATCTAGCTGCCATACCATCTTCATATATGTAACCCTCCGGTATAACTACTATTGTTGTTGGATTTGGCTCATATACTATATCCACCGCTCCTGCTTTTTTTAAATCATTTGCTTCATGTTTTAAGGCCGCATCATATCCCATTACCATTTGTTCTACTTTAGCAGTTAAACATAAATCTGTTGTGGGATTATTGTTGTTGCAATTAATGGTTCCAACACCAATTGAACCAACACCAATTACAGCAGCTATTGTTAAAGCAACAAATTTTGTACTAATTTTTGCACCAGTCTGTTTATTGTTCATAAGGCACCTCCATTGCATTATTTATTTATATTAATATTCAAAAATAGTCATTGTTTCTAATGTTTCAGTATCGGAATGTTCTTGATAAAAGTTTTGAGCATCAGGATATACAATGTATTTTTTACCCCAACTTGATACTATATATCCTCCATCATCTGATACTCCGACGATTTGCATGATGTGTCCACCAACATCTTCTTTTACTACATCATCAAGCTTTCCGTTACCGTCCAAATCTTCTGGCGAATACATAGTGAAGTTTTTCATATCAACTATTATAGAATTTCCTTTTTCTAATTCTCTTTTTATTTTATCTTTTATATATACATTATTAAAAGGGTTATAGTATTCCAAAAAAGCATCAAAGAAGTTAAAAATTGATTCATCAAAATCCGTCCAGTACATAAAAGCTGATCCAAAAGCAGTAGATGATGATTTGTATTCAATGCTTTTGTCCTCTGCATAGCTTTTAAAATAATCTTTTATTAGAAAAGTATATGAACCGTTGGCTCCGTTTTCATCAGATACTTCTAAATTACCATTTTCGTCAATTGTTACATCGCCAATAATATCACTTAATGATTTATAATCATTATAGTTTTTTTGATATGATAAAAAGAAATCTAAGAACATATAATTATAATTATATGTTTTTACATATGTTCCATCTGGCATTCTTTTAACACAGTATCTATCAAAACCAAATTTTTCTTTAAATTCCTCATCACTTAATTTCTCAGTCATTTGAAAGATAACATTGCTCATTGCAACATATGGACATCCAACATGATCCATTCTAGCAAACAATGCTATTAACGAATCTTCTGAAAGAGTTTCATTTGGAAAATAATTATTTAGGATTTCTTGAATATAAGGATCATCTTTATAATAATAAAAGTCATTTAATAGATATCCTTGATCTCCACCATATAATCCATATTTATCGGCTTCATCGGTAAACATACCGATATCTTCAACAAGACTATTACCATTCTCATCTAATACATCAAGTATTAAATAACCTTTTTTGGAAACTTCAAAACTAGTTCCATCAGCCAAAGTAATAGTAATTGTTTCTCCGTTATCAACTGCTCCAGTTACATGACCGACATTAACACCTATTTTTCGAGATATTTCATCTATTTCTTGTTTCGTAAAGTAAGTATTTGCATATCCATATCTAATATAACCATCTACTATAGAGTCCGTATATGACATAGAATATCTAGGTCTATAGTATGAAGTTGAACCATCATTAAAATTAATTGCAAAAATACCTTCTTCATTTTTGGATACACTTGTTACATCAGAAAAACGGTTTTCATCTACACCACATTCTAGCAATACATAAATCATAGCTTGCTGCTCTTCTAATAATACTGATATGTCGTAATCTCCGTTGGGGAATTTATCAAAAATGTATTGGTATAATTCTTCTTGAGATACTATATTATTATCTATTAAATAATTATCTAAACCATATTCTGGATTTAATTCTATTGTTTCTACTTCACTAGAATTATTGTTTTTTATGTTTTCTTTTTGGGTAAGTTTTTTTTCTTCACTATTTGTTTCTATTTTAGAATTTCCTACAGAGGTAGTACTAACTTGGTAATTGGATACATCTTTTTTAGATGTAGCTGTTGTTGAAATACCCATATTAATACCTCCTCTACTATATATAATAATTTTACCATTTTTAAAGCATTAAAAAAAGATATTTACATATCTTATTTATATTTTCGTTGTAGTCTGTCTAGTTCATTTAATATATAACTACTTGTTTCTTCAATTTGATTTTTTAATTCTGTAATATCATATATTCTAGGTCTTTTTATAAAACAGCTTTTATTTATGTAATCTATTGTTTTATTAATTCCACTTTCATTTAATTCTTCTATTGGATTATAGAAAATATCCATTATTAAAGGATTTAGTTTTTCTACTTTATAATGACTTGTTAGATTAGATACTAAACAGTAAATTCCTTCTTTATACTTAGCATCTTTATTCTCTCCTAAATATTTGTGTTCATACCAATAGTTATCAGTTATTAAGTGAGTTAGGTATCCCATTACATAAGGATTTTTCAATTCTTTTTTATATTTTTTATAAAAAGCTTCATAGTCTTCTTTAGAACTCTCAGTACGAAAATGAGATATTCTTCTTGTAGACGAACTATTACGCCACGAATCAGGGGCGATGTTTCCAATATAGAATAAATACTTATCCATATTTACTTTTTTGGCAAGTCTTTTTGCTATACATAAATGTATTCCTGCGTTTGGCATTTTATCATTCCCTTTCAACTTTTTCATTTTACCATAAAAATTATTAAAATAAAAAAAGAGTTGAAAACTCTTTTATTTTTTAGTAAACATTTTGAATAGTGATGCAGCGGCATCAATTCCATCATTGCCTGAGCTTGTTGATGTATTAACAGTTTGTGGCAAGAATGGAATAAGTGAATTAGCAAGTTTTGGCAATGGCATTGTTTGAACAACTACTTTACCTGGTCCTGTAATTACTGTATTGAAGATTCCTTCACCACCTAGTAAGACATTTTTTAATCCTTTAACTGTTTGAACATCCATTGAACATGTTTCTTCAATTGATACTAAGTATCCGGTACTTAATGTAAGTTGTTGTCCTTCAGCCAATTGGAATTCTTTGTTAGCTCCATCTATTTCAATAAAGACAATTCCATTACCAGTGATACGTTGCATAGTGAAACCTTCACCACCAAAGATACCTACACCAATCTTTTTATTAAAGAATGTAGATAGTTCAACGTTACCATAAGATGCTAAGAATGATGACTTTTGACATATCAATGATTTGCCTGGTTCTACTTTTACAGCAATAATTGATCCTGGTACACAAGTACCAAAAGCTACTTTTGCTCCATCTTTATTAGCAGTATAAATATTTTGGAATAAATGTTCATTACTGAATAATCTTCCAACTACTTTTCCTAAACCTCCATTGCTTGATGTTTCCATAGTAATATTTGGATCCATCCAAGCCATTGAACCACTTTGAGTAACCATTGATTCGCCACTTTTCAAAGTGCATTCAACAACTGGAAAACTTCCTCCTATTATTTCATATTCCATATTAATTCTTCCTTTCTTCTATATATTTTTTATAATAATGGTGCAATTAATCTAAGTAAAGATTGACCAAATCTAGTAAAGACATTTGTTTTAATCTTTTTAACTTCTTTACTCTTTTCTAATGTGTTCATTACATCTTTTTTTATGTTTTTTATTTCATCTACTTTATATAAATAAGTACTACATTCAAAATGATGATATAAACTACGATAATCTAAATTAATAGTTCCAACAGTTGCTACTTCGTCATCTGATATAAATACTTTAGAATGAATAAATCCAGGTTGATATTCATATATCTTGACTCCATTTTCAATTAGGACGCCATAATATGATTTAGTTATCATGTTGATTATTTTTTTATCCGGTATTCCTGGTGTTACAATTTTTACATCTACACCTCTATTAGCTGCTAGTATTAAAGCATTGGTCATATCAGAATCAATTATTAAATAAGGGGTGAAGATATATAAATAATCAGTTGCATGATTAATCATATTTAGATAGACATCTTGACCAATCTTTTCTTTAAATAATGGATTGGTTCCATATGGCGTTATATAACCTTTACTTTTAACTTTGATAGTAGGTTTATATTTTTCATAGTCTTCTTTTTTTCTATTATAAGAGTTCCATGTTTTTAAAAACATCATTGTATATGACCATACAGCTTCTCCTTTGACCATAGATGCATTATCTTTCCAATGACCAAATCTTGTTTTAACATTGATGTATTCATCTGCAATATTAATACCACCAGAAAACGCTACGTTGCCATCTATTACTAATATTTTACGATGATCACGATAGTTCATAAATATTTCTAAGAATGGAGATATTTTATTAAAGACAACTGTTTTAATACCATTTTCTCTTAAGAATTTATAATATTTTTTGTCTAGTGTATTGACACAACCAATATCATCATAGATTACTCTAACGTCTACTCCTTCTTTTACTTTTTGTAAAAGAATATCTAATACTGAATGCCAAAACACGCCTTCATCTATAATAAAGTATTCTAAGAAAATAAACTTTTCAGCTTTTTTTAATTCATTTAACATTGTTTTATAAACATCATCACCTAATGGATAATATTTAAATGATGAGTTTTTATATGTTGGATAATAACAGTTTTTTAAATAGTTTAAATCTGTATATACATATTTGTTTTCTTTTTTTACTTCTCCTAAGATATTTTCTTTTTGGATTAATTGATCTCTTGTTAGTGTTTCAACACGGCGCATTTTTCTAAAGTATTTATTTGTTATTAAGTTGAAATTTGTTAACAGATAAATGATTCCACCTACTACGTTGAATACTAAAACAAAAATAATCCAAGTTAAGTCACTTGCTAAATGACGAGTATTTCTAATTATATATAAAGCAATTAAAAAACTTAAGATGGTAAATACTATTTTAATATAGATAGTGTAAGCAGCAAATGATAGAATGAGGATTACTAAAGTGATTATTTCTAAGATTACCATTAAGCCAGCTACAAATAATCTTTTAGAGAATAGTTTCTTGATTTGACTCATGCTATCACCTCATCTTTATTATTATAACATATTTACGAATTAGTGTTTTTTATGTTAGTATAAATGGAGAGGTGAATATAAATGGACGATTGTATTTTTTGTAAAATAATAAAAGGTGAAATACCTAGTAGAAAGGTTTATGAAAATGATGATGTAATGGTTATTATGGATGTTGATCCTAAAGTAGATGGACATTCATTAGTATTACCAAAGAAACATATTACTGATTTAACTGAACTATCTGATGATGATGCAACTAAATTAAACGCTGCAGTTAAGTTTATAGCCCCAAGAATAGCTGATAGAGTTAATGCTAAGGGTTTTACTGTAGGAGTTAATTATGGCGCTTCTCAAGCCGTAAAACATTATCATATGCATATATTACCTAATTTCTTATTAGATATACCAAGTAGTGGTAAAACTATAGATGAAATATTTGAAATGATAAAAGAAAAGTAAGACGAATGTCTTACTTTATTTTTTTTGATAAATAGATAAATGGTGTATCAAATAAAGCAATTACTATTTCAACAACTGATATAGTAGTTGCAATATTTAACATTGTTGGTACATCATATAAACCAACAAATGCAAAGAAGATAAAGAAATAGTTTTCTAATACATTGGATACCATAGTTGCAACATTATTTCTTAACCATAACTTATCAGGGATTTTCTTCTTGATTTTTTCAAATAAGAAGATATCTAAATTATTACTAATATAGAATAGAATAATACTTGATATAGTTATTCTTAAGTTTAGACTGAATAATGTTTTCATAGCATCATGAGCCATATCTGTTTCATCCGGTATGAATAGTAGTCCAATTTGCATAGCAACGGTGAATGCTATCATAGCAAAAACGGCCAGTTTAATAGCTTTTTTACTATATTCAGAACCATATTTTTCACTCATGATATCAGTTGCTAAGAATACTGATGCAAAGAACACATTACCACAAGTAGATGTAAAACCATGAAATAAACCGACAGTTTGACACTCTAAGATATTGGCCATGATCAAAGCAATAGCAGCCCAAACATATAATCCTTCCTTTTTAAATATTTTTTCAATTAATAAAACTAAACTAAAAGTTATTAGTATATTAATGAAGATTAACAACACATTTTGCATAAATAATTCTCCTTCCCTTTTTTATACTAGGATGTGTAGGTTAACTAGTATGGAGTTAAAACTCCTTTTCTAATTATACATCATTTTTATTTTTTTTAAATAAAAAAACAAGATTATATCTTGTTTTTATTCAATACTGATACTTGTTACTGTTTTTGGTACTTCAGCAATTACGAAGAAACCACTCATATCCATTGTCCCTACTTCTGGTCTTTTTTCAACAATTGAGATTTTAACTGTTTCATCTGCTACGGTTGCTTTGACACTTTCAATAGAAATACTACCACTACTTTCTTCTATATAAACAACTGCTAAAGATTTTTCTTTAAAATAATCTTCATTATACTTTTTAGTTATTTCATCGGTTGAAGATGAAGCTGCATTTCCTTTTCCATCATAAGTATAATTAGTATATTTATTAAAATATGTTTTGAAGGAATCGTATGTTGTAATAATTGTATTTATATTACCATTACGTTCAGATAAATATCCAACGTGAACAGCATAGCTGGTTACTTCTCCGTTGAATTTTTCTTTTTCGTCTTTTTTTTGTTTTTCAACTATAGAAGGGTCTTCTTTTCTTGCCTTTTCTTTTTCTTCTTCTTCAGATAATCTTGAGAATAGACCAACTATGATAATGGCTATGACAATTAACCATACTCCATATCTTCTTAGTTTTTCTGTATTCATTACAATTCCTCCTTATATAAGTAACATTCTTTAGTATGTGCATTTACAATACCTATTGCTTGTAAATAACTATAAATAATAACTGGTCCAACAAACTTCATACCTTTTTTTATTAAATCTTTAGACACTCTTTTTGATAATTCAGTTTTTGGCTTGTAAGGATCATCTTTTATTACTTTGTTATTAGTAAAGGACCAAATATAATTATCAAATGATTTATATTCCTTTTGAATATTTTTAAATACAATTGCATTGTTTATCGTGCTTAATATTTTGTTTTTATTTCTTATTATATTTTTATTATTATATAATTCGTTTATTTTGTTTTCATCATATTTTATTATTTTATCAATATTAAAATTATCAAAAGCTTCTTTAAAATATTTTCTTTTATTTAAGATACACTTCCATGATAAGCCAGCTTGAAATGATTCTAGTACTAAAAATTCAAATAATTCTTTATCATCATGTTTTGGTATACACCAATCATTATCGTGATAATCGACATATGCCTTGTCATTAACATCTAACCATGAACAATATTTTTTCATATTAATTCCTTATTCCATGATGAACAGTTGGTGATATATCATTTAATGCTTTAAATGTATATCCGTTAGCTAAACCATAAAGAATTATTTGTTCTACTGCTGGTATTGATGTTTGTTTTATATCATGCATTAAGACAACTGAGCTTTCTCTATTTTTAATACCATTTATAACATTGTTATAAGCTTTTTCAGTTTTAGCTCCAGCTGCATCTCCTGAATCAACATTCCAATCGAAATAGACGAACCCTTCATTAGTCATGTATTTAGCTATTTCTGTTACGACACCTTTTTTATGGCCTTTGGATACTGTATTAGAACTTCCTCCTGGGAATCTAAAGATTGTTGCTCTTACTCCAGTTTGTTGTTCTATTATGTCATTCATGGCATTAAAATCTTTTAGATAAGCATCTAAACTATTATAAATATCCCATTTATGAGTTAGGGAGTGAACCGCAACCGTATGACCTCTAGTGGCTTCTTCTTTTATCATATTTTGATATTTTGGAAATTGATTAGTTACAAAGAAAGTTGCTTTGACATTGTATTTATCTAAGATATCTAATAGGTCTTTAGTATATGGACCAGGTCCATCATCAAATGTTAAATAGACTGTTTTACCATTAGTTTCTAAGTCATTAATATCAATTATTTTTACTATTCTATTCATAGATAAATTAAAATCTTTATATTTAATACTGTATGTTAATTTGTATGTTCCTTTTTTAGAAACATCTACTTTTCCATCAATTGATACTTTAGTATCTAGTTTTTTGCCACAACCATCTTTTACTTCAACGCTTTGTTCTATATATTTATTACCTTTTAATAAATACATGTTTTGTGCTCCATTTAAAGTCATTTTAGGAGATGGCTCTTTACCAACTACTACTGGAATAGCAATTCTTCCTTCGTTACCAGAAGAATCTTTTACTTTTAGAACAACCTGATTATCTGTGTATTCTTTTTCAACTTGTTTTGTTATATCTCCATCATAATTATCAATTGCTTTGTATTTTATGTCTTTGTTTTTTATACTTTCACAGTAACCTCTTTGTATTTTTGAGGATTCAGAAGTTATAATAGGAGCTTTGTTATCTTCTACTATTACTTCTCTTTTTTGTTGATATGTTTTATTTTTATATTGAACATAGTATTTATATTCGTATGTACCTATTTTTTTAGTATCTACATTATCAGTAGTTTCTATTTCGTATTTATCCCTTTTTATTTTTTGATTGTTATTTAAAACTATAATACCGTCATCTCGATATTCATCTAGTACTTCTATTTTAGTTGGATCATCCCCAACAATCCTAATTTCAATATTATCTTTGTGTGGTATCAAAAGAAGTATTAGTGCTGGAACTAGGATTATAGCACCAATTATAATGGGTATTATTAGTTTTTTCTTATCTTTAAACATACAGCCACCCACTTCTTCAATCTTATTATACCAGTAATTGAAAAAAAAAGATATTTATCTTATAATATTTTTGTGTCCTTGTAGCTCAGTAGGATAGAGCGACCGCCTCCTAAGCGGTAGGTCGGGAGTTCGACTCTCCCCAGGGACGCCATTTAAAAAAAAGAAGTTAACTATTTTTAGTTAACTTTTTTCTTGATATAAAATAATATATTAAAATTCCTATTGACGCACCTGCTGTATCAATTAATATATCTAGGATTTCTCCACTACGTCCAGCTACAAATAATTGATGGATTTCGTCAGTTATTGAATAAACAAAACACAGTATTATAGCAAATATAACCGATGTTGGAGTTATTCCCCATAAGTCTTTATATAAATTAAATACTAATAATCCTAATATTAAATATATAGTAAAATGAGTACTCTTTCGTATTAAATGAGTATTTTCTTCAATAATTAATTCTTCTTCATCTTCAGTTAATTCTTCGTGATGAAATACTTGATATATTTTTATTAACAAAGCATCACTTAAACTACCTGATTCATCACCATCTTGACTAGAGAATGAAAAAATAAGAAACATTACTAAAATAATTAAAAATATATTTATATAGTTTTTAAATGTCATTTTATCATCTCCTTACTTATAATATGGTATCAGTTTAAGTATTATTATTCAACAAATAATAAAATAGTTTACAAATGAAAAAGATCTTTAAAAGATCTAATTCATTTGTAATTTTTGAATTTCAATTACGGAAGTATTATTTTCAAATTGAAATTCAATTTCTTGATTTTCGTGAAATGAAATACGATTTAAATCGCTTTTTTTCAAGTGTACAAAAGCACTTTCATTATCGTTATATTCGATAAATCCATATCCCATTTCCTTATTCCACCATGTCACTCTCCCTTTCATAACTCTACCTCTTTCTATACTATTAACATAACATACTATTGTTCGTTTTTCAATATACTAAATTAAAACTTTACATATAAAAAGTAGAAGAATTTTCTTCTACTTTTATTATTAATTATCTTCTATTTGAATTACTAAATTTGCAAGTTTTCCTTTGAAGAATCTTTGGTACTCTCCATCTTTATAAACTGCTCCAAATGTTACAGTTGAAGACCAGTTATAATCTAAATCCCAAACACCTTGATTATATAATACTTTTTCTGTTGTAGTAGCTCCACCATCAGTTGAGTACGTCATCTTAACTACTCCGTTCGTTCTTGTAAATTCAAAATGAATTGGAAGTTGTCTTGCTCTAATATAATTATCTGTTGAAGAAGTTCCCCATCTAGATTTAACACGTATATTATTAACAGCGCCTTCAAAACGAGTAACAAATCCTGGAACAAGTTCAGCTGGGTATGTTTCCTCTTTAGCGTTCATAATTGTTGCTTGATACGTATTTGCATTTTCTGGATCGATTTCAATTACATCAAAACTTATTGTAAAGTCTTTATCAATAGTTGCATTACTATATAGATTTATTCCTGTATCTATGTAATCATCAACTCCATCGAATGTAATCTCTCCATCATTTCTATATTCACTTTTCTCATATTGAGCATATAGAGTTACTACATCTTGGTCGATTTCACTTAGATTACTAACTATTTCTTTATCTTTGTATCGAGTACCTGTTCCATCTGGTTCAGTATCCCAACCAGCAAATATATAACCCTCTTTTGCAAATTCTACTGAACTTAATGCTTGAGGAACATCATAAACAAATTCTTGATTTTCCATAGTACCAGTTCCACCATTTGCATCAAATGCTACGAAATAATGAGTTGCTGTTTCCCATTGAGCATATAAAGTAATTGTTTCGTCTTCATTGCCCAAATTAGATACTACTTGTTTATTAGAATAACTTGTGCCAGTTCCATCTGCTTCCGTATTCCAGCCAACAAATTTATTACCTTGATATGTAAACGCATTAGCTCTTAATGGTGTTTCTTGACCAATTACTATTTTTTGATCAGCCATACTACCTGTTCCGCCATTAGCATCAAAATGAACT
>JAEEGI010025819.1_pt1 | contig 11353 bp, 9 predicted proteins | sample 8958751 | NCBI WGS metagenome assembly JAEEGI01 (sample SAMN16246545, study PRJNA631951) | gut metagenome | biome: gut microbiome; feature: rumen; material: KS-attached | host: Bos | place: Iran: Karaj | collected 2018-10 | reverse complement strand
GAAGTGAGCTTTCGCATTCTGGTCGAACAGCTTTGGCAGATTTCGCAATCGTATTCGCTAGACCCTTTGATTATCCTCGCTGTTGTAGCTCAAGAAAGCCGCGGCAATCCGATGGCCCGCGGACGTTTTCAATCGGGGCGTTTTTCGGGCGCCTTGGGCTTGATGCAGATAAAGTTAGAAACGGCGACCAAGATGGGGAGGCGTTTTGGTCTCATCGTCGAGAACGAAGAGGACTTGATGCGTCCAGAAGTCAACGTAGTTGTGGGTTCCGCTTACTTGATACGCTTGATCGGAAAGTATGGAAATTTGCGAGAAGCTTTAGTGGCATACAACTTGGGTCATTCCGCAGTGGATAGGTTGCTTGAAAAAAGTGCTCCGCTCCCTACTTCTTATTACGAAGGCGTTGTGGCAAAATACAAAGATTTGGTGAAACACTGTTCGTTTTGAGTAAGAGTGTTTTGTGCAGCTACGCAGCAATATGGAGAGTGTGAAGTGTGTAGTGAATAGTTCCACATCACACATTTCTCATTACACTCTATTTACTAACCACTATTTACTAACCACTATTTACTAACCACTGTTTACTGACTAACATCATTTTACTAAATTCTTGCTGTGATTAGGAATGTTATTTTTATTTTGGTGATGGTGGGGCTTGTCTTTGCGGGCGAAGTCCGTTATAATTGTTTGCAATTTGTAGAACAAGGACTTGCTAGCGACCCGCAAATGGCCGAAAAAAGGTTTGAAACGGAGAGCAAGTCTAACAAGATTCGTTCGCTCAAGTCCGAAGTTATTTTGCCTACGTTCAACGTGTCCATGATGGTGGGGCCTGCACCTGGCTTGAAGGAAACGGTCGATGACTGGGGCGATACCGTCGATACGTATGATTTTTCGCGTATGGGGCCGTTTTGGGCGGTAGAGGCGAAGTTTATCCAGCCGCTGAACTTAGGGCAGTACCAGACCGGCAAAAAAGCGTTGGAAGCGGACTTGCAGCAAAAAAGCTTCGAAATTGAAAACGCCTCGCTCAAGAAAGAGGTTGAGCTCCAGTCCTATTATTACAACTATCTCCTCGCGCTCGAAATGAAGCGGCTTGCCGCCGATGCCCAAAAGCAAGTCGATAAGGCGTACGACCAGCTTGAAGAAGCTCTGGACGAGGACGAACCGACGGTTTCGCAGAACGACCTCTTGAACTTGAAGGCGAAAATGCACACGGTCAAGGAAGGCGTTATCGATGCGGACCTCGGGATGAAGCGTGTGATGCTTGCGATTCGATTTGCTCTAGGCTTGCCGGATGGCGATACTTTTGTTGCCGAGGATTCGGTGCTTGCGATGCGAACCGAACACATGCCGACTGAAGATGAAGTCCGCGACTTGACGGTGAAGTACAATCCTGAACTCAAGCAGCTTTCTGCTGGCATGCGGGCCCGGAAACTCCAGATGGACTTGGCAGAAGCTAAGCTTGCTCCGGAGTTCTTTGTCATGGGCGAATTCCAGTACGTCAAGAGCTGGGCCGGGAATCGCAATGTGCTGCAAAAGAGTGCCTTCGCTCAAGATGCGGTGAACAAGATTTCGGGGCTTATCGGTGTCGGTCTCCGCTACCGTTTGAACTTCTGGAAGAACTGGGAGGATTACCGCCAGGCGAAAACGGAATACCGTGGCCTCCAGCTGAAAGAAAATTATGCGTCGGATGGCCTGGTGGCCAAGGCGGTTGAACAGTACTATCAAGTTGTTGCCGCCAAAGAAAAGCTCGATGCTTTGCGAGAAAGCCTACGTGCATCCGAAGCGCTTTTGAAAGGGGCTGCCATGAAATACGACCTCGACAAATCCCAAACGGGCGAACTTGTTTCGGCCTATACGCAGAATGTAAGCATGAAAAAAGATTACTATTTCGCAGTTTGCCGATATAATGTCGAATTTGCCGGACTAATTGCAAAGATGGGTTTGTCTCTTGGCGAATATAATTCGTATTTTAATAAAAAATGAGGAGAATCATGATGTTTAAGAAAATTCTTATTGCCGTTGCCTGTGTTTCGCTCTTGTCTTTTGCTGCCGAAGATCCCGTATCTGTCGTGAAGAGCAAGGACGTTGAATTGCAGAACATTATCAAGAAGTCGAAACGCACCGCCAAAGAAACGGAACGCGTCAAGAATCTTTTGAACGATTCCTTTGACTTTGCTCTCTTGGCTAAGAAGTCTTTGGCATCTAGCGTTTGGAAAGCCCAGGACGAAGCATCCCAGCAAAAGTTCGTGACGGAATTCCAGCGCATGGTTCGCAATTCCAGTGCAAACCGCCTTGAACTTTACCGTGCCGATTCGACGATTTACGAACCGGCCAAGATGAAAGGCGATGACGAAGCTCGCGTTGTGGCTCACTTGTGGAACCAGGGCAAGGAATCGGTGCTCGAATACAAGATGACGACCGTGAACGGCAAGTGGAAAGCTTGGGACTTGGTCATTGACGACCTTTCGACGGCTCGCAACTATAAGGAACAGTTCAGCAAGATTCTCAAAGACAAGAGCTTTGCCGAGCTGATTGATATTATCAGCAAGAAGGCTGACGAAGCCGAAAAGTAATGGGCTTCTTTTTCTGGTTCCTTTGTTCTATTCTCGTTGTAGCGCTTGTGCTACTGCTTTTCCCGTTTTCTGTTCGGATTGAATTTGAAGCGGGCGAACGCGGTGCGCGAGCGTTTTTCTATTTCTTCAAAAAGAAAGTTTATGAATATGAGAAGAAATGGGGGGAAGAAAGTAGGAAGTCGGAAGTAGGAAGTAGGAAGGATGAAGTAGGCGGTGACGAGAGTGAGGCGAGGGAAGGCGGAGACGACTCTGCGGACACAAAGACCGAGTGTCATCCTGAGCGGAACGAAGTGAAGTCGAAGGATCTAGAGAGGCTAGAGACTAGAGACGATAGGGCGGAGGATGGTTCCCATGAGTTGTCATCCTGGAGCGAGCCGCAGGCGAACGATAGGATCCACAGGACTCCAGAAGCGGAAGAAAAAGAGGAAACGGCAGCTGTTGCGAAAAGGCCTACAGAAACTCTGAAGACGGAGAAAATGGGTAATGAAGTCGGAAGTCGGAAGTCGGAAGTAGGCAGTGGGACGGAGTTAGACGATAGACGAAAGAGTAAAGACGAAAGTGGAGTTAGCGGCAAAAGTGATGTCATTCTGGAGGGAGGCGAACGCCGACCGATAGAATCCAAGCGCGTGTCCTCTGCTGCGGTTGAGGTGAAAGACGATAGTGGAGTGGGCGGTGAAGAACGAAAGTCGCCTGATGTCATCCTGAGCAACGCGAAGGATCCAGTAAAGTCTTCGTCTGTAATTGAAGTTTCTTCTACAAAAAAAGACGAGCCCGAAAAATCTTCGGATCAAGCGTCAGAGACGAAAGCCCAAAAGCCAAAACCAAAACTTTCCGACCGCGAATTTTGGACGATTCTCTTGACTCCGGATTTGGATGCAAGGGTGTTTAAGTACGCTTTGAAAATTATCGCCGCTGTTTTTTCTTTGTTCCGAATCCGTTTTAACGATTGCTATGTCGAGGGCATTCGCTCGGATTATGTTTCCATGGGCTATATTGCTGCGTTGAACGGAATCTTGAAAGCATACCCGTTTGTTGGTGATTGGGACTTGCGAATGGATTGGCTCCATGAAAAAGAACTCCGTGCTACAGGGAATGTTCGCTTGAGTATTACGTTGCTCCGTATTTTCTGCTTTGTTTTGGAAACGCTTGTGCTGGCTGGAATTTTGGCGTTTATTTTTTGGCGTCGCCGGGCACGTGTACTTAAGACAAAAGAACTCCCAGAAATCGGATTTATCCGCAAAAAAATTGTTGATTTTATTTTGGAGGACTGATGCCTGCTTTGACTTTGGAACGCTTGCTTGCTTCGATGGGCTTTGGAAGCCGCAAGGAGGCCCGCGCACTTGTTCGCATGGGTCTTGTGGAGTTGGATGGCAAGGTGCTTGATGACCCGTTCATGGAATTCAAGGAACGTCCGGAGTCCATTATGGTGAATGGCGAAGAAGCTCCGACTGTCGAGAAGTTGTACATAATGCTCTACAAGCCGACCGATGTCGAATGCAGCCATAACGCTCGCGACCATAAGGCTGTTTATGAACTATTGCCGGACCGCTTTACCGCGATGGGAATCCAGTCCGTTGGCCGCTTGGACGCCGATTCGTCGGGACTCTTGCTACTTTCGAATCAGGGTGACTTTATTCATAAAGTCGAAAGTCCGAAGAAGGGTCTTTGGAAAAAGTACCGCGTGACGCTAGCCCGACCGTTTACGGATGCGCAAAAAGTGGAACTCCTGGCGGGTGTGATGCTCAAGGACGAACGCCGCCCGGTGCAGGCTCGCGAAATCGAAGTTGATGGCGATGCTGTAATCATTTCTATTGGCGAAGGCTTGTACCATCAGGTTCGTCGCATGTTTGCCGCTGTCGGCAATCACGTCGAGACGCTTGAACGCATTGCCATTGGCCCTGTCCTTCTTGACCGCACGCTCGGCGAGGGCGGCTGGCGATTCCTCACCGACGTAGAAGTCGCAATGCTGTCGTAACGCTTCGTATTAGGTTATAGGTTTTAGGTTGTAGGGGTTAGTAAAAAAAATGTGGCATTGCCGCCAAACTGTCACCCCGGATTCATTCTGGGGTCAGCTTTCTTCTTTAAACAACCGATGCCGGAACAAGTCCGGCATGACATTGCATTTTCGCGTCATCTTGACCCGTAGGGGAAGGATCCAGTTAAATCTTGTAATGCGTGAGCTGAAAGTGATTGGATTCTTCGCTATGCTCAGAATGACGTATCCCACTTTTTCATCCTTAATTTTTTTTACAAAAAAGTCTTGGACAAAATGGTCGAAAAAGCGTGTTAATATAATAGGTAGAGGGTAGTCCTTTGCTCGCTTTGTGGGGGCGTACCCCAAGAGATTGACACGCTTGAAATGAAGAAAAAGAAAATTACTCACAAATTGCGGAAACGTTTTGCGAAAAAGGCGGCCCAAAAGAAGCACAACCGCAAGCACGACCCGTTTTTCCGCTACATTTTTGCAATTCCCGAAAACACGAGGATCTTGTTGCGCTTTGCGGAACGAAAAAATGCGGAACTTCGCCGGATGCTTTCTTCCGTTGACATGCAGAGTCTGGAGCTGATTCCCGGCTGCTTCAGCAACGTCAAAAAATGGGGCTATTCGGATCTCGCGTTTAAAGCCTGTTACAAGGACGGTTCTGATATTTTTGTAGGAATCCTGTTGGAACACAAGTCCTACCGCGAAAACGATGTGCTTTCGCAGATTTACGAATATACGTTCGAAGTCATGGTGAATCGGAACGCAGATGGTTTTCGCTGGCTCAGGACCAAGGCCGTGATTGTTTATAACGGGCAAACAGATTGGGACCCGTTGGCGGTGTTCCGCGAAAAGTTCAAAGGCCGACTTGCTGGCAAGGGTTTGCCCTTTGAATGTGTTTTCGTGAACCTCGTGGACATTTCTGACAAATTGTGCTTCGCGGAGCCGAATATCGAGGCTGCTATTGGTGTGCTCGTGATGAAGCACGCATTCGATGCAGACGGCTTGAAAAAAATTGCGGGCAACCTTGCGAAACTTCTCTCGAAATTGGAGGAACACGCAAGGGCTACCCTCGCAGAGAAAATAGAATTATATTTGGGAGAGTACCTCGATGAGGATGTTGTAGAGGAGTTGCATATGCGAATGAGTATTGGACAGGCTTTGGGAATCACGACGGCGGGCGACCGCCTCCGAGCCGCAGAACGTGCCGCACGCCGCGAAGGTCTCCGCCGTGGCAAGAAATTGGGCATTGAACAAGGCATTGAACAAGGCATTGAACAAGGTGTCCAGCAGGAACGTGAGAAAAATGATGCTCTGAATACAAAGCGTGCTGATTTCCTCCGTTCGCAGAATGTGTCGGATGAGGTGATTTCGGCGATGCTTGCTTTAAAGTAACCCTTCGCGTTGTCGCCGCGGACTCTTCTGTGATGCACTGAGCTGCGTCGAAGTGTTCCGGGGCAGTGCTTTGGAGGACAACAAAAAAAATGCCGGCGTACAAGCCGGCTTTTTGCATCAGGCTCTTGTTTGAGCCTGAGTTAATGAGTTCAACAGTCTGTTAGATGGAGTCGTAGTCGCTATTGACGTGGACGATTTCGTTTTCGGCTTCGAGTTCAGGCTGTGCGGAGACTTCGCCGAGGATGCCTTCGAGAGAGTTTATCTTGTCCTTAATATCGTTGCTGAACTTGAATGTCGGGACCAGACGCTCGTCGATGAGGACCGTCTCGCCGGTGCGGGGGTTGCGTGCCGGGCGAGCCTTGCGGGGCTTGCAGGCGAACGTGCCGAAACCACGGATTTCAATAGTGTTGCCTTCGATAAGCTTCTCGCCAAGGAGGTCGAGGAACTGTTCGACGACGATTTTAATATCGTTGCGCACAAATCCGGTGGATTTGGCGATTTCTTGAATAAGGGATTGTTTAGTTATATTAGCCACGCACTAAATATAAGTTTAACATGGACTTAGAGTGATGGTCCGAATGAAATTAAATATCTTTTTCGGGTTCACATTGCGGAATATTTGTGAATAGTTGTGACTTAAATGTTGAAGATTGATAATTTGCCTAAAAAGGTCCGTTTTAATCTCCGGAACAAGGAGATTTTCCCCAATACGATTCTGAGTCCGATGGATGGAGTGACCGATGCACCGTTCAGGCGGCTGTGCCGCGTGCTTTCGGGCGACCGCATGGGGCTTTTGGTTTCGGAGTTTGTGCCGACTGACGGCGATGCCGTGTTCAACCCGGATGGGCACAAGCAGCTCAAGTTCTTCCCGGAAGAGCGACCGTTTGGCGTCCAGATTTTTGGACGGTTCCCGGACCGCATGGCGTATGCCGCAGGTAAAATTGCGGAAACATTTCACCCGGAATTTATCGAAGTGAATGCGGGGTGCCCTGCGCCGAAGGTGGCGGGTAAGGGGAGCGGTTCCGGACTTTTGAGGGACTTGCCGCGATTGCAAGAGATTCTGCATGAGGTGAAGAAGACGCTCGATGCAAAAACGCCGGAGATTCCGCTTACGCTTAAGTGCCGTATTGGCTGGGATGACGAGAGTATCAACGTGATGGAAACGCTCAAGATTGCGGAAGGCGAGGGCGTTGAAATGTTGACGGTTCACGGACGCACGCGATTGCAGGGCTATAACGGTCTCGCGAATTGGGACTGGATCGGGAAAGTTGCCGCTGCGGCAAAGATTCCTGTGATTGGAAATGGCGACGTGAATAGCGTCGAATGTGCTCGCGAACGCATCAATACTTACGGTGTTTCGGGCGTGAGCATCGGGCGCGGGGCGATGCATAACCCATGGATTTTTGGACAAATTGCGGATGCGTGGGAAGGTCGCGAAAAGCATGTGATTACCGCGCAAGAAGCGCTTGATGTGTTCCCGCTCTATTACAAGTTTAAGATTGAGGACGGGGCGACGGAAATGAATGCGATGGGGCGCATGAAACAGCTCGCCGCGAGACTGTGCAAGGGATTTGTGCTGCAGGAAGAAATTGCGCAAAGCCGATCCCGGAACGGGGGCCGGGATGACAGTGAAATGAGTGTCGCGATGTCGGTGCGGCAGGCGCTTTTGACGAGTCAGTCGGCGGCGGAAATGCTCGACCGTGTTCAAGAACTCAAGGAAGGTATTGCTCGCGAGATGGTCTTTGAGCCGGAATGCCTTGTAAACCTCAACGGTGCCAAAGAAACCGAATTAAAGTTCGGCGACCAGTTCAAGGGCCGTTGATTTTATAGTAAACGTAATACGAATTGCCTCAATTGAAGGATCTGATGCCGGAACGGAGTCCGGCATGACAGTTTCATTTACATTGTCACCCCGGATTTATTCCGGGGCTAGTATTGTGAGAAAAATGCCGATCCCGGCACAGTGGCCGGGATGACAGTGAAAGAGGTCGGGGTGACTGTTTGGCGGCGGAACCGCGATTTTTAAAGTCGGTTACTGTACTTATATCATCAGAAAAGTATGAAAAAAATAACATAGCAGTGCCATTCACAAGAAAATTATTTATATACAGAATGTGAAGACTTTTGTTTCTGCTAATAAGTTCGTTCAAATCATTATTTTGATTGTTGTCGGCTTGGTAATCAATCGATTGCTTGCCGATTTGGCGATTCATTTGGAATTGCCGCTGTACATGGATAGCGTGGGCACGATTGTCGTTGCGGTGATTGGTGGGTTTAGCCCTGGTGCGATTGTCGGGTTTCTTACGAACTTCATCGGAGGTTTTGCCGATTCTTCGACGTTCTATTACGGAACGATAAATGTGATGATTGGCGTGTGCGCGGGGATTGCTGCTAGGAGAGGGGATTTTGATAAAATCTATCGCTTGCCGAAACTCCTTGGCATGTTGATGATTTTGAGCATTCCGTGTTCGATTCTTTCGTATTTCCTTTTTGATTTTAAGATAGCGGAGAACGTGGTGACGCCGATTGCGACGGCTCTGCACGAGAGCGGACTTCCGGTTCTCTTGTCGCAAATTTTGGCGGATTTCTGCACGGAAATTCCGGACAAGTCCATTACGATTCTCATTGCGTTTGCCTTGGTGCGGTTGACTCCGCATTGGTTTTTCAAGGCTTTTGATTCTATTTCGGGCCGCATGCACGAGGACCGCTACCAGTCCAAGAATGAAATTCACACGCTCAAGGCCCAGGTGACAACGCTTTTGTTTGTATCGAGCTTTGCTCTTGCGGTCGTGGCGACGGCGGTTGCGTACAAGACGTATTCCGAGGCGGAAATTCGCGAGACGACGCTTTTGGCGGAATCGGTGAACAGGCTTGTTTCCGATGCTATCCAGAGTGCGGATTCGGTGACGCTTCACGAGTATATTCATAATCTTGAGGGCAAGCATCCGCGTATTTTGACGATTACGCCTGGTATGCACGAGACGGGCAAATGGGATGTTTCGATTGTCTGCACGGAGGCTCCCAATCCGGTATGCTCGAAATTTAGCCTTGCCGCGATTCGAATAAGCGTGATGCTTTTTTGCACGAAGATTTTCTCGACGTTGTTCGGGCTTTTGCTCGCGATTGTGTTTACGGCAATCTTGATTGCGAACCGCAGGGTGGTTTATCCGATTCATGAAATGACGGAGGAGATGGACCATTTTGCCTACGATAGCAGCAAGGGGAGGCGCAAGTCCATCAAGCGTATCGAAGGCCTTGAAGTTGTTACCGGGAACGAAATCGAGAATTTGCATGCGGCGATTATCAAGGCGACCAAGGAAATTGATTTGTACATCAACAAGTCCGAGGAACAGGCTTCGTCTATTGCCATGCTCCAGATGAATATCATTACGGTGCTTGGCGACATGGTCGAAGGTCGTGACGAAACGACGGGCGGGCATGTCAAGCGTACGGCGGCGTATGCGGAACTTATAGCAATGCAACTGCAAAAGGATGGCAAGGATAAGGACGAAATTGACGATGCGTTTGTGGCGACGATTGCAGTGGCAGCACCTCTCCACGATATCGGGAAAATCAGTGTTTCGGATGTGATTTTGAACAAGCCGGGCAAGCTGACGGACGAAGAATTTGAGAGGATGAAGTTGCACACGGTTTATGGGCGGGAAATGCTTTTGCGGGCGTCCAAAAACTTGGGCGAAACGACTTACCTCAAGATGGCGAAGGAAATTGCCTACAGTCACCATGAATGGTGGGATGGTTCGCGTGGCTACCCAGAGCACTCGAAAGGTCGGGATATTCCGCTTTCGGCTCGAATCATGGCGGTCGCGGATGTGTTCGATGCGCTTGTTTCGGAACGCCCGTACAAGAAGGCTTTCTCGGTGGATGATGCTCTTAGAATTATCAGTGAAGAGAGCGGAACGCATTTTGACCCGGAGGTAGTGGACGCGTTCCTCAAGAATCGCGAAGCTGTTGAGCAAATCATGAAAAATAAGTTCGAAGTTTGATTGAATAGGTGTTTAGGTTTTAGGGATAAGGTTTTAGGATGTCTTCCTGAAACCTTTTTTATTTTTCTTATTGCTGTACTCAAAAAAAATCTCAAAAATTTGTGTTTACCTCTTGACTTTGAGTCAAAAAATGAGTACATTTAGAACATGGAAAAAACAATCGACATATTTCAGTTTACACACTTCCGCAAGTACCTGGATGAGTATCAGGCGGCTCGCGTGCAGACGGACCCTGAATTTACTAGGGCTGGAGTGTGTGCGTTGCTCGGACTCCCCAAGACCCGCAGTTACTATAACGATATCGTTAAAGGGAAAAAGCTCACTGGACGCATGATTCCTAAGTTCGTGGAAGTCCTTGGACTCAACAAGAAAGAGGCCAAGTACTTTGAAACGATGGTGAACTTTGACCAGGCGAAAACGACAACGGAACGCAATGCATTTTTTGATGAACTCATCAAGCAGCACCCGGATCCGCACCACATCTTGAATGAGGATGCATACGAGTATTACAACCACTGGTATAATAGCGTGTTGTTTACGGCATTGGACGTGATGGATATTTCGGATGACCTTGAACCGATTCAAAAGCGCATGTTCCCGAAGGTGTCTGTGGGAACATTGAAGCGTTCGTTGGAATTGCTTGAACGCATTGGCTTTGTGCGCAAGAACGAAGACGGCTTCTGGAAAAGCTGCCGCGAGTCAGTGAGTAGCGGAGCCTACAGCAATAACGATCTTGTTCGTCAGTACCAGTTGCAGTGCTTTGAACTTTCGAAGCAGGCGTTGCTTGCGAATGACGATAACCCGTCGGACATGGGTACGTTCACGTTCAGCGTTTCAGACGACGCCTATAAAGAGATAGCCTTGGAAATTCAGAACTTGAAAGCCAAGGTGCGTAAGATTATTACACAAGACAAGAAAGAGGCGACTGGAGTCCATCAGTTGAATATTCACTTGTTTACAAACTTGAAAAAATAAAACGAGGAGGAATGGTTATGATTACTAATAAAATTTCAAAATTGGGTGTTGCGTTTGCAATGCTTGGGCTTGGATTGCTTGCGGCTTGCAGCAGTGATGACAATGTGGCATCTTCGTTTAGCGAAACGAATACGGGAAAGCCTGTTGAACAATTGGGTCCTCTTGCCGAATTGGATACATCGTTAGTTCGCAAGTATGTCAACGAAGGTGGTTTGGGCTGCGGAACGCTCGCCAAGAGTGCTGCCGAAGAGGATAGTGCTGCTGATACGAGCGATATCTTTCTTTTTGCTCGAAGTAAGTGTGGTTCCCATAAGGATATTTATCTGTATATAAATGCGAGAGCTCAAGTGGTTGATGTAGATGGAAAACCGGTAGTGGGAGCGACTGTTTATGAAAAAGATTGTTCCTTTGATGATAAAAGTTGT
>JAEEGI010025816.1_pt1 | contig 11355 bp, 9 predicted proteins | sample 8958751 | NCBI WGS metagenome assembly JAEEGI01 (sample SAMN16246545, study PRJNA631951) | gut metagenome | biome: gut microbiome; feature: rumen; material: KS-attached | host: Bos | place: Iran: Karaj | collected 2018-10 | reverse complement strand
GACCTTGTAGTCGAATTTGTCGTTGTGCTTCTCGAGCAGCGCCACGGCTTCGGTATAGCTGATGCGGCCGAAGTCGGAGTTCATGACGTGCGTCAGGCGCTCGATGAGCCCCTTGTCCACGAAGCTGTTCAGGAAAGCCATTTCCTCCGGCGCGTTCTCCAGCACGTAGCGGATGATATATTTCAGCATCGCTTCCGCCAGGTCCATGTCGTCCGCCAGATCCGCGAAGGCGATCTCCGGCTCGATCATCCAGAATTCCGCCGCGTGGCGTGTGGTGTTGGAGTTCTCGGAGCGGAAGGTCGGCCCGAAGGTGTAGATGTTGCGGAACGCCTGGGCGAAGGTCTCGCCGTGCAGCTGGCCGCTTAAAGTCAGCAGGGTCGGCTTGCCGAAGAAATCCTGCGCAAAGTCGATGCCGCCGTCTTCGGTGCGCGGCAGCTTGTTCAGATCCATCGTCGTGACCTGGAACATCTCGCCGGCGCCCTCCGCGTCGGAAGCCGTGATGATCGGCGTGTGGACGTACACGAAATCACGCTCCTGGAAGAACTTATGGATCGCATAGGCTGCCAGCGAGCGGATGCGGAACGCCGCGGAGAACAGGTTCGTGCGCGGCCGCAGGTGCGGGATCGTGCGCAGGAATTCCACGCTGTGGCGCTTGGGCTGCAGCGGGTAATCCGGGGTCGAAGGGCCTTCCACTTCCACCGAAGCCGCCTTCAGCTCGAAGGGCTGCTTGGCCCCGGGCGTTAAGACGATGCAGCCGCTTACGATCAGCGCCGCGCCGACGTTGATATGCGCGACCTCGTCGAAGTTCGGCAGTTCCGTGTCGTACACGACCTGCAGCGACTCGAAGAAGGTCCCGTCATTGAGCATGATGAACCCGAAATTCTTGGAGTCGCGGTTATTGCGCACCCAGCCTCCCACGGTCACGTCCCGGCCGCCGTAGGCTGCCGGATCCCGAAAGATTTTCTTCAGTTCTGTCAGGTCCATCATAAACATTCCTCCAGATAGCTATATATTTCGTCCCGGCCCTCTTTGGAAAGGGCGGAATACGGCAGGATCTTCGCTTCGGGAGGAAGCGCAAGCTCCGTCCGCAGCAGCTTCAGCTGCCCCGCCCGCTGGGAACGATTGATCTTGTCCAGTTTGGTGGCGATCACCACCGGCTCGCGGCCGGCCGCGCGGATCCAGTCCGCCATCTGCTTATCCGCGGCGCTCGGGGCGTGGCGGATATCGGCCAGCAGGAAGATCTGCTTCAGGCTCCGGCTTCCGGTCAGATAACGCTCGATCATCTTCCCCCAGGCCGCCTTCTCCTTCTCGGAGACCTTGGCGTAGCCGTAGCCCGGCAGGTCCACAAAGTAGAACGAATCATTGATATGATAGTAGTTGATGGTGCGGGTCTTCCCCGGCTCCGCGCTCACGCGGGCCAGGGACTTGCGGTTCATCAGGCCGTTGATCAGGGAGGATTTCCCCACATTGGAGCGGCCGGCAAAGGCAAATTCCGGCTGATCGTTGTCCGGCAGCCTGCTGGTCACGCCGCAGACCGTCTCCAATACGGCTGATTTGATGATCATCTTCCCGCCCCCGTTTTTACTGCAGCAGGTTGTTGAGGCTGAAGCTGCGCTTCTTTTCCGGCTGGGCTTCCGGCGCGTCGCGGTAGGTCAGGACCGGGTCCGCGCCTTCCGTGATCACCTCCGGCGTGATGGTGCAGCTGGCGATGGTATCGTCGCTCGGCAGGCGGAACATCAGGTCCATCATGGCGCTTTCCAGCACAGACCGCAGGCCTCTCGCGCCGATGTTGCGCTCCATGGTCCGGTGCGCCACCGCCCGTACGGCTTCGTCGGTCACGATCAGCTTCACGCCGTCCATGTCGAAGAGGCGCTCGAACTGCTTGATGAGCGCGTTCTTCGGCTCGGTGAGGATGCGCACCATGGCGTCCTCGTCCAGCTCGTTTAAGGCGACGCAGACCGGCACGCGGCCGATGAATTCCGGGATCAGGCCGAACTTGACCAGATCCTTCGGCACCACCTGCGAGAAGAGCTCGCCCAGCGGCCGCTCTTCCTTCTCCACCACGACGCCGTTGAAGCCGATGGAGCCGGAGCCGAGTCTCGATTCGATGATCTTTTCCAGCCCGTCGAAGGCGCCGCCGCAGATGAAGAGGATGTTCGTGGTGTTGATCCTGATGGTCTCCTGGTACGGATGCTTGCGGCCGCCCTGCGGGGGAACGTTCGCGTCGGTCCCCTCCAGGATCTTTAACAGCGCCTGCTGCACGCCCTCGCCGGAGACGTCGCGGGTGATGGAGACGTTCTCGGACTTCTTCGTGATCTTGTCGATCTCATCGATGTAGATGATGCCGCGCTCCGCCCGGGAGACGTCGTAATCCGCCGCCTGGATCAGCTTTAAGAGGATGTTCTCCACGTCCTCGCCCACGTAGCCGGCCTCGGTCAGGGTCGTCGCGTCCGAAGAGGCGAAGGGCACGTCCAGGCAGCGCGCGATGGTCTGTGCAAGGTAAGTCTTGCCGGTGCCGGTCGGGCCGAGCATCAGCACGTTGCTCTTCTGCAGTTCGACGTCGCCGCCGTTTACTTCCCCGTACAGCACGCGCTTGTAGTGGTTGTAGACCGCCACGGACAGGACCTTTTTCGCGTTCTCCTGCCCGATCACGTACTGATCCAGGAAGGCCTTGATCTCCTCCGGGCGCTTCAGCTTGTCAAAGCTTAAACCCGAGCCGCTGTCCTTCCGCTCTTCCGGTCCCCACTCCTCTTCCAGGATCTGGGCGCAGGTGTCGATGCACTCGTCGCAGATATACACGTCCATCATGGGACTGGCGATCAGGCGCTCCACCTGGCTCTGGTTCTTGCCGCAGAAAGAGCAGAATTTTGAATTGTCTGTCTTTTTGGAAGGCATGCTTTCTCCTTAAGCGCGGTTGGCAATGATCTTATCGACCAGACCGTAGGCCACGGCCTCCTCCGCGGTCATGTAGAAGTCGCGCTCGGTGTCGCGGCTGACCTCTTCGAGGCTCTTTCCGGTGTTCTCCGCCAGAATGCGGTTCAGGGTCTTCTTGGTGCGCTCGATCTCCTCCGCCACGATGCGGACGTCCGTCGCCTGGCCCTGCACGCCTCCCGAAGGCTGGTGGATCATGACTCTGGCGTTCGGCAGAATCAGGCGCTTGCCCTTCGCACCGCCGGCCAGCAGGAAGGCGCCCATGGAGGCCGCCATGCCGAGGCAGATGGTGGAGACGTCGCACTTGACGAACTGCATGGTGTCGTAGATCGCCATGCCGGCCGAGACGGAGCCGCCTGGGCTGTTGATGTACAGGCTGATATCCTTGCCCGGATCCTCGGACTCCAGGAACAGCAGCTGCGCGGTGATCAGCGAAGCAGTCACGTCGTTGACTTCTTCACTTAAGATAACGATACGGTCCTTTAAGAGCCGCGAGTAGATGTCGTAGGTGCGCTCTCCGCGGCTGGTGGACTCCAGAACGTAAGGAACTAAACTCATAAAACTCTCCTGTTACTTGCTTTCCGCAACGATCAGATCCAGCGCCTTCTGGGTGGCCAGATCCTTCTTGTAGCTTACCATGGACTCGTCGTCGAAGAAGCCGCGGACCTTGTCGATATCCATCTGATAGTCGGCGGCCAGCTTCTTAAGGCCCTCTTCCACGTCTTCCTCCGTCGCCTCGATGTTTTCCGCCTTCACGATGGCTTCCAGCACCAGACGCCCCTGGATGCGCTTCTTCGCCTGTTCCTTATACTGGTCGACGATCTGCTTCATGCTCATGCCGGTGTACTTCAGGTACTGTTCCAGCTGCATGCCCTGCATCTGCAGGCGCTCGCCGAATTCATTCACCATATCCTCGGCCTGGGACTCGATCATGGGATCCGGGATCTCCATGGAGGCGTTCTCCACGGCCTTGGCCAGCACGGCGTCTTCCTTCGCGGCCGTCGCTTCCTTTTCCTTCTGCTCCAGAAGCTTCTTCTTCAGATCCTCCTTGTAGGCGTCCAGAGTCTCGAACTCGGAAACGTCGGAGGCGAACTCATCGTTCAGCTCGGGCAGTTCCTTCTCGCTGATGGACAGGACCTTCACGTGGAAGACGGCGTCCTTGCCGGCCAGTTCCTTGGCGTGGTAGGCTTCAGGGAACTTGACGTTCAGATAGCGATCTTCGTCGATGTTCATGCCGACCATCTGCTCTTCAAAGCCGGGGATGAACTGATGGGAACCGATGACCAGCTCCTGCTCGTTGGCGGTGCCGCCTTCAAAGGCCACGCCGTCCACGGTGCCGGCATAGTTTAAGGTCACGGTGTCGCCTTCCTGCACGGGACGGCCGTCCACGTCGCGCAGGGTGGCGTTCTTTTCCTGTTCCTTCTTCAGCGCGGCTTCGACGTCCTCGTCCGTGACCTCGGCGGGCTTCACGTCCACGGCCAGGCCCTTGTACTCGCCCAGGGTCACTTCCGGCTTGGTGGCGACGGTCGCCACGAAGATCAGGGACTTGCCGTGCTCGACCTGCGTATAGTCCAGGACCGGGCGGGAGGTGATCTCCAGGCCGGATTCCTTGCAGGCCGCCTCATAGGCGTCCGGCAGGATGTCGTTCACGGCCTCTTCCAGAAAGACGTCGGGACCGTACATTTTCTCTATAATACTGCGCGGCGCCTTGCCCTTGCGGAAGCCGGGGACCGCGATCTTGCCTTTGTTCTTCTGATACGCGCGCTGCTCCGCCGCGGCGACTTCTTCCGCCGGAACCTCGATCGTCAGCTTTACCATGTTCTTTTCTTGCTTTTCGACAGTTACACTCATGGGATTGATTTTCCTCCTTGACCCCTTCGGGTTTTCCGTTTCCTTATGATGACAGGCCGGCCGGAGCCAGCGCATATCAATGTGGTATTGTACCACAATAGTGTTTAAAATTCCACTGTTTTTTTCATGCCAGCCGCTGAGCCGGTCGAAGCGGCCTTTACTTCTTCTTCACCGAAAAGCCGAACTTCCCGATGCTCTCCTTCAGCGGAGCATATTCGCCGTGCGAGTAGACGATCAGATCCGCTTTCGTCAAGTCCAGGCGGCCCTTTTTGTCCAGCAGAGAATCCTCCACCTGAACGCCCACGATCCTCGCCACGAACATATCGTGCGAGCCCAGCTCCAGCACCTTTTCCACGCGGCATTCCAGGTTCACGGGGCACTCCGCGATCAGCGGCGCGTACTTCAAGTTCGGCGCCGGCGCGGCCGTAAGATGCGCCGCCGCGAACTTGTCCGTATCCCGGCCGGACTTCACGCCGCAGAGATCGCAGGCCTTCGCCAGCTTCGCCGGCACCAGGTTCACGGCGAACTCGCCGCTGCGGCTCACGATGCCGTGCGAGAAGCGGTCCTTGCGGATGGAGACCGAGAGCATGGGCGGCTCGCTGCAGACCGTCCCGACCCAGGCCAGCGTGATGATATTCGGCTTTCCGCCCTCCTCCGCGCAGCTCAGCATGACCACCGGCACGGGATTCAGAAGGTTTCCGGGCTTCCAGTTCTGTTTCATAAAGCACCTCGCAGACGCCTATATAAAGGTTCAGCACCTCATCGCGCTCAAGCGTCAACGAAGTGCTGAAAGCAGGGGCAGAAAGATTCGAACTCTCATCGATGGTTTTGGAGACCACTGTTCTACCCTTGAACTATGCCCCTAAAGGGAAAAAACACGCGTCCTTTATAGCGCAGTTTTCCTGTCCTGTCAAGCATTTTGTTAAAAATCCGTGTAATTTTCGCGAAAAAAGCGTCACTTTCCCCGCCGTCCGCCCGCCGTTCCGTCTCTTTATTGACAAAGCCGGGGAAAAGGGATAAGATAGCCGCATGGACGCCTTAAACCAGCAACCCAAAAAGAAAAAAGGATGGATCCTGACCCTGCTGTTCGTACTGCTGAACGTGGGGGTCTTGCTGTGGATCGGCTTCAGCGAGTTCAAGCGCAAGGAGGAAAGCAGCACCGGCTTCGCCGACATCAGCGTCCACTGGCCCTTCCTGGTCCTCTCCTTCCTCTGCTTCCTGACGATGGTCCTTTCGGAGTCCGGCAAGTTTTACTTCCTGATCCGGCGCCTGACGGAGAAGAAGGACTTCTCCACCGCCGTCAAGGCCACGCTCTACGGATATTATTACGACAACATCACTCCGTCCGGGTCCGGCGGCCAGCCCTTCCAGATCCACTACCTGCGCAAGTGCGGCCTGCCGAACGGCGCCAGTCTGGCGATCCCGGTCTATTCCTTCCTGCTTTATCAGATCACCTTCGTGGTGACGGCGGGGCTCACCTTCCTGCTCTTCCGCAACATGTTCGATTACCCGGGCATCCGGGTCACGGCCATCATCGGCATCAGCATCTGCTCGCTGATCCCTCTCGGCATCATCATCGCGGCGGTCTTCCCGAAGACCATGGCGAGATTCGTCATGTTCGTGCTGCGCGGACTGGCCGCCATCCGGATCATTAAGAATCCGGAGGAAAAGGGCGACAAATTCCTGCGCCATCTGACCGAATACAGCGACGCCATCAACTATATCAACCGGCACCGCCGGCTCTCCCTGGAGATGCTCCTGCTCTCCGTCCTGTACCACGTGGCGCGCTGCAGCCTGCCCTTCTTTATCCTGCGGGCCTTCGGCGCGGAGGTGGAATACCTCTACACGCTGGTCGCCACCTATTATCTGTACGCGGCCATCAAGATCATCCCCACGCCGGGTGGTGCCGGCGCGGCCGAAGCCTCCTTCTATCTGATCTTCTCCGAGCTGCCGGAACCGGGCCTGATCTTCTGGGCCATGCTGGTCTGGCGCTTCTTCAACGATTATATCTTCCTGCTCTGCGGCATGGCGCTGACCTCCTACGAATACCTGAAGGCCAAGGTGCGGGCGCGCCGTCAGAAGCGGCTGGAAGCCCGTGAAACGGCCCGTACGGAGCGCGAAAAAGCCAGGCTGGCTGAAGAAGAGGCCCGCCGTCTGGAAAAGGAAGCGAGTGAGGCAGAGAAAGAAGAAAGACGGAACAAGCAGAAGCGCAGAGGCAAAAGCGCCGCTGCGGAAAAAGAAAAGCCTGGAAACGCTGCGGGGGAAAGCGATAAGCCTGAAAGCGCCGCAGCGGAAAACGCTCCGGACGCCGGCAAAGAGGGCTCTACGCCCGGCCCGGATCCCGGGGATCCAGCGCGTCCCTGAGGCCGCCCGTAAAGAGGGAGAAGGCGATCAGCAGAACGGAGATCACCAGCGCCGGGAACAGCGTCTGGGTCGGGTACAGCTCCAGCGCCGCCCATGCGCCGGATAAAAGCGTGCCGAGGGAAGGCTCCGGCGCGGGGATGCCCAGGCCGATATAAGCCAGAAAGGCCTCGGTAAAGATGGCGGAAGGCACCGCCATCATGGCGCCGCTGATCAGCGGCGAGAGCGAATTGGGCAGGATATGCCGGAATATGATCCGGGCGTCGGAAGCGCCCATCACGCGGGAAGCGAGTACGTATTCCCGCGTTTTATTACGCAGAAACTGCGCCCGCACCAGCTGCGCCGTATGGGTCCAGCCCCGGACCGCCAGCGCCAGGATCATGGTCCGAACGCCGGTCCCCAGCAGCATGATGAACAGGCTGCAGATGACCACATTGGGGATGGAGCGCACGATCTCGCAGAAGCGCATCAGGATCAGGTCCGTCTTCCCGCCGAAGTAGCCGCAGACGGCCCCGTACAGCGCCCCGATGACCGTATCCGCCGCCACCGCGAAGAAAGCGATCAGCAGCGAAACGCGGGTCCCGCGCCAGAGCCTGGTCCAGAGATCGCGGCCCATCTGGTCCGTCCCGAGCCAGAAATTGACGTCCTCCCCCACGCCCATATAGACGTAGTAGTCCACCACCACGTCGCAGTATTCGGCGCCGGAGGCGCTCTGATAATAATTCTTCGTCCGGATCACGCTGCCCTCCGGATAGCGCTCCGTATCGCTTAAATACTCCGCCCGCCGGTCCCGCAGCACCGCATAGCCGCGGGCGATCCCCAGCTTCTTCAGGAGCGGGATGCGCGGCGGCATGTTGGAGAGATACTCTCCCGCTTCGTTCGTGAGCTGCTCCCGGTAGCCGTACGGCGTCATCAGCGGCCCGAAAACGGCCATCGCGATCAGGATCAGCAGGATCCAGAAGGCCGCCCTCGCGGCCTTGTTTTTTTTCAGACGGTCACGCATCTTTTCCACCTCCCAGACGGATCCGCGGATCGATGAGCCCGTAGGAAAGATCCGTGATCAGGACCGTCAGCAGGTTGACGGCGGCATAAAAGAACAGGACCGCGATGGTCAGGAAATGGTCGCCCGCCTGGATCGACTGCGTCACCAGGCCGCCCACGCCCGGGATCCCGAAGATCCGCTCCACGACCAGCGAGCCGGACAGGATCCCCGTGAACATGGGGATGATGACCGGCATCAGCGGCACCAGCGAGTTCGGGAAGGCGTGGCGCAGCAGCACCTGGCCTTTTTTCAGGCCTTTGGTGCGGGCCAGGAGCAGATAGTCCGCGGACAGGGTCTCCAGGAGCTCGCCGCGCAGATAGCGGCAGAGCGAGGCGACCGGATAGAAGGACAGGGCCAGGACCGGCAGCACCAGGGAATGCAGGCGCTCCGGGAAGCTTCCCAGCGACTGATAGATGATCGGGAAGGCCTTCGCCTGATAGCCCAGAAAATACTGCAGGGCGGAAGCGACGACGAAGGAAGGAACTGAAATAAAAAGGATGATGAAGAGGCTGATCAGATGGTCCGGCAGCCGCGACTTATAAAGCGCCGCCCACATGCCGGCCAGAAGGCCCAGCGGCAGGGACAAAAGCAGCGAGAGCAGGTTCAGGCCCAGCGTCACCGGGATCCTCTCCCCGATCACCTGCCAGACCGGCACCATCGGCTCCAGCTTGAAGGAAACGCCCCAGAAGCCCTCAGTCACCAGGTTTTTCAGGTAAGTGAAGAACTGCACCGGGACCGGCTCGTGCAGGCGGTACTTCTCCTCCAGGATCCGGACCAGCTCGGGGCTGTATTCGGGGTCGTCAAAAGGAGACCCCGGCATCCATCGGATCACGAAAAATGCCAGGGTCACGATGGCGAGCAGCGTCAGCGCCATCATTCCCAACCGCTTGAGGATATAGGTCAGCAAGGGCTCTCCTTCGGGCTCTGCCTTACGGCAGCGGGGCCGCAGCCCCGTTTATTCGCTCTTGAGGTCCGCCAGCCAGGGCTTGAAGGTAAAGCCGAGGGACGGGCTCGGGTTCTTTAAAGGCAGGATCAGCTTCGGACTGACCAGGTACTGGAAGCTGGTCTCGAACAGGGGTATGGTCAGCCGGGCCTCCAGCGCCGCCTTCTCCATCTCGCCCGCCAGCTGCACGTTGTAGGCGCGGTCGTTCTTGACGCGCGGATCCGTATCCTGCAGCGTGATCGTCTCGTTGATGAAGGCGTTGCCGTACGGCGCGTTGGCCTGGGCCCAGTAGGTGTCGCTGTAAACGTCCAGCACGTTGAAGGGGCTCTCGTCCGTCGCTTCCCGGCTCCAGTTGGACAGGGCCAGCTCGTAGGAGTCCGGATCCGTGCGGAAGGCCTTCATGTTGGCCAGGCGCGTCTTCTTCGGCACCTCGTCGATCGCCAGGGAAAAGCGCTCCGCGCCGAAGATCTCCTCCAGATGATGCTGCAGGAAGAGCGAGGCGGTGTGCATGTCCGGATTGTCGGATTCGATCAGAAGATGCAGGGTCAGCTTTCCGCTGATGCCCTCCTCCGCCAGCGCCTTCTCAAAAAGTTCGCGGGCCTTCTGGGGCTGATAGCTCTCTTCCACCGTCTCGCGGTAGGATTTCGCGGTATCGGTATCCTTAAAGTACAGGCTCTTCTCCGGATCCGCCAGCGAGGTGTCCGGGATGATGTAATTGGCCGGCGTGCCGGCTACCAGCTTCGCCAGCGACGCCCGGTCCACCGCGTACCAGAGCGCGTCCTTGAAGTTCTGATTGTCCAGGATCGGCTGCTTCGTATTGCCTCGGTTGATCTCGATCTGCATGATATAGCGGGCGGCGTAGCTGACGTAATCCTCGCGCTCCAGATACTGCACCGCGATCTGGGAGGTCAGGGCCGTGGCGTCCAGCTGGCCGGACAGATACATCTCCGCCTGCGTCTGGTAGCTTTCCACGTAATGCAGCTCCGCCCTGTCGATCTTTATTTCATCCGCGAACACGTAGTACGGATTCTTTGTCAGCGTGATCACGGATTCCTTCACCCACTTCGTGACGTAGAAGGCGCCGCAGTACAGGGCCTTGTCCACGTCGGTCCCGTAGGCGGTGCTCGTGCCGTCCCCGCTGCGCAGCGAGTCGAAAAGCGCCGGATCCGTCGGCACCGTGCCGTAGCCGATGAACTGCTGCATCACGTTGCGCTGCGTGGCGGCCGTCGTAAGCGTCAGCTCCAGCGTCAGCTCATCCACCGCCTTGATGCCTACCGCAGGCCAGTCCACGGGCGCCTCCGGCGTCTGGCGGAAGTATTCGCGGGCGTTCAGGATGGTGATGTACTGGCCCAGATTGTCGCCGGCCCGCTGGGCCAGCTTCGGATCCAGCGCCGCCTTCAGGGACGCTTCAAAGACGGCCGCGTTGATGGGCCGGTCCGTCTTCTGTCCCTGCGAATCCGTGAAGAACAGACCCGGACGGATCTTTATCCGCCAGACCTTGCCTTCCGCATCCATCTGCTGCGGCTCGCTCTCCGCCAGCTCCGGGCGGATATAGACCGTCTCCCGGTCCTCGTTCGCGAAGCGGCGGTACAGGCGCGCCTGCGAGAAATCGTTCAGCATGTCCTCGCTCGCGTTGGCCAGATAGGGATTCAGGGTCGTCCACTTGGTGTCCGGGAAGCGCAGGACCTTTTCCGGCGTTTCCTTTTTCCCGCAGGCGGACAGCGACAGCAGCAAAACGGCTGTCAGAAGCAGCACGAGCAATCGTTTGACGCGCATAGGGCACTTACCTCCTTTGCCTTACATCGCTTTGCCGAAGCCTTCCAGAAAGGCAGCGGCTTCCTCCAGCGTCGCCGCGATCCGCAGCGTATCCATATCTTCCGGATCGATCAGCCCCTCCGCCAGCATGTTGTCCACGTAGGCTTTGAATGGTTCGTAAAAGCCGTTCAGATTCAGCAGCGCCAGCGGCCTGGCGCTCTCCGAGAGCCGGTTTTCGCATAAAAGCTCGGAGAATTCGTCCAGCGTCCCGTAGCCGCCGGGCAGGGCCAGAAAGCCCTCCGCCAGCTTCAGCATCGTCTGCTTGCGCTCCGCCATGTCCGGCACGTAGATATATTCGCTTAAGTCCGGATGCACGTTGGCCATCATCAGCGGCAGGTTCGGGATCACACCGACCACGCGGCCGCCGTTCTCCCGGACGCTGTTCGCCAGCACGGACATGAGGCCGTAGTCC
>JAEEGI010025815.1_pt1 | contig 11355 bp, 6 predicted proteins | sample 8958751 | NCBI WGS metagenome assembly JAEEGI01 (sample SAMN16246545, study PRJNA631951) | gut metagenome | biome: gut microbiome; feature: rumen; material: KS-attached | host: Bos | place: Iran: Karaj | collected 2018-10 | reverse complement strand
TCGTGTTCCGACGATCGATTGTCGAGTAAGGCAGTGGCAAAATCGGAAATGGTTGGCCGCTGTCCATCAAAGTGAACGGCAATCCTTTCGGTTAGGTCTTCGTATTCGGGATATACAAATGTCTGTGCCATGATTGTCTGTGTTGATATGAGCATGATAGCTACCAATGCCCATGTCGTTCTGATGAATGTCCGTTTCATTATGATCTATCATTTTTTATTTGGCCAATCGGGAGAGTTTTTATTCTACTTGATGAGCACTTTCCGCCCGTTCACAATGTAGATACCAGGTTTCAATGAACTGCCAGATTGGATGCTGCGGCCGCTGAGGTCGAAGATGACGTCTGCACCCTTTGGCTTGGTGTCGAACTTCAAGTCGTCGATTCCCACAACCGTGCGGTTCTGTCCGTAGAAGTAGAGACGGAAATTGTCGAAGATGGTCCAGTAATAGGAAGGTGCGCTGGTGCATTTGATGCCTAAGCGCAGCGTGTTGTCATCTGCTGTCATCTCTGTTTCCACAGTGCTGACATAAAGATCGTTGGCGAAATATTTCGAAGCTCCAGTCATGGAGTTGGGGATATAGGTCCCGTCGCCCATCTGGCTGTCGCTGCCCCATCCTCCGTCGTTGAAGAGGGCTGAGGGTTGGCGGTCGTCGCAAGCATGGCATATCGACTCGGATACGCTGTTGATGAAAAGCGATGAGGTCACCTTGGCCTTGCCCGATGAGTAGGGCGCATAGACATCTTCTGGTCTTCCTGGACGCTGGAAAGCGTTGGCACGCAACTGATACACACCCTTCGGCATGTTCTCGAGCGTCTGGTAGAACTCGAAAGTACGCTCGTAGAACTCAGCGCATTTGACATCATAGCCAGGGGCGCCGTTGGTCGAGGTCCAGCCCGATGTGGCGTCTGTATCGAAGTCAGTGTTCTCCAGCATGAAGGAGAGGTCGAACGGATGGTCGATGTCTTCAGACGAGACATTGGCGAGGAAGGCCATGCCCTCGGCGCGCGCCTGTTGGGTCAGTTTGTCCACTTCATTGCCCTTCGTGCAAGTCTTGGCTTGTTCTTCAATCGTAGAGAGTTGTTGGGCCAGCCTCTCGTCAGTGCCTTCGGCCACCTCGTTGTGTGGGGTTTCTGCCAGTTTGCGGATCTGAGCGATAATCTTCTTCAGTTGGCTTAGTGCCAGGTCGATATTGCCGTTGTCGAAGTTCTCGGCTTCCTTGGTGGTGAGGATAAGCCAGCGCTGGGTGGTGGCTGACTTGGAGATGTTCCATCCCGTGGAACCAGTCTTTCCGTTATTGTTGGCTGTGAGCGTGGGTGGGTTGGCGTTGCTTTCCGGGTGGATGATGTAGTAGCCTCGGTGTCCATCCACATCGACACGTCCGCGCATGAGGTGTAGGTTGTCGGCTGTGGTGGGGTTAGTGCGGTTCACGGTCTTGAAGCCGCCAGAATAGGTGATGTAGTAGCCAGAAGCGGCGTTGCGGAACTGGTAATACTGGTTGGAGGGGGTGAAAGTGAGGTACCATGCGGCGGCATCGTTAGCTTCTGCCTCTTCGGCGTCCATGGCCTTCCATTCCAATTGGTGGCTGGCGGTCTCCACGAGGTAAGCGCTTCTCAGTCCGTGTTTCTCGTCCTCGTTCTTGATGTAATACTTCACGCCATCCTCATGGTTGAAAGAGTAGTAGGGCAGGGCATAGCCGATATCGCCCGATCCAGGCAGTCCGTCCTCGTTGAGTGCTTGAGCTAGGATGCCCATCATGCAGTAGAGGTTGTCGGAGTGGTTGTCCTCGTGTGCGCCGTTGCAGCCGTATGGCCAGAGGTGCGTGTCGTCGCCTGTGATGGTGGCGGTTGGGCTGTTGTCCCAGAATCGTACAGCCTCGGTCACACGGTCGCCGAGCCACACACCACGGTTGCCGTCGGCACGCATGTCAGCCGACCACCAGATGCCGTGGGTACCCACACCGATGCCGTGTAAGGCCTCGTGCATGATGGTGCCTGGTTGTTGGTAACTGGAATTGGCACCTACACGCATCCAGCCGCCATAACTGCAGTCAGCTGTCGGGGTGCCAGGGCTGTATGTCACGCTGATGCCGAACCCATGGATGCTTGTCAAGTTGTTCCAGTAGTAATCCATCGAGAGGTTGATGGCATAATTGATGCGGTCGTTGACTGTCTCGTCACCGCCGTTATTGTACCAATGGCCTACGGCACCCTTGGGGACTGTGGCGAACTTGATGACATCGCCATAACCCACGGCATAGTCTTTGGTGATGGCGTATGCGCGCATATAGTACATTGTTCCTGGCTTGAGGTCGCGCAACCAGTAGATCTTTCCAGCTTGGTTGATGTATTCAGTGGTGCGGTCGTCCGTCACCTTCGGGTCAGGGTCCTCGCTCCAGCAGAAGCCTTCCTCTATGATATTGCTTCCCTTAACGGTGCTGCGGCCGAAGGCCCAAGCGCATCCCTTGATGAAGCGTGGGTCGGTGGTGACGGTCGGTGGAGTTCCCGATCCGTTGGCGATCTTGAACTCGAAAGCGGCTTTCGACAAGGCCTCGATGGCGGCCTGTGCCTTAACGTCGGTCTCGGCGGTGTCATAGGCGTGTTGAGCGGCATTGATGGCGTCTTGGTAGGCGGCTTTCTCAGAGGCTGAAGAGGCGTCGAGGTCATTCTGGGCCTTGGAAATGGCGTCGGCCAGTTGGCTGAATACCTTCTGTGAGGCCTTGGCCACGTTATAGGCTGCATCGAGTTTGGCTGCCGCCTCCCCCCATCCGTTGGTCGTGCTTTGGCTCAGCAACGGACGGGCTTCGTCGATTGCGGTTTGCAGGGCTTGGCGCGCAGTCTCGTTCATTTTCTGTCCCACGAGTGCTTCAGCGGCAGCGATGCTGGCGGCGAACTGCTCCTTTGCAGCATCGAAACTGTCGCCGATGTATTCCAGTCTGAAATGGTCAACCGAGAGCCAGTTGCCCGTGGCGCCTTCGGCACGGAAACCAATCTTCACTTTCTCGCTGACCAGGACGAATTCCAAGGTGTAGTCATCTCGCACTGTGACAGCCTGTGTGTTGTCGTTGGCAAAGATCCAGGCACCGCTTTGTGCCACTTTGGGTGTGTCTTCCTGAATGTTCTGGGCCACGGCCTTCAGACGGTATTTTCCAGGCTTCATGTTCACGAGTTCCTGATAGACTTCTCCATCCCCCACAGCACCACCGCGTCCTGTCCAACGTTCGACATAATATGTACCTTTCTTGATGTTAAAGACGTTATTGGTTTGCAGGCCCATACCCGTCTGTGTCCAGCCTGTGAAGTCACCCGTCTCGAAACTCGGATTCATGATTTGAGAGGTAAGGTCGAGCGGCTCATCAGCACTGGCGTTGGCGCGGCGATAGATATCTTCCGCATTCTGCAAGACGGTGATGGCATCGGCCTGGTCCTGTGCTGTGGCTGATGTGTTGGCAGCTACGGTGCGGGCTGCGTCAATGGCAGCCTTCAGTACGGCGGCTTCTTTGCCCTTGCCGTCGTCATAAAGGGCTTCGGCGGACGAGATGGCCTCTTTGAGATGAATACTGAGGTCTGTGCCTACTTGAGTAAGCCTGAAGTTATCGACTGCGATCCAATTGCCTGTGGCGTTGATGGCCTCGAACCCAATGGTCACCGTGCCGTTGACGCAGTCGAACGCCACCTTGTATGTGTCGCGTACATCAACTGGTGTTTTGGCTTCACCAGCAAAGATCCAAGCACCGGTCTGAGCGGCCTTGGGGCTGTCTTCTTGGATGTTCTGCGCAGCTGCGGTCAGTTCGTAGTTACCGGGAGGCAATGCGGTCAGTTGCTGGCTGAGGCTTGCAGACCCCACGGCTCCACCGCGGCCCGTCCATTTCTCCATGTAGGTGGCACCTTCCTTGAGTGTGAACACGTCGTTGCCTTGAGCGTTCATGCTCTTGTGCACCCAGCCGGTCATGTCGTTCTCAAAGCTTGGATTGGTAATCTTTGATGTGTAGTCGGTCTGTGCTGATACCCATGAACAGACAGTCATGAGTATAAGAGTAAATGTTACTTTGTTGGTTTTCATAATAAGTTGAGTCAAGTTAGTGTTGATTAATGGGGCAAAAATACATCATTATCTTGACTTTTCAAAAGATTCAATCCTTTTTTCAGAGAGAATCGCCAATAATACACTGCTTTATACACAGCGTGCCCAATGTGACAGTTGGTTCTGTACATTGAGCACGCTTGGAGACAAGATACACAATTTCTACTGGAAGTGGTATCTGTTTTTTTGATATGTCGTATCGTTAGAACTTCACGTTCATTGCTTGTCCGTTGTACTCCACAGTCTTGGTGGTTGGCTGGTCTTTCGATACGACAACGATGTTGAACTGGCGCTTCTGCAACATGCCAGGATACTGACCTTTTCGAGCGGCAATAGTCAGTGTACGGCTGCCGTTGTCCCAGTGGAATGGGATTTCGGTGTATTGCCCGCGCTCATAGTTGTAGTTGTCGCCTTCGTCCTCATAGAGAGTGAAGTCGCCGTTGGCACCGGGATAGACGCGGACTTCAAGGTTTTCCCACGATTTCTCGCCGCAATACTGCATTTCGGGGCCGAGAGGCAGGATGCTGCCAGCGCGCACGAACATTGGCACACGGTCAATCTGGGTTTGCAAAGTCACGTCTTTGCCACCTTTCAGGTATTCGTTTGTCCAGAAGTCATACCAGTCAGCGCCTTTTGGCAGGTACTTTGTGGCAGTCTTGCTCTCTCTCCAGTTGATGCCGGCGTTGGATGTGTTATCGTCCTTGGCTTCCTTTCGGTTCCAACCTGTCATGGCATCTTCGCGTATGATTTTCTCCTCGGTGTATTGTGGGTTGAGGATAGGTGCGGCGAGGATGGCTCTGCCGAACATGAACTCGTCGGTCATGTCCCATGTGCGTCGGTCCTGGGCGAAGTCGCTGAAGAGAGGCCGCATATAACTCTCATTGGCGCTTGTCACTTGCCAAGCCATGCTGTAAAGATAAGGGATCAGTCGGTAGCGAAAACGAATCGCACTTTCTATGGCATCGTAAATAGGTTCACCCTTTTCTCCGAATCGCCATATCTCGCGCGGTGCGTCGGCACCGTGGCTGCGGAAGACAGGGCAGAACAATGCGTATTGCATCCAGCGTACGTAGAGTTCTTGGTACTGCTGGTTGCGTGGGGCAGAATTGCCGCCTCGGGTGTTGTAGGAACCGCAGAAGAAACCGCCTATATCTGTGTTGAAATTGGGACAGCCAGTGAGCGAATAACTCAATCCGGCTGGTACCTGCTTGCGCAGCATGTCCCATGACGAGGCTACGTCGCCGCTCCACATACCTGAACCGTAGTGCTGCTGGCCAGCAAAGGCTGAACGTGTCATGATGAAGACACGCTTCTGTTCCGATGTTTTGCGCTGAGCCTGATAAACACCGCGCACGGTTTCCAAAGGAAAAGCGTTGCGGAGTGAACGCCATGTACCGTTGCCGGCCTTGTGGTCGTAGTTCGACTCCTTGGGATTGAAGAAGTCGGGGTCGGTGGAGTCCATCCACCAAGCATCGGTTCCTTTGTCGAAGAGGTTTTTCAGGTTCTCCCAGTAGATGTCGCGAGCCTCGGGTGAGAATGCGTCATAAACCCTCACTCCCGACGGATAGTCCATACGTGGAGGCCAGAAGGTCAGTCCGCTCTGGGGCCATGTCTCGAAGTCGAAAAGCAGTCCTTTCTCCTCCAGTTGGCGGAAGGCTTTGGTCTTAGGACCGAAACTGGCCCAGATGCTGATCATGAAGTGGGCGTTTTTCTTGTGCACCTGGTCAATCATGCGCTCTCCATTGGCGTATTCCTCGGTCAGGAAGTCCATGGCGTTCCACAAGTAGTTGGAACCCCAATACTGCCAGTCCTGGATGATGCCGTCGAGAGGCACTTGTAGTTCACGATACTTATCGACTACAGACAGCAGCTCACTTGCGCTCTTGTAACGCTCCTTGCACTGCCAGAAACCATAGGTCCACAAGGGGAACATGGGGACGTCGCCTGAAAGATGGCGCATCTGGGCAATCACTCCGTCGGCAGAGCCACCATACATGAAATAATAGTCGATGCAGTCGCCAACTTCTGACGATAGCGACATGCCTTTCACTGGATCGTCGTCGAACTGGGTGCGGGAGTAGTTGTCCCAATAGAGGCCCCAGCCCTTGATGCTCTGCAACACGTTTTGGAAGTCCTCCAGGTTCGATTGCTCCATGAGTTTGTGGTCGCCTCTGCGGTTCATCTTACCGTTCTGGAAAGTACCCAATCCATAAATGGCTTCGTCCTTGTCGAGCAAGAAAGTCTGGGTTACACGATAGGCTCCCTTGTCTGGTCCTTCTGTGCGAGGGTCGAAGGTGGCTGTGCCTTTTTCGCGCAGCAGTGTCTTGCCTTTAGAGATGAAAGTGACGGCTCCAGTCTGTGGATCCACTTTGACGGTCAGTTGGTCGCTGCTGACGGTGTTGCCTTTCTGCGACACCTTCACAGCCTCAGGGTTGGCGATGACCACCAAGCCTTGTTTCGTGTATGCATGACCTACAGGTGACTTGACCACCCGTACGATTGACGGGGTGTAGAATTCCACCGTCACGTCGGTGTTGCCCGCCTTGATTTTCACGGGACTTCCGAATGCTACAGCTGCTGTCATCCAGCACAGCGCTGTCAAAAGGAATAATCTTTTCATAGTTTTGTGGATATGTTAATGTTGTTTTGTGTGTTCTGGGTTATGAAGTTTTTGCTGAGTCCTCCCTTCCGAATCTGACAAGATGTTCGCTGGAGAACAAAGATGTTTTTTATGGTGCAAAAGTACGATGAATTATTTGCTATTATAGAATACAAATGTTGAATCGAATGCCACAAATGATGAAATTGAGAGTTTCACTCGGGAAAAATCTTTATTACTGCTCGGTATATTCGGAAGGTTTGCAACCGAATTCTTTCTGGAAACACTTGCTGAAATAACTCGTGGAGTTGAAACCTGTTCGTTCGGCTACTTCAGCGATGGTCTGTCCACCTTGTCGTAATAATTCGGCGGCTCGGTGCAGGCGTATACTGCGGATGAAGGCCACAGGGGATTGTTGCATCAACGCAGTCAGTTTTTTGTAAAGGCCAGTGCGTTCCATACAGAGGTCAGCAGCCAGTTGCTCCACACCATATTGGGGCGTGGTGAGATGTTGCTCCACTAATTGTGTGGCGAGTGCCATGAATTCTTTCTCTTGGGGTGTTGGTTCAGGTTCCTCATTGGATTGCTCGGTTTCAGAACTTGGCCCAAGCACCACCATAGCTTCCGTGTGCTGATATTGGTTCACTTGTTCCACAAGGTTTTGTATGCGCAGCAATAGCATGGCTTCGCGGTTGCGGCGTTGCAGACGTTGACGATAGGTCCAGAACAACAGTGCTACTATTCCTCCTACAACTAACGCGTAAAGCAAGTAGGCAAGAGGCGACTGCCACCAAGGATGATTGATGGTAAAATTGATTCTGCGAATCTCAGCACTGTCCCATCGGTCGGGGTTGGTGGATGCCATCACCTCCAGGGTGTAGTTGCCAGGCGGCAACCCTACTAAAGGCAAGTAGAAAACACCTTTGTCGTCGACCAATCTCCCGATGGAGTCAGCGGAGAGTGTATGCCATTGGTCGCTGTCATTCCCAGAGAATCTATACCGGTAGCATGTGCTTCGGGGACGTACATAATTCATGGTGGAGAATTGGAATGCCAAAGAGTTCTGTTGGTGGTTGAAGGTGAGATGTTCGGTGTAGGGAGGTGTGACTTCCAATAGTTTCATCCCGTCGTATTCAACACCCACTTGCAGCGGAAGGCCATGGAGATAGATGGTGGTCAAGATGGGATGCACCTTGATGTTCAGTGGATGGGTGTCGAATAAACCGCTGAGCGGTGAGGTATAGAGTACGCCACTGTTGTAGGTGCCTAGCCAGATGCCACCCTCACGGTCCAGAAACACGACATTGACTCCAGTGGACAGCTTAGACCCGTCGGGCAAGTGCAGTTCGCTGATAACGTCTTTATCTTCTGTGGCGGGATTGATACGCAGATATCCTTCTGGGGTCGTCAGGTAAAGGATGCCTGTAGGTGTCAATGTCAGGGTGTGTATGACCTTTTCGCTTGTCATCATCTGCTTCCATTGGTGGGTAACTACGTCGAACGACTGAAGGACAGACCCGCCTGGCCCTGTCCGTACCTGATAGAGATGCTTGTCGGGTCCGCTGACCACCAATGATGTCCATCTGTAACGTTGACTGTCATTGTCGTCGTAAGCGGCTGAGAGAAACAACATCTTCCCACTGGGTTTGTAAGCGGCAAGTATGCCGGATTCGAAAAAAATGTAGATGTCGCCACCGTATGACACAACATCCTGCACTCCGCCTGGTTCTTCAGGTAGCCGTATGGTATGTCCCGAGGATTCGTTCTGTAATTGGCGTCCCTTCAAGACCCATGTTTCACCTTCTTGGTCGATGAAGAAATCGTCGTAGTGCCATTCGTCAGCCTTTTCTTGTTGCATGGTGCGTAGGTTGAAGCAGAACAGCCGCCCCCATTGTTTCATCCAAAGTCGGTCGTGTTTGTCTGCGAAGATGTGTGTGGCACCGTTATAAGCTGGCAGGTGTGTCCATCGGGTTGTGTCGATGGCGAGAGAGCTGAATCGCTGTCCGTCGTAGATGTCAATGGCGACATCGGTGACTATCACCATTCTTCCGTCGTTCAGTTGCGTCATTTGCAACACGCAGTTGCTGCTCAATCCGTTCTGCCTGTTCAGCGCATAGAAACTGCTTTCTTCCTTAGCCCAAAGTGGAGCAGAGATGAACAGGTAAAGGCAGATTGTCAGCAAGCAGGTCTTCATTATTTGATACCGCTTGGTCATGGTTTGTGGTTAATGGATTACAAAAGTATGAAAAGTTATCGGTAATTAGCCTTGTTGATTCCAATAAAAAGCAATAAATTTGCAGACACAGATACTGAATTAAAAGAATATGGCAAAAAGAGTATTACTGATTAATGGAAGCCCGCGGGAAAACGGCAATACCCGAATGGCATTGGAAGAAGTGGCAAAGACGTTGAATGAGTGCGGCGTGGAAACCGTGATTGTCAATTTAGGCAAACACGCCATGCAGGGATGTATCGCTTGTGGCATGTGTGGCCGCATAGGCAAATGCACCTTCAGTGACAATGTATATGACAAAATCCGAACTGCCATGGTAGATGGCATCGATGGTTTGGTTGTGGGTTCACCTGTCTATTACGGTGGCCCCAATGGTTCTTTGTGTGCCTTGATGGACCGTGTGTGCTACTCCCTCAGCCGTTTCATGCAGTTCAAGCCGGCAGCCAGTGTGGTGGTGTGCCGTCGTGGTGGTGCCTCAGCGGCTTTCGATAGGCTGAATAAGTATTTCACGATTCTGAATATGCCTGTCGTGTCGTCGCAGTACTGGAATATGGTGTATGGCCAATCGGCTGGCGAGGCAGTTCGTGATGAGGAGGGCATGCAGACCATGCGCACCCTCGCCAGGAACATGGCTTGGATGATTGACAGGCTAAATACCGCCGAGAACGGACATCCCGAACTTGAACCTCGGGTCGCAACAAATTTCATTAGGTGAGCGATGGACAAACAGGACTACAAGCAGTTTCTGGAGAAACATGGCATCCGTCCTACCGCCAACCGTATCTTGGTGGCTGAGATTGTTGACAGGTCAGCCCGCCCGTTGTCGCTGGCTGAGATTGAAGACCAACTTCTCTCGCTCGACAAGTCCAGCATCTATCGTTGCTTGATGCTCTTCAAAGAACACCACATTGTGCATGTCATTGAGGATGGCAGCGACTCGGTGAGATATGAATTCTGCCACAGTCATTCCACCGATGACGATGACCTTCATGTGCATTTCCATTGCGAGCGTTGCCATCGTACGTTCTGCTTGTCTGATATCCCCGTTCCCAGGGTCGAACTTCCCGATGGGTTCGAACTTTTATCCGTCAATTACATGATAAAAGGCATTTGCGAAGAGTGTAGAAACCATTGACCATTGAGCTTTTCAGCAAATCCAATGCTCAATGGTCAATGCTCAATGGCCAATGCTCAATGGTCAATGGTCAATGAATTTAAGGTTTCACTTGATACGATTGTCCTGCTACGACCTTGAAGGAGGTTACGAAATATTTACCATCTTGCTTGCTTTTTGTCTTGATGCCTTCAATCTGTATGGGTTGGGAGGTGCGCAAACGGCATGTGCCATCGAGATGGGCTTTGATGGTTCCTTCTGTCAGTTTGCCATTGTCCCATTCCATATCCACTGTGTAGTTGCCTCGACCTCGTAACCCTTTCACTACACCCTTGTTCCAAGCATCGGGTAGGGCAGGCAAGAGATGCAGTTCGTCGTTCTGACTTTGCAGTAGCATCTCTGCGAATCCCGCAGTGGCACCGAAGTTGCCGTCAATCTGGAAGGGTGGATGTGCATCGAAAAGATTGGGGAATGTGCCTCCAATCCTAGGTTTGGCAGGATCCACGTAGTACAGTATCTCACGTATCATCTTGTGGGCATGGTTGCCATCGAGCAATCGGGCGGCGAAGTTGATTTTCCAAGCCTTGCTCCATCCTGTACCTCCGTCGCCTCTGAGTTCGAAGGTGCGCTGGCAGGCAGCGGCCAGTTCGGGAGTGAATATTGGTGAGATGGTGTGTCCAGGATGCAAGCCGAAGAGGTGGGACGTATGGCGATGTTGCGGGTCGGTTTCCTCAAATTCCTTGTTCCATTCCAACAGTTGTCCTTTGCTTCCGATAGCATAGGGACGGAGTTTAGCCCTTGCATTGCGGATTTCTTTGCACAGAGGTTTGTCCACGTCGAGCAGTTCCATTGCCTCCGTTACGTTGTCGAAGAGGTCGCGAATGATGGCCATGTCCATGGTGCAACATTCAGTCACAGAGTAGTTCTTGCCATCAATGCGGAAAGTGTTCTCTGGTGAAGTGGAGGGCGAGGTGATGAGTTCTCCATCTTTCTCCACTAGCCAGTCCAGACAGAACAGCGCCGCCTCGCGCATCACGGGATAGGCCTCGTTCCTGAGGTATTCTTTGTCCTGTGTGAAGCGGTAGTGCTCCCACAGGTGTTGGCACAACCAGTTGCCACCCATCTGCCAGTTGGCCCACATTGGATTGTCATTGCCAAAATCACCCACAGGAGTGGTCAATCCCCAGATGTCGGAGTTGTGGTGTGCCACCCATCCCCTGGTGTGGTAATACTCTTGTGCTGTGTTGCGTCCGTTTTTGGCAAGACCCTGAATCCAATGCAGTAGCGGTAGGTGCATTTCTGAGAGATTTGTGGTTTCGGCAGGCCA
>JAEEGI010025814.1_pt1 | contig 11355 bp, 9 predicted proteins | sample 8958751 | NCBI WGS metagenome assembly JAEEGI01 (sample SAMN16246545, study PRJNA631951) | gut metagenome | biome: gut microbiome; feature: rumen; material: KS-attached | host: Bos | place: Iran: Karaj | collected 2018-10 | reverse complement strand
TCATGGCGCAACAGACCCTCCTTGTCGGGGTAGACCATCGGCGGCTCCTCCAGCTTAAGGGAAGAGTCGTAGAGCGACAGCCCCTCCCCCAGCTCAGGGTTCTGGGCAGCGAACCGTTCCACAGCGGCACGCTCCTCAGCGGTCAGCTCACCCTCGCCGTAGCGGTAGAAGTATTCCTCGTAATTATCAGTTGTTATAATCATAGCCTAAAGCAATTATTATTTTCTTCATTGACACTCTTGCTCGGAAGAGATAGACAGACACCTGTTTCTCACTCAGCCCCAACATCTCGGCGATTTCCTTGCAGCTGTAGCCCTCCACATCCTTCAATACCACCGCGGTACGCTGTACTTGAGGCAAGTGTTCCAACGCCTTGAGCAATACCTCCTGTAGGTCAAATCGCTCATCGGGTGCTATCACCCTCTCTTCTTGCAGGTAGGGCAGCGCCTGTTGATGCACCTGCACATGACGGTGATGGCTCATCAGCAGGTTATGTACCACCGTAAGGAGAAACGACTTACCTTTCTCCACCTCCACTTTCTCCCGCCGTTCCCACAACGTCGCAAAGGCCTCCTGCACCACATCCTTCGACAGCTCCAAGCCGCCTCCGCAGCTCACCGCAAAGCGGTACACATCGTCCGCCCAAAGTTTCACGCCGTTGTTATATTCCTTTTGTGTCATTCGCCATATAAACGCGCAAGTGCCCAAAATACTACACCCCCCTCGAAAAAAAAACTCATCACCCCTTTCCCACACTTCACCTACTATCTCTAAATCAATATAATACAACAAACCCTCCTCTGCATCTTTTTTTTGTATTTTCCCACCTAGGGCATTATCCGTGTAAGGGCAATCCGTCAATGACAGTTATGCCCTGCCTATAGCCTTCCAACCATCCTCAAAGATTCAGCCGAGGGCACTTGTTCGCTTATCTAAACGAAGATAAAGCGATTATGAATCAACTAAGTAGCGGCTAAATGGCATACTCACCCTATAGCAAACCAAGGAACACCCAATTACAAAGCTGATAATCGACATGAATTTATAGCGCATTGTCTAGGCAGTGGGGGGGGCAGCTACTGCCCGAGCAGGTTGATAATATCTTTCAGCCTGGGGGCAAGGATGATTTCGGTGCGACGGTTGACGGCTTTGTTGGCAGCAGAGCTGTTTTTCACCTTGGGGGCGTACTCGGCATGGCCGGCGGCTTCGACGCGGGCGGGGTCGATCTTGGGTCCTTGCTTGAGGAGGAGTTTGACAATGGCGGTGGCACGCATCACGCTGAGGTCCCAATTGTCCTTCACCGCCGTGCTGCCATGATAGGCGTCGTTGTCGGTATGCCCTTCTACCACCACATTCAGGTCGGGATTGTTCTCCAGCACCTTGGCGAGGCTCTTCAATGCCTGAACGCCTTGAGCCGACACTTCCCAACTGCCCGAGGCGAATAACAGCTTGTCAGCCATGGATACATAGACCTTACCGTCTTTGACATTCACGTCCAAACCCTTGTCGGCAAAGCCCACCAATGCCTTCTGCACCGAGACGCGCAGGCTTTCCAGCTCGCGCTGCTTGGCTTCGAGGGCATCGTTGGCAGCGAGTTCGCTCTGTGCCAAGGAGGCAAGTTGCTCTTCCATATCCTGCTGCTGGGCGAGCATTGCCTGTTCCTTCTGCTTCACCGACTGCTCTTTCTCGTTCAACTCACGCGTGCGTTGCTCGAGCATGCGGTTGACCTTCGAGAGGTCGCGATTCTTGCCGGTAATTTGCTGGAGAAAATTTTCCATGGTGGTATCGTAGCGCAGCTGCAGGGCGGCATAGGCACGATTGATGGAGGTGACGGTGGCCTCACATTCCTGACGGGCAGCCGCCATATCGCTCAACGACATAGTCATGGCCTGTCCCTGACGGACCAACTCGGCATTCTCCTCGCGCAATTCTTTCAGCTCCTGGTTGGCGACGGAGAGGCTTTTGGTAGCCTGGGTATAGTGGGACTGCAGTGCCTCGTATTCGCGCAGGGAGACACACGACGGCAGACAAACGACCGCCGAAAACAACATGAGCAATTGGAACGACTTCTTCATCATATTAGGTTTCTATTCATCTAATGGCTACGCCCCTCGGGGCAACTGGCGACAGCCTCCCTATCGGTAGCGACATCACACTAGGCGATGGGCGGAGCGGTAGCCGATTAGTTTTTACTTTTTCATTTTGAAAAGTAACGCGGATTAAAAAAAAATCGTATCTTTGCGTTCTGATTTTTCGCGACATGACATTCACAAATCTATATAAAAGATTGTATGTTTGGCGTTTGAAGCACATCTCCGAACAGACTTACCTGCTGCTGCTGAGCGTGGTGGTGGGCGTATTGAGCGGACTGGCGGCCGTATTGCTGAAGACGGTGGTGCACTTCTCGGGCCAAATGGTGATGTCGTTTGGCAACTCCCACCTCACCACCGGAGGAGGCAACACGATTATCTTCATCACCCCATTGATCGGTATACTGCTGACCATCCTCTTTGTCCGCTATGTGGTGAAAGGCGATATCGGGCACGGTATTCCCAGCGTGTTGCTCTCCATCTCGCGCCACAAGGGGCAGCTGCCTCCACGCAATATGTACACTTCGCTGGTGGCTTCCACCCTCACCGTCGCCTTTGGCGGCAGCGTGGGACTCGAGGCCCCTATTGCCTCCACAGGCAGCGCCATAGGGTCCAACGTGGGGCGATTCTTCCATGTCAGCCCCCGCGGAGTCAAACTGCTGCTGGGATGCGGTGCGGCGGGCGCCATTGCCGGCATATTCAAGGCACCCCTGGCCGGAGTGCTGTTCACCGTGGAGGTGCTCATGTTCGATATGACGATGACCACTGCGGTGCCACTGCTTATCTCAGCCCTCTCGGCCTCGACGGTAGCCTATTTCCTGATGGGCAAAGATGTTCAGTTTGCCTTCCAAGTCACCGAAGACTTCACACTGCATCAGATTCCCTTCCTTATGGTGCTAGGGCTGTTTTGTGCCTTCAGCTCAGTCTATTTCCTGCGTTGCACCGACTGGGTGGAGACATGGTTCGCCCACCGCAAGAACTGGATGCGCAAGTGGCTCATTGGCGGCGTAGTGCTAGGTGTGATGATATTCCTCTTCCCGCCCCTCTACGGCGAAGGCTACTGGGCACTGACCGAACTGCTCAACGGCAGCAACGACGACGCCCTCTTTGCTAACAGCGTCTTCAACATCTTTCGCGACAACTCTTGGGTGGCACTTGCCATCCTACTTATTCTGATACTGCTCAAGCCTATAGCTACCGCCACCACCATAGGCAGCGGTGGCGTGGGTGGCACCTTCGGCCCCTCGCTAGTAGTGGGAGGGCTGAGCGGCTACTTCATCGCTGCTTTAGGCAACCAGCTGGGGCTCCCACCACAGTCAACCGCCAACTTCGCCCTGGTGGGCATGGCGGGCGTGATGACTGGGGTGATGCACGCTCCCTTCATGGGGGTGTTCCTCATTGCCGAAATTACTGGCGGCTACGCCCTTATGGTGCCGTTGCTCATCACCTCAACGGTCACCTACATCTGCGTCCAGCCCTTTGAGAACCATTCAATCTACGCCCGAAAACTGGCAGTCAAGGGCGACCTGATGACTCACAACAAGGACGCTTCGGCTTGGCACCTCATGGACCTAAACAAACTCATCGAAACCAACTTCGCCACCGTGCCCGAAAATGGCACCCTGCGCGACATCGTCGAGGCAATCAAAGGCTCTAAGCGCAACCTCTTCCCTGTGGTAGATGCCCATAATAAATTCCTCGGCCTCATCGTCATGGACGATATACGCCAAACCATCTTCGAGACCCAGCTCTACGACACCCTTACCGTCCGTGAGCTGATGATGACCTTCGACGACAAGGACATCGTCCATTCCAGCGACTCGCTCTCCGACGTGGTCAACAAATTCCAACTCAGCAACCGCTACAACCTTATCGTGGTCGACGACGACGGTACCTATCTCGGCTTCCTCTCCCGCGCCAACACCTTCTCCGCCTACCGCCGCTTCATCTCCCAAAGTTCGGAAGAATAGCCCTCGTCACCCCTCAGTTTTTAATAAAAAAGGTCGATTTTCTGGATTATAATCCAAAAATTATATATTTTTTTTTGGATTACGTTCCAATTTTTTTATATCTTTGCATCGTCAAAGAAATGAATATGATTGAGCGAAAATTAGTCAAAATAATTCAAGCACAACTATTTAAAGGTAAAGCCATCATCCTTGTCGGCTCTCGGCAGGTCGGAAAAACCACTCTGCTAGGTGAATTAGTGCGACAAAGCGACAAGCGGATTCTCTCTCTCAACTGTGATGAACCCGAGGTGCAAACCATGCTCACCGACACCAACGTGGCAAAACTCCGAACCATCATTGGCAACAATGAGTTGGTTGTAATCGACGAGGCTCAGAAAGTGAACAACATCGGGTTAACACTCAAGCTGATTGTTGACAACATCAAGGATGTGCAAGTTGTAGCCACAGGCTCATCAGCATTCGAACTCCGCAATCGGCTGAACGAGCCACTCACAGGTCGCAAGTTCGAGTATCAAATGTTTCCTATTAGCAGTGGCGAAATCATCGACACGTATGGTCTTCTGGAGGAAAAACGCACATTGGAGAACCGCCTTGTTTATGGCAGTTATCCCGACATCATCATGCACCCCGAGGAAGCCCGCCGGTATCTTACCGAACTCACGCAGAGCTATCTATATAAGGATGTGCTCTCGCTCGACAGCCTCCGTAAGCCACAGCTACTCGACAAACTATTGCAAGCCCTTGCCTTCCAAGTGGGAAGCGAAGTGTCGACTAACGAGCTTGCCCGTACCCTACAAACCGACAGCAAGACCATCGATAAATACCTCGACCTATTGGAAAAATGCTACGTCATCTTCCGTCTTGGTGGTTTGAGCCGCAACCTCCGTACAGAGTTGAAACGAGCCAAGAAGATATACTTCTACGACAATGGAGTACGCAATGCCGTCATACAGCAGTTCTCTCCAGTAGCTCTTCGCAACGACATGGGTGCACTATGGGAAAACTTCTTCATTGCCGAGCGAATGAAACGCAACCACTACAGCGGTCATTACTGCAACAACTTTTTTTGGCGCACTACACTACAACAGGAGATTGACCTTATTGAAGAAAGCGACGGAGCCATGACTGCTTTTGAAATGAAGTGGAATCCCTCCAAGAAAGTCCTCTTCTCCAAAAGCTTCATCGAAGCCTACAACGTCAAAGAAACAGTCGTTATATCCCCCGACAACTATTTGGAGTACCTATAAACAAACAGACTCATTCGTCATCATTCATATACTTGTCCAACATTGCCTTTATCTCTTCTTTCATCTCATCCCGTAGTGATTCAGGTTTCAGCACCTCCACCCTGCTGCCCAACGAGAGTATCTTCTGTTTAAAGTCATAAGTTGGACGTACACGGACGGAAAAGACCGAGTATTCCTCATTCCGTCTCAGCTCCAGTTGGGAGTGATGCAACGGGAGCGACCGCAGATAGTTGGCCTGAAAAGCATCCACTTTTATCCAGACACTCTCCACCGCCACCTCTTCCCGAAGAATGATGCCATAGCAGTCCTTAAACATCTCCTCCACATCGAAATCGGGGTTTCTGGTATATGTCTCCTCTTGGATTTCAATGTTGCTAATCCTATCCAGCGCAAAGATATGATGCGGCATATCCTCCGTGTACTTGCCAACTACGTACCAGCGACGTTCAAACATCTTTAATGCATGGGGTCGGAAGTCGGTATAGTGCGTCACAGAGTCACGCCAGTAGGGGCCATAGTCGAACTTCATCATCCGTAACTCCTTCATGGCCTGGAGTATGGCAGGCAGTGGGTCGGTGTGACTCTCTTCTATGGCGATATACTGTGCCAACTCTTGGCTGTCCATCACAATCCGATTCACTGCAATGGAGTTGAGCAACCATTGACGGAAATAGCCGTTCTTGCCGCTGTCGGCTATACGATAACGGTACACGCCGCCCGACACGTAGCATTCAATCTCTATTCCGAAAATATCCTTTATCTCCTCGCGGTGACGATGGAAGGTGCGGTCAGAATAAAGACAACCACCATTAATATCGTCATTGAAATAGTAAGCATCTGCAATCTGCTGGAGTGTCAACCCCACATTGCCCGCCCTCATCACGGTATCAACAAGCCAGATATATTTCTTCAGTACGTTCATACGTTGTTCTTATTGATTAAGTTGACTACTACTTTCACCATCACGTCTTTCTCTTCGGGACGGCTCTCGGCAATCATCAGCGTGAGGGCCACAAGGGTATTGTCGGCAATGCGTTTGCTCCCATCCTCGCGGTAGAGGATACGGTTGTTGTTTAGAAACCACAGGAACAGGGTGGCAGCAATACGTTTGTTCCCGTCGCTGAAGGAGTGGTTCTTGGTGACAAGGTAGAGCAACATGGCGGCCTTCTCCTCGGTGCTTGGATACAGCTCCACGCCGTCGAACGTCTGGTATATCTGCCCGACAGAGCTCTTGAACGACTCATCTTTCTCGTTGCCGAACAAGGCGCTCTCGCCAAACCGTTCTTTCAGTGAGAGGATAGCCTGCATGGCGTTGTCGTAGGTAGCATGGAAAGCGGCCTCGCTGGTGGTGTCGCTAACGGTGAGCCGTTGGTAGTCGTAGCTGTCGAGAGTGTCGAGTGCGTAGGTGTAGTCGGTCACCACGTTGAAGAGCGCAGTGGTCTCGTCGTTCGAAAGTAACGGCTGGTTCTGTATCGTGCGGCCTAGCATCCCCACCAGCTGCCGCAATTCGCCTATCTGCTCCTTATGTATCCGCTCATTCACGGTATAACCTTTGACAAGATAATCCTTCAACACATTTCTAGCCCAAATACGGAATGCTGTACCACGCTGGCTCTTCACGCGATAGCCAACCGAGATTATTACATCAAGGTCATAAAACTTTTGCATACGTTTTATCTCTCTTGCACCTTCCCTTCGAACTTGTAAGAATTCCTTACAAGTTGCACGCTCGTCCAATTCACCCTCACTATAAGCATTTCGTATATGCATAGTTATGTTCTGCGGCGTTTTCTCAAAGAGCAACGCCATCTGTGCCTGTGTCAGCCACACAGTTTCATTCTCCAACCTCACGTCAATCTGTGTGTTGCCGTCGGCAGACTGGTAGATGATTATCTTGTCATTAACGTTCTCCATATTTCCATAACGTCAATTGTGTCATTTTATTGCATGGCAAAAGCCTCATTTCCCCTCTATTACCTCATGCATTTCTTGCACCAAACAACGCAATATCTTCAAGCGTTTGATTTGTCAGGCATCTGACCAGCAAAACAGATTACATATTATTATAATAGTGTGTGTTGGATTGCAAATCCAACACAACGAATCACGACCGGAACATCCTTTGCGACGGGGCAAAACTATTGTCTTCTATCATTAACGACTTACGCCATTCTTCGAGAATTCTCTTATTCTCTGCAACGTAACCTTTCACATAAACATATTATTGCTTAATTGTGCCACATCGTGACACTCCTGCAAAAAAAAATATTGATTGTTTTCTATTACACTAGGCGTTCTACAACTTTCTTGAATATTTCGGTAGTCTTAACATAGTCATATTGATTATCAACATAATTTACATATACCCATCGTAGTTTTTCTGTGTGACTATAAAGAATGTCTTTTGTTTTTTGTGTTAGTAAATCTGTATCTAACAATTGGCCGTGATCTAAATATTCCACTTGACAATATAATGTTGAATAATGTGAACTATCCTTGTCAATACTTACTAACACTTCCTTTCCATCAAAAGGAACTATTATTCTAACGTTATTATCAGACTCTTTCTGGTCTTTACGTATAGATGGATACTTCTCAATAATATCCATCTCTGCTTTTCGGATTATACCAAATCCAATCTCATCAAACATTGACTGAATCTCTTTTTGGAGTTCGATAATATTTAATAAGTTTGCTTTAATCTTAGACAAACACTCGTTATCATTTTGGCAATCTTTAAGATTGAAGTAATTTAAGAGATAATTTTTTAATTCCATATTCACTGTTTTTTGAATTGTTCGTAAATCAAATAATCCTTCCAAATAATCAACATATTGTTGGACGGCATTTATCAAATATGTGTCTTTATACTTTATGTTAGGCAAAATATTATTTTTTAGCCATGGAAGAATGTCCTCTTTGAATGACAAATTGATGAATCTGTCCTCGAAAAGCTGTTGGTAATCTCCCCACGATTGAGAATTTGGTTCACTTCCTGTTTGAGAAAGATAGACAACAAAGATATCATTCTGATTAAAAAGACATTCTTTTGTCTTATCAATATATCTTGACAGCTGAGCCTCTTGATCCTGAGCATTGTATATTTTGTTTTCAATAATTATTGCATAATTGCCGACCTTATCCCTTACCCACAAATCAATACGAGCTTCTTCTTGTGTGATTTTTGGCTTTTTAATATTAATCCTATCAAATTGCCTCGATTTGCTCTTTGACTTTATATAGTCAACAAATGATTGAAGAATCTCCCATTCTTCTCGTTCATTGACAAATTGAAGAAGTTTCAAAAGAATTCGACTATGTCCATTCTCATTAATATGGAGTTCGTCTATCACATTGATGTGATACGGCAACTTCAGTTTCTCCTCCATATAACGTTTATGGAATTCTCTTGAGAAATTAAGAAGTTTTTTATATTCAATATCAACTGCATGTATAATATTTTCATACAGTTTTAAGGCGGATTCTATTTCTTTTTCCGACATGATATAATATGCTTTTCGTGTTGCAAAGATACAAACATTTTTTTGATATCTGCGCATTATATATCAAATAATTTCAAGATAAAAAACCTATTCGTCTGGTCTTGGCATTGTTAATCCGCTCGTTGTCACAATGGGGAGTAAGTAGGTCGATTGTGGGAACATTGTCGCCATGCAGGATAGCATCAATGGCATAGTGGCGGGCGATATTCTCTATCTGTCCACCGCTGAAGTCGTACCGCTCGGCCAGTAGGGCGGCATCAGTGTCGCTTAGGTCGGGCAGCAGTTCATGCCAGATGGCGGTGCGGGCTTCCACTGTGGGTTTGTCGAAGCGTATCTTATAGAGGAAACGCCGCTCGAAGGCACTGTCCATGTTCTGTGCCAGATTGGTGGTGGCAATCAGTATGCCGTCGAGGGTTTCCATCTCCTGTAGGATAATGTTCTGAAGCGAGTTTTCCATCTTGTCCACAGCACGTTCCGCACCCTCCTGTCGCTTGCCGATGATGGCATCTGCCTCGTTGAAGAGGAGGATGGGCACAAGGTCACTCTCTTTGACCCGCTGGCGGTAGGTATCAAAGAGGGCCTTCATGTTTTTCTCACTCTCACCGACCCACTTGCTCTTCATCTCGGAGATGTCCACCTGCATAATGTCGCGACCTGTGCGTCGAGCCAATTGCATCGCTGTCTCGGTCTTTCCCGTGCCGGGAGCCCCATAGAAGAGAAAGGTGAGGCCACAACGGAAACCCTCCTTTTGCAGACGGGCATGAATATCATTATAGTTCTTCTCCTCAAGCAGACGGGCAAGGTCGTCAATGCGATGGGTGATGTCGTCCGAGTAGAACATAGTACGGGGCTTGATGTCGGAGGCGTTAATCATATTGCGCAACGTCCTCTTCCCTTCGAGCGAGGGAAGTTGTAACTCGTCAAGCAAGTCGCGCTTCGCCTTCATCGTAAGCCTATAATACTCCTTGTCCCCCAACCCATCATTGTTGCAATATTCTATCAAACCAGACATTTGCAGTAAGTTGATGCCCTGCTCCAACTCCATTTTTATGTTACGCATCTCTCTCTTACTATACATGCAATCGATGTTGTGAAAACCAATACAATCATCGTTGTTGTTCACAAACAGATGACAGAACATGATAAGCAGAACAAATTCTTTGTCACATATTTCGGGGATGAGGTTCTGCACCTTTTGTACGAACAACAGCTGCTGGTTATGGTGAAACAGCATCTTGAAACGTTCTACGGCAGCAGCAATATCCATCTCATCATCGTCCACCCTGTCAACAATGTCTGCAAACTCATTGAACAACTCATGGCAGGTAAGTCCGGAACAATCCTTGGGAGTGTAGGGCTTATTCACTTTGAAAGCTTCTACCACATCAATAGGCACCCGGTAGGAAACAGAACTCGACGAACGGCTGCGAACAATCAAACCTCGCCGCACCAACTCGTCAATATCATTCATATAACGGATCATCCGAGTGGTACGGCAGCCCGTGTATCTTGCAATGTCGCTTGCTCCAATTCTTGAGTCATCACTTTGGTCAAGAAACAACGCCATCATCACGCTTTGCTCTTTTGTGAGGCTGAGCTTGTCGGACAGATGCTTAATAAAACGCGCTGCCTTGCAATAAAACTCTGGCGACAACTGCGATTCTTTTGCCAATTCCACGATGTTCTCGACTGCCGAAAGTAAGTCTAACTTTCTTTTCCCTTGTGTTTTACTTGCTGTTTCCATATCAATAGTCTTTTTATTTTCAACTGCAAAAATACGACAATGGTATGCCATTTATTGACATATGCTTACCTCAATGTTATTTTGAAATGTTTTTCGGGAAGGTTGTCTTTTCCTGATTTATCGGGTTGCTCGTCAGGGGCGGGCGGGCGTTACGTTACAGTTGTTACAGTTCAAAAACTACTTTGGGGTTGGGTAGTGCAATGGGGAAATGGAACTGTTACGCTGTAACTGTTACGCAGGGCGTGTCCAACCCGAATGACCGATTTGGGGTAAATGGAACTGTAGCAACTGTAGCTGTAGCGCGGGGCGTATCCAATCCCGTTGAAGAGCCTTTTTGGGGCCGCTGTGGGGTCGCTTATGGGAGCGAGCCTTGAGCGAAGTTAGGGTGGAGGCAGAGTGGAGTTAGGGTGGAGTTAGGATGGAGGCAGAGCGAACCTTCAACAGATCTTCGTTGAATGCGAGTATTGTCGTAGGAACACCGGCAAGGGGCAATGCGTAACGGCGCAAAAGCCTCCTTTTTTCTGTCTTTTGCCTGTCGGTTTGCCGGTGAAACCTTCTTCTAGTCGGAGAATTATTCTGCTAATTCAAAAATAATGTGTATCTTTGCAGACTGATTTATTTGAATTGTTTCACCATATAGAAAGGACCCGACTATGAAGAATATCGAGAATCTGAACATTGATGCTTCGGCAAAAGAAAACGTTATGACCTGGTTGAACGGCCAGTACGACGAGGAAACAAAGCAGGCTATCCGCGACATGATGGACAACCCGAACGAGTTGAACGAGAGTTTCTACCGCA
>JAEEGI010025810.1_pt1 | contig 11358 bp, 9 predicted proteins | sample 8958751 | NCBI WGS metagenome assembly JAEEGI01 (sample SAMN16246545, study PRJNA631951) | gut metagenome | biome: gut microbiome; feature: rumen; material: KS-attached | host: Bos | place: Iran: Karaj | collected 2018-10 | reverse complement strand
CTGTCCATTGGATTCTTTTTCCTGCCTTCCGTCCGGAGTTTGTCGGAAAAAAGATGCTTTTTCCTCAATGGAACAGTATAGCATAATTTCCGAATATTGAAAAGATTTTTGTTGCCGATCGTTCGTCTTTTTGCTCCCTTTGTTCTGTTTTTTACTCCGAACGTCCGTGCTTTTCCTCTCCCCCACGCCCCGGGCACAAAAAAACCGCCGCCTTCCGGCGGCGGCAGGCAATCCTGTCATTCTTCCACAAACGGCTTGATCTCTTCCATCAGCTTGTCACAGTCGTCGCTGTAGATATCCAGCGTAATCGGACGGCTCAGATCCAGCGAGAAGATCCCGAGGATCGATTTCGCGTCCACCACGTGGCGCCCGGCACGCAAATCCATTTCAAACGGATAGCGCGACACAACGTTGACGAACTTGTTGACATTTTCCACCAGGCTCAGACGAATCATGACGGATTTCACGGCAAAGCACCTCCTTACGCATCAGCTTCCGCTTCCGCGGAGCCTGACAATCATACAGGATTTCGGTATCGATTTCAATTGATGATCCGGCGGTTCTTCTGCCCGATTGGACATCCGCGGATCATTTTTTCTCCGGAATCCGCAGGATCAGCGTGTTTTCCTCTTCTGCCCAGACAGCTTCCCCGCCCAGGACTTCCGCCAGGAATCCGGCTTCGATAAAATGTCCCTCTTCAAAATCAAAGCCTTCCGGTTCCACAGCCTGCTCGATGCCGTCCACCGTCATGACGATGCCGGCGTCCTCGTTCAGCAGTGCCAGGGTGTGCTCTTCGGTCTCCAGGATCACGCTGTTGCCTTCCGCGGACAGCGTCCAGCCTTCCAGGCATTCCGCCAGGTCATCCAGGCTGACGCGGATCTTTCCCTCCCGCTGTTGCAGCCTGGGCTTGCGAAGCACCTGAACCCCGTCTTCCGTGGCCATCCAGGACAGCGGCGCGCCGCTCTCGTTGAAGGCGATACTGCCGGCTGCCTCCGTAAAATGCAGGTCCTCCGGATCGATCTCCTCCACCGCCATGGTGGGCCTGTCGACCGGCGCCTCGGTTGCCGGCGCGCTGGTGACCGGAGCGCCCGCGGTCCGGTCCGGAGTGGTTTCCGGTTCTTCCGTGGGTTCTTCGGTCGGCTCTTCCGTGGGTTCCTCTGTCGGCTCTTCCGCAGGTTCTGCTGTCGGCTTCTCGGAAGGCGCTTCCGTCCGTTTCGCGGCCGGCGGTTCCGTCGGCGTTGCGGCCGGCGCTTCCGTCGGCGTTTCCGCGGGGATCTCCTCCGGCGCTTCTGTCGGCGCAGGGGTCTCCTCCGGCGCGGGCGTTTCCGTCGGGCGGGGATTTACATCCGGATTCTCGAACAGGTAGGTCTGCGTGCGTTTTCCGGCGATCCCGTCGCGCGCCAGGCCGTTGTAATACTGGAAGCTGCGTACCGCCTTATAGGTCTGGTTTCCGTAACTCCCGTCCGCGGCGCCTTCCGGCAGGTATCCCAGCTCGATCAGGCGTTCCTGCAGCGCTTTCACGTCCCGGCCCTTGTCGCCCTTCTTCAGGTTGTGGTACTTCCTGTTCGGCGTGATCTCAGGTACGGGAGGCGGCGTCTCGCTCGGGGGCGCGGCGGTTTCCGGCGCGATCATCACGGTCGCCCCGGGAAGATCCGTCTCCGCCGCCTGCTGCTCCACAGCGGCTTCGGGAGTGGGAACCGGGGTTTCCACCGGCGCAGTCGTGCTCTGTACAGCCAGCGACATGGTCGCCGCCATATAGATCAGCAGAATTTTCATGTAATTCATATGCGCCACTCTCCGTTCCCGTTGTTCATATAATTATATCAAACCGCTGTCGGAAACACAATCCCCAAACGGCTGTTCCGCCGTATTCCGCAGGCTCACCAGACGCCCCACCGCATCCCGAAACAGATCGTGTAAACCACCGTTCCTGCAGCCAGGAGAAGCCCTTTCACCGCCTTCGGGATCCGGAGCTCCTCAATCAGAATCGCCATGGGCCAGAACACTGCCATGTACCGGGGCCCGCTCAGCAGCCAGCTGGCGCCGTAACACACGGCGAAATACGCAAAGAACCAGGCCCCCTCCGGGATCCGCAGCTTCCTTCCGCCGCAGGCCATCAGGATCAGGGAACTGAAACCCACCAGGAGGTTCGGAATCCACAGTCCCCAGAACTTGACCCGGTTCTCCGTCCAGGTCATCACCGCGTACTCCGTCTGGGTCCCGGCAGTCCGGAAGAACCAGCCGGCCTCCTGGTGCCAGTTGCTCTTCTGGTACTGCAGGAAGATCAGCGGGTCCCCCCTGGCAGCGTAATTGATATACAGGTAAACGCATACGGCCAGGGGGATCATCAGCATGCATGCGCCGTCCCGGATCAGCTGTTTCCGGTCTTTCCGGTACCGGCCCGCGTACTGCTCCAGCAGTTCGATCCCGAGCGGCACCGCCAGCAGCACGCCCGCGGACCGGGTAAACGCGGCCAGGAAGCCGCAGACTCCCGCCGCGAACCACCGCCGGGTCCGGGCCAGGTAAACGGTTCCTGCCGCCGCGGCCAGGAACAGGGACTCCGACATCGGATAACTGTAGAATACCGCCCCGGGCAGCAGGCACAGCCACAGGAGGATCCGCAGGGACTTTGCCCGGTCATAATCCAGCCGGAGAAGGCGGTACAGCACCTGCCCGGCGATCAGGAACGGGATCCAGGCCGCCAGGTAAGCGCTCAGCATCTCCGGCAGCACTGTCATCAGCATTCCGGCCAGCAGCGGAAATCCCGGGAAAAACACCAGGTCCAGGATCTCTCCCGCATCATTTGCCACGGTATACCCGGACCGTGCGATATCCAGATAGTGCCTGGAATCCAGCCCGCTGTACAGCCGGAAAGTATCGGCCAGCCGGTCGTTCCTTCCGCTGATCAGCCGGATCCCGGAAGCGATCGCCATATGGAGCGCCAGGCTGCCCAGGCAGAGCAGCAGCACCGCGGCAGCTTCCTTCGGCCGGAAATCCCGGAGGAGCGTGCGGTTCAGCTCCTGCTTCAGGCCGCCTCTCCGGATCCCAAGGAGGAGCAGCGCAAGTGCGGCAGCAAACAGAACGCCGCTGAGAATGGATGCCGCCGTGCTCACCTTTCGCTCACCTCCGGCCGTTTTTTCGCTTTGGTTCCTGTTTTTGCTTACTGAAAGGGTATGCGGAACCGCGGCAACTGTCAAGGAAAAGCTCCTTCTGTAAAACGGCTCCCGGCGCAGTTTCCTTCCCGGAAAAGTATGCGCCTGCTGAGTTTGTTCCCGTTGAACAGATGGAGCAGCTATGGCATAATATCTGTATATGATCACCGTGATTCAGGAGGAAGCCATGGAAAAGCTGGAGGCCGGGATTCTGGGAACCGTTTTCCGCAATGAGGAAAACGGCTGGACGGTTCTGACCGTCCGGTCCGGGCGGAATGAGGTGACCGTCGTGGGCACCCTTCCGGAGCTGAGTCCCGGGGAGCAGGCGGTGTTCACCGGCGAATGGACCGAGCACCGGTCCTACGGCCGTCAGTTCCGGTGCGTCTCCTGTGAAATTCAGACGCCGACAACCCTCCTGGGCATCGAGCGGTATCTTGGCAGCGGCCTCATCCACGGGATCGGTCCGGCGACCGCCACGCTGATCGTCCGGCAGTTCGGGGAGGAGACCCTGACGGTCCTTTCCGAGCATCCCGAACGCCTGACGGAGATCCCCGGGATCGGCGCGAAACGCATGGCCATGATCTCCGAGAGTTTCCGGGAGCATCAGGGTGCCCGGCAGGCCATGATCTTTCTGCAGTCCTACGGGATCCCGGCCGCCCTGGCGGTCCGGATCGGCAGGTTTTACGGAGACCGGACGCCGGAGATCGTCCGGCAGGATCCCTACCGCCTGTGCGACGACCTGGAAGGCGTTGGTTTCCGGACGGCAGACCGGATCGGGATCGCGCTCGGCGTCGCGCCGGACAGCGACAGCCGTATCCGCTGTGCCCTGAAATACGTCCTGAGGGAAGCCGCCGCTTCCGCCGGCCACGTCTATCTGCCGGAGGATGAGCTGTGCGCTGCGTCCGCTTCCCTCCTGCAGGTGCCCCGCGAACTGTGCAGCCGGGCCCTGACCTCCCTGCTGCTCTCCTCCGCGATCATTGCCGAGGCGGGCGGCGACGGCAGCCGCCGGATCTATCTTCCCGCCTTCTGGCGGGCGGAGAACGAGGTCGCCCTGCGGATCCGTGAACTGATGAGCACCGCCCGCCCGGATAAATTTGCCGGCGCGATCCGTGCCGTTTCATCCTTTGAAAAACGCCATAATGTCCGGTTCTCCGAAAACCAGCGGACGGCCATCGTCCGGGCCCTGGAAACCGGCGTCTTTGTGATCACCGGCGGCCCCGGCACCGGCAAAACCACCATCATCAACTGTATCCTGGAGCTGCTTTCGGACGGGAACGATGTCCTGCTGTGCGCGCCGACGGGCCGCGCCGCCAAGCGCATGACGGAAGCCACCGGCGCCGAGGCAAAGACCATCCACCGCCTGCTGGAATACGGCGGGGAGGAAGGCGTCTTCGCCCGCAATGCGGACAACCCGCTGGAAGCGGACTGCATCATCGCCGACGAGGCTTCCATGATCGACCTCATGCTGATGCGCTCCCTCCTCCGGGCTGTCCAGCCCGGCACCCGCCTGATCCTCGTGGGAGACGCGGACCAGCTTCCCAGCGTCGGAGCCGGCAACGTGCTGGGGGATATCCTGGCAAGCGGCGCCGTGCCCTGTGCGCGGCTTACGGATATCTATCGCCAGAGCGAGACCAGCCGCATCGTCATGAATGCCCATCTCATCAACCACGGGGAAATGCCCATGCTGAATGAGAAGGACACGGATTTCTTCTTTGAGCGCAAGGCCACGTATGCGGATACCGCCCGGTCCGTCCTGGCCCTCGCGACCCGCCGCCTGCCGTCCTACCTCGGCTATCCCCCGGAGGAAGCGGCAGACCTCGCCGTCCGGAATATCCAGGTACTGGCGCCGGCGCGGAAGGGGGAATGCGGCGTCAATTCCCTGAACATCCTGCTGCAGGAAGCCCTGAACCCTTCCGCGCCCGGCAAACCCCAGCTGACCTGGGGGGAAACGCTCTTCCGCCTGGGCGACAAGGTCATCCAGACCAAGAACGACTATAAGATCGAATGGACCCGGGAAACGCCTTCCGGGATCGAGGAAGGCGCCGGGATTTTCAACGGCGACGTGGGATTCATCACGGCCGTGGACCCCGGCAACACCACCCTCACCGTTCTCTTTGACGAAAACAGGGAAGTGGTCTACGAATCCGGGGATCTGGACGCCCTGGAGCCGGCTTACTGCCTGTCCGTCCATAAATCCCAGGGCAGCGAATTCCCGGTGGTCATCATGCCGGTCATCGGAGGACCGCCCATGCTGCTGACCCGGAACCTGCTGTATACCGCCATGACCCGCGCGCGGGAGCTTGTCGTGCTCGTGGGCAGCGAAGACGTGATCCGCCGCATGGTGGAAAATGATCACGTTGCCCGCCGCTACACCACGCTGGCTGTCCGCCTGCAGGAGTCTGAAAGTGTGGACGGATGAAGAAGGAGCATGCATTCCTGTACGGCGGATTCTTCGCCTTTCTGCCCCGGGTCAGGGGTTTCCTGCTTGAAACCGTTTTCCCGGAGCGGGCGGTATGCCGCACCTGCGGACGCATCACCGGCGGAGGCATTCTGTGCGGCAGCTGCCGGAGCCGCCTGCTGTCCGACGGCATGACGATGGCCTGGGACCGGGAGGAACTGGAACCGGATCTGGACGCGTATATCCTCCGGCCCCATACCGGCGTTGCCCGGCAGCTCGTGCTCCGGCTGAAGCACAGCGCGGAAAAATGCCTGGCGGATGAACTGGCGGATCTGCTTCTTCCGGTCCCTTCCTATATCTCTTTCCCGCCGGAAACGGTGGTCACCTGGGTCCCCATGCCGGAAAGCCGCCGCCGGGAGCGCTGTATCGATCACGGGAAGGCGCTGGCCGAAGCGGCTGCCGCCCGTCTCGGTCTCCCCTGCCGTCCGCTGCTGCTTCGGCTGGAAACCCGGGACAGGCCGCAGGCGACCCTGGGGCAGAAAGCCCGGAAGGCAAACCTCTCGCAGGCTTTTGTACCGGCGGAAAAATGCTCTTTTCCGGTTCTCCTGGTGGACGACGTGCTGACCACCGGAACGACCGCCCGGCGCTGCGCTGAAGCCCTGCGGGCCGGCGGCGCCGCGAAGGTCACGCTCCTGGCCTTCACCCGCGCCCTCGGGCATCTTTCCGCGGGTCCCGGAAGCATTTGACAAGGGATACCTTCGGGACGTATTATATAGGTTGGTGCTTTGCGGAGCACTGAACGCGGAACATGTATGGAGGGAATCCCGTGCTTGAATGTATCGTAACCAAATTCGGAGGCAGTTCTCTGGCCAATGATGAACAGTTCAAAAAGGTTCGCAGCATCCTGGAGCTGGAGCCTACGCGCCGCTACCTGGTCCCCAGCGCTCCCGGCAAGCGTTTTTCCGGCGATGAGAAGGTCACGGACCTCCTCTATCTCTGCCACACCCTGAAAAATGACGGAAAGCCTTTTTCCGATGAATTTGCCAAGATCCGGGAACGGTATGAGTCCATTGCCCGCGCCCTGCATCTGAAGGTGGACATCTCCGCCGCCCTGCAGGAAGTGGAGGACGGAATCGCTTCCGGCAAAAGCCGGGCCTGGTGCGCCAGCCGCGGCGAATATCTGTGCGGCCTGCTGATGGCGGACTATCTGGGCTGGCGGTTCCTGGACGCGGCGGATGGCATCGTCTTTGACGATGACGGGCATCTGGATGACGAGGCCACCCAGGCGAAGCTTTCCGCGCAGCTTGCGGACGGGAAGTCCGCGGTGGTGCCCGGTTTCTACGGCGCGAAGAAGAACGGCGAAGTCTGCACCTTCTCCCGCGGCGGAAGCGACATTACCGGCGCCCTGGTTGCCCGGGCCGTGAACGCGGACGTGTATGAGAACTGGACCGACGTTTCCGGTTTCCTGATGGCGGACCCCCGGATCATCGAAAATCCGGCCGAGATCTCCTCCATCACCTATAAAGAGCTGCGTGAACTGAGCCATATGGGTGCCTCCGTGCTTCACGAGGACGCCATGTTCCCGGTTCACCGGGCCGGTATTCCCACCAATATCCGGAACACCAACAAGCCCTATCATCCCGGCACCATGATCAGCAAGAACGCGCCGCATGAGGTCACCGTACCCACCATCACCGGTATTGCCGGCCACAGGGGATACAGCGTCATCAGCGTCGAAAAGAACATGATGAACAGCGAAGTCGGTTTCGGCCGCAGGATCCTCTCCGTCCTGGAGGAGGAAGGGATCCCCTTCGAGCATATGCCCACCGGCATCGACAGCATGTGCGTCGTGGTCCAGAGTTCTGTCCTGGCTCCCCATCGCGGCAAGGTCATCGCTGAAATCGAGAAACTGGTGGGAGACAGCGGAAGCGTCTCCATCAGCGACAACCTGTCCATCATCGCCACGGTCGGCCGCGGCATGGTGCATAACTGCGGTACCGCCGCGCGCCTGTTCAGCGCCATGAGCCGTGCCCGCATCAACGTCCGCATGATCGACCAGGGTTCCAGCGAACTTTCCATCATCGTGGGCGTGAACGACAGTGACTTCGAGCAGACGATCCACGCGATCTACCATGAGTTCGTGGGATGAACAACTGACGACCCGCCCCACCCTGCTCCTCACCGACCGACCGGAGGGAGGTCAACGTTTATGAAAGTTCTGGTCACCGGTTCCGCCGGCCTGCCCGGACGCGACGTCCTGCGTCTGCTGGAAAACCGGGGGATTCCCTGCCGCGGCGTGGACGCGCCGGAATTTGACCCGGCGGACAGCGACAGCGTATCCGCTGTCGTGGAGGAATATGTGCCGGATGTCATTGTTCACTGTGCTGCCTATACCAATGTGGACAAGGCGGAATCCGAGCCTGCCACCTGTGCCGGCGTCAATGGCTTCGGTGCGCTGACCATGGCCCGGGCTGCCGCGCGGATCGGGGCAAAAATGCTCCTGCTTTCCACCGCGCAGGTCTTTTCCGGTGCCGGGGATGCGCCGAACGCCGTTTCCGATCCCTACGGACCGCGGAACGTCTATGGCATGAGCATGGTCCAGGCGGAAGACGCCGTCCGTTCCCTCCTGACCCGGTATTACATCGTGCGTACCGGCGGGGTCTTCGGAAACTCAAAGGATCCTGTACGTGCCGTTTTCCGGGCCGCGCAGGACGGGCGGGAGCTCACGTTCTCCTGCGACCGCGTGATCCAGCCTACCTACTCCAAAGACCTGGCGCGGGTGATCTGCGCCCTGATTGAGACCGACTGCTATGGCATCTGGCATGCCCGGAACGAAGGTGCCTGCACCCCCGCGGAGTTCGCGGAAATGGTCATAAAAAAATCCGGCAGGTCCTGCCGGATCGTGCCGGTTCGCGACGCGGAGATCCCGTCCCATGCCCGGCGGCCTCTGAACTGCCGGCTCACGGCGGAGCTGCCGGCCGGATTTGCGCCGATGCCCTCTGTGGAGGACGCGCTCAGCCGGTACCTCGACGAAATCATTCGCTGAATTCAATCCCGTTCATTTTCAGACCTTTCAGGAAGTCCCCGGGCAGGGGCGCCTGGAAGGTCTTTTTTTCCTTTGTCCGCGGGTGTACGAAGCTGAGGCTCCGGGCGTGCAGCATCAGGCAGGGCGCTTTCACGCCCTTTTCGAATCCGTACAGCGGATCCCCGCATACCGGATGCTGGATGCTCCGCATATGTACCCGGATCTGGTGGGTCCGCCCCGTCAGGATATGCACGTCCAGCAGGCTGCAGTTCCTGCCCTCCGCCAGCACCTTCCATTCCGTAACCGCCGGCCTCCCGTCCGGATCGACCGCCATCTTTTTCCGGTCCTTTTTGCTCCGGCCGATCGGTGCCTCGATGACGCCTTCCTTTTCTTTCATGATGCCTTCCGCCAGGGCCAGGTAATGTTTCTCGATCTCCCGGTCCTTCAGCATCCGGCTCAGTTCCGTCTGGGTCTCGTCATTCTTTGCCACCATCATGACGCCGCTGGTATCCTTGTCCAGCCGGTGTACGATCCCCGGCCGTTTCTCCCCGCCGATTCCGCTGAGCTCATCCAGGCTGCCCAGCAGTGCGTTCACCAGCGTTCCTTCACTGTGGCCGGCTGCCGGATGCACCACCATTCCCCTGGGCTTCACCACCACCGCCAGGTCCCTGTCCTCATACAGGATTTCCAGCGGGATATCCTCCGCCTGCGGTGCGGCATCCTTTGGCGCGGGGACGGTTAGTACAACCTCCCGCCCGGCCGGCGGTTTTGTTCCCGCCTTCCGGCAGGGTTTCCCTTCCAGCAGGCAGTATCCTTCCTCCATCAGTGCCGCCGCGCGGCTGCGGCTGATGCCCGCCTCTTCGCTCAGCTGCACATCCAGCCGCCGCCCGTCGCTCACCAGCTGATACGTTTTTTCTTCCATACGTCATTCCTTCTCTTCGTCCGTCCGTCCAAAAAGCAGGTGGATGATCACCAGCCCGCAGCCGATGCACAGGAAAGTATCCGCGACATTGAAAATCGCGAAATCCACAAAAAGCACCTCGATCATATCCGGTACAAAGCCGTGGATGAAGCGGTCAATCATGTTCCCGGCCGCGCCGCCCAGCATCATCATCAGGCCGGTCAGCGGCAGGGGCGGGAGTTTTTTCCCCCGCAGGAAGAAGAATACCGCGGCAATGATCAGCAGGCTCAGGAGTCCGAGCACCCAGGGCATGCCGCTCAGCAGGGAGAAGGCAATGCCCCTGTTTTCCGCGTACCTCAGTCCCAGGATGCCGGGAATCAGCGTCTGTCCTTCCCCCGGGATTCCCGGGGCCAGGATCTTCGTCACCCGGTCCGCGATAAACACCGCCAGGGCGAGGCCCCATGGCAGGAATCTCTTCATACCTTTGCTTCCTCTTCCTTTTTCTTCTCTTCAAGCAGTTTGCTGATCTTCGCGGTCAGCTTCCGCATGACCTTCAGCCCTTCGTCCATCAGGTCCGTGTCCTTTTCGGCGGAACACTTCAGCAGCAGCCTGTAAGGCGGTCTCGCGGCCAGGATCAGGCGCCTGTCCGTTTCCTGGATCGCTGCCAGGAACACTTCCGGATCCGGAACGTGGTTTTCGTCCAGCTTCATGACCAGCCCGTCCTTCCCGCGGCTGACCGTGCTGACGCCGATCCGGTTGCACAAAGCCCGCAGCTGGCTTACATCCAGCAGCGTTTCCGCCGCCGGCGGCAGTTCGCCGTAGCGGTCGATGAGCTCATCCGTCACGTCCGCGCGCTCGTCATCCGAAGCAACGGAGGCAATACGCTTGTACATCTCCATCCGCTGCTTCTCTTCCGAAACATAGTCGGTGCTCAGGAAAGCGTCCACCCGCAGGTCCACCCGGGTTTCCAGGTCCTTTGTTTCCCGTTTTCCCTGTACTTCCGCCAGCGTTTCCTCCATCAGCCTGCAGTACATGTCGTAGCCGACCGCCGCCAGATGGCCGTGCTGTTCCGGTCCGAGGATATTTCCTGCGCCCCGGATCTCCAGGTCCCGCATGGCGATCCGGAATCCCGCGCCGAATTCGGTGAATTCCCGGATGGCGGAAAGGCGCTGCTGCGCGGTTTCCGTGAGGATCTTGTCCGTCCGTACGGTGAAATAGGCATAGGCCTGCCGGTTGCTCCGGCCCACCCGGCCCCGCAGCTGGTACAGCTGGCTCAGTCCGAACCGGTCTGCATCGAAAACGATCAGCGTATTGGCTCCCGGAACATCCAGTCCGTTCTCGATGATCGTCGTGCACAGCAGCACGTCGTAATTCCCGGCGTAGAAATCCATCATCACGTCTTCCAGCTGATGCTCCCGCATCTGTCCGTGCGCCACGCCGATATGGGCTTCCGGTACCAGGGCCCGCAGCCGCTCGTAGAACCGCTCGATACTGCGAACCCTGTTGTACAGGAAATACACCTGGCCGCCCCGGCCGATCTCCCGCAGGATCGCGTCCCGGATCAGGGCGTCGGAATACTCCGTCACGACTGTCTGAACGGGAATCCGGTCTTCCGGCGGTGTTTCCAGGATGCTCATATCCCGGATCCCGGTCATGCTCATATGCAGCGTCCGGGGGATGGGCGTGGCGCTCAGCGTCAGCACGTCCACCTGCCGTTTCATGTTCTTGATGGCTTCCTTGTGTGCCACACCGAAGCGCTGCTCCTCGTCCACGATGAGCAGGCCCAGGTTTTTGAACTTTACATCCTTCGCCAGCAGGCGGTGGGTTCCGATGATGATGTCGATCTCCCCCGCGGCCAGCTTTGCCAGGATCTCTTTCTGTT
>JAEEGI010025803.1_pt1 | contig 11359 bp, 9 predicted proteins | sample 8958751 | NCBI WGS metagenome assembly JAEEGI01 (sample SAMN16246545, study PRJNA631951) | gut metagenome | biome: gut microbiome; feature: rumen; material: KS-attached | host: Bos | place: Iran: Karaj | collected 2018-10 | reverse complement strand
GTCCGGGCGTCCATCCTCCGGGAAGTCCCTTCCGCTTCGCTGGAGCTTGCCCGAGTGGACCTGGGCTCATTTTCCTCAATCCGCGCTTTCGTCGCAGGACTGCCGGAAGGGCGGCGCTTCTCGGGCCTGTTCAACAATGCCGGGACGCAGTGCCGGCGCTTCTCGACCTCCGAAGACGGGCTGGAGCGCACCTGGGCGGTCAATTATGTCGGGCCCTATCTGCTGACGCGCCTGATGCTGCCGTTCCTCTCCGAGGGCGCCGTCATCGTCAACATGGTGTCGCTCTCGACCTGGGTGGCGAAACTGGACTGGCACTCCTTCGAAGCCTCCGAGCAGGCGTTCGGGCAGGTCAAGTCCTACGCCGCCTCCAAGCTGGCGCTCTCACTCTTCACAGTCTCCCTGGAGGAGCAGGTGCGGCGACAGAAGCGGCATATCTCCGTCAATATGGCCGACCCGGGCATCGTCGACACGCCGATCATCCATCTGGACCGCTGGTTCGACCGCCTGTGCGACCGCATTTTCCGCCCGCTGTGCAAGACGCCCGCCCAGGGGGCTGCCGCTGCGGTGAATGCACTGCTGCATCCCGAGCTGTCGGGCGAACTGTTCACTTCCGGCCCGAAGGGGAAGTCCTTCCGCCACAAACCATTCCCGCAGCGCTTTGTCTCGCATCCGCTCCGCACCTGGATCTGGGATGAGACCGCCACGCGCTGCCGTTTCCGCTGAATCCCATTGCCATGAGCTTGAAGAAATTTTTCCTTTCTGCTGCAGCGCTGATTGTTATGGCCGGCCCGGTCCGGGCCCAGAGCGGCGCACAGACCTATTTCACCACAGAGCAGCTGCCTGACCTTATCCAGGCCCTTCCCGCGCCCCCGGATACGCTTTCCGCCGCCTTCACCTACGACATCATGCGTTACATGTGGGGCAAGACGCAGCGGCTGGATCCCGTGCGTGCGGACATGGCCTGCCGGGATGCGGTCTGGGGCTACGAGGCGCTGCTGGCAGAGTTCGATGTTCCTTTCGGCCTGACAGTTTCCCCGGAGAAGACCCCGGCGATCTGGACGCTTCTCGAAAACAGTCTGTCCACTGCGGACCAGATGCGGGTCGCCCCCAAGGCCTACTTCCACCGTATGCGTCCTTTCGAGCGTTTCCATGAGAAGATGCTGACGGGGGAAGAGGAGGTGCTCAGTGGCGAAGGCAGTTACCCCTCCGGTCATACGATGCGCGGTTGGATGGTGGCCCTTTTGCTTTCCGAAATCAACCCCTCAGCGGCGGAAAAAGTATATGCAAGGGCATGGGAATATGGGGACAGCCGGGTAATTGCCGGTGCCCATTGGCAGAGCGACGTGGATATCAGCCGGGTGGCGGCGAGCATCGCTTATTCCCGCCTGCAGACCAGTCCCGCGTTCCGTGCGCAGATGGTGCAGGCGCAGGAGGAGTTCCGGCGGCTGACCTTTGCCTCCGGTTGTACTGCCGTCCCGGCGGGTATCGCCGCCGCTCCGGTGGGGCGCGAGGCGTTCGTGTCCGTGACGGACGTCGTCCCGGACGTGATCCTGGAGATCCGGTACTACAGTTCCTACAACTTCGTCGGCGAGCGGATCGACGGCTATCTCGCGCCCGTGGCGCTGATGACGCGTGTGGCGGCAGACAGCCTGCGCGCCGTCAGCGACGACCTGGTGCGCCAGGGGTACCGCCTGAAAATATTCGATGCCTACCGGCCGCAGACGGCCGTAGACCATTTCGTGCGCTGGGCCTCCGACCTGAAGGATGCCCGGATGAAAGCTTATTTCTATCCCGACGTACGGAAGAACGTCCTCTTCAAACAGGGCTACATCGCCGCGAAAAGCGGTCACTCGCGTGGTTCTACCGTGGATCTGACCCTGGTGGAGATGGCCACGGGCAAGGAAGTGGACATGGGCGGCGTCTTCGACTGGTTCGGCGTCGAGAGCCATCCGGATTACTGCGGTGACCCTGATACCGGGCTTTACAGGCCCGCCCGCCGGGGCGGCCTGACCGAGCGGCAGTTCCGCAACCGCCTGATCTTGCGCCAGGCCATGCTGCGCCACGGCTTCAAGCCCCTCGACGAAGAGTGGTGGCACTTCACCCTGAAGGAAGAACCTTTCCCTGAAACTTATTTTGATTTCCCCGTTTATTGATCATGAAACAGTATATCGAAGCCCACAAGGAGCGTTTTTTCGAGGAGTTGTTCTCGCTGCTGAGGATTCCGTCCGTCAGCGCCAAGAAGGAGCATAAGGAAGATATGTTCCGCTGTGCGTCCCGCCTGGTCGAACTGCTGATGGAGGCCGGGGCCGACGAGGCATACGTCTCGCCGAGCGACGGCAACCCCGTCGTCTACGGCTGCAAGACCGTCGATCCGTCCTGGAAGACGGTGCTGGTCTATGGCCACTATGACGTCCAGCCGGCGGAGCCGCTGGAGAAGTGGCATTCCGACCCCTTCGAGCCGGAAATCCACGACGGGGCCATCTGGGGCCGCGGTGCCAATGACGACAAGGGCCAGCTATTCATGCACATCAAGGCCTTCGAGTACCTGGTGCGCACGGGGCAGCTCAGGCACAATGTGAAGTTTATGTTCGAGGGTGAGGAGGAGATTGGCAGCCCCAACCTGCCGGCGTGGATCCGTTCCCATAAAGACCTGCTGGGCGCGGACGTCTGCCTGGTCTCCGATACGACAATGATTTCGGACAAAGTGCCTTCGATCAACTGCGGCATGCGCGGCCTCGCGTACCTGGAAGTCAAGGTGACGGGGCCCAACAAGGACCTGCATTCCGGGCATTACGGGGGAGCGGTGGCCAATCCGATCAATACGCTCTGCGAGCTGATCGCTTCGCTGCACGACGCCGACGGGCGCGTGGCGATTCCCGGTTTCTACGACGATGTCGTGGAGCTGTCCGCCGAGGACCGGGCCCAGCTGGCGCGGGCGCCGTTCGACCTGGATGAATACAAGGCCTTCCTGGATATCGCGGAGGTCCGCGGGGAGAAGGGCTATACGACGATGGAGCGCACGGGCATTCGCCCCTGCCTGGACGTCTGCGGCATCTGGGGTGGCTACACCGGCGAAGGCGCCAAGACCGTCCTGCCCAGCGAGGCGCACGCCAAGGTGTCGATGCGCCTAGTGCCGAACCAGGACAGCGCCCGCATCACTACTTTGTTCTGCGAGCATATGAAGTGCATCGCACCGCCCTATGTCAAGGTGGAAGTGACACCCTTCGAGGGCGGAGACGGATTCCTGATCCCGATTACGTCCGACGCCTTCCAGGCAGCGTCCCGCGCCATGGGTGAAGTCTATGGCATCGAGCCCGTGCCCAGCCGCGGCGGCGGCAGCATCGCCGTTCTCGCCGAGGTCCAGAAGATCCTCGGCATCGATCCGCTCCTGATGGGCTTCGGCCTGGAGCGCGACACCATTCATTCCCCGAACGAGAGCTATCTGCTGCGGCAGTTCTTCGCGGGGATGGAGTCCATCGCTTTGTTCTACAAATATTTCTAATCAGTCGTACAGTTCCCGGATGCAGGCGTCGGCGAGCGCCTCGAGGGAGGAGATGCAGCCTTCGGCGGGGAGGCCCGTGTAGCCGTAGGCGATGGGGATTTCGGTGCAGGCGGCGACGATGGGGATGTTGCGTACGGACCAGAGCTTCAGGCAGATAGCCTTCATCAGTGCGCCGGCTTCTTCATAGCGGCCTGCCTTCACGGTATTGATCACTTCCTGGACCTCATTCTTCGTTTCCTCATCAGGCACGACGAAGGAATAGCCGCTGCGGGCGGCGTTGTCTTGGAAGATGCCGGCCTTAATGGTCCCCAGGGTGGCTGTCAGCCAGGCGCCTTCGGGCGACCGTTCGCGGGCCGACCGCACCGTTTCGTCGATGATGTGGATCAGCGGCCGTCTCAGCGAATCCCGGAAATGGTCGATGTAGTAGTGGGCCGTGTTGCAGGTGACGCACAGGATGTCCGCGCCCCAGTCGGTCAGCAACTCCAATCCGGACCGCAAAGCGGGCTCCGGATCTTCTCCGACACCGAAAATGAAATCGTTGCGGTTGGGCGTCTGGGGCTGGGAGAGCAGGATGACCCGCGGATGCTCCTGATCGACCGTCGCCGGCGCCTTGACGACCAGCAGACGCATGAAGTCGGCCGAAGCCGCGGGGCCCAGACCGCCCAGCACGCCGAGGGTCTTGCCGTTATACTGGGGCGTCTGCCCCGCCGCGCCCAGGGAAAGCGCGAGAAGGGCAGACGCAAGGATCAAAAATCTTTTCATCGCAAGCGGTATTAAATCACGCCCAGTTCCTTGCCGACCTTGATGAAGGCGGCGATGGCCTTGTCCAGGTGCTCCCGTTCGTGAGCGGAGGAGAGCTGGACGCGGATGCGGGCCTGGCCTTTCGGGACGACCGGATAGTAGAAACCCGTGACGAAGATTCCTTCCTCGGCCATCTTGGCGGCGAACTTCTGGCTCAGCGGCGCGTCGTAGAGCATCACGGCGCAGATCGCGGACTGCGTGGGCTTGATGTCGAAGCCGGCGGCGATCATCTTGTCGCGGAAATAAGCCACGTTCTCTTGCTGCTTGTCGTGCAGGGCGTCGCTTTCGCCGAGCATCTTGAAGAGCTCGATGCCCGCTGCGACGATCATCGGGGGCAGGGAATTGGAGAAGAGATAAGGGCGCGAGCGCTGGCGCAGCATGTCGATGATCTCCTTCCGGCCGGTGGTGAAGCCGCCCACGGCGCCGCCGAAGGCCTTGCCGAGGGTGCCGGTGTGGATGTCGATGCGTCCGTAGCAATTGAACTGCTCGGCCACGCCCCGGCCTGTCTTGCCGACCACGCCGGCGCTGTGGCTCTCGTCCACCATCACCAGGGCGTCATATTTCTCGGCCAGGTCGCAGATCTGGTCCATCGGGGCGACGTTGCCGTCCATCGAGAAGACGCCGTCGGTGACGATGATGCGGAAACGCTGGGCCTGGGCCTCCTGGAGGCAGCGCTCGAGGTCGGCCATGTCGGCGTTGGCGTAGCGGTAGCGGACCGCCTTGCACAGGCGCACGCCGTCGATGATGGAGGCGTGGTTGAGCGAATCGGAAATGATGGCGTCCTCGGCCGTGAAGAGGGGCTCGAACACCCCGCCGTTGGCGTCGAAGCAGGCGGCATAGAGAATCGTGTCCTCGGTGTGGAAGTAATCCGCGATGGCCTGCTCGAGCTCTTTATGGAGATCCTGGGTCCCGCAGATGAAGCGGACCGACGACATCCCGTAGCCGCGGCTGTCCATCGCCCGTTTCGCCGCCTCGATCAGGCGCGGGTTGTCCGCGAGACCGAGGTAGTTGTTGGCGCAGAAGTTCAGCGCCTTGGATCCGTCCTGGAGGGTGATCTCGGCACCCTGGGCGGAGCAGATGTTGCGTTCGTGCTTATACAGGCCGGCTTCTTCGATGGCGGTCAGTTCATTCTGGAGATGTTGTTGGAATTTTCCGTACATGATTGATTAAAGTTTTAGTTTCATCCTTACAAATTTACTCAAAAATAGTGTATTTTTGTATGCTTTATCGCTGAATTGAAGATGAAAAATATTTTGGTGATCGGTTCCACCGGACAGATCGGTTCCGAACTGACTATGTTGCTTCGCCATTCCCATCCCGAGGGGACGGTGGTCGCGGGTTACATTCCCGGCGCCGAGCCCAAGGGTGAACTGCTCGAGAGCGGCCCTGCCGAAGTGGCGGACGTGCGCAACGGGCAGCAGCTCGCAGACATCGTCGACCGCTACCACATCGATACGATCTACAACCTCGCCGCCCTGCTTTCCGCCGTCGCGGAACGCAAGCCCCTGATGGCCTGGGACATCCAGATGAACGGCCTGATCAACATCCTGGAAGTGGCCCGGGAGAAGGGCGTCGCCGTCTTCACCCCGAGCTCCATCGGTTCCTTCGGCCCCACCACTCCCAAGGTCGGGACGCCGCAGGATACCATCCAGCGTCCGACGTCGATGTATGGCGTCACCAAGGTCGCTACAGAGCTCCTGAGCGACTATTATCACCGCAAATATGGCCTGGATACGCGTTCCGTGCGTTTTCCCGGCCTTATTTCTTATACGACCCTGCCCGGCGGCGGCACGACCGATTACGCCGTCGAGATTTACTATGCGGCCGTACGGGGCGAGGATTTCGCCTGCCCGATCGCTGCTGGGACGTATATGGATATGATGTATATGCCGGATGCGCTCCGGGCCGCCGTCGAGATCATGGAGGCGGATCCCGCGCGTCTGCAGCACCGCAACTCCTTCAACATCGCTTCGATGAGTTTCGATCCCGAGATCCTCGCCGCCGCCATCCGCAAGGAGATCCCGGACTTCAAGATGCATTACGAAGTGGATCCCGTGCGGGAGGCCATCGCGCAGAGCTGGCCGGACCGGATGGACGACAGCTGCGCCCGCGCCGAATGGGGCTGGGCGCCGCGCTACGACCTGGAGACGATGACGAAGGACATGATCGTCAACCTGAAAAAGAAATTGCAGCCATGACCCTGATTAAGTCGATTTCCGGCATCAGAGGAACGATCGGCGGCCGGCCCGGCGAGGGCTTGTCGCCGATTGATATCCTAAAGTTCACCTACGCTTATTGCGCGAAACTGCGCGAGCGCAGGCCCCATCCCGACGGCGCCCGCTACAAGGTGGTCGTCGGCCGCGACGCGCGCCTCAGCGGCGAAATGGTGGAGCAGCTCGTCTGCGGCACCCTGGTCGCCTGCGGCGTGGATGTCGTGAAGGCCGGCCTCGCTTCGACCCCCACGACCGAGATGGCGGTCGTCTTCGCCGGCGCGGACGGCGGCATCATCCTGACGGCTTCCCACAACCCCCGGCAGTGGAATGCGCTCAAACTCCTGAACGAGCGGGGCGAGTTCCTGACCGCGGCCGAGGGCCAGGCCATCCTGGATTGCGCCGAAAGCGGCGAATTCGACTTCGTCCCCGTGGAGGAGCTGGGCCGCATCACGGAGCACGATTTCACCGAAGAGCACCTGGACGCCGTCCTGGCACTGGAGGACGTCGATACGGAAGCGATCAGGGCGGCCGGATTCAAGGTCGTCGTGGACGCCGTCAACAGCGTCGGCGGTCTCATCATGCCGCGCCTGCTGGAGCGCCTGGGCGTGGAATGCATCCGGCTCAACTGCGAGCCGACGGGCGACTTCGCCCATAATCCAGAGCCCCTGCCGCAGAATCTGACGGCGCTCAGCGAAACCGTCGTGCGGGAAGCCGCGGACCTGGGTGTCTCGGTCGACCCCGACGTGGACCGGCTGGCGCTGATCTGCGAGGACGGGCAGCCTTTCGTCGAGGAAAATACGCTGGTCGCCGTGGCCGACTACCTGCTGGAGCGCGCTGCGGAACGGGGCGTGAAGCCCTTGCGCACGGTGTCCAACCTTTCTTCCAGCCGCGGCCTGCGGGACGTGACGGAAGCGCGCGGTGGCGAATATTTCGCCTCTGCGGTGGGAGAGGTTAACGTCACGACGCTGATGCACAAGGTGGGCGCCCTGATCGGGGGCGAGGGCAACGGGGGCGTCATCTATCCCGCGATCCATTGCGGCCGCGACGCTATGGTGGGCGTGGCGCTCTTCCTGAGCAGCCTGGCCCGCAAGCGTGTCCCTGTTTCGGCCCTGAAGGCGTCCCTGCCGCAATATGCCATCGTCAAGGAACGCATCGAACTGTCCGACCCGGCCCTGATCGATTGCATCCTTTCCGAGATGAAGGCGCATTATGCCGCGGAACGCATCAACGACATCGACGGCGTAAAGATCGATTTCGAGGCGACGCGCCGCTGGGTCCACCTGCGCCGGTCCAACACCGAGCCCATCATCCGTATCTACGCCGAGGCGCCGACCGTCTCGGAGGCCGAAGCGCTTGCGGCCGAAGTCAAGGCGCTGGCCCAGAAGACCCTAGCCTGATGTTTTCGTTCCGGACCACCCCGATCGGGGAACAGTTGGACAAGGCCCTGCGCGACGGCCGCGTCGGCGTGTTCAGCACCCAGAACAGCTGGGACGTGACGGCCGACCGTTACCTCTCGGACCTGTTCCGGGAGCGGGGCAACCTGGCCGCCCGCTTCGTGCCCCGGGAGACCGAGCTGACGCCGGGCACCAACCACATTGAATTCAATCCGGAGCAGCTCCGGGGCCTGGCCGCCGTCGTGGTGGAGATCCAGGACGTGGGCTCCCGCTATTTCAACTACACGCGCGACGTGTTCCACCTGATGTCGGTCCTTGTCGAGATGGGGGAGGCGCCCGCGCTTTATATCGTGGACCACGTCAACCCGGCGGGGCGCGTGGTGGAAGGGACCATTCCCGTGGTGGATTCCGATCCCTGGACACCGCGCGTCGCGCACCGGCACGGGCTGACGCTGGGAGAGCTCTGCCACCTGTATTACAATGAGATCGGGGCCCGTTTCGCCCTGCACATCATCTCGGCGCTGGCGGGGGATTCCAACAAGATCCTGCTGCCCTGGACCATCGCGCCGGCATCCGACATCCCGGGGATGTTCACCTGCCTGATGTACAGCGGGGGAGCGCTCTGGAACAATACGACGATCACGCCCGCCATCGGCACGGCGCGCCCGTACGAGTACATCGGCGCCCCGTTCGTCAAGACGGCGGACATCCCGACCCTGCCTTCGCCGGAAGGCGTGATGCTGCGCCCGTGCAACTTCACGCCGTCTGCGGGGCGCTACGCCGGCGAGAAGTGCCTGGGCTTCCAGATCATGCTGGGGCCGGGGGCGGAATACCATTCCTTCCTGCATACGGTGCTGCTGATGCGCTGTTTCCGGGCCCGCTATTCGCAGTTCGAGTTCGACTCGCTGTTCTGGCGCAAGCTGGCGGATCCGGTGGTGGAGGCGTACCTGAAGGAGGAGATCACTTTCGACGTGGTGCAGGAGCATGTCAAACTGGAGGAGCAGAAGTGGATCCGCAAGGCCAAACGCTACTGCCTGTACGACGATGCGCCCTATCGCATGAAATAATTTGTTTTACAAATTTTTATTGTTATCTTTGCGGCCACTTTTTGTACAAATAGTAATTATTAACCACGATGAAAAAAGGAATCCATCCCGAAACCTACCGTCTTGTAGCTTTCAAGGATATGTCAAACGAGGACGTGTTCATCACCCGCTCCTGCGCCACCACCAAGGAGACCCTGATGGTCGACGGCGTCGAGTATCCCCTCGTGAAGGTCGAGATTTCCAACACCTCTCATCCCTTCTACACTGGCAAAGTCAAGATCGTTGACACCGCCGGTCGCGTTGACAAGTTCTACCAGAGATACAAGAATCGCCAGAAATAATCTTCTGCGCGTCGACGATAGTGAAAATCCCGGACTCGGATGTCCGGGATTTTTTTTATCTTTGGACAACAATAATTCTATTTGCCATGGAGATCAAGAAAACCTTGTGGGGCAAATCGCCCTGCGGACAAGACATCTGGAAATATACTTTGATCAATGCTTCCGGCGCCTATGTGGAGCTGGGGTCGGTCGGCGCTGCGATCGTGGGCGTCTATGTGCCCGACCGGGACGGCAAGCTGACGAATGTGGTGCTGAGCTACCCGGACGCTGCTTCCTACTTTGGGGATGGCCCTTGCGCCGGCAAGTGCCCGGGGCGCTATGCCAACCGCATCGCACGTGGTCATTTCACCCTGGACGGGAAAGAGTATACGCTGCCGATTAATAATGCCGAGAATCACCTGCACGGCGGGCCCGACGGCTTCCAGAACAAGGTCTGGGAGAGCCGCGTCGTGGAGGACGGCGTCGAGTTCATGTATTTCTCGGAGGACGGGGAGGCCGGCTATCCAGGCAATCTCAAGGTCGTGGCGCACTATAGCTGGACGGAGGAGAATGAGTTGGAACTGGCCTTTACCGCCGAGTGTGACGCAGCGACGGTCGTAAACCTCACGAACCATGTGTATTTCAATTTGAAGGGAGAGGGGACTGCGCTGGATCACGAGTTGAGACTCAATGCGTCGGAGTACCTGCCGACCTATCCCGACTTGATTCCGGTGGGGGACAGCGAGCCTGTGGCGGGGACGCCGATGGACTTTGTCAATGCCAAGACGCTCGGCCGGGACATCAAGGCTCCTTTCCCGGCCTTGGAATATGGCAAAGGCTATGACAATTGCTTCGTGATCGACGGGGCGATGCCCGGCCAGATCCAGCTGGCTGCCGAGTTGTACAGCCCGGAGTCGGGCCGCCTGCTGGAGGTCCACACGACGCAGCCCGGCGTGCAGATCTACACCGGCAACTGGCTGGATGGCTGCCCGGACGGTCCCGGCGGCCGTGTCTGGCACGATTATGATGCCGTCGCGATCGAGTGCCAGCACTATCCCGATTCGCCCAACCACCCGGACTATCCGACGACGGTCCTCCGCCCCGGCGAAGTTTTCGCCGAGTCCATCATCTGGGCCTTCAGGGTGAAATAAGTCTCTCGCCGGGCGGGCCTCAGATCTTCCCGGGACTCCGCGCCCTTTGGGCGCTCCGGCCCCTCCCAGTGTCTCCTGCGTCATTTGGTGCCAGAAAGCAGTGCTTTCCGTCGCCAAATAACTTGTATCCACCGGGCCCCTCCCCCTTCCCGTGTCCGGGGGTGGACACGCCCGTGAAGGTCTGAGGCCCGCCCAGCTTGTCCAGCCTGTCCAGTCTGTCCAGTCTGTCCGTTCTCCTTCCCCATCCAGCGCTTTTCCCCTTTTCCGAAATTCACCGTCTGACCCCAGTAGCGTTTTACTGCTGCTGGGGTTGTATCGGCTCTGACGGTCAGCCAAAATCGTCGCACCGTAAGACTCAAAGTGCCCTGTGGGGCTTACAGAGGATGTTACCTCTGACGGTAAAAGTCGGGTTAGACCTTTTGGCCTCCTTTGGACCGGTTGTTCGGGGATAGGTCTTTTGCCTCATTGTAGAAGAAATCCTACACCAGCCAGTAGCCGCGGAGGCGGCGGCGGAGGGCGACGTGCAGGGGTCGGTCGTGGAGGGCGCTCCCCAGTTGGTCGGTGCAAAGGGCTTCCAGCAGGCGGTGGAAGTCTTCGCCGTGGTTGAGGTAGCGCAGGTGGCAGAGTTCGTGGAGGATGACATAATCGCGCAGCTCGGCCGGGATGCGCACCAGGTTGAGGTTCAGGTTGACGTTCCCTTTCGCGGAGCAGCTGCCCCAGTTGGAACGGTTGTGCTTGATGAAGACTTTGTTCACGGTGAAACCGTAACGCTCCGCCAGGGCGCGGCAGCGGGCAGGCAGGATCAGTTTGGCATCCTTGCGCAGGCGCTCCACGTCCGCGATCCGCTGGTACGCGAGTCTTTCCGCTCCGTCCAGGAGGTAAATGATGCCGCAGTAGCTGAACCCGTGCTTCTGCAGGAGGGCCTGCATGAT
>JAEEGI010025802.1_pt1 | contig 11360 bp, 11 predicted proteins | sample 8958751 | NCBI WGS metagenome assembly JAEEGI01 (sample SAMN16246545, study PRJNA631951) | gut metagenome | biome: gut microbiome; feature: rumen; material: KS-attached | host: Bos | place: Iran: Karaj | collected 2018-10 | reverse complement strand
CTTGTTATCCATTTCTTAATCCTCCTCCGCTGCCAATACTACCTCTAACAATCTATGTGCAATGGCTGCTATTGGCCATATAACCCAAGTAATGTGCCACTGCATAGTAACAAAGCTGATAATCAGATATAAGCAGGTAATTGTAGGCCAGTAAACTTCCATAACACCTTCTGCAAATTTATTAATATACACGATATCACCTTTATCCTTTCCATAACTGCCGCTGATTGTCTTAGAATCATTAAGCTTTAAAACCTTCTCATAGCTTCCCATTACAGTGCTGGCATAGATTATCATGAAAACACCTACACCAATAAAGTAGAATAAACAATTTGAAACGATTTCAACATCGATTGCTACTGTAGGAATCCAAAGAATGAATAACATAATTGCTACAGAAATAATCACTGCATGAGGAACTTTAAAAGCTCTCTTCTTGCTCTTTACCATATCTGCTGTTGCCATATCAATCTGGCATAGCTCCTTGTCTAAGAATTCCCAATCTTTACCACGGATGCCTGCAAAAACAAACAGTGCAACTGCAATAGCGATGCTAATAAACATTCCTGTCACGCCAAGTCCATCTCCTAACTGGCCCCTAAGAAGGAATTCAAATAGAATTGGCCAGGTAACGGATGTGATGCAAAGCAAAACGCCAATACCGATTAACAATCCATTTCCCTTTGCCACATTTAAGTAATCCTCTACTTCTTCCATTCTAAGGAAATGACGTGGCTTAGATTCTTCTCTCTCGTGAGTCGCCTCAACTTCCTTAGTAAGGCCAAGGTCTGCTGCAAGCTCATCAAGATTTCCAAACTCAGCGATAACTGTGCCAACTGCCTGATTCTCATTCACTCCATCAGCTATCATCTCGTTGAATTTATCTTCCATCATTGAAAGCAACTCAGCCTTTGCCTTCTTAACCTCTGGAGTATTTGGCATATTAGCAAACATTGTCTCCAAGTAGTTTCTTATTGTTTCCATATCTCTTCTCCTATCTCTACTATTCCTATTTTTCTATGAATCGCTCAATTACTTCTTTGGTAAGTTCCCATTCATCACATTTCTCACGGTAAAAAGCCTGCCCCGCTTCTGTGACTCTGTAATAAGTTCTCTTCTTTCCATTTCCTTCTGGATCTGGGTCTGCAACGAAGGATTCTATGTATCCGTTCTTCTCCATTCGAGTGAAGGCCGAATAAAGTGTGGTCTCCTTGATTATGTATTTCTCCTCTGTGATTGTTTTTATTTGCTTTGATATTTCATAACCATAGGATGGCTCTTTAATAAGGATGCTAAGAATCATGGTATCGTTGTAGCCACGGATTACGTCACTACTGATTTCACCCATATAATTCCTCCTTTACCATTTTCCTTTATTTAGTGTACTTCATCTGTCGTACTTTATCTATCGTACTACGACTGATGGAGTACTTCATCTGTTGAAGTAAATATACTACGACAGATAAAGTATGTCAACACATTTTTTAAAATATTTTTTTAAATTACTAAAATTGTCAAAAAAATACAGCCCAAAGCTTACTGCTTCAGGCTGTTTTTAAAAGGAGAATAATAAATGAAAAAGAATTTCACATATAATCCAAATCACTTATTATGCGTTAGCTATGCTAACTACCCTTAGTGTGCAATTAGATAAGAACTCGGTCTTGATACCGATTCTGTTAAGGTCAAATGCCTTTCTAAAAACCTCCTCAATTGTTGAGCATCTAATGATTTCTCCGATTGCCATTTTTGTTATTCCTCCTCAAATAATTTTTTCAACTGAATACTTTATCGGTTGATTTGTGTTTTTCATTACCTTTTATCTGAAGAAATAATAACATTTCATTTATCACACTAATATCACACTATGAAATATTATTTAAACGTTACGATGGTTACGCCGGCGTCGCCTTCCCCAAATTCCCCAAGGTGGAATTCCGCCACGTTTTTGCATTTGCGAAGATACTGCTGCACACCTGCACGAAGTGCACCAGTTCCCTTGCCGTGAACAACACGTACCGATGTAAGGTGACTGATATAAGCATCATCAAGATACTTTTCAAGCTTTGCTATACCCTCATCAACGGTGCATCCCAGAAGATTTATCTCAGGCGAAATGGATGCTGCCTTGTTAAATCCTCCGTAAGTCATATTCTTGACCCTAGTGCCCTTCTTTGGTACAAACTTGTCCTCTTCCTCGATAAGAACAAGATCCTTGATATTTACAGTGGATTTCATGATACCCATCTGTACTGTCACATCACCCTTTGCATTAGGCACTGTACATACATTTCCAGTAAGATTCATTGAAAGCACCTTTACCTTGTCTCCTACGCGAAGGTTTGTAGGTACATTATGATTCTCCTGAACCTCCTGCTTTGCCTTAGCCTTGCTCTTTGATTTGTTTACACCCTGACCAAGAGCCTGACGTTTTGCTTCCATAGCAGAAATATTTCCGCCACCCTTACCAAATTTATTAAAGTCGCGGATAGCTTCATCTGCAATATCCTTCGCCTCCTGGAGGATTGCTGCTGCATCCTCGTGAGCCTGACGAATAAGCTCTTCACGCTGAGATTTGATTTTTTCTTCTTTCGCAGTAGCATTTGCAAGCTTGCTTTCAGCCTCTTTCAAAGCCGCAGCCGCCTCAGCCGCATCCTGCTCTACCTGATGACGCTTCTGTTCAAGATCAACCATCAAATCCTCAAAGGATTTATCATCCTCTGACAGTCTGCCCTGGGCATCCTCTATTAAGTCAGCTGGAATTCCAAGCTTTGAAGAAATAGCAAAAGCATTTGACTTTCCAGGCACACCAATAATCAGATGATATGTAGGACTGAGGGTCTCCAGTGAGAATTCACATGAAGCATTCTCTACTCCCTCAGTTGAAAGAGCGTATACCTTCAGCTCGCTATAGTGAGTAGTAGCCATAGTGCGCACATCAAGAGTGTGAAGTCTATCTAGGATTGACTGTGCCAGAGCGGCACCTTCCTTAGGATCTGTACCCGCACAAAGCTCATCAATAAGAATAAGGAACTGTGGCACCTTGTTTGGTGTATTTGTTCCGTGGATTACCTTGGAATATACAAAATCCTTTTTATTTTCAGCAATGAGCTTTTCTGTTTCTTTTGAATAGCTTCCACTATTAATTGCCTCTAGAATGTGGACAATGTTCACCATATGAGATGAGAATGTGGAAAGTGACTGCTCGATAGACTGCTCATCACCAATATCTGCATAAACATCATCAAATACTGCAATCTGGCTTCTGTCCTTTGCAGGAATGTGAAGACCAGCCTGTGCCATAAGTGTAAGAAGTCCACAAGTCTTAAGGGAAACTGTCTTACCACCAGTATTTGGTCCTGTAACCAGAAGAAGATTGTAATCTTCTCCCAGCTTAATATCTGTGGCAACAACCTTTTTAGGGTCAAGAAGCGGATGTCTTGCTCCACGAAGATTAATGATTCCATCCTCATTAAATTCTGGGTTGCTGGCATTAAGCTCGATAGCATAGCGTCCCTTTGCAAGAATGAAATCTATCTCTGTAAGTAATTCGTAATTACGAATAATTCCCTCTGATGCTTCTGCAATCTTATTAGAAAGAATTGCAAGAATACGCTCTATCTCATCCTGCTCACGAACCTGTAGCTCTCGCATTTCATTATTCAAATCCACAGCCTGCATAGGCTCGATAAAGAATGTGCTACCGGTAGATGACTGATCGTGAACCATACCAGGAACTCTCGATTTATAATCGGCACGAACTGGAAGGCAGAAGCGTCCTCCACGAACAGTAACTACAGGCTCCTGAAGATATCCTCTTGTGGTGCTGTTATTAAGCATGGAATTCATAACGCTCTTAATCTTTTCATTAGTGCGCTGCATCCCTCTTCTGATGTCGAAAAGAGCTGTGCTGGCATCATCAGCAATAGTTTCCTCGTCAATAATACATCTTCTGATTTCATTTAAAATGGCAACCTCTGGCGAAAGACCATTGAAATAAAAGCTGAGTGCATCCTCTTCTTCCATCTGCTTGCCGTATGCTGCCACACGTTTTGTAACCTCCAGCACATTCGCCACTGCAAGAATCTCCTCTATGCTAAGAGAAGAACCAAGCTCCAATCTGGCTAGGGATGGACGCAAATCTGTGGTACCGCTGGCACTAACATCTGAAAACTTTATAAGGCGATTAAAGGCACAGGCTGTCTCCTGCTGCATTACCTTTATCTCCTCAATATCGTTTATAGGAAGAAGCTGCTTACAACGAAGCCTACCTGATTCGCAGGTAGCCTTTTCAGCAAGACGGTCTATTATCTTGTCATACTCTAGTGTTTTTAATACTTTAAGGTTCATTTTTTTTAATCTAGCCTCCACGTATTTCTTATATCAAATTAACTTTACAATAATTATCCTTATTGAACCTTCTAAAATTCCCTTTTTATCAGTATCTTACAAGGCTTCTCACATATTTTGTCATATACCTATAACAAATGCAAATCTATTATCATCTTTGATTTAACTATTCTTTTATATCTGTTATAATACTTGGCATTAATATTTCTTTACTGGAAGGCTTTTTACTTGAGGAGATTACATAATGGCTAATATTGAAACACTAGAAGTTACCGACTTAGATGAATGCATTAAAGTCATTAACGCTTTTAAGCAGTATGATTTTTTCGTGGAATACAGAGACGAAGCTTTTTTGAAGGAATACTGCCAAAAGCTTTTAGGCAATGGCAAATTCGTGGTTGAATATCACAACGATATTCCTGTTGGGTTTATAGGTTTTTACTGCAATGACATAGAAACAAAAACCTGTTTTGTCACCACTTTATTATTATCTGACGAGCTGGGTTTTATGAAAGGAAAAACTTTCTTCAGACTGACTACCAAAGGTATTCAAATTATCAAGGACGCTGGAATGGAAAATGTCCGCCTTGAGGTTGACAAGGAAAACAAAAAAGCCCTTCAGTTATACAAGCATTTAGGTTTTGAAATAATTTCTGATAATAATGAAAAAAGCTATTTTATGGAATTAAAACTAAATAAATTAACTACAAAGCTATCAAATAAAAAAGACCAATGAGCACTAAACTCATTGGTCTTTTGTTATTAAATCTCTCTGTTTTTGATTTCGATATAGGATTTTACAACCTCTATAAGTCTGTCGTAATCCATAACACCTGTGTCCAGGCAGAAGTCGTAGTTTCTGGCATCATTCCAGTCATTGCCAGTATAATACTTGTAATAATCTGCACGATGCTTATCAATATCATGCATTCGTTTTAAAAGCTCCTCATCAGTTCCGCTTACCTGTCTGCGTAAACGTGTAAGGCAATTCTCCTCTGATGCATAAAAGAAAAGAGAAAGTACATAAGCTCTATCCTTTAAAATATAGTCTGCACATCGGCCTACTATGATGCAGCTTTGAGTATTTGCAATTCTCTTGATAACGTCTGCCTGAAGCTCAAACAGATTGTCATCTGATGTAAATGCTGCATACTCTGGGCTAAGTGGTAGTCCCTTGTAATGAGCCTTTGCAGAGAGGAAAATCTTTCTAACATGCTCGTCTACCTCGCCGAACATTTCCTCATTGATTCCACTCTGATCGGAAGCCATTCGAAGAATCTCTCTATCGTAAACCGGAAGTCCTAGCTCCTTTCCCAGTTTCTTTGCAAGAGTAAGTCCTCCTGAACCATAGCTTCTAGCAATACTGATAACTAGTTTCTTTTCATCCCCCATGATAAACCTCCCTTTTATTATACGTATTTCTTACACTAACAATCCTTAAATACTTACTCTCCTAGGTATGCCTTCTTAATCGAAGCGTCGTTCATAAGAGTACGGGCGTCTCCTGAAAGTACGATGTTGCCAGTCTCTAATACGTATGCACGATCTGCGATAGCTAGTGCCTTCTTTGCATTCTGTTCTACAAGAAGCACTGTTGTCCCTGCCTTGGAAATCTCCTGAATGATATTGAAAATCTCTTCGACGTAGATTGGCGAAAGTCCCATGGATGGCTCATCCATAAGGATGATGCGAGGCTGACTCATAAGAGCACGTCCCATTGCAAGCATCTGCTGTTCTCCACCTGAAAGTGTACCTGCCAGCTGATTACGACGCTCCTTCAAACGAGGAAAGCTCTCGTAAACCCTTTCAAATTCATCTGCGATTTCCTTCTTGTTACTTCTAGTATATGCTCCCATTTTCAAGTTTTCAAGCACTGTTAATCCTGGGAAAACTCTTCTTCCTTCTGGTACATGAGCCATACCCATTGAGACTATTTTATGCCCTGGAACCTTTGTGATGTCAGTGCCCTCTAAAAGCACCTGACCAGAGGTAGGCTGAAGCATTCCAGATATTGTCTGAAGAGTAGTGGTCTTGCCTGCGCCGTTGGCGCCAATCAAGGCAATAACCTCACCTTCATTGACCTCAAATGAAATACCCTTAAGAGCCTGAATAACTCCATAATTTACTACTAAATTTTCTACTTTTAACATATATTTTTCCTCTAATCTACCCCTCATCCGTCAGCCTCGCTGACACCTTCCCCCAGGGGGGGAAGGCTTTTAATCCCCTAAATAAGCCTTAATAACTTCAGGGTCATTGAGTACGTCTGATGTACGTCCCTGAGATAACACTCGCCCAAAGTTTAATACGGTAAGCTTCTCACAAATTCCTGAAACAAGCTTCATGTCGTGTTCGATAAGAAGTATAGTCACACCAAATTCCTTACGGATAAGTGCGATTGTATTCATAAGGTCTCTGGTCTCGTTTGGGTTCATTCCTGCTGCAGGCTCATCCAAAAGAAGAAGCTTTGGATTAGTTGCAAGTGCTCTTGCTATTTCCAATTCTCTTTGTTTTCCATATGGCAAGTTCGATGCCAGCACGTCTGCCATTGAATCCAGTCCAAACACTGCTAAAAGCTCCAATGCCTTTTTATCCATTTCCTTTTCAGTCTTGAAAAACTTTGGCAATCTGAATATTCCTGTTGCTGTCCCGTAATCAAAGGAATTGTGTAATCCAATTTTTACATTATCAAGCACACTTTGGTCCCCAAAAAGACGAATGTTTTGGAAAGTACGGGCTACTCCCGCCTTATTAATATCTGCTGTCTTCTTTCCTGTTACATCCTTTCCATCCAGAAAAATCTTTCCATCTGTAGGCTTGTAAATGCCTGTAAGCATGTTGAAAACAGTAGTCTTTCCTGCACCGTTTGGTCCAATCAATCCATAAAGCTCTCCCTGCTCAATAGTAAGATTAAACTCATCTACTGCTCTAAGACCACCAAAGGAAATGCCTAAATTTGTAACTTCAAGTAATGCCATTTAGCGCACCTCCTTTTTCTTGAATTTGCTAAGAATAGCTGCTGTTGTAAGGCCATGGTCATCTCTCCATTTGAGAATTGCAGGTGCCCAGTTAAACAGCATAAGCACAATAAGTACGATTGAGTAAATAAGCATTCTGTATGTAGATAATCCTCTTAAAAGCTCTGGAAGCATTGTAAGTACAACTGCTGCAACAACGGAACCAGAGAAATTACCAATACCACCTAAGACTACATATACCAAAATCATAATGGACATGTTATATCCAAAATTATTTGTAGTAGCTGTAAGTGAGTTGATGTTGTGAGCGTATAGCACACCACCAAGTCCTGCAATAGCTGCAGAAATTGTAAAGGCTGTAAGCTTATATTTTGTAACTGGAAGTCCAACTGTTTCTGCAGCAATCTGATTATCTCTTATTGCCTTTACAGCTCGACCAGTTCTAGAATTTACAAAATTGTGAGTAACTACAAGTGCCAAAATCAAAAGCAAAACTGCGATTGTAAATGTGGACTGACGAGGTGTTCCTGTGATACCCTGTGGTCCGTTTATAATCATTTTTCCATCTAAGGCCATTCCCATAGAAAGCTGGTCCTTCATAGAAAAATGCATTCCTTCTGAATCTGTACCAACATACATTACGTTGATTACGTTCTTTATAATCTCGCCAAATGCAAGTGTTACGATGGCAAGATAATCTCCATTTAATCTAAGTACAGGAATAGCAATTAAGAATCCAAAAAGTGCAGCCATTGCAGTCCCAAGAACGAGTGCAATGATGTATCTTGGTACATCTGGAAGCGCATCCTGAAATGCTCTGGAGAAAAATGCAGATGAAAATGCTCCTACGCACATAAATCCTGCGTGACCAAGTGAAAGCTCACCTAAATAACCAACACAAAGATTTAATCCAACTGCAACAAGTGAATAGGCACATACAGGCACTAATAGTCCCTTCATAAGAGAGCTAAGATTTCCTGTGCCATCCATTATCGTCATTACGATATATAAAACTACGATAACACCGATTGTTCCTAATAATTTCTGTGTAGATTTATTTAAATTCTTGAATAAACTCATAGCCGTCACCTACACTTTCTCTTTGATTTGCTTACCAAGAATACCGGTAGGCTTAACCAAAAGTACAATAATCAATACCGCAAATACGATAGCATCTGCCAGCTGGCTGGAAATATATGCCTTCGCTAAAATCTCGATGATACCAAGAAGGAGTCCACCAATAAGTGCTCCTGGAATAGAGCCAATTCCACCAAATACCGCAGCTGTAAAAGCCTTGATACCTGGCAACGAACCTGTATATGGTGTAAGGCTAGGATATGATGAACAAAGAAGGGCACCTGCTATAGCTGCAAGGCCAGAGCCTATTGCAAATGTAAGGGAAATAGTTGCATTTACATTAATTCCCATAAGAATAGCTGCTTCCTTATCCTCAGACACTGCTCTCATAGCCTGACCTGGCTTTGTATTCTTTACGAACCACATAAGTGCAATCATAATTACCACGCAAGTAATGATTGTGATAATTGCATTGCCAGTAATCTTAAGTGCTCCACCTGCCAGTAAAATTCCCTGCCATTTTACAACAGATGTGAAGCTTACAGGATTTGAACCAAAAATCATAAGCGCCATATTCTGAAGGAAATAGCTGACACCAATAGCTGTAATAAGTACAGCAAGATTAGTTGCCTTTCTAAGCGGTTTATATGCTATCTTTTCTATAATCATTCCCAGGGCTGTACAGCACACTATTGAAATAACAATAGAAACTACAGCAGGCATGCCTGAATTTGACATACACATAAAAACTACGTATGCGCCAATCATAATAACGTCACCATGAGCGAAGTTAAGCATCTTTGCGATACCATAAACCATTGTGTATCCCAAAGCGATGATTGCATATACACTTCCCAAGCTTAAGCCATTGATTAAATAGGTTAAGAATCCCATACTCTGTTACTCTCTTTCGAATAAAATAAAATTAGATGCAGAGCTGCCCCATTTTGGAACAGCCCTGCATCATCTTTGATGCTCTAATTAATCTACTGAAGCATATGCTCCATCTTTGATAATTACGGCCTTAGGTGCCTTTGATACTTCACCTTTATCGTTCCATGTCATTCCCTCGCCTGTAAGTCCATCGTAAGATACATTCTGGATTTCTGAGATAAGTGCCTCGCAGATTTCCTCTGAAGAAGCCTCTGGAGTAAGATTTGCTGACTCAAGAGCTTCCTTTAAAATGTAAATACCATCATATGCATCAGCTGCGAACTGGTTTGGTGTTCCGCCAAACTTCTCTTCATACTTAGATACAAACTTCTGTGTTGCCTCATCAGTTGAATCAGCTGCAAATGGTGTAAGAAGATATACACCCTCAGCAAGCTTTACATCAAAGTTTTCCACACCAAGAAGTCCATCAAAACCATCTACACCAAACATTACTGGAGCATATCCCATCTGGTTTGCCTGTGTAAGCACAATAGAACCTTCTGTGTAATAGAATGGAAGGAAAAGAAGATCTGCTTCTGCATCCTTACACTTCTGAAGCTGTGTTGTAAAATCTGTCTTTGAATCTGCAGTGAAAGCCTCTGTTGCCACGATCTCAAGTCCAATTGCCTGAGCCTCTGCTGCAAATGTCTGATATACACCTGATGAATATGGATCTGAGCTATCGTAAATTACGCCCACCTTTGTTGCCAGCTCATTATCCTTAATATAGTCTGCAGAAACCTTTCCCTGGTTAGGGTCAGAGAAGCAAACCTGGAATACATTGTCATGTCCGCTTGTTACATCTGTTGAAGAAGCAGATGGTGTAAGCATAAACATTCTGTCTGCGTATGTTTCAGCGGATACAGCCTGTCCTGCACCTGAAGTAACTGTTCCCTCGAGAATCTGCATTCCCCAGTCCTTCAAAGTATTGTATGCATTTACTGACTTCTGCTGATCTGCCTCGTCATCCTGAAAATTAAACGAAATATTATATCCATTAATTCCGCCTGCCTCGTTAACCTCGTCAACTGCAAGCTGAATTGCATTCATAACGCCCTGTCCGTACTGAGCAGCACCACCTGTGATTGGTCCAATACCACCAATTCTCCATGTGAGCTCTCCTGATGTGTCTACTGATTCTCCACCTGTAGGTGCGCTTTCATTGTTGCCACAACCAACAAGTATAGAAGCTGTCATTGCTGCACAAAGTGCTAAACTTAACGCTCTCTTTTTCATATTCATACCTCCATTTCATTTTCAGCGAAATCCTCTCGTCTCGCTTTATCACTTTAATCTGTGAAACTACTTTGAAGATATAATAAATCTTGTTTAAATTATTTGCAAGAAAAACTTTCAGGGTTTAATGTGATAAAGTGTCCCTCAGGGACCTTTTCCTCATCTAGAACAAGTGGTCCAAAGGCCGTTCTTTTCAGCTCTAGCACAGTTTTTCCCACTGCAAAAAACATCCTTTTTACCTGATGAAATTTTCCTTCATGAATTGTTATATAACAGGTTTTTCCACCCTCATATTTCACTGTAGCAGGTGCGGTAGGTTCGCCCTCACCAATATAAACCCCTGCCTCAAGAGCAGCCACATCTTCTTCCGATAATTCACCATCGAGGGTTACAAAATATGTTTTATCCACATGTTTTTTAGGAGAAAGCATATCATGTGCCAGCTGACCATCGTTAGTTATCAGTAAAAGCCCTGTGGTATCCTTATCCAGTCTTCCTACTGGTGCCAGCCCCTTTGGAGCATCTGGGCACAGGCTATAAAATACATCCATAACTGTCTTCTCGTGAGCATCCTCAGTAGCGGTGATAACTCCCTTTGGCTTGTTGATAACATAATAAGAAAATTTCTGATATGTGTATTCCCTACCCTGATAGGTAATCACTACAGAGTTTTCATCCACCTTTTGCTCTGGCTTTGTTGCCTTCTCTCCGTCTACAAAAATAAGGCCCTTCTTAAGAAGAGCCTTAACTTCAGACCTTGTTCCGATATTTAATTCTACCAAAAGC
>JAEEGI010025800.1_pt1 | contig 11361 bp, 11 predicted proteins | sample 8958751 | NCBI WGS metagenome assembly JAEEGI01 (sample SAMN16246545, study PRJNA631951) | gut metagenome | biome: gut microbiome; feature: rumen; material: KS-attached | host: Bos | place: Iran: Karaj | collected 2018-10 | reverse complement strand
GTCGTATGCCGGATCGCTGTCCGGGAAAAGGCGCCCGATGTCACCGCCGCCGAAGCAGCCGAGGATGGCGTCCATGAGCGCGTGCAGGAGCACGTCGCCGTCGGAATGGGCAAAGACCGTGCAGCCGCCGCTGATGAGGACGCCGCCCAGGCGCAGGGGGCGGCTGCCCCCCAGAGCGTGGACATCGTAGCCGTAGCCGCAGCATGGCAGGGGATGGGCGTGCGGCAGGAGCAGGTCCAGGTCGGCCGGGCGTGTGATCTTGGCATTGCCCTCTTCGCCCTCGGCCACGAGCACGCGCATGGCGCAGCGTTCCAGGAGGGATGCATCGTCGGTCCCTTCCCAGCCTTCGGCAGCGGCGCGGGCGTGCGCTTCTTCCAGGGCGGAGCGGATGAAGGCCTGCGGCGTCTGCACGGCCCGCAGGGAGGCACGTTTCGGAGTCTCGATGCAGCAGCTGTCTTCGCCCACGCGCTTGATGGTGTCGATGACGGGGATGCCCGGGATGACGCCGCAAACGCCGTTTCCGCGCTCCTCGTCCAGGCGCAGCAGGAGCCTGGTGGCGAGGGCCGCGCCGGCAAAGGGGCGGGCGCTGTCATGCACGAGGACAAGGGAGCAGGAAGGCGGCAGGGCTCGCAGTCCGCAGGCAACGGAATCCTGTCGTCGGGCTCCCCCCTCGGCAAGCAGGATGGGGACGCCTGGAGATCCGGCGGCGGACAGGCGCGACAGATCGCGCGCCGTTTCCGCCATGCGGTCGGGAGAGAACACGATGACGAGCCCGTGCACAAGGGGTGAAGCCGCCATGGACAGCGCCGAGCGCCACCAGAGCGGGGCGCCGCGGTAACGCAAAAACTGCTTGGATTCGCCGCCCGTCGCCGAGAGCAGGCGCGTCCCGTGCCCGGCGGCAAGCACGATGGCCCAGCATTCCTGTTTCATGGCATGCCTCGTCGATGGAGCGCGGGGAGGGAAGGATCCCTCCCCGAAAAGTGGAGCCGGGCTGTAAGCCGGGTTCTGTACCGCCCTGGGGCGGCGGCTGTCATTCCTCTAGGAGCGCGGTCGCCCGCGCCCTCAAGCAACCTACCCGGAAACCATGGGCCGGGCCGGCCGGTTTCCCTATTTGGTCTTGCTTCGGATGGGGCTTGCCTGGCCCGCCATGTCGCCATGGCGGCCGGTGAGCTCTTACCTCGCCGTTTCACCCTTGCCCCTGCCGCAGCAGGGGCGGTCTGCTTTCTGTTGCGCTTTCCAGCGGTCGCCCGCTCTGGCCGTTAGCCAGCATCCTGCCCTGCGAAGCCCGGACTTTCCTCCCCGCGCCAAGGCGCGCGGCGACAGCCCGCCCGACTCCAAAGTCCTGCTAGTTTTCCTGTTCCTGCTCCGGTGCTGCGGCATCGGCCTGGCCTTCTTCGGCAACGCTGGGGCTCCAGAAGATCATGCGCTGGCAGCTCGGGCAGCTGAGTATGCTCGTCCCGCGCTGCAGCTCGATGAAATGCTGGGGCGGGAGCATCATGTGGCATCCGGAGCACACGCCGTTGTCCACGGGCACGATGACCGGGTGGCGGAGGCGGTTGCGGATGAACTCGTAGCGCTTGAGGATGGGGGGCTCGATGGCGCTGCCCACGCTTGTGCGCTTGGCAGAGAGTTCTTCGAGCGCGGCCCTGCATCCGGCAAGGCGTTCCTCGAGCCCGCTCTGCTGGGTCTCCAGCGCGCTGCGGGCGGCTTCCCATTCCTGTTCCTGCGCGGCAAGGTTTTCTTCCTGCTTGGTGAGCTCGTCGCGCAGGGCCGCAAGCTCATCCTGGCGCGTGGTGTTCTGGCGCTTCATGATCTCGATCTCGCGCATCACGGCCTGGTATTCATGGTCGTTCTGCACCTGCATGAGCTTGTTGCGGCTGTTGGAGAGCCTGGCCTCTTCGTCCTTGATGTCGTAGTTCAGGCGGCGCTGCTGGTCCTGGAGGTGCTTGATCTTGTCCTTGATCCATTCGCGCTGGGAATCCAGGGCGGCGAATCCCTTTTCGAGCTTCTGGACTTCGGCGGGGGCGGATTCGATCTGGCACTGGATGTCATGGATCTCGTCATCCACGCCCTGCAGGGCGCGGAGATGGCTGATCTGGTCGGTGTAGAGGCTCACGAAAGTACCTCCTGTACTTTATAAAAAGAGGTGGCGGGCATAAAGGGATCGGCGCCCGGCAGGAAAAGGACCCTGGCCCCCTTCAGCTGCTTTTGCAGCAGGAGGGAGAAGCGCCGCATCATTTCTTCTTCAAGGGAAAAATGGCCCGCATCCAGCAGGGCCATGGGGCAGTGGTCGGAACCGCGCTTGGTGTTGCGCGAAAGCAGGGCGAGCGCGTCATGGTATTTCACGTCGCCGGTGATGTAGATGTCGGCTCCCAGGGCGGCGGCTTCGCCGGCAAGGCTGGCGCCGGATCCGGTGCAGACGGCCACGCGCGCGATCATGGGCGGCGGGTCGCCGATGAGACGGGCCTGGGAGTGCATGACCCCTGCGGGAAGGATGCGCCCGAGGGCGCGGAAGAACACGGTCGCAGGCATGGGGGAGGGCAGGTCGCCCACGCAGCCGAAGCCGCCGTCGACGGATCCTTTCCCATCGTCGAAGGCCCCTGTCTTTTCAAGCAGGCAGCGCCCGGTGAGCCCCAGTTCGTCGGGCAGCCATGCGGCGGGCCCGCGGGGATTGGCGTCCAGCGTGGTGTGGCAGGAATAGAGCGGCATGTCGTGCGCGTAGAGGAGGCGCAGGACGTCGGTATAGTCGTTGAGGGCGCCCGTCCACTGGGCGCGCAGGGCAAGGGGATGGTGCGTGAGGACCATGTCCGCCCCGGCGGCCGCCGCCGCGGCGATCTGCGCGGGGGTGGGATCGAGGCATACCGCAAGGCAGGTGACTTCCTCCCTGGGCGATGCGACCTGCAAGCCGGAATGGTCCCAATCCGCCATGAGCGGAAGGGGAGCGGTCTGTTCGATGATGTCTATGACAGCGCGTTGCCGCATGATGCACCTGTGCCCGTTGCCTTGCTGAAACAAATTGGATAGCCTAAAAGTTTTGCACCGTCAAGAAAATGAACTTTGGCTGGACCAGTGCGGAGAAAAGAAAAGGGCGGTCCCGGACCGCCCGTCCCGGGGGGCATGCCCCCCGCCCAAAAATGGTGGCTGCTCCGCCCGCCAGGGCGGCTAGTCGCTGTTCAGGATGTCTTTGAGATCCTGCCCGCACTTGAAGAAGGGGGTGCGCTTGGGCTTGACGCTCACGGATTCGCCGGTCTTGGGGTTGCGGCCGGTGTACGCCTTGTATTCACGCATCTCGAAGCTGCCAAAGCCGCGTATCTCGATCCTGCCGCCTTCCAGCAGCTGCTGCTTCATCAGGTCGATCGTCGTTTCGACGACGCTGCGCGCCAACTCGGGGGAAATGCCGCTGCGCTCGGAAAGCGCAAGGATGAGTTCGGATTTGTTCATGGGGGTACCGACTTATTAAAGTTGATGTCCGTCTGTTAACTTTGCCACAGCGGAAACAAATATGCAACAAGAAATATCAGGGATTTGCGAAGGAACGCGCCATGGGAGCGGCCCGCCGAGACACGGTGCGCCGCCGGAGGGATCTCAGCGGGCGGGCGCGGGGGCCGGTTTCCTGACCATCCCCGTGTCCAGCGCACGGTACAGGTAGCGGGCGGCGATGGAGGAGTAGGGCTTCCACTTCCTGCAGCGCCTGGCCACCGCTTCCCGCGTGGGGGCATCCAGCCCGTAGAGCCAGCGGAAGGACTGCATGAAGGCCGCATCCTCATAAGGCAGGACGTCTTCGCGCCCGAGGACGAAAAGCAGGTACATCTTGGCCGTCCACGGGCCGATGCCCCGCTGGGACGTGAGCGTTTTGATGACCTCTCCGTCGGAAAGGGCGGGCAGGGCGCCAAGGTCGAGGCTGCCGCCGGCCACGGCGGCGGCGAAGCCCAGCAGGTAGCCCGCCTTGTTCCGGCTCATGCCTGCGGCGCGCAGCTCTTCCGGCGAAAGGCGGAGCAGGGCTCCCGGCGTGAACTCCCCGCCGGTCATCGCGGCGATGCGGCCCCGTATGCACTCGGCCGCCCGGATGGACAGCATCTGCTCCACGATCTCCTTGGCGATGAAGGCAAAGGCATCCGGATGGGTGCGGCATTCCAGGGGACCCAGGGCGTCGATCACGGAGGCGAGCCGCCTGTCCTTCTTTTTCAGGTGCAGGACGGCCGGGGAATCCAGGGCGATGATCATGCGGGACCTCGGCAGGGCTGGAGGCGGAGCCGGCAGGCCGCCGGGGGGAAAGGCCTGGAGGCAGGCGCGCCTAGAGCCTTTCGCAGAGCTTTTCGATGAAGCGGGACTTGAGCTGCCGTTGCGCCAGGGAGCGCTTGACGGCGGGCATCTTGAGGATGGCGCCGAGCACGCCGGCCAGCAGCCGGTGGCTGAAGAGCATGCGGTTGTCGAAGATGAGGTCCTGCAGGCAGCCGCGCTCGGTGGCCATGACCACGGCGCGGTGCGTGGTGTTGAGCGGGGTGATGGTGCGCTCCGGACGGGGGACGAGCACGGCCGCGCCGCGGCTGCAGCCGCGGGCGCAGACGCCGCAGCCCAGGCAGATCTCGGCGTTGAAGTCCAGGCGGCGCTTGCCGTCCGGCCCCTTGGCCATGGTCAGGGCGTTGACCGGGCAGAGCTGGGCGCAGCGCCCGCACTGGATGCACTGCTCCTCGTTGATGGAAATGATGAAATTGGAGTGGATGGTCTGCGTCATCTGGAAGCGCTTGACGGCGGCCAGGGCCTCGCAGCAGCAGCCGCAGCAGTTGCAGATGAAGTTGACGCCCTCGCGGATGTTCTCGCCGAACTGCACGAGGTTGTGCTCCCAGGCCTTGTGCAGCAGCTCCAGGCATTCGCTCTTGTCCACCTCGCGCGCATGCCCGTGCTTGATCAGGGAATGCGCCGCGGTGTTGAAGGTCATGCAGATGTCCATGGGCGCGTCGCAGGCGGTGCCCAGGTGCTGCTTCTTATGCCGGCAGTAGCACATGCTGATGCCGCGGACGGAGGCGCTTTCGATGACGTGCGTGGCGCGCTCCCAGTCCAGGATCTCCATGGCATAGGGCTCCTTGACGGCGTCTTCGTTGACGAACACGCGGCCGAGGCCCGTTTCGCCCTGCACGAAGAGGTCGCGCATGAAGTCTTCTTCGATGTTGATGTACTGGTTGAAGAGTTCCGAAAGGGTCTTCTGGTCCACGTCGGTGCGCACGCGCATCATGGAGAACTCGAAGAATCCGGCCATGGGAGGGGGCAGGCAGTAGTGCTGGCTGCCGTGCACGTCCAGGTCGACGAGCATGGCGCGCGAGGCCAGTCCGTCGAGGATGGCATGGGCTTCGGACTCCTTCATGCCCCAGCGCTTGGCGGCGTCGGCGGCGGTGAAGGGCCGGATGGGCATCTGCGCCACGAGCCCGGCTTCCTTTTCGGTGAAAAGCATCTTGAGTATGGAGTACAGCGTCGCGGATTCCGGGGCGCCCTGCGGGAAGCGGTTGAGCCGCTCCACCATGCGTCCGTAGGCGGACTGTTTTTCCAGCATCGCGTGGTGGCCCATGGATTTATCTCTCCTGTTATCTTGAGGATGGCTGCGCATTCTAGGCGCTTTGCCGGAAAATGCAAGCGCCGCGGAAGGAAGATGTGCCGGCGCTAGAGCTGGCGCATGCTGCGCAGGGCCGCTGCGGCAAGGCTCGCCACGAAGCAGGCGCATCCCGTGAGAATGACGCAGGCGCCCGTGGCGGCGCGCATCCAGGGCTGCATGGAGAGGACCAGCCCGCCCACGGCGGAGAACAGGCCGACGCCAACGGCCCACCAGAACATGCCGCAGGCCGATCGCGCGATGTTGCGCGCCGTTGCCGCGGGCACGATGAGCAGGGCGGTGACCAGCAGCACGCCCACGCCCCATACCGAGAACATGGCCACGAGGGCGAGCAGCGCGGCGAAAAGGTATTCGCACAGTGCGGCGCGGACTCCGTGGGCCCGGGCGATGGTCTCGCTGGCGCTGGCGTAGAGCAGGGTGTTGAAGGCCGCCAGTTCGAAGACCAGGAAGACCGCGAAGAGCGCGAGCAGGAAGAGGATGTCGCCTTCGCTGATGGTGAGGATGTCGCCGTAGAGGAATTGCTGCACGTCGCGCGCAAGGGAATGCTCGCGGCTGACCACGGCGAGGCCGCCGGCGACGACCGCCGAGAAGACCACGCCGATGACCGTGTCGGACGGCAGGGCGCTGAAGCGCTGCATGGACATGATGAGCAGGCCCACGGCAAGCCCGAACACCGGCATGGACACATGCGGATGCACCCCGAAGAGCAGGCCCAGGGCCACGCCCGCGAAGGCGGAATGCCCGACGGCGTCGGAAAAGAAGGCCATGCGGTACTGCACCACCTGCACGCCGAGGGCGGCCGTCATGGGCGCGAGCAGCACGAGGGCCACGAGCGCCTGCTGCATGAAGCGCATGTCCATGCCTTCCAGGGGGAAGAACGATGCCAGATGGAAGAGCCAGGAAAGGTCAGGCATGGTGATGCTCCCTGCGGTGGACGGCAAAGGGGGCGGAGGGCGCGGCGTGCGCGTGCTCCCCGGCGCAGATGAGCCCCATGTGCATGCCGAAGAGCGCCTGGAGCACCGAAGGGACGAGCACGTCCCTGGGCTCGCCCTCGGCCACGACGCGCTTGTTGAGGCAGATGGCGTGCGTGGCGTGGTGCGCCACCATGGCCAGGTCGTGGGTGATCATGAGCTGCGTGAAGCCGCGTTCGAGGCGCAGGTCCTCGAGCAGCTCGCAGAACAGCCTGCCGCCCTCGGCATCCACGCCGGCGGAAGGCTCGTCGAGGATGAGCATCTCCGGATCGCGCTGCAGGGCCAGGGCCAGCAGCACGCGCTGCATCTCGCCGCCGGAAAGCGTGCCTACGCGGCGCCGGATGATATGCTGCGCGTGCACCATGCTGAGCAGGTCGAGCGCGTTTTTCCGGGAGCGGCGGGAAAGGCCGAGCCAGAGGGGGCGGCGCTGCACGCCCATGCTCAGGAGCTCCTCCACGGTGAAGGGCATGCCCCTGTCCATGGTGATCTTCTGGGGCACGAAGCCCATGCGCGGCCTGCCGCCGCCAAAGACGATGCGCCCCGTGTAGGAGCGTTCGCCCAGGAGCGAAAGGAGCAGGGTGGTCTTGCCGGCCCCGTTGGGGCCGATGAGCACGGTGCAGCTGCCGCGCGGGACGGAAGCGCAGACCTCGTTGAGGATCTGCACGCCGTTGCGTGCGACGCTCACATGGTCAAAGCGCACTGCGCAGCTGTCATTTTCCAAGGGTGCCTTCCAGAAGGCGCAGGTTGCGCCGCATGGTTTGTTCGTAATAGTCCGCGGGGGCGTCTACCGGGCCCGAGGCGACGGGGTCGACCTCCACGCAGGGGATCCCGGATTCGCGCGCCAGGGCCATGCCCGCACGCCCGGGGTACTGCGGCTCCGTGACCACGGCGGCCGTGCCCCGGGCGCGTGCGAGGCGCGCCAGGGCGAGAAGGTCGTGCGCCGAGGGCGCTGCGTCTTCGCCTGCCTGCAGGAAGCCGTCGATGACCAGCCCCATGTCGCGTGCAAGATAGCTGAAAATGTCATGCTGGGCAAGGATATGCCTCCCCGCGATGCGGGAGCCCGCCGCGGCGCATTCGCGGGCGATGTCCATGAGCCTGCTGTGGCAGAGGCGCGCGTTGCCGCGGAACAGGGCGGCGTTGGCCGGGTCGAGGGCGGCAAGCTGCTCGCCCAGCGAGAGGGCCATGGCGGCCATCATGGAAGGGGCGGCGAAGATGTGCGGGTTCCATGGCCCGTGGTGATGCCCCCCGGCATGCTCATGCTTGTGGTCCGGCGTGCGCGGCTCCGCATCCTCTGCGGGCAGGAGCCCTTCCACGCCCCGGGAAACGTCGATGATGCGGGCTCCCGGCTTGAGCAGGCGCTGCATGGCGCTGCCGTCATGGCCGAGGAAGGATTCAAGCCCCAGCCCGTTGACCACCAGGATGTCGGTGCGGGCAAGCGCCTTCCTGTCCTGCGGGGCAAGGGCGTAGTCATGGGGGCAGCCCGTCCCTGCGGGGAGCACGAGCCCGACGCGCACGCCGGGGACGCCCCCGGCGACCTGGCGGAGCAGCAGCCAGACGGGATAGACAGAGGCGGAGATGTGCCGCTCCGCCCCCTGGCAGGGGGCAGGCAGGCAGAAGGCCAGGCAGAACAGGAGCAGTAAGGCGGCGCGCATGGCGGTCCTCCACGGGTGGCAGTGAGGAAAGGAATGCAACCGCGGCAGGCATGCTGTCAAGCCCCGGGGCAGCCCGGCCGCGGACATGCGCGGGGCGGTCAAAGCCGCTCCGAGGCTTGACAGCCGTGCGCGTTTGCCCCCATCATCTCCATGGTCGGGGGCGCAGGATGCGCCGCCGCATGGAGGTAGCCATGAAGCCATTGTCGGCGCGGACCTCGCGCTTCACCGATTCCGTCATACGCCGCATGACCAGGGTCTCGCTCAGGTACGGCGCGGTGAACCTTTCGCAGGGATTCCCGGATTTCGACCCCCCCAGGGAGCTTACCGACAGGCTTGCCGCCGTTGCCCACGAAGGGCCGCACCAGTATTCCGTGACCTGGGGCGCCGCGAACTTCCGCCAGGCGCTGGCCGAGAAGCAGGCGCGCTTCATGGGCATGCCCATCGACCCGGAAAGCGGGATCGTCGTCACCTGCGGCAGCACCGAAGCCATGATGGCCGCCGTGATGACCGTGGCCGATCCCGGCGACAAGATAGCCATTTTCTCCCCCTTCTACGAGAATTATGATGCCGACGCCATTTTGTGCGGGGCAGAGCCGATCTACGTGCCCCTCATCCCCCCGCTGTTCTCGCTGGATGCCGAAAGGCTGGAGGACGCCTTCCGCCAGGGGGCGAAGGCGCTGGTGCTCTGCAACCCTTCCAATCCCAGCGGCAAGGTCTTTTCCCGCAGCGAGCTGGAGGAGATAGCCTTCCTCGCCGGGAAGTACGACGCCTGGGTGATCACCGACGAGGTGTATGAGCACATCGTCTATGAGCCGCTGCGCCACACCTACATGGCCTCCCTGCCGGGGATGGCCGGGCGCACGCTTTCGTGCAGCTCCCTTTCCAAGACCTACTCCATCACGGGCTGGCGGCTCGGCTACGTGATCGCGGCGGCGCCCGTGGTGGAAAGGGTGCGCAAGGTGCATGACTTCCTCACCGTGGGGGCGGCGGCCCCGCTGCAGGAAGCCGCTGTGGCCGGGCTGCGCATGGACGACAGCTACTATGCCGGGCTGCTCGCGCTTTACGCCCGCAAGAGGAAGATCATGCTCGACGGGCTGCGGAGCCTGGGCATCCCGCATACCGAGCCCCAGGGCGCCTACTACGTGCTGCTGGACATCTCGGGATTCGGCTGGGACGACGACGTGCTCTTCTGCGAGAAGCTGGCCGAGCGCGTCGGCGTGGGAGCGGTGCCCGGATCGAGCTTCTTCCACGAGCCGGAGCACAGGTTCATCCGCCTGCACTTCGCCAAGAAGGATGAAACGCTCCATGAGGCCCTGGACCGGCTCTCGTCCATGCGCACACGCATGTCCCGCCCGTAGCGTCCGGCGCGCGGTCCCGCCGGAACGCCTTTACTTTGGAGCGAAAGAGACGTAATGGTTTCCCTACCCTGGAACCCGGAGCGCGTATGTCCTGTGCCTTAGCCATCCTGGCAGCCGTCATCTGGCTGGTCATCCTGTCCCCCTATCCCAACCTGGCGTTCATCGCCGCGGTGACGGCTTCGCTCACGCTGCCCGTGTACAGGTGGCTGCGCGGCAGGCTCAGCAGGCATATCGCCGCCGGCACGTTTTTCGCCGGGATGCTGGTGTGCATCGTCACGCCGGTGACCATTGCCGCCGTGATGGTCATACCGCAGGTGGTGGCGGGGGCAAGGCGCCTGAGCGCCTGGTGGATGTCGGGCCACGCCATCCCCCCGGGCATTTCCCAGTATGTCAGCTCGGTCCAGCAGTATGTCATCAGGATCTTCCCTGAAGCGGCAGGATATATCGATTCCCTCGAGACGCTCATAGGCGACAATGCGGACACGGCCATCAAGTTCATCCTTTCCAAGAGCCTGAGCCTGGTCAACATCGCCGGGAACGCCATGGGCTTTTTCTGGGACATGCTGCTCCTTGCCGTTTTCGCCACCCTGTTCGTGGCGTATGCGCCGGTCATCTTCCGCGTGTGCATGCAGATACTGCCCAGGCATGAGATGATGCTGCGCCGCTTCAGCAGGATCCTGTACAACGCCAGCCGCTCCGTGTTCATCAGCATCGTCTTCGTGCCCATCATCCAGGGGGTGCTCACCGGCATCGGACTGAAGATCTTCGACGTGCCGGATCCGGCCTTCTGGGGCCTGCTCGCCGTGTTCGTGGCGGTCATCCCCATGGCGGGCACGGCCATCGTGTGGCTGCCCATCGCCCTCTACCTCATGGCGGCGCGTTCCATGACGGACGGCTTCCTGCTCATCGCCTGGGGCGCCGTGGTCGTGGCCGGCGCAGACAACCTCCTCCGTCCGTATTTCCTCAAGACCGGCATCGATGTTTCCATGTTCGTCCTGCTCTTTTCCATCGTGTGCAGCCTGGCAGTGTTCGGCGCCGTGGGCATCATCGCCGGCCCCGTGCTCGTCGCCGTGGCCAGGCAGGCCCTCCTGGAAAGCGAAGTGCTCAGCCGCAGCGGCGGCTGCGCAGCGCAGGACCAATGACGCCGGAAAGGAGCAGCAATGCCCGCATTGAACAGCAAGTACATCGAAGAACTAAAGGACTACTTGAAGTCTGGCGAACTGGAAGAGGATTTCAAGTGGTCCGTCGAAGAGCGGCGCGAAGAGATCCTCGGCTTCCTGGAACTGCTCATGGACCTTGGGGAGCTTGCGGACGAGACCGCCACCAAGATCATCTTCAAGGGGCAGCTGGGCATGCTCATGCCCCAGAAAGACGGGCAGGGCAGCAAGGAAGGGGAGTAGCTCCCGCCCCGGCCGTTCATTCCAGTTCAAAGCGTATGGACAGCACGGCAGTGCAGGGGAGGGCCTTCCCCCCGGATGTCAGCGGGCGGTACCGGGCGTTCCTCACCGAGCGCAGGGCCGCCTGCGAGAGCGATCCGTGCGGGCTCTCCAGCACGTCTGCGGCTTCGAGCCTGCCGGAGGCATCCAGGCGTATGCGTATCCTGACCACGCCTGCCTTGCCCATGCGGCGCGCCTGCTCCGGATAGGCAGGGGCGGCATAGCGCAGGAAGGCCGGCCCGCTGCCCCCTCCGAACACGGCGGGCACGGGGGATCCGCTGCCGCTGCCTCCCGCGCCTGGTCCCGTCCCGTCCCGGTCATCTGCGCCCCCGCTGCCGG
>JAEEGI010025796.1_pt1 | contig 11362 bp, 14 predicted proteins | sample 8958751 | NCBI WGS metagenome assembly JAEEGI01 (sample SAMN16246545, study PRJNA631951) | gut metagenome | biome: gut microbiome; feature: rumen; material: KS-attached | host: Bos | place: Iran: Karaj | collected 2018-10 | reverse complement strand
CAATAGCCCCAAGATGCTGATAGGACTCTAACAAAGTACGGTACTTCTGTAAGGCTTCTATATCAGCATTGATACGTGCAGTAGATTGATTTGTTTTCTCCACAAAGTTATCCACCTGCAGATGGAAGGATGCCAATTCTTTCTTGTGTCCTTCAACATCGCTCCAGATGGCATCAATAGCCCCAAGATGCTGATAGGACTCTAACAAAGTACGGTATTTTTGCAAGGAGTCAATTAAACTTATACTAGTTTTGAAAGTCTTACCAGTCTGTTCAATATCTGAAATTTTATTTTCTATCGGAGTAAAACGTTCCCCAATAGAAGATAAGGCTTCTAATTCTTGTGAGACTTTTTCTTTAAAGGTTTTAAGAATTGTAACAGTCTGTTGAAGAGCTGCTATAGTATTCTTTATATCATTTTGTGCAATTGTTGCCTTTTTAGTGGCGTCCAAGGCTTGACTACTTGCATCAAGTGCCTGATTACTAGCCTGTTCAGCTTTTTTACTTGCAACTAGGGCTTGATCACTTGCTAAAGCAGCAGCTTCTGCTGTTCCAACAATACCAGAAACATATTCTTTGTCTAACGAATCTAATGCCTTGTATACCTCGTCTGCTGTATCGAAAAGCTTCTTTATATGTTCATTTTGTTTTCTCAGCTTTTCCTGCAATGGTTTTACAAGTTTATCATTTACTTCGCTCCCTGTTACATTATGACTAGTCCATGATCCCCAAAAACTTCCTTCTGTTTGGAAACTATCCAAGCTAACAGATGGAGGGACTTGTGATGCAAGAAATTTAATTCTATTTTTTGCTAATTCAAAATTATGTTTCTTTATAATATCGTTTGCCATATCACATATCATTTAAGTCCGAAAATAACTTATTAAATGAGTCTTCATTTTCAGATACTATATCTTCTTCAACAATTACAGCATTCTCAGCAAGAGGCCTATTAATATCCTCTGAATTTTTCTTAATACGTTCTATAGAAGACTTCATGCTTTCTGCAGCAGCCGCATGGCGTTCTTTTATAGTATTTGCCACCTCTTCCTTTGTTACTTCAACTTTTGTATCAGCGACCTTAATCAACTTTTCTTGTGTGGCAATGATGTCATTACGTTTATCAATTTGCTGCTTCTCATTGATACTCTTCAATTTCTTTGATATCATTCGGTCTATTAGATTCAATGCCAAAGCGCCAATAAGGCCACTTACGATAGCCCCCAAGAACATTCCAATAAGACTGGCAAGGCTTCCTAATAAAGGAATCTCGAATGCAAATCCAGGAATGGCCATCAACCCTTTTTCAATTACACCACTTAGCGCAATTGCGCCTCCTGCTGTCAATCCCCCAATAATAAACTTGCCGACTTCCATCATTTTCAGACTGAAAGGCAAATTTTTGTTGGCAGGATTCTTAAGAAACTTTATGGCTTCTTTTATCGATTTATATCCTTGCTTAAGGAACATCCATACTTTTTTAATCGTACTAATAACAGGACCAAATATTGCTGTGGCAATAGTTGTCCCAAGAGTGTTACCTGCATTTAGCAGATGTTCCTTCATATTCGAAATAAAAGATTTGATAGCCTCCTTAACACTGTCAATGAACGTGGCAAGTTTTCTGTTGCCAGAACGGAACCAAGCAATCAATTTACGAATAATATCCTTAATCAGAGAGGCAAGCAATCCCATAACAACAGATTTAAGAGCTTCGCCTCCTATTTTTAGAGCTTCCTCTTTTTGAGTTTTTCTTCCTTCTTCCTTTAGTCGTGCCTTACCTTCTTCCTCTTTATTCTTGATATGTTCTTCTGCTCTTTCATTGGCCTTATCCCAATGCCTATTCTTATCTCTGTCTTCCATTTCATCTGCAGAATTGTCACTCTTTCTGTTATTTCTTTCAGCTGTAGTATACCCCTGCAGATTTTCTGGATCATTTATTACTTTGGCTAACCCATCGTCATCGTAAGCCATTTGGAGAGTTGGATTTTTGTAAACTTCAGCAGAAGGCTTTACATGTTCTCTTTGGGCAGCTTTGGGATTGTTACTTCCATCTTCTAACTTAGTCTGAGTAGGAATTTGCCTTCCTGTATAAATGTCAGTAACCGTCTCAACACCTTCGTTGTGAAGAATTCCTGCCCTTTTGAGCGTTGCATTCATTCCAGGATCAACCTTCTCTTTCCTATATACACCATGAGGCTTATTCTTATACCTATCATAATTCTTTTCTAATTGTTCTTTGCTAATATAGTTATGATCCGCAATATTTCCTTTTTCGAAATTTTCTGCTGTCTGAATATGTGCAGAATCACGTAAATCAAGGTTTAGATTTCGATTCTTTTTGACAAAATCTTCACCAGCAACCACACCAACCTGATTGATGAATTGCTCCCAAACAACATTCATAACGGTTTCTCCGAGTGCATCAGGACTACCAATTTTCTTCTCATCAAGTTCGAGCTCTTCAAGGTCTGCCATTTGCTCTTCTAACTCAGATTCCAACTTATTCTCAAGTTCGTCAAAATCAAATGCATCGCAATCGATTTCAGCCCATTTTTCAAGCTCATTTTTATTGTCATTCATAATAATCAAAGTACTTTCTTTATATTAAGTTTCACATGAACTTCATTGTTATAAAAAGTAATATCCTGCAATTCAAAACTGCGAGAAAACGATGGGACACATCGCAAATTGAGTACAATTTCGTTTCCGCTCCTCTTCTCGATAAACGACGGAAGTTTTACCCACCCCATCTTTAATGCAACATTAGCTAGAAAGCTAATATTCCCATCATAATACAAATATACACGATTGTCTTTTATCTCCTTTACATCAACGTCCAAATTTATTGTATGTGTCATGAGAAATTTTCGAATCTTAAAAAGTATGTGAATCTTTGAACAATTCACATACCATAACGAGAAAGTATCGACTTTCCCGCTTGCAAGATTCTTAATTTCATCATATGACAGTTGTATAATCATTTATACATGTTCGTTTTTAGTTCTAAGTATCTACTCCAAAATGAAAGCGCAGACCTCGTGTCGATATCCTACAACGGAGGTCCTGAGAAAACCTTGAAGGTGGAATATGACAGAAGTCCGCGCTATGGTAACGCGGAAACAACTGCACAACATTCCCCACCTTCACTTTCATGTCCCGCTTACGCAGACAGGGAGTTCTCAGGTTCCCGTTTGGTGAGAATGAAGCACTTTGCTTCACTTTATGTGGCAAAGGTACAAAAACTTTCCCATTAAAAAGCATTAAAAGCAAAAAAGTTGCATTCTTCTGTCAAAATTCCATCTATTCAGTCGATTCCTAACATGTCACAGATATAGTTTGCAGTAATGCGACTTGCTTTGACAAGAATCTTTAGTAATATAATCGGTAGAATGATAATTGCGGTCCATGTGTACCAGTGAAGGTCGGCCAGGCTTTTTGCATCTTGTTCGCCAAGCAATAGCGGTACTATTATCACAATTGCTGCTAAAGCTGTCCCTCCAAAGGCAAATAGTATAATCAATGTGATTATGGTAGTAAGACATCCTCTCATATCTTTCACTCCTTTCTTATTTAATAATAAGGTATATCAGCCAACTAAGCACCCTGCAAGTTATTAAAAAGGCGACAGCTCCAATGACCAAACACAGCAATGCTGGCCAAAGTGCTATACATTCCCAGCGTTCAGTCAACACCTTTGTGGCCGACATTAGGGTAATACATGGCACTGGTGCAGCTGCAATACATAAAAACACTGCAATCCATTCGGCAATGCTCTTTCTTTTGTTCTTCTTATTCTCATCCATAAATTGTTACTTTTATTGTTTGTTGCTATACTCTATTTCTATCTTTGTCTTGTACGACTTCACGTTGATTAAGTCCTGTAGTGTCCAGTGACAATGGTCTATCATATTGTGAACGCCATAGATGATGTGCATGTGGTCGGTCTTATTACGATCCATGTGCTCATTCCAGTTGTCAAAGTGCTTCTCTCTGTAGAGCATATACATTGTATCACACTCTTTACAGGAATGACAAGAATCGCTATTGGTATTATCGAAGGTAAGCGGATACGTTATGCCATCAGCATATAGACTCGCACAAGACATTGCTGGCGTCTTCAGGATTTCAGAAAGGTAAATCCACACATCACTTCCGTACTCCCATCCTTCCATATCCATATCGTCAACATAGAGCCTGCCCGTTACTTCCAACTTCATGTCTTCAGAGCATTTTGTCTTCAGGTATTCGTATACGTCGAGTGTCTTGTAGCGCATTGCGATGATTGCTTGTTTCATCAGCTCGTTCATGACATCGAGTTTGGCTACGAACTCATCGTCCCACACTATTCTATTTTGCATCATATTCCAACGCATCATCATTAAACTTTGGATGCTGCAGATAACATCTTTATTGGACGTGTCGCACTTTTTGTAAATTTCAACAATACGCCGTTCCAAGTCCCTTATCTTATCCATACTCATAAGCTTTCATTAGGATTAGCCTTTCGTTTTCTACTCCTCCTGATTTCACAATACTGACGTCTGAGCAATTTTCCACAGTAAATCACTGCAATACACCATCCAATGGGGCCTGCAAGGATTGTCAGCCATTTAAGTACCTTATCATTATTCATACTTTTTTTTGTTTAAATTCTACAATAATCAATATCGGCAGCGAAAATAGCATAGAGGTATGCGGAATTCCCGCATACCTGGAAAAAAAGTTGCAACGCGAGATAGATTATAACAAATACTCACAATATTTGTACCGCTTTTAAAACGGATAAAAGCGAGATTTAATTTGATTTTTGCGAATTCAAAATATTTTCATTGATTGTATGACCCGTCTGCACTGTCAACATCTGATAGCAGATATCGACCACTATATTGAATCCACTTCGGAGAAAATGGTCGATAAACTGGTTTTACAGAAGGAAATGGTCGTTATTCTGAAAAAAGTCAAAGCGAGGTCGCTGTTTATCAGCACCTCGCTTTGTTCTTTAAGGACTGGTATTTGTCTGTCATTCGAAATTCCAGTCCGTTTCATAGTGGTCGAACTTAATGCCCTCGGTACTGCCAAATTTGGCGAGGATTTGCATGATGTCATCCTGCTGCTTGGGGGTAATCTTGTTTTCACCATGATGGGCACGGTAGTAGGGCCCCATGCCTGCGCTAAAGTATGAGCGCACGCGACAGCGGGCCTCCGCCTTATGGTATTTGGGCACATTGTCATACAGGTGGCTGAATCCCCAAGCCTTCCTTACCAGCTTTTTCTCGCAGTAGCAAGGGCATTCGCCCTGCAGCCAGGCCGTAGGATACACAGATAGACCTACGAATCGGTCCTTCTGGTTGCTCAACACATTGGCCAAATAGTGCATACAGGTATCCTTGCGCTTGCAAGCATCGTTGAAACAGCGGGCATAGCCCCAAGGAATGTCTTTCGCTTTCAATTCTTTTTCTTCCATATTCATTTTTGTTTTAATTTCTCTTACATCTTCCATCTTACCTCTTACATCAAAAAATCTCTCATCTCTCACATAATTGCTGGAATCGTCTTTGTACAAAGGGGTTTGAGCATGTGAGGGATGAAAATGATCCCTCACATATCTCTCACTCATCTCTCCCATCAACCCTCATGCAGCCTTCAAGGGTACGACCTCGTAGTAAGCCACGTGGGAATGATCCTTGTGCTTAAATCCAAGGGCCGAGATGGCCTTTCCGAGCCTGACCTTGTTGCCAACGGTGTTCTGCAGCGAGGGATAGTCCTTTTGCATGAGGCTAATAATCTCGCCACAGTTCATCGTCTTCACCTCCTCGCCCTCAAGAGGCTGACGGAAGCAGGCCACAAACATCTCACCCAGGTCTTTCTTCTCCATGAACTCCTGATTCAGTTGCTGGATGCGGGCCACCTCGTCGTTGTTGAACCAGTAAGGTGCTTTCTGCTCCATCAGTTCGTACATCACTTGCGCATACAGCTGGCCGTAGTCAATGTCGCCCGTATTGTCAATCATCTGTCCGTCAGGAATCAGGATGCAGATGTAGCGACGCGAACCTGTGGCATCCTTCAGAGGATGGCGATTGTTGGTGGTTGCCACAAACGAGGCAAATCGCGTGCGGTCCTCCTGGGCACGTCCAAAGATGGGGCGTCCGTTCACCTTGCTGACACTCAGCGTTTGCTTTAGCGACGACTGCTGAGAGGGACGGATGGCGTCGAGCTCATCCAGGTTGACAATGAGATTGTTGGTCAGCGCCATCTCCTTGTCGAACTTGTTCGATAGGTTCAGGTGGTCCAGATAGTACTGGCGCAGTTGCGGAGGCAGCAGTCGGCGCACGAAGGTGGTCTTGCCACAGCCCTGTGCACCAATCAGCGTAGGCACACACTCATTGCCGTGCAGCATGTCCATTTGCATCCAGTGGGCCACAGCCGAGCGTAGCCAGATGGTCAGGTAGTTCAGCTGTTCAGACGTGATGCCTGGAATGCGAGAGAAGATGCGGGCGATGTGGTTCTGTCCGTCCCATTGGGGCAGACTGTTCAGAAAGTCCTGAACGGGATTGTGTTCAGGAACCTCCTCCGATTGCACATATTCTGTAATCTCCGTCTTCGGATTGCCTTTTTCCATCACCTGTTCGCGCTTGGCACGAATCACGATGCTGTTCAGAGCCGCTTGCGTCAACGGCCTGTAAACTAATTCAGCCTCATCAGAGGCGCCAGAGAGTGTTGCCCCAGTTTCCTTGGGCAGGATTGCAAACTCTACCTTTCCGTTCAGGACATTCCTACGGAAGCGATAGTTCTCGTTGAGGAACTGCTCAATGACGAGCGTTGCCTCCTGTGAAGCAGCAAGTGCCTCACCAGTAGTGGTTGTGTTTTTGTTCATAAAAAAATGTTTTTCAAAAAGATTATTCAGTCTCCTTGTTGCCTTTTCCTTAAGCAATATCGTTGCGCTTTTCACAGCGTGTGTTTCGATAGTGCAAAGGTACAAAAAATAAACTAGTCCTGCAAGCCTTTCCTTAAATTATTTCCAATTTATTTCAATTGTTAAAATCGACGTCAAGAGTCGACGGAAGGGTTGATGTGAGGGTTATGTGAGGGATTATTTTCATCCCTCACATGCTCAAATCCCTTTGTACAAAGGCGATTCCAGCAATTATGTGAGAGATGAGAGATTTTTTGTCAATAAGGCACGCTTATTGCTCGAAAATGCAGACTTAATGGCGCCAATTGTTCCCATACTGGGAACTAATCATTCCCAGCTTGGGAACAAAACATTCCCTTACTGGGAATAAAAAAGATAGTTTTGTTTTGCTTTTTTGCTTATTTTTTCGTACCTTCGCAATCAATATGACGGTATATGTGTTTGACGGAACGATGGATGGACTGTTGACAGCCGTGTTCGACTGTTTCTTCAGCAAGCAGCAGGATGTGACGCTGTTGGCGGATGGCGAGCAGTTGCCGCTGTTTGCTGATGAGCCGCATGTGGTACATACGGATAGCGGTAAGGCTGAGCGGGTTTGGAAGGGGCTGGAAAAACAATTGTCTAAGGATGGACTGCATATGATTACTATTAGCTGGCTTTCCGAGGAACGCACATTGAACCAACCACTATTCAACTTCATCTGCAAAGTGTTCCGCCTAAAGGCAAAGGACCTCGAGCGCAATGCCAGTGATCCAGATGTGCTTGAAGTGCGCAATACTTGTCGCCGTGTGCTACACGAGCAACTGCGCATGAAGCAGTTCATCCGCTTCCAGAAAGCGAAGGACGGCACCTACCTCGCTGTCGTCAGCCCCGACCACAACGTGCTACCATTGATTATCGACCACTTTCAGGACCGCTTCAACGACCAGCCGTGGCTCATCTATGATGCGAAGCGGCATTATGGGTATTATTATAGCCTCACCCCCGGCCCCTCTCCAAGGGGCGAGGGGAGTGATGTGCCGATACGCGTGACATTTGAGGACGAGGCTGCTGTGCCCTTCGATTTATCGAATGGGAAACTCGATGCCGAGGTGCTAAGCGACAATGACAAACTGTTCCAAGACCTGTGGCGCACCTATTTCAAGGCCATCTGCATCAAGGAACGCATGAATCCCAAGAAACAACTCAATGACATGCCTCGTCGCTATTGGAAATACATGACAGAAAAAAATGGAAAATAATAGAGTATCTTACCTGAACGAAGAGAATATAGCACGTAGCAAGGATGGCGTGGAGTATCATCCACTACGTCCCTTCCTACCCGAAACGGCCAAGGTGCTGTTTTTAGGCAGTTTTCCACCACAGCGCAAACGGTGGTGTATGGAATTCTACTACCCCAACTTCATCAACGATCACTGGCGCATTGAGGGAGAGGTGTTCTTTGGCGACAAGAACCATTTTGTGGACCTTCAAGCCAAGCGTTTCAAACTGGACGAAATCGTAGCATTCTGCCAAGAAAAAGGGTTGGCCTTCTTCGATACTTCCACAGCTATTCGACGCTTGCAAGACAATGCCTCAGACAAGTTCCTCGAGGTAGTGGAGCCTACGGACATTCGCGCCCTACTGCAACAACTACCACATCTCCGCGCCATCGTCACCACTGGCGAGAAAGCCACAGAAACCATCTGTGCCTCGCTCGGCATTACCACTATTCCCAAAGTCAACACTTTTGTAACTACTCCCCTCGCCATTCGGAGAGGGGTTGGGGGTGAGGCTCTCCTCCTCTATCGCCTTCCCTCTTCCTCGCGTGCCTATCCGCTATCCTTCGATAAAAAAGTAGAGGCCTATCGGCAAATGTTTATGCAAATTGACAAAGTGTAAAGAATTAGGTGTTATTTCTGCCGTGATAGATAGCAAAATGCCAGTTGTAAAGGGTGTGAACTTTACAAAATGATAGTTGTTTGTATTTTTAGACAAACAAAAAGGAGGGATTTCTTTGCAAATCTCTCCTTTTTGATTACCTTTGCAGCGTTTTGGTGACAAAAGGATAGCAAACCCTAAAGAAAAGTAGCAAAATGGCACAAAAGATTAGATTTACGAAGATGCATGGTTGCGGCAATGACTACATCTATGTCAATACGATGGAGCAGAAAGTGTCCAACCCTCAGACCGCAGCACGTGAATGGAGCGACCGCCATAAGGGTATCGGCTCTGACGGACTGGTGCTGATAGGTGCATCGCCTGTGCCTGAGGCTGACTATTCTATGCATATCTATAATGCAGACGGTAGCGAGGCTATGATGTGTGGCAACGCAAGTCGCTGCATTGGTAAATACCTGTATGAGCGGGGGATAACTGACAAAACCGAGATACGACTTTTGACATTATCAGGCATCAAAATCCTAATATTAAACATAAGAGATGGTATCGTTGAGAGCGTGACGGTAGATATGGGCGAACCCATTTTTGAAGATGAGAGTTTGTTTTTGTCCAATCGCGATGTGAACAAGGGGAAGTTCGTATCAATGGGCAATCCACATTATGTTATCTTTACAGACAATGTGGATCAGGTGGGCGAAACAGGACGCATCCTGGAGTTTCATCCAGCCTTTCCTCAACGCTGCAACATCGAGTTCGCATGTAACGAGGCTGACGGAACCATCAGAACACGCGTATGGGAACGTGGCAGCGGTATCACGCAGGCCTGCGGCACAGGTGCTTGTGCAACGGCCGTCGTTGCAGCAGTGACTGGGAGGTCCGGACGTAGGAGTGACATCGTCATGGATGGTGGCACACTCAACATCGAATGGCGTGAATCAGACAACCACATCTATATGACGGGCCCCGCTGCCTTCGTCTTCGATGGCGAGGTCGATGCGGGCTTTGCCCTAAATAAAAAAGAATAAATAAAAAAGTAATACGACATTTATTATTTTATATTTAATATTTAGAAAATTGAAAATTTTCGCAATATGGCATTAGTTAATATTCATTTCCTGAACCTGCAGAACAACTATTTGTTCGCTGACATAGCCAAAAAGGTGAACGCCTTCAAGGTAATGCACCCCAAAGCCAACGTCATATCATTAGGCATCGGTGACGTCACGCAGCCACTGGCACCTGCCGTTGTGGAAGCTATGCACAAAGCCGCCCACGAGATGGGTACCATCAAGGGATTCCGTGGCTACGGTCCTGAACAGGGTTACGACTTTTTGCGTGAAGCAATCTTGAAGAACGACTTCCTACCGCGTGGTGTCCATTTGGATATCGACGAAGTTTTTATCAATGACGGTGCCAAGTCGGACACAGGTAATTTCCAGGAGCTGCTGCACTGGGACAACTTCATCGGAGTGACAGACCCCATCTACCCTGTCTATATCGACTCAAACGTGATGATTGGTCGTTGTGGCAACTATCGTGACGGACGTTGGACGAATGTGCGCTACATGCCCTGTACGGCAGAAAACGGTTTTGTGCCACCCCTACCCTCTGGCCGTCCCGTCGATGTCATCTACCTGTGCTATCCCAACAACCCAACGGGTACCGTGATTACCAAACCCGAACTGCGCAAGTGGGTGAATTACGCATTGAAGAACGACGCGCTCATCCTCTACGATGCCGCCTATCAGGCTTACATCCGCGACCCTGAGATACCGCACTCAATTTACGAAATCCGTGGTGCACGAAAATGTGCTGTCGAGTTCCATTCATTCTCGAAGACAGCAGGTTTTACAGGTGTGCGCTGTGGTTATACCATTGTGCCAAAGGATGTCACCGTCTCGACCTTCGAGGGCGAACGCATTCCCCTGAACCAGTTGTGGCTGCGTCGTCAATGTACGAAGTTCAATGGTACAAGCTATATCTCGCAACGTGCCGCCGAAGCTATCTATACGCCTGAAGGCAAACAGCAAATCAAGGCCACTATCGACTACTATATGGACAATGCCCAACGCATGCTGAAACGTCTGCGTGCCCTCGGATACGAGGTGTATGGCGGCGAGAACGCACCTTATATCTGGATGCGAACACCTGACGGCATGGGTTCATGGCAATTCTTTGAGGCCCTGCTTTATGGCGCCAATGTGGTTTGTACCCCTGGCGTCGGCTTTGGTCCCTCAGGTGAAGGTTACGTGCGATTCACGGCCTTCAATAGTCATGAAAAAACGGAAGAAGCCCTCGACCGCATCGAAGCGTGGAGCAAGGGTTAATCATAATCTTTAACATCATTTTTACCACTCCGCGAGACCACAACAGGCCTCGCGGTTTTATTTGTCAACCAAAAACTATTTGTGTTCGTGCACAATTGTTTCCAATATGACATTTTGCAACATAATGATAAGTTTTTATGGCAAAATGTTAGCAAAAAGAATAAATAATCAACTCCAATGTTTACATTTTGTTAGTTAGGTGTATATTTAACAAACAAAACGAAAGTTTTCACATCCAT
>JAEEGI010025795.1_pt1 | contig 11363 bp, 13 predicted proteins | sample 8958751 | NCBI WGS metagenome assembly JAEEGI01 (sample SAMN16246545, study PRJNA631951) | gut metagenome | biome: gut microbiome; feature: rumen; material: KS-attached | host: Bos | place: Iran: Karaj | collected 2018-10 | reverse complement strand
CAAGAGATGCTTTCATCTCTAATGGATCAATAGCATCATATTCAATAGCATAAGCATATTTAAGAATTTTAGCATTCTCAAGGCCAACTAAACTATGAACCATCATATCTTGAATATCATGAGGCATACTTGTTGAAAATCCTTGAATATATATATCTTCATAATATCTACTTTCTGGTTCTAAAAATAATTGATGTCTTTCTTTATCTGCAAAACGAACAACCTTATCTTCAATTGATGGACAATATCTAGGTCCTACCGCATGAACATATCCACCATACATACTTGATTTTGTTAAATTATCTTTAATAATTTGATGTGTTTTATCATTAGTATATGTTAAATAACATAATTCTTGATCTTCAACATTATAGAATGGATGATTATCAAATGAGAAGGTTCTAACTTCATCATCACCTTTTTCAATTTCTAACTTTGAATAATCAATAGAATCTTTCGCTATTCTTTGAGGAGTTCCTGTCTTTAATCTTTGAATGGTTAAACCATAAGATTTTAATTTATCAGATAAATGTTTACTTTCTTTTTCTCCATGAGGTCCACCAGGAGTTCTTTCTGCACCAACAAGAATATCAGCTTTTAAATAAGTGCCTGTTGTTAAAATAACAGCCTTGCTATTAATTCTTTCACCATTATCAAGAATAACACCAAGAATTTTATTGTTTTCAACTATTAGGTCTTCAACAAAAGCTTCTTTTATTTCTAAGTTCTTTTGTTCTTTTAAAGTTTTCAACATTTCTTGTGGATAAGTTATTTTATCAGCTTGAGCACGTAGAGCTTGTACAGCAGGCCCTTTTTTAGTATTTAGCATCTTAAGTTGAATAAGACCTTTATCAGCATTACGGCCCATTTCACCACCTAAAGCATCAATTTCTCTTACTAATATTCCTTTAGCAGGGCCTCCAATACTTGGATTACAAGGCATATCCGCTATATTTTTAATATTACTTGTTACCATTAGGGTAGAGTGATTTAGTCTTGCTGAAGCAAGCGCTGCTTCACATCCAGCATGACCACCACCAACAACTATGATATCGTAATTCATATACATCACTTCCGTTAATCACTAGAGATTATACAATAAATGGTTTTTATTGTAAATAAAAAAGGAAGATTACATTTGTCTTCCTTCAATTGGTTCATATCCGACCTTTCTTAAGGCTTCATTAAAACAATCGTTAATTCTTTTTCTATTTTTAAAGACAGCTTTTGATATTGAATCATCGCTTTTTACTGGTCCTGGATAATCATATCCAGTAAAAGATTCTCTAATAACTTCTGCCATATTTTCTTCACTTATTCCTTCATGAGTTTCTTGATAATACTTTGCTAAAGCCACAAATCTTGTAAATACTTTCGTATCAATCCCTAGTTCTTTTCTTTCTTCATTTAATTCTTTCAATAAATCTTCATTAAACATATTACTATCACCATTTTTATTATACATCATTTTATATTTACTAACAAATTATTTACTTCATTAATTATTCTTTTATAGTTCTTTTTTTGGTGATTTAATATCTAGTTCATTTGCAGCTTCTTCAACTAATTCTTTTCCATATCTTCGAAGATAAAAATCACGTACATTTTCATATATTCCCGTACGATTTGAAAGTTCTATATTTACTTTTGGTAAGGCTTTTTTTACTATTTGATACGAATATTCATCAATTAATTCTTGATTTGAATAACCATATGTATAAGATAGGGCATATGCCCATATATTTCTATACAAAATGGGATTAATTCCCAAATCTTTACTCATTTTATTTAATTCTTTTAAATGTATATCTTTCATATAAACCTCTTTTATTTTCCAACACAAAATTTACTAAATAATTCGTCTAATAGTTCTTCTGTGTAACTTTCACCAATAATTTCACCTAGAATATCCCATATATCACGCAAATCAATTTCTATCATATCTAAAGGCACTTCATTATCAAGGGATTCTTTTATATCATCAATTCTTTTTAAACATTCTTTTATTTTAGATATTTGACGAACATTTGTAATATAGTTATAGTCATTTTTCTTTATTTCTTCTAATTTAAATAATTCAGTAATTTTATCTTTTAAAGTATCTATCCCTTCTAAAGTAACTGTATTTGTATAAACAATTTTTCTTCCTTCAAGACGAGATAAATCAATCTTACTATCTAAATCATTTTTATTGATAACTATGATACTTGTTTTATCTTTCGTTTTATTAAGAATATCTAAATCAACATCACTAAGTTCTTCATTATTATTTAAAATTACAAGTACTAAATCTGCTTCTTCAATTTTAGATAAACTTATTTCAACACCTATTTTTTCAACGACATCATCAGTATCACGAATACCTGCTGTATCAATTATATTTAATAATATCCCATTAAATGATATATTTCCTTCAACAATATCTCTTGTTGTTCCTGGTATATCAGTTACAATTGCTTTATTATAATCAAGAAGTTTATTTAGAATACTGCTTTTTCCAACATTAGGTCTACCTACAATAACAGTCTTAATTCCATCTGTTAATATTCTTCCATTTTCATAATTATTAATTATATTAGTTAAACTGTCATGAAAATAACTGATTTTTTCTTTAATATCCCTAACTGTTACTTCATATATATCTTGATATTCTGGTTAATCTATATTTACTTCTATATTACTTATTAACCCCACTAAATCTTCTCTTAATTTAGAGATTAATTTAGAGCCTGATCCTTGCATTTGTGATATGGCAACTCGACGGGCTTCTTCTGTTTTTCCATTAATCAAATCCGCAACGGCCTCCGCTTCCATTAAATTTATTCTTCCGTTAAGGAAGGCGCGTTTTGTAAATTCACCGGGTTCAGCTAATCGACAACCATTTAAGAGTAATAATTCAAGTACTTTATTATTTGTTGCAATACCACCGTGACAATTAATCTCAACGACATCTTCACGAGTAAAAGTCTTAGGTGATTTCATAACTGTTACTAATACTTCATCTATTTTTTCTTCGTTATCAACAATAAAACCATAATGAATAGTGTGCGTATTAACATTATTTAAATTATCACCATTAAATAACCTACTTACAATAGGTATAGCTTCTTTACCACTTACCCTTATCATTGATACCGCACCAACACCTAAAGCCGTACTAATCGCACAAATCGTATCACTCATAATAATCCCTCTTTCGCTTCTCACGTATTATAACATAATTATCTCATAAAATAAAGAAAAACTACAGATTATTCTTCTGTAGTTTCACTAACTTCTTCTTGTACTTCTTCTTTCTTTTCAGGCTCTTGATATTTAATTACTACACATCTATGAGGTTCTTCACCTTCAGATTCTGTATAGATACCTCTAAATCCTGATAAAGCATTATGAATTAATCTTCTTTCATATGAATTCATTGGATCAAGTTTTACCGGAATATGTGATCTTTGAACTTCTTTGGCAGCTTTCTTAGCAGCTTTTTCTAAGAAATAATGTTGTTTTTCTTTATAATCAGATACATCGATTACAAACTTATAATTTTCACCAACAGCATTATGAACTGCTTGTTTAACAATTGTAGTTAAAGCATTCAAAGTTCTGGCATTCTTACCAATCAAAATTGAATTGTTTTCTGAATAAATAGAAATATTAACACTTTCTTCACGTTTCTTAATTTCCATTTGAACAGTTAATCCCATGTAATTACATATATCTTTAATCATTTCTTTGATATATTCAAGTACATCATCTTTTCTAATTACTTCAATAACACTTTTTTTACTGAACAATCCTTTAGAACTTTCAATTTCTTTGATAAATAAATTATCTTGTACATCCATTAAATCAGCTAAAGCTTGATTTACTGCTTCATCATATGTTTTTGCTTGATATGTATTCTTCTTAATCATTTTGCATTCTCCTTTTTACTAAATAATTTTGAACTAAAGTGAAGATATTAGATACAGTCCAATAAATACCTAAAGCAGATGTCATAAAGAAAGACATTACTGTAATCATTATTGAGAAACCATTCATCATCATCTTTGTTTGTTTTTGTTGTTGTTCATTACCACCTGAATTTCCTGCTTTAGCAAAAGAATACCAAGTAGTAGCTCCAACTAAAACAATAATTATAAGATATAACCAGTTTCCATTTCCAATACCTACACTAGGACTTGTTCCTAAATGTAATCCTAAGAATTTTTCTTCAAAAATCGCAGGAACTCTATTAATTGCTTCTAAGAAAGCAATAAAGATAGGTAATTGAATAAATGATGTAAGACATCCACTCATTGGATTAAAGTTATGTTTTTTATAAATAGCCATCATTTCTTGGCTTTTTGCCATCATAACTTCACGATCGTTTTGATCTTTCTTTTCATATTTCTTTTCTAATCGATCTAATTCAGGTTGAATCTTCTTCATTAATTCAGATTGCATTGCTGTTTTCTTTGTTAATGGATACATTGCTAATCTAATAATTATAGTAATAACAATTAAACCTAATCCAAAACTAGAACAATATTTTCCTAAAAATAAGATTAACCAAGCTAAAGGTTTAACAAATATGGAACTCCAAATTCCATCGTATCCACCAGATGTAACTTTAAACTCTTTACATTTTGTTTTTTCTACTTCTTTTGTCTCCTCTTCAGTTTCTTTGTCACTTTCTTCTTTAGTTTCTTCTTTTTTAGTTTCCTTCTTTGTTTCTTTTTTAGAATCTTTTTTATCATCTTTTGATTCTTCTTCTACAACTTCTTGTTCTTTTTCTTCTTCAACTAATTTATATTTGCTTTCATCAACATATTCTTCTTCACAAGAACAATAAGGAAGTTTTGATAAATCAATACCATTTTCTAAATATAATTTAATCGTTTCTTCATCGGTTGGTCTACATAATATATTCTCGGTTAAGCTTTGACCTGTTTTAGGATTAATAACACTTTTATTATCTTTTCCTTTTAAATATTTAGTACAACCGGTTAGTGTCAAAACAAGAATAATTGCAATAACTAATTGTTTAACGCTCTTCTTCATTTTCACATTCCTTTTCTATTTTATTTATTAGCTGCACAAAAGAGGCCTCTATATTACTAAAAGATTCTCCTATGCACGCTTTCCTAACTATTATAATATAATCAATATTATTTGAATAGAGTTTTTTATGATTATCGACAATATTTCTTAATATTCTTTTATAATAATTGCGAGTTACAGCGTTCCCTAATTTCTTACTAATAGAAATTCCAAATCGATAATGATTAAGATTATTAGATCCATAATGAATTAATAGACAACTATTTTTAAAACATTTTTGTTTATCTATAATGTTTTTAAAGTCTTTATTCTTCTGAATAATATTTATCTTCTTCATATGAACTCCTTTCTATCTAATTAAATTATAATATAATAATTAAATAAAAAAAACACTACAAAAAAGTGTTTATTTTCTAATTAATTCCTTACGTCCTTTCTTTCTTCTCTTGTTAATAACTGAACTTTTCATACGAGCAAAGAAACCATGTTTTTTAGCTCTATTTCTGTTATTTGGTTGATATGTTCTTTTCATCTTTTTCACCTCCAAAAATTGAAATCTACATTATTATAATAGAGTTATTTTCATTTTGTCAATCTTTATTTATTTTTTTATTTTTTTTAAATAATATAATTATGGTTTTCCACTTATTCACAATACTGTTAATAACTTGAATTGTGAATAGTGAATTAGTTATCCACATATTGTGGAAAACTTACTAATTTACTTATATAATAACAAATTAATAGTGGATAACTAGGTGGATAATATGTTGATAACTTAATTTCTTCTAATTTTATAACGATTTATCATCATACTTTTCCACAATTAAATGTTGATAAACTTGTTGATATATATAAGAAAACTTTACAAAAAGATATTTATTTTTTTTATGAAAAAAGTTAAAATAATAACTAACAAAGGTATTGTAGGGAGGTGTTATGGTGAATAAAGATCAATTATGGCAGAAGTTCTTAGAAAAAATAAGACCTACCGTTAATTCAGAGATATATGCTACTTGGTTTCAAAACACTTATATTAATAGTATAGATAATAATAAGATTACGATTGTAACAAAATTAGATCTTCAAAAGAAATGGTTACAAAATAGATATTATGATTTTATTCAATCTAATCTATTTGAAATAAGTAATACTAATTATGAGTTAATATTTAAATTAGAAGATGAAATAAAAAATGAAATTCAAGTAGATAAAGAAGAAAAAACTAACACTTCTACTGAAAGAGAAGATAAAGTTGAAGTTGTTCATAAATCAAATTTGAACAAGAATTTAACTTTTTCCACATTTGTTGTGGGAAACAGTAATAGATTAGCTCAAGCTGCAGCCTTACAAGTTGCCCAAGATCCTGGTAAAATCTATAATCCTTTATTTTTATTTGGAAATAGTGGTCTTGGAAAAACTCATTTAATGCATGCAATTGGAAATTATATTGAACAAAATGACGAATCAAAAAAAGTTTTGTATGTTACAAGTCAACAATTTATGGATGATTATTCTAAATATAGTCGAAAAGATGATGAATATAAAGATTACTTTAAAGATAAATATCATAATATTGATGTATTAATAATTGACGATATTCAATGTATTGCAACGGGAGCTAAAACACAAATGGAATTTTTCCATACCTTTAATGATTTGCATTCTAATAATAAGCAAGTTATCTTATCAAGTGATAGATCACCAAACGATTTAAAACAAATGGAAGATCGTCTTCGTACAAGATTTAATTGGGGTTTAACTGCTGAAATATATCCTCCAGAATTAGAACTTAGAAAAAACATTTTAAAAAATAAAATAAAAAACTATAAAGATAAATATGCTTCATTACAAGACACATCAGATGAAGTAATTGATTATATAGCTTCTAATATTGCTGAAGGGGATGTAAGAATTCTTGAAAATTCCTTAAATAGATTAATGGCTTATTCAGCAGTATGGGGATTACAAAAAATCACATTAAAAGATGCCGTAGACGCTCTTAAAGATTTAATAAATAAAGGAACTAGTGAACAAGCAGATATCTCAAGAATTCAAAAAGTTGTAGCAGATTTCTTCCAAATATCAGTTGAAGACTTAAAAGGAAGAAAAAGAAGTTCCAATGTTGCCTTTCCAAGACAAATTGCGATGTATCTATCAAGGACTTTATTAAATGAGTCATTTGAAAGAATAGGGCTAGAATTTGGTGGAAAAGATCATTCAACCGTAATGCACTCTTGCGATAAAATAGAGGATGAATGTAATACTAAAGAAGAAACAAGAAATACGATTGAAAAAATAAAAGAAAATTTAATATAGTGAACTATTGTTGATAAATAATTAATTAATCAACAACTTATCCACTTAATAAAATAACAATATTTGTTGATATAGTTAAGATATTTAATTTTATCAACAGTTATCCACACTATAATAATGATAATAATAAAAATATAATTAATAAGAAAGAAGGTAAAAAAATGAAAATAATAATTAACAAAGATATTTTATTAGAAGGATTGAATAAAGTAAGTAAAGCTTTATCTACAAAAAACTTAGTACCAGCTTTAGCAGGAATAAAATTTGATCTTAATGATAAAGGATTAACTCTTACAGCATCAGATAATGATATAACAATACAAACATTTATCCCACAAGAAGAAGATAATATGACAATTGAAGAAGAAGGAAGTATTATTATTCAAGGTAAATATATATTAGATATAATAAGAAAGATTCAAACAGAAAAGATTAACTTAGAAGTATTTGATGAAGCTAAATTAACTATTTCCACAGAAAACAGTGAATATAATTTAAATGGCATTAATAAGAAGGAGTATCCTAATATATCTTTAGAAGAAAGTAAAAATCCAATTGTTTTAGATGCTAAAGAGTTTAAGAACATGATTAATCAAACTTCTTTTGCAGTATCCAACGATGAATCTCGTCCTCAATTAACTGGTATTAATTTTAAGATAAATGTTGATGAACTAGAATGTAATGCAACAGATTCTTATAGATTAGCAAGAAAAACTATAAAATTAAGTGACGCTGCTACTGATAACTATAATATTATTATTCCTGGTAAGAACATAAGTGAGCTAGCAAAGATCATAGATGATGATAAGTTGGAATTACATATTTTTAATAATAAGATTTTATTTAAATCTAAGAATTTGTTATTCCAAAGTAGATTAATAAATGGAAGTTATCCAAATACCGCTAACTTATTACCTTCAGAAAGTATGTTAAAAATTACTGTTAATATAAATGATTTATATAATGTTATAGATCGTGTTAGTACTTTAACAAGTGATAAAGAGAAAAATGTAGTTACTCTTGAAACAGAAGATAATAAATTAATCATGAAATCAAGTAATGTTGAAGTTGGTAGAATTGAAGAATCAATGGATATCAAGAAAGATAATGATGAAAATATTAAAATTTCTTTCAGCGCAAAATATATGATGGAAGCTTTAAGAGTTTTAACAGGACTTGAAGCAACAATTAGTTTTGTTGGTGAAATAAGTCCAATTATTGTTCAAGATAAAGATGATGAAAGAGTAATTCAATTGGTTTTACCTATAAGAACTTATTAATTTATCCACAAAAATGTTAATAATTATTTATTAGCATTTTTTTATTAAAAAATATAAATCGACAAAAATCGACAATTATATCCATTATTCTATCTCTTGTTCACGGATTAGTGGATAGAAGGGAGGTTTTTATGGATTCTTATGAGATTAATAAAGATACTTGTGCTGTTATTGGGGTAAACGATAGTATAACTAAAGTAATCGAAGGAAAAGATGAATATTTTATTAATAAAGGATGTTATGAAGTAATGGAAGATAGTTGCCAATACTATGGAAGTAGTTGTGACGGAAGAATGAAAGGGTCAAGAATGATTATGGGAAGTAACTATAAAGTTCCTATTGTTGTATCTGAAAGTAATGAAATAATTTTCTTTCCTACAGAATCACCCAATTCACCAAATTGTGCATGGTTTTCTTTAAATAATGTTGAGAAATATGAAAGGAGTGAAGGTTTTACTAAAGTAACTTTTTCATCAGGTAGAGAACTAATTGTTAAGATGTCTTTATCTTCTTTTGAAAATCAAATATTAAGAGCAAATAGATTAGGTAGCATGATTAGGAAGAGAGTTAATAATTAATCTCTTCCTTTTTTAGTCTTTTTATGTTAATTTGCTTTAAAAAACTCTAAATTTATGTTATACTTTATGAGTAGGCGTAGGTATACGTCTAATAGTAAAAATCAAAATTTGGTGGTTTTTTGAGGTGATTTTTTGAAAATCGAACATATTAAGCTCTTAAATTTTAGAAATTACGATTACTTGGAACTTGACTTCAATCCCAATATCAATATTTTTATTGGAAATAATGGTCAAGGTAAAACAAACATCTTAGAGAGTATATATGTTTTATCTTTATCTAAATCCAATAGAAGTGGGCAAGACGCTGACTTAATTGAGTTTAATAAAGATTTCTTAACAGTATCTGGAAAAATAGAAAAGGATGATTTAAAAAAGAATTTAGAAGTATATATTGATAATTATCGAAAAAAAGTATCAATTAATGGTAAAGAAATTCATCGTATTAAAGATTATATTTCTAATTTTTGTGTTATATCTTTTATTCCAACAGATTTAGATATTATAAAAGGATCTCCATCAATTAGAAGAAATTTATTAAATGTTGATATTAGTCAATTGTTTAATAATTATATTACTGTTCTTAACGAATATAATAAAATCGTTAAAATAAGGAATGAATATTTAAAAAAACTATATATCAACAATAATAGTGACTTTAGATATTTAGATATTATTAATGATAAATTGATTGAAGCCGCTGATAAGATTTATGAATATCGATTTAATTATTTGAAAGAGATAAATAGTTTAATTCCTAGTATATTTAAAAAGATAACTGGATTAAGTGGACTTACGATAAAGTATGATAACACTTTAGGTATTCTTGAATATGATAAAGAAAAAATTAGAAATGCTTTCTTAAAAAAGTTTAAAAAGAATCTTAATCAAGAAATGATGCAAGGACAAACGTTAGTTGGTCCCCATCGAGATGATTTTAGTTTTTATTTAAATGATGTTGATATGAAAGTATTTGCATCTCAAGGACAACAAAGGATGGCTATAATTGCGTTTAAGATAAGTGAATTAAACTATTATAAGAAGGTATTAGGTAGTTATCCCGTATTACTACTTGATGATATCTTTAGTGAAATTGATTCATCTAAAAGAAATAAAATAGTTAAATTCTTAAAAAAAGATATTCAAACGATTATAACAACAACGGATATTAATGATATATCAGAAGATTTAATAAAAGAAGCTGTTATATATAAAATAAGTAATAATAAGATTACAAAGAAAGGAAAGAAACAATAATGGAAGATGAGAAAGTAACAGAAAATTATGATTCGTCTGCAATACAAGTACTAGAAGGGTTAGAAGCAGTACGAAAAAGACCAGGTATGTATATAGGTACAACAGATGTTAAAGGTCTTCATCATCTAGTTTGGGAAATTGTTGATAATAGTATTGATGAAGCATTAGCAGGTTATTGTACACATATCGAAGTAATTGTTAATAAAGATAATTCAATTACCGTTCGTGATGATGGTCGTGGTATTCCGGTTGATATCCATCCAAAAACAGGAAAATCAACAGTAGAAACCGTTTATACAGTTCTTCACGCTGGAGGTAAATTTGGTGGTGGAGGATATAAAGTATCAGGTGGATTACATGGTGTTGGTGCATCAGTTGTTAATGCATTATCAAAATGGGTAGAAGTAAAAGTATTTAAAGATGAAAAAGTATATTTTATTCGTTTTGAAAATGGTGGGCATGCTGTAGAACCTCTAAAAGTAGTGGATTCTTGTGAAAAGAATAGAACAGGAACAATGGTAACATTTAAACCAGATCCAGATATATTTGATACGATTATATATGATTATCAAACGTTAAAAACAAGAGTAAGAGAGTTAGCTTTCTTAAATAAAGGATTAACGATTACTCTACGTGATGATCGTGATGAAGAAGATACTCAAGGTGATACTTTCTGCTATGAAGGTGGTATTAAAGAATATGTTAAGTTCATTAATAAAGGTAAGAATCCTATTCATGAAGATGTAATTCATTTTGAAGGAGAGGATGAAGGGGTATTCTTTGAAGTAGCAATGCAATATACTGATGCTTATAATGAGAATATATACTCCTTTGTTAATAACATTAATACTCATGATGGCGGAACCCATGAAGAGGGAGTTAGACGTGCTTT
>JAEEGI010025793.1_pt1 | contig 11363 bp, 13 predicted proteins | sample 8958751 | NCBI WGS metagenome assembly JAEEGI01 (sample SAMN16246545, study PRJNA631951) | gut metagenome | biome: gut microbiome; feature: rumen; material: KS-attached | host: Bos | place: Iran: Karaj | collected 2018-10 | reverse complement strand
GAACGACTCTGTGAAAATCGTGTGGTATAACCAGACAAGAGTGCTGAGACTCTTCACCCATATTAATGATGAAACACTCGTCACTAAATATGTAGAGACGATCATCAGAAGAACTTTCGGCACCAAAGATGCAATGAAACTCGCAAAACCCGTACCAAAGAATAACAATGTAGCGAGGAATTGAAAAATGAGTATTTTGACTGAAATACAGAAAACAGCAGCCAATGCCTTCAAACGCGACCTGCCCAATGCTGAGATACACTTCGTTCCCAGCGGTCACTTTGCTCTTGAGAGTCACCACACGAAGATTGCTCAACTGATGCGCGAGTTTCTTGTGGGGGTCGTCCAGTAAATTCCAATTTTTTTCGCTCATGACAAGGCGCAACGTCAAGCCACGGCTGGCGATGCGCCTTGATTTACGTTACATTGACCTGGGGATCTGATTCGCTATGGCCACAGGGTTGTATTCGACAGCTTCACGCTCCGCGATGATGACAGCATCAGGCGTCCCTTTGATGCACCGCTCATCGTGGTGAACTATTTCTATCATGAGGAGGTCAAGGAATCGGCAGAGATGTAAAAATGAATTTTATATTTTTTAACAAATTTAATTTATCTTAAATTTTTTATTGTTATTTATAAGGTGTATCTTTGCGATGTTAACCTCAATCCGTGATTGATGAAGATCGCAAATCGACTGAAAACACTGAAGGATCGCTTCTCTTATAAGCAGAAAATCGGTCTTATCGTCTGTGCCGGCATCCTGGTGGGCTTGGGCGGATTGTTCATGTATCTGCTCAGGGCGCACACCTATATCGCCGATGATCCGTCGGCATGCGTCAACTGCCACATCATGACGCCCTACTATGCCACATGGAGCCATTCCTCTCATGGACGCGACGCGACTTGCAACGACTGCCATGTGCCGCACTCCAGCCTGGCCGCCAAATACGGCTTCAAGGCGATGGACGGTCTCAAGCATACGGCTTATTTCGTGACCCACAGCGAGCGTCAGGCCATCATGGCCGAGGATGCCAGTGCCGAGGTCATCATGGACAACTGCATCCGCTGCCACACCCAACTCAACCAGGAATTAGTCAAAACGGGCCGTATCGACTATATGATGGCCAAACGCGGTGAGGGTGTGGAGTGCTGGCATTGTCACCGCAACGTGCCGCACGGTGGCATGAACTCGCTGATGTCAACCCCGGGAGCCGAGGGTGTGACTCCGCTGCCGCCCAGCCCTGTTCCCGAATGGCTGGGAGGTGCCCTCTCAAATAAATGATTGATAATCGACTATAACAAAAACGACAATATTATGGCAAAGCAATTAAAGAAATGGCAAGGTTGGGCGCTCTTTGGCGGCTCAATGATCGCAGTGTTCCTGCTGGGACTGCTCGTTTCCTCGCTCATGGAGCGCCGTGCCGAAGTCGCTAGTGTGTTCAACAACAAGCGCACCGAGTTCACCGACTCCATCATTGCCCAGAACGAGAAGTTCAAGGCCGACTATCCCCGTGAGTACGAGACCTGGTCGATGACCGAGGACACCACGTTCGTTTCCAAGTATAATTCCTCGCAGGAGGTTGACGTGCTTGAGCAGCGTCCCGAGATGGTCGTCCTGTGGGCGGGGTACGCGTTCTCACGCCACTACAACACGCCGCGCGGCCACAAGCATGCGCTGGAGGACATGCGCAAGATTTTGCGCACGGGCAACCCCGGCATCTCCATCGGAGCCGACTCGATAGCCGCTGACATGCAGCCGGCTACCTGTTGGACGTGCAAAGGCCCTGATGTGCCCCGCATGATGCGCGAACTAAGTGAAACAAAGTCGGTGTTCGATCCTGCAAACTTCTATGCCAAGAAATGGAGCGAGTTGGGTGCCGAAGAGGTCAATCCCATCGGCTGCAGCGACTGCCACGACGCCCGCACGATGGACCTGCGTCCTGCCCGCCCCGCTATCTATGAGGCATTTGCCAATTCAGGCAAGAATTTGAGGAACGCCACCCATCAGGAGATGCGCTCACTGGTCTGCGCGCAGTGCCATGTCGAGTACTACTTCATCAAGCCCGATGATCCAAATAATCCCGGCAAGGCCAACTATCTTGTGTTCCCTCAGCACTATGGCTTGACCTGTGAGGACGCAGAACACTACTATGATTCTATCGGTTTCTACGACTATATCCATCCGCTGTCCAAGACCAAGATCCTGAAGGCTCAGCACCCCGGTTGGGAGATGTCACAGCAGGGCATTCATGCCCAGCGCGGTGTCTCCTGTGCCGACTGCCACATGCCCTATAAGCAGGATGGTGGCGTGAAATTCTCGGACCACCAGATCATGTCGCCGCTGGCAAAGATCGACCGCACATGCCAGGTATGTCACCGCCAGGATGCAGAGGTGCTGCGCCAGAACGTATATGACCGTCAGGAAAAGTGCAACGAGGTGCGCGACCGTGCCGAGCAGGAACTGGCCCGTGCCCACTTCGAGACAAAGTTCATCATCGACAAGGGTGCCACCGACGCCGAGTTGGCTCCTATCCAAGCCCTGTTGCGCAAGAGCCAGTGGCGTTGGGACTATGCCATCGCATCACATGGGGCCACGTTCCATGCACCCCAGGAGGTAATCCGCCTGCTTTCACACTCTGTGGATTATGCCCAGCAGGCCCGTCTGCTCATCGCACGTGTGGCTGCCAAGCATGGGCACATGGGTGAGATTCCCGTGCCTGACTACAGCACCAAGGCTAAGGCTCAGGCTGCCATAGGTCTTGACATGAATATGCTGAACCAGAACAAACGGCGCTTCCTGGACGAGATTGTTCCCAAGTGGATCATGGATGCCAAAAAGAACGGCAAACTCATTGAAATCTGATGTGGATTAAACCGTGGACTCTTAAAGAAGGCTGCCTCATTGGCGCCGGATTAATCATCGCAGGACTGATGCTCGAGCTGAGCGTCGGTCCTGTTGTGTGGGATGCCTTCTCGTGGCCAGTCAACGGCATCGTGCTCGTCGGCTTCCTGGTGATGATTGCCATCATGCACCTGTTGCGTCGCCAGGTCTATGCATTCTCATTCCTGAGCACCTATGCAGCAGCGATACCGGCCATTGCCTTTGCAGTGATTCTGACACTGGTCATGGGCCTCACGCGGCAGACAGTGAACGGTACATGGATAAACGACATGCTGTCATTCTGGCCCTTTGTGCTCATTTATGTCTATATTGCCGTTATCATTGGCCTTGCGGTGTTGAAACGCCTTGGTCACTTTCAGTGGAAGCGTGATATACCGTTCCTGCTCAATCATCTGGGACTGTTCCTGGCCTTGACCTGTGCGACGCTGGGCAACGCCGATATGCAGCGCCTGAAGATGATTACCGCCGTCGGTGAACCCGAGTGGCGCGTCATGGACGAGAACCAGCAGGTCAAGGAATTGGACTTGGCTATTGAGCTTCAACAGTTCATCATGGAGCAATATGACGACGGCAGCCCCAAACGCTTTGCCAGCGAAGTGAACATCATGACCAAATCGGGCAAGAACATCCACACCACCATCGACGTCAACAAGCCTGTCGAGGTCGAGGGGTGGAAGATCTATCAGTATGGCTACGACACTGCTGCCGGCCCTCAGAGCCAGATCAGCATCTTTGAGCTCGTGCGCGACCCGTGGTTACCGCTCGTTTATATCGGCATAGGGCTGATGCTTGCAGGAGCGTTGTGTATGTTTGTGTTATCTCAAAATCAGTGCAAACCGAACGCAAACGGGCAAGCTCGATCTGCTGAGGTTTCGCCTGATTCATCTAAAAAACGCGTGACGCCATGATTTGGGATTATTTCATCTACTTTGCCATTATGGCCATCATGCTGTGGGCCGTAGGCGCGTTCCTGGCATGGAAAGAAAAAACGGCTGGCGTCTATGCTTCAACACTGACGGGCTTGGCCGTGTTTTTCACGTTTATCGTCATCATGTGGGTGACGCTCGAGCGCCCGCCGTTGCGCACGATGGGCGAGACACGCCTGTGGTACTCATTTTTCCTGCCGTTGGCCGGTATACTGGTCTATAGCCGCTGGAAATACAAGTGGATCCTGTCGTTCTCTACGATGTTGGCAGCCGTGTTTATCTGTATCAACATCTTCAAGCCCGAGATTCATTCCAAGGCCTTGATGCCTGCCTTGCAGAGTCCCTGGTTCGCTCCGCACGTCATCGTCTATATGTTCGCCTATGCCTTGTTGGGTGCAGCGACACTCATGGCGCTTTACCAACTGTTTTTCAAGAAAGGGCGTCCGTTGGAGCGCAAGGAGATGGACATTACCGACAACCTGGTGAATGTCGGTCTTGCGTTCTTGACCTTTGGCATGCTTTTCGGCGCGTTGTGGGCTAAAGAAGCATGGGGCCACTATTGGTCATGGGATCCCAAGGAGACTTGGGCGGCCATTACCTGGCTTGCTTATTTGGGCTATATCCATTATCGCATCTATCGTCCCAAGTCCATCAAGCCAGCCCTGTGGGTGCTGCTCATCGCTTTCATCCTGTTGCAGGTCTGCTGGTGGGGCATCAACTACCTGCCGTCAGCTCAAGGCTCCAGCGTACATACCTATACCTCCTGACATAACCCATAATGACCAGAATAGAACGAGAGAAGCAGACCGTCCGCAAGATGATTGAGCTTTATTGTAGCCATCGGCTGAAGGCGGACACGATACCTGAGGCATACCAGCATCTGGCTGACTTTGCGTGCCGCCGTCTCGACCATTGCCGCTATGGGGAGAGCAAGAGCGCCTGCAAGGATTGTCCCACCCACTGCTATCCCCCTACCGAACGTGAACAGATTCGTGAAGTCATGCGGTGGACTGGTCCCAGAATGATTCTCTATTCACCAATCGCCGCCATTCGGCATTTATTCAACAAGTAATGATAAGATGAGAAGATCTGACAGAGAGAGGGATGCCGCTTTCGCCTTGGAGGTCTTGGACAAGGCCCCATTCGTGACGGTCAGCATGACCAGGGAAGACGGAACACCATACGGTTTACCATTGTCGTTGGCGCGTACCGGTGACAAGACGTTCTACTTTCACTGCGCCCTGGAGGGAGAGAAACTGGACTGCATCGCCCATAACCCGGTTGTGTTCCTCTCTGCGGTGACCCGTTGCTCACCGACCTTCGACTCCAAAGTCGGGAACTTCACCTTGCAGTACAGGTCTGCTACTGCCGTCGGCGTGGCAGAACTTGTGTCTGAACGTGAAGAGAAGATATCGGCCCTAAGAGTCATTTGCCAGCGTTTCCTGCCTCATCACATGGATGCTTTTGATGATGCAATAGCTCGCAGCCTCGAACGGACAGCCGTGGTTCGTATCACATTGACCGAACCACCCGTCGGTAAGTGCAAGCAACTGACGGAGCAGTGAGAACCCGCTCCCACCGCTCATCGATGGCCCTGCCGTTGATACCGCCGTGTCGGGATCACTCCGTTACCGAGAGTGCCTTATCGGGCTGTCTGTCCGCATCGAGACCTCACACGCACGGCTCGTTTCGTCGCTGACTCATCAGGTCTCACTACGCTCGATTTGATGCACGCTTCTCAATCAAGCCCAGCGTTCTCGCTCCGCTCGGAGGTATCGATGCTGCCAGCCCCATGGCACACTCGTCCACTACGTCCATCCTGGCACGTCGGCTAAGGCTCAGGGGGACAAGCCCCATACCGATAGCAAACCTCGCTTCACTCGGTCGCTGTCGGTGCAGCCTGCGGCATGGCCATTGATTCCAAGGTCAAGCCTTCGGCCATTAGGTGAATCTTTTCATCGCCTGCAGCGATTGGCCCGCCCCATACCCCGATGGTGATGGGCCGTTCCGCTCCATCTGCGTCCGCTCCGAATGACTGACTTATCGGCTGGAGAGTGCCTGGTCGGGCTCACTGGCCGCGCCGACACCCCATACAGCCGGCTGCTGCGGTCATTGACGTTCCGCACTGCGCTTCGTTGCGTCATCGACAGTGCAACACCTGCGGTTCAAGGCGGTCTGCTGACGGCGAATGCGGGTGCGCACCCGGCTCGCTGCACTGGTATCGGGCTCGTCCTCCGTCCTCAACCCGATCCTGACGTTACGCAAGTCCGATGCTCAATCGGAGATTGCCCCGCAACGCCTACTTCCCGCCTGGCACTCACGATGACTCCACTCATCTTGTGCCTCCACTTCATTCCTTCCGCGCCCCGCTGTTTTCGCTGCGCTCAGGGGTATCGGAGCTGTGAGCCTTGGGCACACTCCAGCCTCTGTCGCCATTCTGCGCTCCCTTGCCTGCGCTTCACCGCCCATCGCCATCGCCAGAGCACAACATCCAGCCTGGAACAAGTTCAAGGCACGATGTTGTCGCACGGATAAGCATCGGTATTGACGAGCATAAGCGCAACCGATACTGCGTGTCGGATGCGCTCACGCACGTCAGCATCATCACCGCACAATGCCAAAATCGCCCTGCATATAGCGCCTTTTTGAAAGTGGTTTTCAGAGTCGCTCCGCAGGGCGGTTGGGGGGTCCTGAGAGAGAAACAAAGGGAAAAATTTCCTTTTCAATCCTTTAATGCTTGATAATCAAGCATTTGAATTTTTCAATCCTTTACAAATCGTAAAAAAACGCGAATTTTAACACTTTTTTTTCTGAAAGAACCCCGATGAATACAGGTTTTACGGCCACTTTTGAGACCACCCTCAAATGTTAATTTTCTGGCTGTTTTTTGTCACATACTCACAAGAAGTCTCAACCCGAAACGACCTTCCGCTGCCGTCCGAAAACGCCAGCGGAAGGTACAATAACAGCTTCAATGTAAACTATCTCATACCACACCAAATCGCTGGCAGTAGTAGAAGAACGTCCCGATGCTATAGCCATTGGAGCAGGATCGCAGGAAACTCGAGAACTTCTGCTCTGTCTCCCTGAATTTATACTTCGGGCTTTGGCGACTGACAATGTGGAAGTATTCCCGTCCTCCTTCGCCCAGCGTAGCCAACGAGAAACCGATTGCGATCCAATCCTCATAGTTGTCGGTCATGTCGATCTTCCGCAACTCGATCTCTTTGCAGGCCTGATTCACTCGCTCGTCGGTATCGTCAGCGAAACCATTTCGCTGCCACGACTGCCATTGCGGCTGCCTGGGCTCTTTATAGACACCAGTGTATGCGACTGCATCCTCATTAATATAGGGCGCTTCATCATAACTGAGGCAGCGCAACCTACACACGTCGCTACAATTGTGGTCAATAGTGATGCCGATTCCCGCAAACTCCTCTTCAAGTTGCAAAAACTGGCGTTTGTGCAACTTGGGATACTTCAAGGGAATGATGACGAAGTAACCTTTTCCGCCCACGGAATGGGCGGCATAAAGCACTTCTTCGAACCGGCTTAGTACATTCTCGATGAGAAGGTCAAAGTCTGGAACATCCAGATTGTCCTTCGAATCGATATCAACGCAGATCAGTCCACTGTGTTCAGCGAGATTCTCTGCTTTTCTCGCTCCGACGAACACACCGCTGATAGTAGCATGAGGCAGTGCGTTCTTGAAATGTTTCTGCTCCTGCTTGCTGGAGCAGGCCCGCAGCCTCATGATCTGCTCCTTGTGCTGCTCACTCATGTTGAACAGGAATTCCCGCAACGAGACGTTGCGAGGTTCCTTGTCGAACACTCCGTTGAAGCAGCTGATGAGCCTGTCGAGATAGGATTTCTTTGGTTCGTTTACCATATAAAAATATTTTTCATTGTTAATGTTAATATTAGGTTTATTGTTTTGATTATCAGCAAGTAATCGGTTTACATTGCATTAACAATAGTAACTGTGTCATTTTAGGAATTTTGTTATGATATTAACAAATTTACTTAACCTAACTCGCTGATAATCAATAGCCATTTTTGTAAAATGTTAACCAAAAGCCAAATCAAAGCAACTGTTTTCCAATGCATTGCGGCCCTTTCGGTGTTAACATTAACATTGCCATCTCAGTCATGGCTTATCTTTACTGTTCAAAGCCCTGTTAACAAGACTTGGGGCCTTGCCGATGCCTTTTGCAAACCATGCCTGGTTGACGATCTTCACATGCTTGTTGAATTCCCTTATGGCCTGCTCTTGAGTGATTTTGCCTCCAAACGGCATTGGAGATCCGCCACAAATCAGTTCATAGACTGCCATGGCTGTCTTCTCAAAGTACTTCATGCAACGAATGGTGTACTCCATGTCTTGTGCAGAAACCTTTCGAGTAAAGCCGGATGGAGAGTTAAACACATTAATCAGATGGACAATACCCGCAAGGCGCATCGCTTGAATCTGCAATTTGCTATAGAGTGAGAGAATGAAATTGTCTTCAGTAGTCGCTTTCACTTCCTCTTTTTTGTCTTGCAAGGAATTGAAATACTCATTGTATAACTCATCGCTCTCACCCTCAATAAGAATGGGATTCCATCCCGAGAGTTTATCTTCGTACAATTTGCGGACAACTCCACGCCAATCACCGGAAATATAATCATCCATTATTTCTTTACTTCGCTTGGGGAACTCCTGAATGTTTGGCATGGTAAACAGGAAGCGTGTGGTCAGACCATTCACTAACCGTTGCGGGGTGCCAAACGTCGATTTGAGCAACGCAGGTTGGAGATCGCCCATGATGTTCATAAACGCATTGGTGATAACGATGGGCTGGTCCTCTCCTTTGCGGTTGAGGAAAATGTCATCCCCGTCGAACAGATTTATCAACTTCTCGTCACCGCCATTCTTGTTGTAGCGCTCAAGGTCATCTAAGAAACCTTTTATTTCTGAGTAGTATCCTAAAGACCCTATTTTGGCGTTTTGCAGGATGCGTACTCTCGCTTCCTCAGTACAGTCTCCAACAAGCAACTGATCAAACTTTGGCTCGTTATCATCGTTGCTGTCATTGCCTCCTTTCCAGGCACTGTGCTCAAGCTTGTATTCTTGATAATGTCGGCGGTTAGTGTCTCGAAGTGGCTTAAGCACTTCTTTGACCGGTTGCGTTTTGTTTGAACCGCTTGGAGCTACGTTCACAAACCATAGCATAAGAGGGTTTGTATACTTGCCGTCAGTAATCTTCACACGCTTTCCAATTGTTGTTGAAAAGGCGCTCAGAAGTGCGACTGTGGGGAACTCACGTGGGCATTTATAAACCCGCACCACTTCATTGATGTAGTCCTGGGCCTTCATTGTCAAGCCATCGATGGGCAGCACGGCCTCCTCGTGGAGGCGGTGCTTGCCCTTCTCTGGTTTATTACGTGTGTTTTCCATGGCATATTACATTCTGCATCCAGCGAGACGCTCGATGTCTCCTTTGCGGTAGCGGCGCTTTCCGCCGATCTCCACCTTCTTGAGGATGCCGCTCTTGTCCCAACGGTAGAGCGTCATCTTGGAGACGGAGAGCAGACGTGCTGCCTCGTCAACGCTAATCAACTGGTCGCTAGATGCTGCGGCTTCCGCCTCAAGCATAGCGATGGACTTGGCGCCAAGAAGAATCTCCTCGGCGAACTTCTTCAGATCCTCCACTGAGACCTGGAGAATGATGTTAGTGTTTTCTGAATTCTGTAACATAGTAATGATGTTGTTAGTACTAAAGTGATTCATAATTTTTGTCGCTCCACTCGGTAGGCCATCTACTGCGAGCGTACGTTCACATCTACTACGTCTTTGGTAGGTTGGCGCCTCCAGTGCGTTGTCAAATGTGACGCCGCAAAAGTAGGGTGTTATAGCAGTTCACAAAAAGACACGATTTTTTCATAGGTATTTAATGCACCCAAATCAACTATTATTACTATTTTTGTATCACTGTATTACATGAAGCTAAAATGTGAGAAATAATATGTCAACTTTTGTTAATCGCTTTAAAAACAACGAAGATTGCTATAAATTTTTGTCTGAGATCAAATGGCCAGACGGGCAATTTGTGTGTGCGAAATGTGGCAATACGACATACCATAAAGGGCGCTCTCCATACTCGCGCAGATGTAACCGATGTAAATATGATGAGAGCGTGACATCTGGGACTCTGTTCAACAAACTCAGGTTCCCGATACTTACTGCATTCAATATTATCTTCAGATTGGCAACAACAGGTACGGGAAACTCATCAGTTGCGCTGGCAGAGGCTTTGGGGATACAGCAGAAGACATGTCTGGCATTTAAACATAAAGTGCAGCGTGCTATGGGTGCTATGCAGCAGAAGCGCCTTGAAGGAATTGTCGCACTGGATATGTTCAGCCTTTATAATATACAACCCAGATATTACTGGGAGAGAGTGATTGAAAAGCATCATATAGCAGTAGCTATAGAAGTGAGGGGTGAGAAACCGGGAAGAGCTTTTGCTATAGTGATAGAGGAAAAAGAGCAGCCTGCTCTGATCCCATTTATTGAGCGTCATGTGCAGCCAGATGCTGAAATGTTTATACAAGAACAGTATGGATATAAAACTATGATGAAAAAACGGTTCAAGAACATTTCCTTCACGCCTCCGATTCCTGTGCTGGAAGATCACATGAATAACATAGCTGATTGGATATATAATGAATGTGGTCGCTTTTCACCCGAGAATCTGCAAGCTTATTTGAATGAGTTCCACTTTCGTTTCAACCACCCAAACAATAACTGGAAGAACTTTGATAGCCTTATTCGAGTGATGGCTAATAATAATCTGCTGTAGTCTAATAGACAAAAGAGGTTTACGGCTTTTTTTACATTCACTACATAAGGACACTGGGGAGAACTAGTGGACGGTGGTGGACACTGGTGGAAGGTGGTGGATTTAGGGGGGCTCGAAGTCGTAGACTTTTTCATGGGTTTAACATTATTTTTTGCTACACTGGGCTTCACTGGGTTACACTGGGCTTCACTGGGTTACACTGGGAATTTTTGGGGTGTCGAAGTTGGAGAGTTTTTTCAACGGTATAACATTTTTTTATTACTAATGATACTGAATGCCTGAAGTAGTGATAGAACATTGTTGTTATTTGGCCCACTTCGATAGGATCTATTCTGCCACATAGGACCATTTGGAAGAGTGGGGCAGTACGATGGCAAGGACCGGTAGCACTTTTATTCTTGAGACAAGCAACCACGTTTTTTCACATCATGGAAGAAAATCCCCATATTTGGGCTCGTCAAGGGGTAAATGTCAATAACTTTCCATAATATATGGGGATTTATATGGGGATTTTGAAAAGAAGAAAGCGGCAACAAGTTGAATTTCAACAAGTTGCCGCCTTCAAAAGGTGTCCAAGATGAGAGTCGAACTCACACGCCCAATTGGGCACTACCCCCTCAAAGTAGCGCGTCTACCAATTCCGCCACCTGGACAAAAAGAGAGCGAAAGACGGGACTCGGACCCGCGACC
>JAEEGI010025792.1_pt1 | contig 11364 bp, 6 predicted proteins | sample 8958751 | NCBI WGS metagenome assembly JAEEGI01 (sample SAMN16246545, study PRJNA631951) | gut metagenome | biome: gut microbiome; feature: rumen; material: KS-attached | host: Bos | place: Iran: Karaj | collected 2018-10 | reverse complement strand
GAAGTAGTGGCAACGGTCGCTGGCCTGGATGGCTGCAGGATAGTCTTGGCTCGAGGGAATGAAGCTCATGTTCTCAAAGGCAAGGTGTGCCGTATTGACGGCATAGACCATACCTTTCTTATAATAGGTCGAGCCAGGGACATACTCAACAACGCCCGAGCCCTTGATCACCACATTGTCGCGGTTACCGCTCTTGCTGACAAACACGATGTTGTGCTCGGCGCTCGTGCCGGCAATGTTCTCGATGGTGATGTTCTCGGCATAGTTGCCATCCTCCACCTCAAAACGCACGGGGCCGTCCACACCGATACTCATGGCCTGGATGGCGGTGGCAAAGGTGGAATAGTCGGCATCGTTGCTGGTGCCGATGGTGTAGGTGCCGTGGAAACCAGCCTTGATCTCACGCTCAGCGCTGGTAGCCTCAACCACGGTGGTGTCGACACCGCCCGTGAGTGAGACAAAGGTGGCGCCCACGTTCTCGCCAGGCACAGCCTCGTCCTTGAGGTCGTAGGCCAGCCAAAGATAATAGTTGCCGTTCTGGGTCAACTCCAGAGGCTGCTCGGCAGTAAATGTCAGTTCCTCGCCTACTGTTGCCGTGGCAAACAGGTCGTTGGCGGCAAAGCCGTCGGCAGTACCCGTGTAATAGAGTTTTGCAGCGGCGATGTGCTCAACACCGGTGGCGTTGAACTTCAGGTTGTTGATGCTTACCTTGTTGTTGTCGTGAGCGACCACAAGTTCCACCTTGTTGATGGGGTTGTCCTGCGAACCACGGATGACGGCCTCGGCCGTTGCTGCACTCGCTTTGATGCTGTCGAGCGTCAGTGCCTTGTACTCGTGCAGATAAACCTCTATCTCCCAACCAGAGGTCTGCGAGGCGTAGCTCGAGTTGCTGGTGGTGAAATGGATGGTCAGCGTGCCGTCCTCGGCGCGCGAAACAAGGTGGTCAGGACCGTAGGTGGCATAGTAAGGCGACGAGGTGCCGTTGGTGGTCACCAGTGCGGCATCATTGACCTCGCGGCCGTTGTACACGTTAAACTTGTTATAAGTTGACGAACCAATACCAAACTGGATGGCGTTGATCTCAATGCCGCAATTCTCCACACCGGGCACAAAGGTGATGGTGCCATCAAAGCCGGCGCTGAAGTTGGCATCAGGGCCTCCGTCGTCATAGAAACGGATGGGCTTGGTAACCGTCACCACATTTACGCCAGGTTGCATGATAAGCATAGCCTTGGTCACACGGCTACCGTCGGGATTGCCATTCTCCACAGCCTGATTGCCGTCGGCAAACTGCAACTCGGTCAAGGCGGCATCGATAGTCACCTCGGCATCGGCATCCTGCTTGACGTCGACCTGCACCCAGAAGCGGTTAGGGCCTTCGGCCAAGGTTTTCTCGCCAGTAATGACGAGTTCAGGAGTCACTTGGGTAGCACTGCCAAACTCAACAGCATTGTCCAGTGTCTGCTCAGCTCCGCTATAGAGTACTTTCACGCGGTCGATGGCCTCAACACCCGTCATGTTGAGCTTGATGCCCGTCAGGGTCTTGGAAGTCAAGGTTCCTTCGGTCTCCACATTAAAGTCAATGAGCGGTGCATCGGTGGTTCCCACGGCGAGGATGGCACTGCTGGTCTGATTAACGGTGACCCCACTTACGCTCATAGCATGGTTCTCAAACGGACGCACCGTTGCCATCCAACCCGTTCCGGCATAGTAACTGCTGGTGGTCTTGGGGTTGAAACGAATGGTCAGCGAGCCGTCGGCACTGGTCGAGCGAATCTTCTTGCCCGGGCCCACAGTGGCCTCGCTGGCATCCTTGAGGTTCCACAGCAGGTTCTCGCTATTGATGCTGGTGCCGCTGTAAATCTCAAACACGGCCTTAGTGCCATAGCTTGAGCTGGAATAGTACACGTCGAAGCTAGAGAAGTCAATCTCGGCAACGGTATTCTCAAGGGTCGGAGTGAACGTGACAATGTAGTCGGCATCGACGGTCTCATATTTGCCGCTATAGCCCTCGGTGTGGGTAAACTTCCACTCCCCCTTGATGTTGTGACTATGGCTACCCTGAGTGGCGTGGCAGATGTTGTCGACCGTGCGGGTAGCGCTGACAGCCTGGGCGGGTGCCAGGGTTGCACTGCCCACGGTAACATCCTGCAGCGACAGGGTAATTTCATCACCATTCTCGGCCTCCTCATTAAGGTCAACCACAATCGCAAAGTAATTGTGGCCCTCAATGAGTTCTTGTGTGCCTGTTATTGCAATAGCATTACTGGTGACCTGGGCCTCGCCAAACTTGTTGGTGGTGGCAAACTCGTTCTTCTTACCCAAGAAGTAAACGGTAGCCTTGGCGATGTTTTTCACATCGGCTGCATTTAGGTTGATGCCCGTCACGCTCAGCGGATTGCTGGTGTTGTCGGTCAGCACATCGACCACGAGCATCTGAGCATCCTTGTCACCGGCAGCAACTGTGGCGGTCGAGGCCGCCTCGCCAGTGACACTGTTCAGTGTCATGTCGCCAGGCAGGAATTGGCTCACAGTCGCCTCCCAACCAGCCTTTGGCATGCCTGCAGTGCTCTTGAGGTAGACGGTCATCGAACCGTCCTCGGCGGTCGACTTGACAATTTCAGCCTCATCGAGCAGGGTGGTGATGAGGTTCTCCTCGTTAACTTCGCGGCCGTTATAAAACTTGAAAACATCGTTATAGCCCACGGTCGAAGTGTTGAACAGCTCCAGCTGAGTGAAATCGACCTTGATGGCTTGGCCCTCAGTAGCGGGGACAAAGGTAACCAGTCCTTCGAAGCCTTGGGTGATATTGGCCTCCTTGCCACCGTCATCGTAGAAACTTGCTGCACCATCAATGGTGTAGGTAGTGGCCACGGTGCCCATCAGAATTTTGTTCTCAATGGCGATGGCCTCGCCCGTTGTTGCATTGGGTGTACGCACCACGTCATCCACCTTTACGCTTTGGATAGTTAGCGATGGAATCTCGCCGGTGGCGTCGGGCAGGATGTCGGCGACAACCATCAGGCGGTTGTGTCCGTTCTTCAGTGTCACGTTGGTGGCAGTGAGTGCCTCGCCAGTGGCAAGCACAGTGTTGCCACTCATCAGACGCAAGTTGGTGACTTGGGTCGAGCTGGCCAACGCGCTAGCGTCAATCTTCAGTTCATTCAGTGTCAGCGGGTTGCCGCCACCGTCCATGATGACATCCACGCCAAATATTTCCTGATCCTTGGCACCGCGCCAGGTGCTGGGCAGGCCAGTGATGGCGCTGGTGCTCACATATTCCATATCCTTGGGGCTCTGGCTCGAGACAGTAATGTCCCAACCAGTCATTCCCGTGGTGCCACGCGTCGTGCAGCCAAAGGCGACCATACCGTTGTCGGTGGTCGACGTGAAGCTGTAGCCCACGTCACTGGCTGTAATCTCCTTTACCCACCCAGTGGGAAAATAGGTGAAAGGTGATGAGCCACCTGCACCACTGGTGCCAATTTTGGAGATGTCCACATCGCCATCATACATAATCAGGTGCGTGCCGCCCGAGATGTCAATGGCATTAACTGTAATCATAATCTTGTCACCCTCATTGGCGGGTTGGAAGGCAGCGCCAAAATCCTTATAATTAGGGATTGTACCGCTTGCAACAGCCTTGAAGGTAACTGTTCCGTCGACAGTGTAGAGCGAGCACACACCATCGGACGACGGCAGATAGACTGTCTCGCCGTCGTTCACTGTAGTGGGGCCCTCTACTCGTGCCGATGCCTCAATGGCGACGCCCATCAGCATCACCATCAGCAGAAAGCATGTTTTTAAGTACCTCATAGTTAGTTATTTTGGTTAATACTAGATAATCTAGAACATCTAGAGTGTCTAGGCACTTCAAAGCGTCTAGCGCATCCAGCCCTCCTGGGGGCTAAGACCCAAAACACAACTATGAGGCATGACGCAATGCGTCCTACCTGGCCTTAAATAATATAAGGTATAAATAACAGTGTGTTCCGGCCCTAATTCCACGAGGGCGCGAAATTAACCGTCAACATGGCAGGTCTTCTGACTTGTCCCATCGGCGCGTCGCCTTCCCATAGCGCTGGGCTACAGTGGCTTGCGTGTCGAGCCGACCTTTCGGTGCGGGAACCAATGGTGCTAGCCTCATGCAGAGCGAGAGCTTGCTCACGCTATGCTGGGGTGACGCCCATTGATGCCGTTAGGACTTACAGCAGCGGGTTCTGTTCAGGATTCTCACCTGATTCCCTTTTCAGCCGTGAGCGGAGCGGATGCCCATCACGGCCACCATATTACGTTTCTGGCTGCAAAGGTACAAAAAAATTGAGAATGGAGACTGGCGAATTAAAAATAATTTTGTCCTCAACCCATTTTTTATCAATTCCTATCCATAGTAGAGCGATTTATTGCCAGTCGGGGAGGTTGCTTTGTTGTTTCATGGCGGTGGGGATGCCGGTGAAGTTGATACCCGTGCGGCGCTCCACTTGTGCGACAGTGGTGGCATGAGCTGCAAGTCCGCCACCTTGGTTTTCCTTGTTCTCATAGATAAAGGCAATGGCACGACGCTGACCTGGGGCGTAAAGGACCTTGTAGAACGCTACGGGCACGGCGATGTCATTCTTTGGTCCGATGTGCCGCACACTGCTGCCCATGATGGGGCCGGTGTAGACCCAGATGGAGGCGTCGCGCTTGGCCCAGCGATGAACACTCTCCTCCAAGTGCCGCCACGGGCCGTTGTTGAGTTTTTCTGCTTGCGGGCACATGTTGGTCATCAAGAAGCACTCGCTCATCGCCTGATGGTCCCAGCGCATGTCCATTGCGGGAGCCATGTGGCCGCGCGTGAAGCCGCTCTTGCGGTAGTCGCCCCAGTCGGGACTGCCTGCCACATTGGGGTCGGCATTAAATTTGTGGCTCTTGCGTTTCTCGGCGGTGGGTGCGTCGGCCATGGCCACCATTGTGTTGGTCAACTCGTAGGCCACGCATGTGGGGATGCGCAGGCTACGGTTAAAGTAGATGGTGATGGCCTTGTAGTCAATGCGGCGGTTGCCCTGCGGAGTGGTGACTGTGAGCAGCGACTTGCCGCTTGTTGGCACAGGCGCGCTCGTCAATGTCGAGATGCGCGGCACCGTGACCATTTGCTTGTTTTTCGCTTTTTGCTTCTTGTTGCCCGCCTTTTGTTTCTTGCTTTTCTTTTTGCCTTTAGCCGATGCCGATGCGCACCACTCGGTGCTGCCTTGCAGCCCGGTGGCTATCTCAACCGCTGGTGTGAGCCCCAGCAGCGCGATGATAAGTACACTAAGAATTCTTTTCATATCACCACCTCACGTGCAAGAATGATGCCAACGCCGATGAACGCTCAAGGCGCTCTTCCTGATCGTCGGGCAGGACGGCAAACAAGTCAATGCCCGCCAGCCGTTCCACCGAGTCAACGCTCACCACATACTTCCGCAGCGAGCCGTTGCTGGGTGCATTGGGATAAATAAAGGCGACGGCGCGCCGCGGCCATACGCGGTGTGCCAGAATTACCTTATAAAAGCGCTTGGGAATCACCACTCCTCCCGCAGTGCGTTCCAAGCCAGGCTCGATGACGGGGCCCGCAACGATGACAAGCGCTCCGTCGCGGCGTGCCCACTCACGCGCCTTTTCCTCCAGCCGGTTCCAACCGCCCTCGTTGAGCGAGTTGTCCTGCGGGCAGATGTTTGTCATCAAGAACGACTGCCTCATGGCCTGTGCATCCCACTTCATGTCGCCTGCCGGTGCCATGTGACCCCGTGACAGACCGCTGCCGCGAAAAGCCGATGGCTCGGCGCATCCCCTTACGCTATCGTCGCGCTCAAATCCTTTGACGCGCGGCGCGGTGCCCTGGGTCTCCTGGGCAGTGAGTTCATACATCACGCAGCGTGGCAAATGTGCCGCCGAGTCATAATAGACCCTGAAGCCGCGGTAATCGACGCGTTGGCATTGCGGCAGGTCCACCAGTTGCAGGCTGTCGGCCATGCCATTGCTGCAGCCGTCATCGCTCGTGCGGTGGCCGCACTGTTTTATGAGCAACAAGGTCACCAAGGCAACCACCGCTGCCCAAACGACCAGTTGTATCTGCCACTTATGCTCCTTGAACATGGGGATTTTGGGGCTGAGAGTTGAGGACTCTCCGAGAACTACTTAACTCCCTTTAACTACTTAACTACTTAACTACTGAAAAGATGATCTCCCACACGCGGTTGACGATGCCCATGCGGTCGATGTCGTTACGGGTGCTGAAGAACATGAAGGTGATGTCGCGCTCGGGCACTTTGCCAGCATAGATGGTGAAGCCGCCGTTGTCACCCGTGTGGTAAACAATCTTCGGTCGGCCAGGTGTCTGTTGAATAAAGAAGCCGTAGCCATAACCCACGTTGGGCTGGTAGCCATAGTTGGCGTCGGGTTGCAGCCACACGTGCGGCTGGTAGGCCATCGCACGCGACACGGGGCGTAGCACCTTGCCGTCACGCAAAGCGCGCTCCCACTTGGCGAAATCGCGCACCGATGTGTAAAGCCCGCCGTCGGCCTTGGTGGCAAAGAAGGTCTCCTCGCCGTAGTCATACTCGACATATTGGCCCTGGGCGTCGTCCCAACGGTAGCCATGGGCACTGCCCTGCATCTCGCGACCGTCCTCGAAGTACTGCGTGTGTTTCATTCCAGCCTTGTTGAAGATGTGGCGGCGCATGTAGGTCTCGAAGTCTTCACCCGAATACCGCGGCACTATCTGGTAGGCCAGCTGGAAAGTGGGGTTCTGGTACTTGTATTGCGTGCCAGGCTCAAACTCCAAGTCTTGTTCCTGCAGATGCGCCATGAAGCCCACCGACGCCACATCGGTAGCGGTGAGCACAAAGTGCCGGTCGCTGCGCGTGCGCGCATCAGGCAATCCCGAGGTGTGGCTCAGCAGGTGGTGTAGCGTGATGCGCTTATAGAACGGCTGGGTCCACTCAGGGAACATCTGTGACATCGGGGTCGACAGACTCAACTTGCCTTGCTCCACCAGTTGCAGCAGTGCTACAGCCGAGAACTGCTTGCTCACCGATGCGATGCAGAAGTTGGTTGTCGGCGTCACGTCGGCACCCGTCTCCAGGTCGGCCTTGCCGTAGCAATGCTCAAAGATTGTCTTCCCGCCGTGCTGGATCAGCACAGCGGCACCGGGTTGCGACGGGTCGCTATAGACCTGCTCGAAGATCTCATTCACCTGTTGTTCAAGACGCTGCATCTCTTTCTTGTCGATGGCCGAAGCCTGCAGGGCAACCATCACCATTGCCACTGCCATTAACCATGATTTCATATGTCTTTTTATTTCAACTAAGATTCTGTGAATCTACTTAAAAAAGTGGCAGAAAAAATGACTATAAAGACAAATTGTAAAAACTTGATTTATAGTAATTTAAAAATATGTTTTTTATGTCTTTTTAGTCTTAAATATCGTCAACTGAGTACACTTGAAAAAGTGGCAGAAAAAGACTATAAAGACAAAAAGACAAAATCTTAAATGTTAATAACTTGATTTATAGTAATTTAAAAATATGTATTTATGTCTTTTTAGTCTTAAATATCGTCAACTGAGTACACTTGAAAAAGTGGCAGAAAAAGGCTATAAAGACAAAAAGACAAAATCTTAATTGTTAAAAACCTGATTTATAGTAATTTAAAAATATGTTTTTTATGTCTTTTTAGTCTTAAATATCGTCAAGTTGACTTTTTAAGTGGACTCTTCCTTATTGCTTTGCAAAGTTCCGAATAATTCCCGACATCTGCAAATGTTGTCTGGATGAATATTTTGTCCTCGTTGTCTTCTTTTTAACAGGCATATCGTTCCCTTAACCAATGCAGCCCAGCAAATCTGCCAGGCTGCATTGTGCATTTGCATCGTGCATTCATCAAAACTCGTAGCCCACTTTGAGGCCGACCGAGCTGATGTTGTCACCCAAGAATACGTTGATGTCGAAGGGGTAGTATCGTGCCTTCTGCACGCTGTAGTTGGCCGAGACGCTGAACTTGCGAATGCGAAAACCGAAGCCCATGCGGAAGAATATTCCTTTACACTCGCTCACGAAGTTGCCACCCAAACGGACCTCGGCAAATGGAGAGACTGGCTTGTACATGTTCTCGAACCGCACCATAGCGTAGACTGGCATCAGGAACACGTCCTTGTCATCACGAGTCTCAACATAATGCGACTTGCGTGAGTGGGTCAACAAAGTGGGCTCCAGTCCCGCGCCGATAAATATAATGCGGTTCAGTTGGTAACCCGCCGTGGCCGATGCCGTGTAGAACCATGAACCTCGACTGTCGCTGAAGGCGTAGGCCGCACCCGCGTCCACCAACGCGCGAAAGCCACGGCACTCAACATTGTCCTGCGCCACGTCGCGCACCTCGCCCAGGGTCACGCTCTTCACCAGATAGCTAGGATAGGTGATGACCACGCCATCCTGGTTCTCCACGGTCACACTCTCGCCCGCTACCTGCGACACTACGCGCCCTTTAATCACGCGTCCATCGGTCAGACGCACCACATCCAGCGCCAGCACCGCCATCCACACAGCGCTACATACCAGCAGCACCGCCAAACAAATCATTCTTCTCATCATATTCTTCTTTATTTCTCAACTTAGTTACTAACAAATGCCACCACCAGCAAAAAAACGAGTGTTAAGAATCTACTTTTCACAATCGTTATATTTAAACATTAATTACAGGTGCAAAGTTACAAAACTTTGTCAAATAACAATTTACCCCCCATTTTGATATTTTTTAACGATTGACTGTGTTACATAGGGCAAAGTAGTTTTGTTGAGTCATGCAATTGCCTTTCAACCTGTTCTGGTGAGCGACAGATGACCCCACCTTAAGAACCTTTCCGCGCTATCGTTTGGTCAGATTGAAATAGAAACTGGCCACGATGGATAGTTGATGGTCAAAATGCCCCTTTTTTGCTATTCCTACATTGGAGAGCGCTTCGTCTTTATACATAAACTTGGACTTCAACACACACCTAGGCGCATACTTCAAACCAATCATAATGTTTGGTGTTATCCTGTACCCACCAACAAAACTAAGCCCCAATGAGTAGTGCCTCATATCGAATGAATTCTCACCAAAACGATGGTAGAACTTCAATTCGTCTTTTGACATATTCAAAGCAAAAGGATTGTCAGCACGATCTATTGAACGATAAGCATAGCTTCGGTATTCAAACGAAAGTCCGCCACCATACATCCACCTATGGTTATAGAACATATGATTTAAACTTGTCGAAACACTTGTGACAACCCGTTCTGGCAGATAATCGTCATGATCAGTTGTACATCCCATCACATAGTTATAATGCCCTAACACTGCAGCAGAAGCATCAAGGCGTAACGATCGATTGTCGCGATATGCATATTCGAGTCCAAGTCCTATACCCATAATCGCGAACCCCGAAAAATCGGTCTTGTTATTCAAATCTACCGAAGTCCAGCCCATGCTATAGTGTGCGCCTTCTGCCAAAATGCACCATCGCCCTTCAGGCACTTGGAATTCATCAGAATCTTGTGCATTCGATGGTAAAACCAAAATGCATACCGCAAGCAGCAAGACATGGAATTTATTATAATTCATACCCGTTGGCGGAATTAAAAAGTTAATAACAAAATCTTCAATGTGACAGGGGGACGGTTCTTTTGTCACGGTTTTTGTTGAGCCTTGCAATTGCCATTCGACCTATTCCTGCGTGACAAAAGAACTGTCCCCGTGGCACAGAGTTAATCTTCATGAATCACTTCCCTAGCATAACGTTGATGACAGCATTGACATCGCTAATGTCGACCTTGCCGTCACCCGTGATGTCAGCCGAGGCGGGACTCTTGCCCAGCATCATGTTGATGACCTCGTTTACATCGGAAATGTCGACCGTGCCGTCGCCATTGATGTCGCTGGCAAAGAAACGATAGTTAGGACCGCGGTAGATGATATTGCCGTCAGCATCAATCACATGACTAAGGCCTATGTTTCTTTCAACTCCAAGCTCCCTATATTTATATAACGTGATTAAGTCGCCATCAACCGATGAGACCAGGCCAATGCTTTCAATCAATAGATTATCATCTTTTTGAAACACTTTGCAATTGGCATCATTAATCAACGTCTGTCCGTTCCAAGTATAATAATCTAGAAGATTGCCTTCGTAAACCACCCAATCAGGAACAAACCATCCCACGGCAGCTTGTTCCTCATTGGCGAAGTCATATAATAAGAACTCTTTGCTCGTATCATTTTGAAATCCTTCAATCAAATCATTCTTTATCAGGCAATAAACTTTCTTCCCCTCTTCACGCAGCAATGCAGCAGGTGAGGAATCGTTAAAGACAGTCGATGAATGATAATCATCCTCGGGAGCAGACGGCTTTATGAGTGTTCGATATAATTTGTGATAATCAAGGTTACCTTGTTCGGTGGTGACTGTTGTATCTCCATGAAATTCCAGCATATAGTAAATCTCAGGCAAAAAGCGTCCAGTGGAATAATCATCGATTTGGTATCTATTAATCCATCTCACCCCCTCTCGCACCAACGGCTGGTAGTCTGACTCTTCATCAGTATTGAAATCATCGTAATATGCCCCCTTGTACAAAGTGTTTCCTTCCAAGTCAGTAAGTTTGACCAATCCCAAAGGCCATGAACCAAAGCCCGTGCTGAGTAAGACGAATGGGGCAAATAGGTAGCCCGTATTCATGCCGTCAGAGCCAATTCCCTCTATAAAAGAACATGGATAGCAGCCACTGACTGAAATATTGTAGCTCTTTGCTGGCAGTCCATTGACTGTAACCTCGCTCGTGGACTGAATTTGTGCGTATACATCACCTTGGTCGTTGATGTTGTCAACAAAGTCCTGCATGTCACTGAAGTCAAACATCATCACCTCGCCATTGTCTTCGTAATGTTCGCCAGGTATACCGAAGATAGGTAATAGTTCGCATAACGTATCAGTAATTTCGTGACGGTATGCCGTGAACATTACCTTGCCATTCTCTTCACGGGCGCAGCATAGTGGCTTCTCATTCTCGTCCAAGACCTCGCTGTCGTAGAAGTAACACTTCTTGTAATACATATCATTAATGATGGTGTCGCCCTTGAATTGGAGTCGTTGAATCGTTGCATAACTTCCCACACTCTCGTTAATAAAGTGATGATAAGCATAGTGCCACACAACCCCCTCGCGAACCAGTGGCTGGTAGTCGGCATCCTGTGCCTGCAATGCCATGCCGCAGACCAGAGCCAGCAGCATCATTGTCAATATCTTTTTCATAGTTTCTATATTTTTAGTGTTAAACATGTCGTAAATTTATAGATTTTTGTTCA
>JAEEGI010025788.1_pt1 | contig 11366 bp, 8 predicted proteins | sample 8958751 | NCBI WGS metagenome assembly JAEEGI01 (sample SAMN16246545, study PRJNA631951) | gut metagenome | biome: gut microbiome; feature: rumen; material: KS-attached | host: Bos | place: Iran: Karaj | collected 2018-10 | reverse complement strand
ACCGGCAGCATATTTTGCCATATCCTGCAGACGCTTGAGTTCAGAATTCTGTTCTGCTTCGGTAGTTGCATCAGCATAACGTCCGGTATGAAGTTCAACATACGGCGCCTTTACGCTGACAGCGGCATCTATCTGCTTCTGATCCGGATCTATGAAAAGTGATACCATTATCCCTGCATCGCTGAGTTTTTTTACCACACCGGTCATGCGTTCAATCTGTGATGCTACATCAAGACCGCCTTCGGTGGTAACCTCCTGACGACGCTCCGGCACCAGACATACAAAATCAGGTTTCAGTCTGCAGGCAAAATCCACCAGTTCATCGGTAACAGCCATTTCAAGATTCAGACGGGTTTTGATGGTCTGACGCAGAATTTCCACATCGCGATCCTTGATATGTCTGCGATCCTCTCTCAGATGGGTGGTAATTCCGTCAGCGCCGAATTCTTCCGCAATTCCCGCCGCATAAACAGGATCAGGATATGAAGTTCCTCTTGCGTTTCTCAAGGTGGCAATATGATCAATATTCACACCCAGGAAAATTTTATTAGCCATAGTTATCTCCTCATTGCTAGATATTGAGCAAACAGTGCTCTTGTATATATTTTATGATTTCCAATTCTGGAATTGATTACTTTTTTACAGATATGCTTGATCGCCGACAGCACCCGTCGGTTGCCGAACTCACGACGGGACATTGATGCCAGATCGGCTCCGATAAAGGTGTATTTTGAATTACTTTCAAATGTTACAGGAATAAATCCGTTGTCAGGTTCATAAACATAACTGACATTTGCCCGGATCCTGTTTCCCTGGTAATCGCTGATAAAATCAATTCCGTAGCCGATATTATCCAGCAGTTCCAGTTCAAAATTTCTCAGAAGAACTTCGATGTCAGGAGCGCCGCCTGCAAGCTGTCTGAGAACACCAAGGTAACTGTTGAAAATCTGCGGTTCAGGAATATTGTTCTCCAGCAGGTAGAAAAGAATTTCGTTCAGATATTGTGCACAGATCAGTTCCTTCTGTCGCAAAGGAAACGAACAGTTCAGCTCAACCTCCTTCAGCGTACACAGTTCAGAATGTTTTGATGATAAAACCGCACTGATATAGTTGAAAGGCTGAAGCAGAGATTTTAGAGGAGATTTCGCTCTTCTGGAGCCGTGCACAACCGCTGTAATCTTGCCGAACTGTTCGGTAAACAGAACAACAAGCTGGCCGTACTCCTTATAAGGAGTAGTCCTGAGCACCCACATTCCCTGTCTTGCAGCCTCTGCCATATCTACTTGTCGGAAAAAATATCGTTGTCTATATATCCAAGCGAACGCAGTGCACGTTCGTCGTCAGCCCAACCTGATTTAACCTTCACCCAGGTCCTTAAAAACACCTTGGCCTGAAACAGTCTTTCGAGATCCATTCTTGCCTCGGTTCCGACGGTCTTCAGTTTTGAACCGTTGGCGCCGATCACCATTTTCTTCTGTGAATCTCTCTCAACCAGGATCAGAGCATCAATGTTGTATATTCCCTTCTCGTCAACTTTGAAATTTTCTATTTCAACTGTAACCGAGTATGGCAGTTCATCACCGGTAAAGCGCATGAGTTTTTCACGGATAATCTCTGATGCCATGAATCTTGAAGAACGGTCGGTAATATAATCCTCAGGGAAAATGAATTCGCACGGCGGCAGTGATTCCTGGGCTATTTTCCTCAGTTCCTGAACATTGTTGCCGTGAACAGCGGAAATAGGAATAATTTCCTTGAAGGTCATCTTCTGATTCATCTCTGCAATGAACGGAAGCAGACTGTCCTTATCCTGCACCTGATCGATCTTGTTAATCACCAGGATTACCGGGATTGTCAGGTTTTTCAGTTTGTTGAGGACCATTTCATCATCTTTGTAGAAATGAGTACCCTCCACCACAAAAAACACCATTTCAACATTTCCGAGGGAACTGGATGCAGCCCGGTTCATCAGGCGGTTGATGGCTCTTTTTTCAACAGAGTGCAGACCCGGGGTATCCACGTAAATAGTCTGATACTGATCAACGGTATCAATACCGAGAATACGGTGACGGGTGGTCTGGGGTTTTCTCGAGGTGATTGAAACCTTCTGTCCCAGAATTTTATTCAAAAGAGTAGACTTTCCTACGTTCGGACGACCTACTATTGCCACAAAACCACATCTGGTCTCGATTGTATTTTCTTCCATTTATTCTCCGATTTTTGCCAGAACTTTCGAGGCGGCATCCTGTTCTGCCTTTCTCTTGGTTGTCCCGATCCCGGTAAACAACTCATCAAACATAGAAACTCTGCAGGTAACTGTAAATGACTGCTTGTGATTATCGCCTACAACGTTAAACAGTTTGTACTCAGGAAGAGGCAGACGACGCCCCTGCAGATACTCCTGAAGTTTGGTTTTAGAATCCTTCTGAACTTCCGGGCTGATTGAATCAAGACGGGAGGTAAACCATGATGTCAGCACATCATCCAGCAGATTAAGGTTGTGGTTTGAATCTATATAGATAGCACAAATCATCGCCTCCATGGCATCTGCGAGAATGGAGCTGCGGCGGAATCCGCCACTCTTTAGTTCACCGGCGCCGAGGATCAGAAAATCACCGAGATGGATTGTATTGGCCATTTCAGCCAGCGTTGTCTCCTTCACCAGGGATGATCTCATTCTTGAAAGTTTTCCCTCATCTGCATCCGGGAATTTTTCAAACAGATGGCGTGATATTACTACCCCGAGGAGCGCATCCCCGAAAAACTCATACCGTTCATTGTTGTATACAGCACCCATGCTTCTATGGGTCAGGGCATGTTTCAGATGAGTCAGATCCTTAAATTTATAACCTATTTTCTTTTCAAGCAGGCTAAAGTCAGCAGTCATTATTCAATACCACCAATACGATTAAAACGAATACTATTCGGAATATGTTTCTCAAACCAGGTTTTAGGTTCAGGATTATATCCCAGACTGAACCAGATGAAGGATGCTTTTCCAATCAGATTCTCCTCCGGTACAAATCCCCAGAAACGACTGTCCATACTGTTATCGCGGTTATCCCCCATTACAAAGTAATGTCCCGGAGGAACAATCCATTCAATCTTGGAATGATTCATAACCGCCTCGCGCTCTTTTTCTGTATCAGCTCGGGTATACAGATTGTGACGGGCGGAGTTGTCAACATACGGATTGATCAGAATATCGTGGGTTAAATTCTCCGATATTCTTTCATGATAACGTTCAAGTTCAAGACCGTCATAATTGAATTCGCCTTTATTCACCAGTTCAGTCTCGATCTTAATAAGACTGTCACAGCTGCTTTCTGAATTTTCACAGAGCGGTTTGATAAACAGCTGCTTGTTCTTGTACACAATTTTTTCACCGGGCAGAGCCACTACACGCTTGATAAAATCAATATCAGGATTCACAGGATATCTGAATACCACTATATCGCCGCGCTTAGGGGTACCGGTATCAATCATGTTCGCATTGGTAAACGGATTCTTTATGCCGTAGCTGAATTTGGTTACACCGATGAAATCACCGTCGAACAATGTAGGCATCATGGAGTCGGAAGGAATTCTAAACGGTTCAAACAGGAAAGATCTGATAACAAGAACCGCCAGGAAAACCCAGAACAGACTGCGGGACTGATCGATGAAGAAATTCTCATGTTCCAGCTCCTCAAGATCCTTCTTGGTGAACTGGTCACCCTTCTCCTTGATCGCCTTTGCTATACGTTCATTGCGCGCCTTCCGGCAGAAAAACAAATCGTAAATGTAACCGATAAAACACAGTGCGGTAACAGTTACAATGATTAAAGTAAACAGGTTCATTCCATTAATCCTTACCTACATGCAGAATCGCCAGGAACGCCTCCTGCGGCACATCAACTTTGCCCAGGGCCTTCATGCGTTTTTTACCGGCCTTCTGCTTGTTCAACAATTTCTGCTTACGGGTGATATCACCGCCGTAACACTTGGCAAGCACATCCTTGCGCAAAGCCTTAACCGTACTGCGGGCAATAATCTGACTTCCAAGAGCTGCCTGAATTGCAATATCAAACATCTGACGCGGGATCAGCTCCTTCATTTTAACCACAATATCGTGGCCTCTGCTCTGCGCTGTAGAACGGTGGGTAATCAGGGCAAGAGCATCCACACGCTCGCCGTTGATCAGAATATCCATTCTGACCATATCGGCGGCTTCAAAATGGGAAAATCCGTAATCAAGTGAAGCATATCCACGGGAGGTTGATTTCAGACGATCGAAGAAATCAAGTACAACCTCCGCCATCGGTATTTCATAGGTAACCTCAACCTGTTTTCCATGATATACCAGCGATTTCTGCACACCTCGCTTCTCAATGCAGAGATTGATAATATTGCCGAGATAATCAGACGGGGTAAGAATATTACAACGTGCAATCGGCTCTCTGATCTCAGAAACATTACTGATCGGTGGAAGCGCCGCCGGTGAATCGATATGAATAATTTCACCGTCGGTTTTAAGAATTTCATAAACTACGGTCGGAGCGGTTGTAATCAGATTGATGTCATACTCTCTTTCCAGTCGTTCCTGGATGATTTCCATATGGAGCATTCCGAGGAAACCGCATCTGAAACCGAATCCGAGCGCGGTAGATGTCTCCGGTTCAAAAAACAGGGAGGCATCATTAAGAGACAGTTTATCAAGAGCTTCTCTGAAGGCATCGTAATCATCTGTTTCCACCGGGAACAGGCCTGCGTAAACCTGAGGTTTTACCTTCTTGAAACCTGGCAGTGCCTCCTCGGCGGAATTTTTGGCAGATGTCAAAGTATCACCGACCGGTGCCCCGTGAATGGTTTTCATTCCGCAGGTAACCCAGCCTACCTCACCGCAGTTAAGTCCGTCAGTATCAACCTCCTTCGGAGTTGAAATACCGATCCGGTCAACACTCCACACCACACCAGTGGACATAACCTTGATTTTCTGACCTTTTTTAATTGAACCGTTCTTAACACGAACGAGTGATACCACTCCGAGGTAGTCATCAAACCATGAATCGATAATCAGAGCCTGCAACGGAGCTTCGGGATCCCCTTCAGGTGCAGGAATTCTGGAAACTATCAGTTCAAGCACATCATCTATGCCTACACCGGTTTTGGCGGAACATCTTACCGCATCCACGGCTTCTATGCCGACGATATCTTCTATTTCCTCCGCCACGCGATCCGGATCTGCAGCAGGTAAATCGATTTTATTCAGTACCGGCAGAACTTCCAGATTCATATCCAGAGCGGTATAACAGTTGGCAAGTGTCTGAGCCTCAACACCCTGTCCAGCATCCACCACCAGCAGAGCACCTTCACAGGCGGCAAGGGATCGGGATACTTCATAACTGAAGTCCACATGGCCCGGGGTATCAATAAAATTAAGCTGGTAGGTCTGTCCGTCCTTGGCTTTATAATTCAAAGTCACACTCTGTGCCTTAATAGTAATGCCTCTTTCTCTTTCCAGAGACATGGAATCCAGCACCTGTTCCTGCATTTCTCTGGCGGTAAGGCCTCCGCAAGTCTGAATCAGGCGATCGGACAAAGTTGATTTACCGTGGTCAATATGAGCGATAATTGAAAAGTTTCTTATATTTTGCATGCGTATATTTATTCTTGTTGTCTTCGTTAAATTGATTATCGTTGCTATTGTAGTTTCAAGCAGTTACTGTATAAACACTTACTGCGATTTTATCCGTATATTATATAGTTAGTTTTCACTTTATGTACAGTTAGTTAACGGATTTTTTTCAAAGCTATTACGATTAAATTATGTACTGTTTTTACGATAGAAAAGGAATCAGAAAGATGTAACAATAACAATAGGAGAAGATTTGATTTTCACTACAATCACGGGATTATTGTTGAATATCAAGAGTACATTGTCATCGTCAACATTCGAAGGATATAAACCCATTGTCGCTCTGTACGAGCATAAAAAAAGATCCGGGGAATACCGGATCTTAATAGAAGTTTATGTTCGTTTAACAATTTTTATATAATCATGGTTTGAACATCTTAATTAGCGTTAACAGTTTCCCATCTCATTGTTTGATCATCAACAATAACTTTGAATTGGCCGTTGCAATTAGCAATAATGTTAGGGGCATTTTCATAGTCGAAGATTAACTTGTTACCATCTCCTCCTACCCATACAGTAACAAGATCGTCATTCCAATCCGATCCATCGGTTAATATCTTAAACATTTTTGCATCATCAGTAGAACCACATGGGTAGATACCAGATTCCCATGCTCCATTATTATAACTCATATTACCTGCATGCTGCCAATTGCCTACAAATGCACCACGGATATACATACTGGTATGCCATTTTTCTGGAACTTCATTGTCGTTTGCAGAGACACGTGACCACACCATAGTTTTATCATCTACAGTAATTTTGAACGGACCGGTGCAAGCTCCTACGGAAACATCATCGCCACCTTTAGCTAAAGTTGAACCTTCGCCTAGACCCCATTTTTGGCCATCGTCAAATGTTTCACCATCAGTTGTAACAAGAAACTTTAAAATTTCAGCATCATCACAACGGAATACAGGAGATGTCCATTTTCCGTTGCTATAGGTCATTGCCTTGGCTGGCCAGTTTTTCCCAGTGAAATTACTGTGAATGTACATAGACTCAAACTGTTTGGTAGTATCTGCTTCGTCAGCCTTGGTAATCCAGATTGACATAGCCTGTGGAGCAGCAGAAGAGTTCTGCTGAACAACATCTTCGCCTACAGTATATCCGTCTGCAACCTTGGTCCAACCTTCAACATTGGCAACTGATTTAGCATCTTTAGTACTGTTCATAACAACTTTGATCTTGTCCCAGCTGTCTTTTACAGCATGACCGTCGATGTTGATAATAACAACACTGTCGGTACTTGCTTTATCAAGATCTACGTTTTTGAGGATTTGATCTGCCTTGGTCATACGGAATGCAGGGTGATCTTTTCTCATCTTGATGTATGCTGCATAGGCTTCGTTAACCTTCTTCCAGTCACCAGCTTTCAGATCCCACTTGAAGTCGTTTGCACCTGTGGTGGTCTTGTAGGTGTTGTGGATTGGGCTTTCTTTATCATTCTTTGCTGCTGCTTTAGTTCTACCGAACTCTTCACCGCCGTGAATGAATGAAATACCCTGGCTAGCCATCAGAATACTGTGAGCATATACCTGCAGTTTCTTGGCTTCTTCACCTTCGATGCCTGCAATTTCAATCTTGTCACGAAGTGCCAGGTTATCGTGAGCTGTAATATATGATACAGCCTGTTCAGGATCTGAGAAGCCCTGTGCAGACCATTCATCTGTACCGGTTGCGTCTTCATGACGAACACCGGCCTTCATACCCATGAACACACACTCTTTGTTATGCTTGGTTAACTGCTCTTTGCTGTCGTTTTCATCAGAACCATTGTCATCCCAACCGTCATTCAGCTTGTCAAAGATAAAGCCTAAGGCATCAGCGTTGTCGCTAGAACCTTTCAGACAGTTTCTGATTCTGTTATTGAATGCGCCAACGTGAGCATCTGCATCCTGAGTATACATTACACCAGTACGAACACCCTGTGATTTATCAGCCAGATCTCCGCTGCCACCGGTCCACGGTTCACCGTAAATAACCAGATTTGCATCAGGATGCTGTTTGTTGAGGTATACGCCCCAGTCTGAGTAATCCTTCATGCTGAATGCACCAACCAGGTCAAATCTGAAACCATCAATGTGGTATTCGGTTACCCAGTAATCCAGAGAATCACGGATCATCATCCATACCATGTTGTTTACTGCATCGATGGAGTTTCCGCATCCTGACAAATCGTCTTTGTTATAGTACTTGCTGGTGATATTTTCGAATACAGATTTATCGAATGTATGGTTGTATACAACGTCCATAATTACACGAATGCCGTTTTTGTGCAGTTCGTTGATCATGGTCTTAACTTCCTGAATCTTCATGTCATACTTGTCTGTTCCGAATACAGATGAGTAGCGATCTTCAGGTACATTGTAGTTCCATGGATCATAACCCCAGTTGTAGCAGCTGTTATTCTGTGAATCTACATCGGAACAGGTTGCATAATCGTAGATTGGCTGCAGCTGAACGTGGGTTACACCGAGTTCTTTCAAATGATCGATACCGGTCTTAATACCGTTGTATGATGTACCGGTTTGTACCATACCGAGGTAACGGCCTTTCTTATCAGAATCAACACCGGAGGAATCATCAATAGTGAAGTCACGAACATGAACTTCGTATACGATAGAATCTTCTCTGTTCTTTAACTCTGGCGCTTTCTCCCAGCCGCCTTCAGGATCTGATTTGCTCAGATCCATCACAATATTGGCGTTGCTGTTGCTTCCTTCAACCATTCTTCCATAAGGATCGCGTACATTCTTGCCGTCAACAGTGAACTGGTAAGTCTTGCCAACTAAATCACCGTCAACTTTAACTTCATAAACATCTGAGTAGCAATCGATTGAAGCTTTGGTCATTTCATAGGTAGCACCGTCGACGGTTACACTCACATCGCTAGATGCAGGAGACCAGATTCTGAAGGTTGTACTTTCGCTGCTGTAGGTTGCACCGAGGGTCTGTTCCTGCTTGTTGAGACGGCAGGTATCGTCCTTGGATGAATAGGATTTTTTAACCTTGTAGCTTGAAGTTACATAGTCGTCTCCTTCACCATAGCTAACGTGAAGTTCGGTTTCTTTTGTATCGCCGTCATTGAGTTTAATGTTGGCTCCGATTTTAATCTTTTCACCGTTCTTGAACTCTACTGCAGAGGATTCATTGTCACCGAACCAGTATTTACCGGTTGTTTCTGCAGAAACGTTCATACCGCTGATAAGAAGAGTTACAACAGTGTAACCAGTTTCTTCCTTGCCGGACAGTTCATTGATTGATATAGTTCCGCCATCGGCAACTCTAGTACCATTTTCTGTAACATAAACATCGAAAGGAATTTCTGCTGGAAGTCCTTCTACGGATACACCGCATTCACGGGCAGTAACAAATTCTGACTTGTATATCTTACCTTCGCCGTCACTTTCATTTGTAATTCTCAGACATGCTTTCTTCTGGGTAAATACATTACCATCACCGGTTTGTTTGCCGTTACCGCCGTTATTAACAATAACAGAGAAACCTTCCATTGACTTGCCTTCAGGAGCAATGTATTTACGAATCTTTTCGCTGCAGGAAGCAATAACATTATTAGTAAAATCCTCACCTGGCCAAGCTGCACTATCACCAAGGATATTGCCACTATCATTCCAAATCCATGAAGCGTACTGGTCAAAAACATCTCCCATAACGATCAGAGCACCTTGAGGCACTTCACATCCTTCAAGAATGGCAGGAAGAGTTGATTCGTCAATCTGCACGATGCTGGCAGTGTCGTATTCACCAGTTGACTGAGCCCAGTCAAGAACTTCTGCTGAAGGACTGGATGAAGAATGATGGCTGCCGCCACCGCAGGCGCTTAATGCCAGAGAAACAACGCAAGGCATTGTTATCAGGGCAAGTTTCTTTAATTTACTATGCATATAAAAAATTCCCATACAATACAAGAAATATAGATAAGAAAGAAAATCTTTAAAATTTTCTGATGTGAGTAACCATCAGATTTGTAACCTAATTGTTTTTCCCGTTTTTATTTTTATAACCTTTTCCTCAACTGCTATATCAACAGCCGCAGTTAATATCAAATATGTCAATTTATAGACATATAAATTTGATATCAAGAAATAAACCTTTGATAATTAGTTGGACCATAAATAACGCCGCAAAGCCTATGCTCATAAAAAGACACAGCACCAAAACAACACCTTTCATTATCATTTGTTTGGAGCTTTTGAAGACTTTATTCCACTTTTATCCTCAATCAGTGCGGTCCAAAAGACACCAATATAACACCACGAACTAAACATAGCACTTGTAATCAGACAATAACCTTATGTCGTTTTACATCGCGCCCGCATGCAAAATCAAGTACAAGCATCTAGGATGAACGGTTGAAAAATCGAGCACTAATTTTGGGCCAAAAAACTTTTTTTGTAATGTACTACAACTGAATAACAAAACATAAACTTCTACTTTTTTTAATAAACAAAATGTGCTCTGCTTCACATTAAAAATTAAAAAGACATTGAAATACAAATACTTACAAATCAGAAAAATGTAGAAAAGCAAAGTAGGAAAAGCTCAGAACTTAACAAAATGTATTTCTTCAGCTGTTGATATAGCAGTCCCGCATGTTGATTCAGGACAGTTATGAAAGCAAGAAAAACCGGGATTGATTAACTTCCTCCCGGCTGTAGAGGTCAAATTTCAATGAACCAAAATTGACCACAAAAGTTACAATTTTCAGAAGAGTTTCTGCATTTCTTCGGCTCTTGCAACGCACGCATCCATGGCAGCAGAAACCGAATCTTTCAAATTCAGTTCTTCGAACTTGCTTATTGCCGCAAAAGTAGTACCACCCTTGGATGTAACCTGGGCACGCAGCATTTCGAGAGATACATCCGCATTTTTAATTGCCATCTGGGCAGCTCCGAGAGCTGTTTCAACCACGAGAGTTCTTGCCTGTTCCTCTGACAGACCCATTTCTTTGGTGTGCTCTATCAGGTACTGCATAAAGAGGAAGAAGTATGCAGGAGAAGATCCTGATGCGGCAGTCACTGTATTAATGTCGCTTTCTTTTTCTACCCAGACAACTTTACCTACAGCTGTAAGAATTCTGTTGGTGAATTCTTTTTCTTCAGCATTAACATCCGGTGCCGCAAATGTTCCGGTTACGCCATACCCGATCAGAGCAGGAGTATTAGGCATAAGTCTTACAATTTTTTTATGTCCGTTCAGTAAACCGGTAAGTCTTTCTACAGTTACACCTGCCGCTAGAGATATGATCAGTCTGTTTCCGTAATCATTGATCTTTGCTGTCAGCTGGTTCAGCATTTCTGCCATGAACTGTGGTTTTACCGCAAGTACTATCACGTCAGCATCCTTTGCAATTTCATAATTATCCAGGGATGTTTTTATTCCGAAATCCTTATTTAACGCAATCAGCTTTCCTTCGCTTCTGTTGGATACAGAAATAAGATTGCTGTCATATCCTGCTTTAATCAGTCCGCTGATTAAAGATCTTGCCATATTGCCGCCGCCGATAAAGGCTATTTTCAAATTATTCATTTTATGTTCCTTGTTCTTTTCTATTTACTGTAGTTACGGGCGCCGAATATCCGGGTTCCGATCCTGACCAGATTTGAACCGCATTCTACTGCAATTTCCATATCTGCAGTCATTCCGATTGAAAGTGTATCAACCG
>JAEEGI010025784.1_pt1 | contig 11368 bp, 6 predicted proteins | sample 8958751 | NCBI WGS metagenome assembly JAEEGI01 (sample SAMN16246545, study PRJNA631951) | gut metagenome | biome: gut microbiome; feature: rumen; material: KS-attached | host: Bos | place: Iran: Karaj | collected 2018-10 | reverse complement strand
AAAAAAAATTATAATATAAATATTATAATAAAAAAAAAAAAGATAAAAAAAATAATGAAGAAAAAAAAGAAAAAACATTAAATGAAAAAAAGGAATAAAAGAAAAAAAAATAATATTCAAATAAATCAAAATATAAAAAAAGAAAAATCTTCTTATTAATTATTATATTATATATTATTTTTCATAATTTTTGAAAATTAATTCTTTTTAAATAAATGGATAAATGTTTTTTTAATTCTTGTATCTTAAATGACAAAGAAAAATTTAGAAAATATAAACAACATAATAGAAGTATTAAAAAATTTTATATGATTCTTGATGAAAACAATGAATTAGTGAAAGAATTCGATTTTATAATAAAAGGAAAAAAATATACTTTTTGTATTGAACATTATAATAATCTAAAATTATTAAAGGAAATAAAAAAAGAAATAAATAATTCATCTTCAATTGAAACAAAAACTTTATTTGAAATAAATAATTTATTACATTATGATGTAGAAATGAAAAAACTATTTTCAAAATTAGAAATAAAAAAAAAGCAAAATATAATAAATTTCTTATTTGAATTATTATCAAAAAATGAAAAAAATAGAAATAACGAATTATATATTTTAACAATAATAAATCATTTATTAAAAGAATATCAAATATGTAAAGATTATTCAAATGATACAAATTATGAAATATTAATAAATTATTTAAAAAATTTAAATATACAATTATATGATGTATCAAGTAATAAAAAAATAGATATTTCAGAAGAAGAATTTTTAACAAATATAATATTATATGAATTAACAATGAATAATATATCTCAATTATTTATTAATTCAAAAGAAAAAATTTTATCTCTTGAATTATCTGCAAAATTATTAGAAAATTTAACTTCTATTTTTGGACAATGTTTAACAACATTTAATTTAGTTGATAATAAAAAAATAACAATAGAAGTTTTTTATACTGTTATTAATTTTATTAATTCATATTTTCTTTCTAAAAATAAACAAATTGATATGATTATTTTTTTGATTAATTTTATTATTAAATGTTCAAATATGATTTATAATTTCATTAAATATTCTAATGATAATAATATTAAAAAAGTTTATATTGTTACTTTATATTCTATTTTAATTGAATGTTTAAATTTAAAAATGACTGATTTAAATATTGATGATTTATTAATTTTTGCTGAAGATTCTTATCAATTTATTAAAGATAAAGAAGCTTTTCCTCTTTTTTATGAAATAATGAATAAAATAACAGAAATAAAAAATAAAATTAGAATTCATAAATCTAAAATTTCAGTTCCTGAAGAATAAAAAAATATTTTTTATTTTTTAAATTTTTATATTTTATTTAAAAAAGATTTATTTAAAAGATGATTTATTAAAATTTTCTTTACTTTGTTTTAAAAATTCTTTTTCTTTTGAAATATCATTATTATTATTTACAGAAGAAAAATTTTTCATTGTTTGATTATTTTGATTTTGAGAATTAATATTATAAAAAGTATCAAAATTATTTTTATAAAAATTATTACTAGTTTGAGGAATATAAGATTGAGTAATTTTAATATTATTATTTACATTATTATTATTATTAACATTATTCATTTTTAATCTTAACATTTCTAAATTTTGAAATTTAATTCTTAAATCACTTTTTTGTTGTTCAATTTTAACTTTTTGACTATTTAATTCAATTTTCATTTTTTCAATTTCATTATATTGCTTAATAATATTTTTTTTATCATTATCAATTATTTTTTGTTTTTCATCTAATTGTTTAATTGTTTCTTCTAATTTTTTAGTAGTTAAATTTATATCATTTCTTTCTTTATTAATTAAATTATTTTTTTCTTCAATTTCTTTTTTTGTTTTTTCAAATAAATTAAATTTTTCATTAAGAAAAACTTCTTGTTCTTTTAAAATTTTTATTCTTAATTTTATTTCTTCTTCTTCTTTAAAATATGAATTTTTTGTTCTTAAAATATCATTTTTTTGAGTTTCTATCATTTTAATATTATCATCTTTATATTTTTCAAAATATTTTTTTTCTTCTTCTAATAATTTTCTTTTATATTCTATTTCATTTAATTTTATTTGAAAATTAGATTTTAATTCTTCTAATTCTTTTTTCATTTCTTCATATTTTATTTCATTATTTTCTTTTTCTTTTAAATATTTTTCTTTATTTTCTTCTTCTTCTAATTTTATTTTTGTTTTCAATAAATTTAATTCTTCTTTTTCATTATTAATTTTATTTCTTTCTTCTTCATTTAATTTTTTTTTTTCATTTATTTCTTTTTCAAAATTTTCTTTTTCTTTTAAAAATAATTCTTTATCTTTTTTAAGATTATTTTCTAAATCTTTTAATCTATTTTCTAAATTATTTAAAGATTCATAATATAATTTATTATTATTAATTTGATTTTCTTTTTCATTTGAAAACTTTAAAAAAATTTCATCTATTTGTTTAGAAGAATTTTCAACTTTATTTATAATTTTATTTATTTCAATTTGTTGTTCTAATTGTTTTTTTAAATTATTATTTTCATTTTGAAATTCATTTATTTTCTCATTTAATTCTTTTAAATTTTCATTTTTTAAATTTTCTATTTCTTTTTCTTTTATTATATTTAATTTTTCTTTTTCTTTATTTACTTCTTCTATTATTTTTTTCTTTAAATTTTCTATTTCTTCTTTTAATATTTCTTCACTTTTTTTATATGTTTCTTCTGATATTTCAATATCTTTTTTTTGTTTTAATTTTATTTCTTCTATTTCTTTTTTATAATTTTCTTCTAATTTTTTTATTTCATTTTCTTTATTTTCTATTTCTTTATTTTTCTCATTTATTTTTTCTTCTAATTCTTTTTTTTCTTTTTCTTTTTCTTCTTTTTCTTTCTCATTTTTTTCTTTCTCTTTTTTTAATTCTTCATTTAATATTTCTATTTTCTTTCTTAATTCTTCATTAATAACATTTTCATTTATTTTTTTTTGTTCATTATTTTCTGTGTTATCTAAATTTAATTTTTCTTCTTTTTCATTTTTAATATTATCTTTATTTTCTTTTTCTTTTTCAAGATAATTATTTGATATTGTATCTTCTATTTTATTTAAATCTATTTTTTCTTTATTTTCATTTTGTTTATTTTCTATTTGATTTTCTTGAGTTGTTCTTCTTCTTCTTCCTAATCCACCAAAAATTAATGATGAATCTTCTTTTTTTTCTTCTTTTTTATCTATAATATTTTCTACTTTTTTTTCTTCTTTTTTTTCTTCTTTTTTTTCTTCCTTTTTTTCTTCTTTTTTTTCTTCTAATTTATCTTCTTTTTTTTCTTCTTTTTTATCTATAATATTTTCTTCATTTTTATCTTCTGATTTTTCTTCTTTTTTATAACTAGAATAATTTCTTCTATTACTAAAATTATAATCTGTATTTCTTCTGCTTACAAAAGTACTTTTAGTTATATTAAAATCTTTTTTATCATTTGTAATAAAATCAAATTTTGTTTCTCCTGTAATAAAATCAAATTTTTTCTCATTATTATCATCATCATTTTTTTTTTCATTTGTAATAAAATCAAATTTATTATCAATATTATCAACATTATTTTTCTTAGTATCTAAATCAAATTTTTTATCATTTGTAATAAAATCAAATTTATTATCATTATCATTTCCTAAAAGATAATTAGTACTATAATATAAATTTTTTTTATCATCATTTATATTTTTGTTAGTATCATTTTTTTCTTTTTTTTTCCCAAAACCGAAATCATCATTATTAAACTGACTAAGAATATTATTCATAGGATTACTTTCAAATTTATCAAATTTCATTTCGTTTTTAAAATTTAAAGAAATTGGATTATTTTCAAATTCAGCAAAAGATTTTTTTTTTTCTTTTTTTTCATCTTTAATTAAATTTGGACTTATTATAATATCATTATTTTCTTCTTCTTTAATATTGTTATCATTATCTTCTTTTTTTAAATTTGAATTTATTATATCATCATATTTTTTATCTATAAAAGCCTCAAAAGCTAAATCTGATTGTTTTTTATTTGAATCATTTATTTCTTCTTCTTTATTTTCATTATTTGTTAAATTTATATTTTCTTCTTCTGAGTCTTTATCAAAATCATCATCAAAACTGTCTGTCATTTTAATTTTATTTAATTTAATTAATTAAAATATATTAAACTTTAAAATTATAAAATTAATTTTTTATTTTTTATTTTTATCAATACAAATAATATTTTAAAGTTATTATAATCTCTCCTTAAATTATTGTATTTATTTATTATGAATAATAATCAGCTATTTAGTCCAAACTTTTTTTTACATATAATAATTTTTTTATATATATCAGATTAATATTCCATACATATAATTTATTATTACATAGCAATAATAATTATACACTTTTTACCAAAAAAAATAAATATAACATTTTGTGATTAATTTACACAATTATAAGAAATTAGATTTTTCCATTTATTAATCAATTTTTTATCTTTCAAAAATAATAAATTTTTATTTATAATATTAATAAGTATATTTTGAATATTTTTGTTATTTTTTGAAGCTTTTAAAGCAGTTTGAATGACATAATTCCCATAATTATTTTTCATTAATAAACCAATTGATTTATCATCTTTTGAAATTTCCATAATATAATTATATAAAAATTCTTCACTTTTGTTAATAAATCTTTCAATAACATTAGAAGAATATTTTTGAATAGATAATATTAAATATTTACCTTTAATAGAAGATATTATTTCTTTTAAATCTTCTAATTCCCAATTATCAACCGCAATTTGTAATGCATAATTTCCAAAAGGATTTTCAATTAAAATTAATGTATTTTCAATTAATAATTTCTTTAATCTTTTAAAATTATTTCCATTTTTTCTTTTATATTCTATTATTATTACTTTTTTTACTATACATAAACCATTTGAATTTTGAACTAAAAATACAAAGTTATCTAAAATAAAATTTGATATGTGAATTAAGTATTTTTCATAATTAAATGAAGAAAGTATTTTTTCTAAAACATGAGTCCCATAAACATCAATACTTAATTTCATTAAATTATTTATTATTGAATTAAATATAATTTCATGTTCTTTATCTTTATCTAATTTTTCAATTATACATTGAATAGGATAAGTTGAGATTTTATTAATTGATAAATTATCTAATTTTTTTGATATATTATGCAAAAAAATTATTCTATCTTCATCATTTAAATAATAAAATATTTTCAAACAAAAATAATTTGCATATATATCAAGAAGTAATTCTCCTAATTCATCTTTAAATTCTAAAAAAATTAAATGAATTATATTTGAAGGAGTATTTTCTAAATAATATTGTAAAATTCTACTTGTTTGTTGAGTTTTCATTAAAGGAATTAATTTACCTTTTAAAATATTTAAAACTTTTTTATTGAAACTTCCATTTTGAATTAACATCATTTCTAATTCTCTTGATGTATTTTCATTAATAATAAATTGATTATTAGTATTATTCTCCTTTTTATTTGATTTCTCCTTTTTACCTTGATAATAAAATGATTTATGCTTAATATTTTTTCCTAAATTATTACTTAAGTTTAATATATTATTAATATTATTATTTTGTTGCTTTGAAAAGTTAAAAGTTCTTATTGGCATTTTCATTCCAAAAGGAGTTGAAATTAAAGGAATATTATTATTATTCATATTAATATTGTTATTAAAATTATTTATGTTAATATAATTTATATTATTATATTGATTAATAGTTAAATTTGAATTTTGGTTATTTTGATTAAATATATTAAAATTGTTATTATTAAATATAAAGTAATGATTAGGCATTTGACAATTAAAACTATCATTTAAAATATTATTTTGAATAATTGGATTAAAGGAATTATTAGTGAAATAATTTTGAGTTAAAAATTTTTTTTCTCTTCTAAAATCTTGATTAATAATATTATTAAATAACATTTTATCAATTTTAGTAGTTAAACTTTTTTCACCTTTATATCTTATAAAAGTTCCTTGTTGACTGAAAGTTGTATTATGATTAGTTTCAGCATCATCAAAATCTTCATATGAAAAATCATCGTCTCCAAATAAATTTTCTTTAATATCATTTATATTTTCTTTTAATTCTAATTCATTTTCTTCTATTACTCCTACTCCTTTTAACATTAATACTATTTGATTTTGTAAGTTATCCATTCTTTCATTATTATTTTCTGACATCTTTATTTTTATTTGTTTTTTTTCGATTATTTTATTTCTTTCTAAACTATATTAATTATTGAAATTATTTATAAATATTTATTTAAATTGTGTTTTAATAAATTATTTTTCATCTGAATTTTTTATAATTTAAAATTCAAAAACAATGACAATTAATATAAAAAAATAAAAAACAATAAAACAAAATATGAATCAATCAAACAAGTATATGAATTCATAAATAAAACAATAATGTTAAAAAAAGTCAAAGTTTATATCACTTAAGAAATTTATCTTAGATAAGAGTAAAAAATTCAAATTAGAGTATTTAGTCCATTTAAATTAAATATATTTGAAACAATAAAAATAATAAATTTATTGAATCAAAAACTAAAGTCAATTATAAATATAGATTTTATAGAAAATAAAAAAATAATAATTAAAAATGAGAAATTAAAACTAAAATAGGAAAAGATAATAATAATATATATAAAGAATAAAATCTTTTTGATGTTCAACTAATGATATGAATTAAAAATAGAATAAGATTATTCCTAAATTAACTTTACCTAAGGTTCTGATTCCAATTAAGAAAAATCAAGTGATCATAATATTATTATTATTTAATAATCAAAATTGTAAAATTATTAATAAATATATATAAGGAAAATAATAATAAAAATAATTATAATGAAAATGAAGGAAATTTAATTAACTATTAAAATTTAATTATTATTTAATTAAATATATAAATGTAACAAATTTTCAAATTTTAAAATATTAAAATAAATAAAAATACAAAATATAAGAATAATATTTATGTAAAATAATAAAGAAAAAAAATAACTTTTTTCGAATAAAAAAAAGAAAAACAAATTTATTCAAAAAGAATTAATCTTTTTAAAAATTAATTATTATAATTTACAAATTAAATTAAAATGGGACAAGCAATAGGATGTTCATCATGTAATAATGAGCCAGGAAATATTAAAGTACCAAATTCAGAATTTCCCTTTAGTAATTGTAACATTTGTTCAAAAACTGAAAATCAAACATTAAACACTCAAAATTTACAAAGTGACCCATATGATGATTTAAATTATAAAAAAACAGATGGAAATATAAATATAGAAAAAACATTTAATGAAAATATATTAAAAGTGGCAAAACAAGTTACTGACTCTGAAATATATTCATTAACAAATGATATAGTAAAATATATAGAAAAAAATGAAATAAAATTAAAACTAAATGATATAAAAGTAAATTATAATAATAATTTAATAAAAAAAGAAGGATATAAATTTAAAAAAGATAATTCAATATATAAAGGAAGTTGGAATAAAAAAGGAAAAAAAGAAGGATTTGGAATATATATCAATTCCACAGGAGATAAATATATAGGTTTCTTTAAAAATGATTTATTTAATGGAAAAGGATGTTTAATAAATTCAAATGGAAATTATTTTGAAGGAAATTTTTTAAATGGGAAAATAAATGGAAAAGGAAAATTAAAATTATTAAAAGAAAATTATATATATGAAGGTGAATTTAAAGAAGATAAAGCAAATGGTTTTGGTAAAGAAAATTATAATAATATAAAATATTATGAAGGAAATTTTATAAATGGTAAAAAAGAAGGAGAAGGAATATTTAAATGGAATGATGGATCAATATATAAAGGAAACTTTTTAAATGGAAACATTAATGGAAAAGGTTTTTTTGAATGGAAAGATGGAAGAAAATATAATGGAGAGTTTTTAAATGGGAAAATTGAAGGAAAAGGAGAATTTAATTGGCCTAATAATCATAAATATATTGGAAGTTATAAAAATTGTAAAAAAAATGGTTTTGGAATTTATTATTGGAATAATAATATTTTTTATGAAGGAAATTGGGTTAATAATTTTCAACATGGTGAAGGTATTTTTTCTAATGGTTTTAGGAGAATTAAAGGTATTTTTAGATTTGGAAAATTAATTCAATGTTCTGAAAATAAAAAAATTAAAAACCCTAATTTAAAAATTTCCTTTGTTTTACCTGATGATAGTTCTTTCAAAAAAAAAATAAATAAAAACAGTTCTTTTGAAAGTAATGATAATGAATTTAATAAAGAAGACAATATTAGTAATAAAGGTAAAAGCTCTTTTTTTAAAAATGATTAATTATGAATGTTATATGGATGTCGCTTATTGTTTTTATTTTTTATTATATATTTATTTTTTTTTCTTTTTTAAATGTATATATTCCTTATTTTAATTGTAAAAGATATAATAATTAGATAGTAATTCTTATGATTAATAAATTATTATAAGAAAAATGAAAAAAATAAATTAAATTTAACTTATTTATTCCTATTCTTCCATAATAAATTTCAAAAAATATAATGAATAATTATGAAAAAAATATATTTTCCCTTTAAAAATTAATTGAATATAAAAAAAATTTAAAATAATTTAATTCTCATTTTAAAAAAAATGAAAGTAAAAGAAATATTAGAATTAATAGTAAACCTAACAATAAACTCTTCAAAATCTGAAGAAAACAAGCAACAATTAAACGATCATCCTGATTTTGAACCTTATGCATTATTTACAAGAATAGACAGAAATGATAAATCATACATAACAAAAAATGATATAATAAACTTTTTAAAAGATAATAATATAACAATAAATCAAAATAGATGTACAATAGATTTATTCATTGAATATTATGATAGAGATTTTGATGAAAAATTAAATTTCGGAGAATTTTTAAATTTTGTTTTAAATAAAGATCAAAATTTAATTCGTTCAAAAGCAACACAAAGAGAAACTTATAAATTAAATAATAATGAATTTTTAAATAAAGATTTAGAAGAATTAGCTTCTAAATGTTTAATGAGTGATTTTTATTTATTTGAATATGCAAATGTTAAAAAAATAGAAATTTTTAATCATATTGATGATAATAATCAAAGTTTTTTACTTGAATTATTTATTAATATGGATATTGATAAAGATGGTTTAATTTCTTGTGACGATATTTCTATTTTTTTACAAGAAAGAAAAATTAAAATTTGTGATGAAGAATTAATATCTTTTATTTCAATATATGATGAAGATTTAGATGGAATGCTTAATTGGAATGAATTTTTATTTTTTATTTTACCTTCTCCTATTAATTATGAATATGATTTATCAGAATTAAAACAATTAGAAGGGAAATATATGGAATATTATCAAAAGAACAATAATAATAATTCAAATAATAATTACAATTACAATTATAATTATAGTAATAATAGTAATTATGAAGATTTTAATTCAAACAATTGTTATAATAATAATATAATAAGTTCTACACCTTTAAATTCTAATAATTTTAATTATATTAATAATAATAATTTTGAATTTAATAATCCAATTAATAATTTTAATAATAATTGTAATTGTGATAATAAAAATTATTATCCTTAAAAAAATATATATCAAATAATTAAAAAATTTTTTTTAAATTTAAATTTCAAAATTTAATAATTTATATGATTAACAATATTTAAATTAAAAAAATTTAAAATTAATACATTAAAAACAATATAATATTATGAAAATGATAACAGAATATAAAAGTTGTTTAAAAAATTAAAAACTACCTCATCCAAAAAAACTATGCATAAAAAAAACTCAATTCATCATTTAGACTTAAAAAAAATTATCTCCAGGAGAAAAAAAATTAAAAAACCAAATAAAAAGAAATGATTCATCATCAAGTAAAATAATTTAATATCAAATAACGAAACAGAAACATCAACAGCAAGAAGCAAATCAAAAATAAAAAATTCATTAGAAATACAAAATTATACAAAAATTCACAGAAAAATAAATAGTTTAATAGATGATTTTCAAACAACATAAGATAGTATATCTTATCCAATAACTTCGTTAAGAAAAAAAAGTGATAATAAACATTTAAAAATTAAATCAATTGACTTTTCAATTTATCCTAAATCATCAAGACAAGAAAGATTAATTAATAAATGGACTGATATTATTAGTGATTTAAATAATTATCCTAAAAAAAATTCTGAGATTAAAAAATTTAAAAAGAAAGTTAAAATTGTTGAAATTAGTAATCCTAATATTAGTTGTAAAATTAATAAAAATTATGAAATTAGGGAACCTAATTATTTTTATAGTGGAAATAATATTAAAAAAGATAAAAAAAACGAAAGAGTGTTATCACCAAGTTGTAATTTAATTAATTTAACTAGAAAAATTTTAGAAGTAAAAATTTCTAATAGTTTTATTAGAGGAAAAATATTTTGAAAAATAATTCTAGAAAAAAATTAAAAGATATTGAAAGAGAAATGAATATTAAATGTAAAATAAGAGCAATTAATAAGTTTGAATTTAATGATAAAAAAGTTAACTTAGATAAAAAAAAAGAAAGAAAAGACAATAATATTAAATTGTTGTATACTTTTAGATATAATTTAACTTCGAGAGATAATATTATTGATGAAGATATTGATATAAATAATGATGGTGAAGAAAAAAAATAAAAAAATATATATTGTATATAAAATGATATTATATCATTTTTTCCTTTAAATATATTATAAATACATATTTTTTAATTTATTTTTTTATTTTATTTATTAATTATAATTAAATTTAAATTACAATAAAAATTAAATTAGAAAAAAATTAATTATATTTTCTTAATAAAAATGAGAATATCAAATAAAACTCATTTGAGACCACATTCTACGGGAAAATTAATTCTAAAAAAACCACAAAATATAAGAATGAATATTCTAAATAAAAAAAGAGAAGATAATTCAAATAAAACAACAATAAATAGAAATGAAAAAATATTAGATGAACCATTTATTGACAAAATTAATTATAATAAATATAAAAAAATACCAAATCTATCTAAATTTAGACATTTAAATTCCAAAATATTTTCTAATTTAACATCAAATCAACCAAAAGGAATTTATACATATGAAACTATAAATAGTTTTAATAATTCAAATAGTACAAAAAGAAGTTATTTTGAAGAAGAAAAAATACCAAAAAGTGAAAATAGAACATTAAAAAATCAAAAACTATTTTTTTTGACAAC
>JAEEGI010025782.1_pt1 | contig 11368 bp, 10 predicted proteins | sample 8958751 | NCBI WGS metagenome assembly JAEEGI01 (sample SAMN16246545, study PRJNA631951) | gut metagenome | biome: gut microbiome; feature: rumen; material: KS-attached | host: Bos | place: Iran: Karaj | collected 2018-10 | reverse complement strand
TGATGCAGCTGCAGCCGTTCTCCGTCAACGATGGGGACGGCATCCGCACCACGGTCTTCCTGGCAGGCTGTCCCATGCACTGCGCCTGGTGCGCCAACCCGGAGGGCTGCACGCAGCAGCTGAAAATCGGCTGGCACATCCGTAAATGCATCGGCTGCGGTGCCTGCGCAAGAGTCTGTCCACAGGGCATAGGAATCGATCTGAATGCAGAGCGGGAAAAGTGCATCGCCTGCGGCAAATGCGCCGATGTGTGCCCGCAGAACGCCCGCGTGCGCATGGTGCAAGAGGCGGATGCCGACGAGATCGTTAAGCAGATCCAGACCCACCGCCTGTTTTATTCCTACAGTGGAGGGGGCGTCACCTTTTCCGGCGGCGAAGCTGCAATGCAGCCTGCGTTCCTGAACGAACTGACGGAACAGATCTACGATCTGGGGTACTCCATGGACATCGAGACTTGCGGCCTGTTCGATTTCGAAGCCGTGCGGCCGTCGCTCGCGCGCATGGACCTGATCTTTATGGACTTAAAACACATGGACCCGGCGCAGCACAAGCGCTGGACGGGTCAGAGCAACGAGCGTGTCCTGGAGAACATGGCAAGGCTCGCGGAGCTGCCCGCCGAGGTCGTCATCCGCATCCCGGTCATCAAGGGCGTGAACGCGGACGAAGAGAACATCCGCGCGTCCGCAGCCTTCGTCCACAAGATCCTGCCCCATGCGAAGATGGAGCTGCTGCCCTATCACAGCTTCGGCAAGATCAAATACGAAGCGCTGGGCATCCCCTACGACCACCCGGAATTCGGGCGGCCGACAAAGGAAGAGCTGGAACATCTGCGGGAGATCGTCCGCAGCGAAGGCGTGGAAACGGCGGATTTCCGCTGAACCGACACAAATACAGGGCTGTGCGTTATTGCGCACAGCCCTTTTCAATGGTATACTTTTCCCATGAAAACCTTAGACTCTCCATCCGAAATGAACCGGGTCATCCCGGAAAACCTGAAAAACCTGCGCGCGGAGCGCAAACTCAGCCTGGGCGAACTGTCCGAGCTCACCGGCGTGTCCAAATCCATGCTGGGCCAGATCGAACGGGGCGAATCCAGCCCCACGGTCGCGACGCTCTGGAAGATCGCTACAGGTCTTGGCGTGTCGTTCACAGCGCTTCTCGAAAGCCCCGAGCAGGACATCGAGCTGATCCGCGAAGCGGACATGACCCCCCTGCTCTCCGATTACGGCCACTTCCGCCTGTTCCCGGTCGTGCCCTCCGGCAAAGACCGCAATTTCGAGATCCTCGATCTTGTCCTGGACGAAGAAGCGATCTCCGATTCCAAGCCCCATGCGCCGGGAACGGAGGAATTCACCTTCGTGTACGAAGGCGCGCTGGAGATCGTGCTGGGCGGTACCGAAAAGACCAGTTATCTCGTCGAAAAGGACTGTCTGCTGCATTACCGGGCAGACAAGCACCACACGTATAAGAACGCTTTCGAGGGGGTCACGAAGGCGCTGATGGTCATCCACTATCCTCAGGGAAATCTGCAGCGGGGGTAAGAGCATGAACAATCAGAACAGCAAAATATCCCAAAAATCCCGCAAAAAGAGGGTCTTTGAAGTCATACAGATCGGAAACACCTCAGATACGCCCAGCCGCATGTTCGACGACGTGCTGATCCTTGTCATCATTGTCAACATCGTCCTGATGTTTCTGCAGACATTTGATCAGTTCGAGCCCTACATGGATGTGATTCGCGCGCTGGAAGGGATCACGGGACTGTTTTTCTGCGTGGAATACATCCTGCGCCTTTGGACCGCAGACCAGCTGTATCCGGAGGAGAAGAGCCTGGGCGTAGCTGCCTGGCGCTTTGCCAAGTCTTTCGACGGCATCGTACTGCTGCTCACCATCCTGCCCTTTCTGCCGCTGTCCGGCTTCGTCGTTTTCCGCATGCTGCGCGTGGTGCGCATCCTGCGGCTGTTCAAGGTCAACCAGACGTCCGACTCGTTCAACGTCATCACCTCGGTCCTGTATGACAAGCGCAACCAGATCCTTTCGTCCTGCTTCATCATCATCGTGCTGATGATGGCCTCGTCCCTGTGCATGTACAGCGTGGAGCACGAGGCGCAGCCCGAAGCTTTTAAGAACGCATTCTCCGGCATCTGGTGGAGCATGTCGACGATCTTCACGATCGGCTACGGCGACGTGAGCCCCGTAACGACGCTCGGGCGTATCATGGGCATCGTCATCTCGTTCCTGGGCGTTGGCGCCGTAGCGATCCCGACCGGCATCATTTCCGCGGGCTTTGTGGAGCGGTATACCGAGATGCAGGCCAGCGCCGATCCCAGAGACTTGAATATCCAGACCGTCTATGTCGATTTCGACAGCAAATGGATCGGCCTGACCGCAAAAGAAGTCGAAGAGGAATTCGGCGTTTCCATCCTGGTCGTGCGAAGGGGCATGTCGAAGATCCTTCCCACGGAAAACTTCCGCATCCTGCGGGGCGATGCCCTGGCCGTGCACATCCTCAACATCACGGAATGGCCCGAAGAGACGACAGGTGAATAGAGTGTTGGGAAATTCCAGACAAAATGCAAAGGGACCGCAGAGATGCGGTCTTTTTCATGTATGCCCATGGCAGAGCGAGGTGACCCGTTTTGCACGCTGACGCTTATGCTGTATCTACACTTTAGTGATATTTAGCATATGTGTAGAACAAAATTTCTACACACGAGGTGTAAGGCGCCTAAGTGTAGACAAAATGAAGACAAACTGTCTACACCAAGGCATAAAAAGCCGAGAGTGTAGAAATTTTTGGGTACACTGAGGTCAAAAAGGCAGAGTGTGTAAAAACGGGAAGCATTCCCCTGATATGGGCCTGGCCTGCTTCCAGGTCAAAGAACCATAAAACAGCAGATAAAAACCGCCCAGTTCTGAATGTCACTCAGTCCGGGCGGTTTCTGTCATTTCACAAACGCGTTTCTGCGCTGTTTTCGCAGATACCATATCGCTTCCTTTACGCTGACCCGCTCAAGGTCCGGCACGGGCTGCGTCAGGTCCCAGGCGTCTTTGCGCCTCTGCGCGTTTTTCCTGATGTGGGCAAAGAACAGGTCCGCGTCCTGCAGCGTGCCGAGCATCTGCACGCCAGCGAGGCGCCCGTCTTTGAACAGCAGCCGGCGGAACACGCCGTCCTTTTCTTCCTGCAGCACGTATGGGTCCTCCGCGAGCTGTTCTTCCGTCTTGCCGAGCGCCAGGATGGAAAGGCCTCCCTTGTTCGTAAGGAAAACGGCTGCCGAGGGCTGGAAGATCTTCTCCTGCCCCGCCGCGTTGGCGCCGGCCGCGAAGCCGCCGCGCTGGGCCGGTTCCCAGAACAGGTGCAGCGCAGGCTGACCGGTCAGAAGGTCTGTCGACTGTGCGCAGTCGCCGCAGGCGTAGATATGGGGGTCGCTTGTGCGCATGAACTCGTCCACGAGGATGCCGCCGGTCTCGCCGAGCGCGATGCCCGCCTCCTTCGCCAGCTGCACGTCCGACCGCATGCCGATGCCCCAAAGCACGAGGTCGCAGGGAATGGTACGTTTTGATGTGACGACCCCTTCCGCCTTTTTTTCTCCGAGGACGGCCTGCACGGCTTCGCCCGTCAGGACCTCCACGCCGAAGGATTCCAGGGCCTTTTTCAATTGATCGGACGTTTCTTTATCCAGCGATTTCGGGCTGAGCCAGTCGAGCGCTTCCACCATCGTGACCCGCTCAAACCCCCGCGTCTTCAGCGCCATGCTGCCCTCGATACCGATGGCGCCGGAGCCGACGACCACGGCGCTTTTGCCGCTGTAAGACGCGATGGCTTCGATGTCCGCCATCGTCTTCATCACGAAGTTGCCGGGCAGAGAAGTGCCCTGCATCTTCCGCAGCTGTATGGGTTGGCTGCCTGCCGCGAGAATGAGGTCGCGGTAAGCGATTTCATCTCCATCCGCGAGCGTTACGGTACGCGTTCCGGGATCGATCGCAGCTGCTTCTGCACAGAGGACTTCGATCCCGTCCTGTTCGTATTCTTCCCAGGTCCGGACAAGCACTTTTTCGCGCGTAAGCTCGCCGGAAAGAAGGTCGGGCAAGGCCGGTGCCGAATAGACCGGTTCGTTTTCCTTGCTCAGAACGAGGACGGAAAGCGAGGGATCCGCTTTCTTGGCCGCAAAGGCTGCGCTGCTGCCGGCCGCGCCGTTGCCGAGCACGAGGATGTCCGTCTTTCGTTTCATCTACATCCCCTCCTCTGCATCACGGCGCAGCTGTTCCTGCGCACTTTTCAGTTCCTTCACTGTTACTGGACTGCCGCATTCCTCTGCAATCATCCGGGCGATCTCTTCCCACTGCCCATCCGTCGGATCGGCTGGAGCAGCAGGCTGTTCCGCAAACATCTGCAGGGCGTAACTGCTGCGCAGATCTGCACTGGCCGCCGTCTCTTCTTCGAAGCGAAGCGCGCCGCTCAGGCAGACACGTACGCACAGCGGATCCTCCCCGCTTTCCGCCTTGCCGCACAGATCGCAGGCGATAAAGGCTTTTCTATCCGTATCTTCCAGCACCGCGCCGACCGGGCAGCTGACGAGACACGCCGCGCAGCGAAAGCATTCTTCCCAGCGTCGGGTCACCAAGCCGTCCGCTCCTTTATCGATGATGCCGCGCATGCAGGCTGTGACGCAGGCCGGTTCTTCGCAGTGCGCGCAGACAGCGGCTCGAAGAGGCTTTCGGCTGCCTGCCGTCTCGATGCGGATGCGGGACTGGGCAAGGTCGATCCGCCCTTTCTTCACAGCCGAGCAGGCCGCCAGGCAGGCGCCGCAGAGGCTGCATCTGGCGGGGTCAAACACGAGGCGCTTCATTCTGCTGCCTCCTGCAAAAGAATCGCAAACGGTCCGTAGGCGACCGTCTTATCGCTGTAGCGCTGGCGCAGGATCTTCGAGATATTCTCGGGGGTATCGCACAGGATGGCTTCCGCCGGGCAGTTGGCCGCGCAGGCAGGTAGCGTCCCTTCGTCGATGCGGTGTACGCACATGGTGCACTTCTGCATCCGTCCGTTTGCGCCGAACTGCGGCACGCCGAACGGGCACGCCATCAGGCACTCGTGGCAGCCGATGCACTTGCTCTGCTCCACCAGAACGATGCCGTCCGCGCGCTTGTACAGTGCTCCTGTCGGACACGCGCGAACGCAAGGCGCGTCCCCGCAGTGCTGGCAGGGAACAGGCAGAAAGTTCAGTTTCTCTGTCAGGCCGCAGCCCGTCTCGACCTCGGCCACCATGGTGTACCGGGGCCCCGCGGGCAGGTCGTTTTCCAGTTTGCAGACGGTCTCGCAGGCTCTGCAGCCCATGCACCGCTGCGTGTCGATGTACAGGATCCTCTGTTGTCTCGTGTTCATGCCTGTCCCTCCTGCTCCATCTTTTCGATCTCGACCAGCGTGTTGAAATACGAGCCCGTGTTGCCGTCCAGCAGCGGGTCGTATTCGCTCAGGATGCCGTCTTCGGCCAGGATATCTCTAGGCCCTGCCGGGATGAGCTTCGTGAGCTTGTTCACGCTGCCGCCAAGCTTGACCCACATGCCGCTCGACATCTCCGCGACGCCGGGTTTCAAACGGATGCCGACCCGCGCGACGATATCCTTCAATTCACCGCGGTCGTTGAAAATTCGCACTTTATCGCCGTCCGCGATACCGCGGTCCGCCGCGTCCTTCCTGCTCAGGAACACACGGGCAGGACCCTCGATCTCCTTGATCCAGGGCAGGTTGTAATATTGGGAATGTGTGCGGAACGACGGGTGCTGGGAGATGATGTTCAGCGGATATTTCTCCGCCAGCTGCGGCGTCGCCGCGATGCTTTCGTCCGGTTCGTAGTACACGGGCAGCGCGTCGTAGTGACCCGGGAACTTCTTCCCTCTTTCCTCCAGTTTGGACGAGCGGAACTCGAACTTGCCGCTGGGCGTATCGAACGTCCGGTACGGCACTTCGGGGCACCACTTCTCCGGGTCGCGCACGGGGCCGTTCGGCGAAACGCAGGAATCGAAGTCGATCTCTTTTCCGATCAGCAGGCGGCACCAGTCCAGCCCGGACATTTCCCTGGGAAAGTATTCCTCATAACCAAGCCTGCGGCCCAGTTCCGCGAAGATCTCGATATCGGGCACGCACTCGTAAGGCGGCTGGCACACGGGCACCAGCACCTGGTTCCAGTTGTGCCAGTAGGACGGATGCACGCCGTATTGCTCGAGATAGTGGCAGGCAGGAAGCACCAGGTCCGCGTAATCCGTGTCGTCCGTCATGAACTGCTCGATGGTCACGAACATGTCGAGGGACTTTACGGCTTCGATGGTATAGTCCACGTCGGGCTGCTGGGAGATCAGGCCGCCCCGGTAAGAGATGACGCCTTTGATGGGAGGTTCCTTCGCCTCGCGGATCGCCTTCGCCACAGCGGCGATGTTGACGAGCCGCGTCTTCGGGATCTGCGCGCCTTCCGGCACGCTCACAGCCGCGTTGTCCGCGAAACCGGTGATCCCGGGGAACGCCATGCCGGAGATGCAGTCGTAGTTGGCGGAAGGCTTCCCGAAGCTGCCGCAGACCGCGGCGAGGCAGGCCAGCGCCTGCTGCACCTGATGGCCGTTGCTGTAGCGCTGCTGGCCGTAACCGGTCTCGAACATGGTATCGGTCTTCGCCAGCAGTTCCGCGACTTCGCAGATCTGCGCCTTCGGAACCGTCGTCACCTGTTCGGTGTATTCCGGGGTCCAATCCTTTACGTATTCCGCCAGTTCTTCGAAGCCGGTGGTCTTCTCCGCGATGAACTGCTTATCTTCCCAGCCGTTTTTCACGATCCAGTGGATCATGCCCAGCGCCAGCGCGCCGTCCGTGCCCGGACGGGGACGCAGATGGATATCGGCCTTAGCCGCGACGCCGGTCGCGTAGGGGTCGACGACGACGAGCTTCGCGCCGCGCTCCTTCGCGCGGTACAGGAACGGGAAGATGTGGGGATTCGTAGCCGTGCAGTTGCGGCCGACCAGAAAGATCGTCTGCGCGTGTTCGGACCAGATCTGCGGGTCCATGGTGAACTGGCTGCCGACCGTTCCGACGGAACCCGCGACCCCCGATAACAAACAAAAGCTGCCCACAAGCTTCGAAGCCCCCATGAGGTTCCAAAGTCTTGCGGCGACAGCTTTCGCCATATGTTCTCTATTGCCGGAATAACAATACTCCAGGATCGCTTCCGGTCCGTAGTTTTCCCGGATGGAACGGATCTTTTCCACCATCCAGTCCATGGCCTCGTCCCAGCTGATGCGCCTGAACTTGCCTTCGCCCCGTTCGCCCGTGCGAAGCAGCGGGTATTTCACCCGCTCGGGACTGTTGATTTTCTGCACGTTCGCGAACCCCTTCAGGCAGAGATGGCCTTTCGTGATGGGGTGATCCGGATCGCCCTCGATCTTGATCACCTTTTCGTCCTTCACGTAGACCAGCTCGCCGCAGGTATCGTAGCAGTTATGGGGGCAGCACGTCTTCACGACGCGGTCGGCGGTCACCTTTTTGCCGCCGATCCAGACGGGAACGTTCCGTCTGACCGCATATCGGTCCAGGTCCTCGTGCCTTCTCCAGGGAATGTCTTGATAGATCTCGGACATGGAACACCTCCGTATCCACTCTGATGTCTACTGATATTGCAATACGATAACGCCTTCAGGACTGTCTTTCGTCAGTTCGAAGGAATTGGTTCCGGTATAAGTCACTTCTTCCGGCGCATAGAGCGACGTGAACTCGTCCAGCGTACCGATCTCCGCAAAGCCCAGGTTCCCCAGACGGTAGTGCATGGGGATGATGACCCGGGGCTGAAGGATGTCCATCAGTTCCTTCGCCTGCTTCGCGTCGATGGTATAGTGTCCGCCTACCGGCACCATGCAGGCATCCAGACCCTTCAGTTTTCCCAGGTCTTCTTCGGGAGGGAAGCATCCGATATCGCCGAGATGAGCGACCTTCAGCCCGTCCGCCATGAAGATATGCATGGTGTTGGGGCCGCGCTTTGCGCCCTGTACGTCGTCGTGATACCCCTTTATCCTTGAGATCGTGAACGGATCGTCCATGAAGAGGACTTCCGGAAGTTTGACGGCAACCCTCCAGCAATGGTCGTCATGGTTGTGGGAGCAAAACGTCCTGTAGGCCTCGATCGACAGCGGTCTGTATCCGGGGACGTAGTCCCGGTACGGATCGATCGCGACCGAAAACCCGTTGCATCTCAACGTAAAACAGGAATGTCCGTAGTAAGTGATCTGCATACTCATAATGATCCTCCTATTTGGGAAGCGATATGGTACGTTTTTCAGGGTCCGGAGCCTTGCGGTACAGCACGAAGCGGCGTCCGATGGCCTGCACGAATTCGGCGCCGAGCCGCTGCGCGGCCTCGTTGGCCGCGTCCTTCGTCTGCAGGTCCGATCCCTCCTGGATCTTCACTTTCAGCAGTTCGTGCGCGTTCAGGTAGTCGTGCATCTCGGTGACGACGCTCGCGGTCAGGTTTTCTTTTCCGATGTAGACGGCGGGCTGCAGCTGCGCCGCCAGACCTCTCAGATAGGCTCTCTGCTTTCCGGTCAGCATGGCGTTCACCTACAGATTCTGAATGACGTCCACGATGCCGTCCAGCCAGTCGCCCTTGAACTCCTCGATCTTGCCCTTGTCGCAGGCTTCGGCCAGCTTCGGGTCGATGGGCAGAGACGCGGCCAGGCGGATCTTGTACTTTTCCGCCATTTCCACGAGACGGCTCGCGCCGAACGGATAGATCTTCTCGCCGCAGTTCGGGCATTCGACGAAGCTCATGTTCTCCACCATGCCCAGCACGGGGATGTTCATGAGGTTGGCCATCTTGACGGCCTTTTCGACGATCATGCCGACGAGTTCCTGGGGAGACGTGACGATGATCAGCCCGTCGATGGGCAGGCTCTGGAACACGGTGAGCGTGACGTCGCCGGTCCCGGGAGGCATATCGATGAACATGACGTCCTCGTCTTCCCAGATGACGTCCGTCCAGAACTGCTTGACGGTACCCGCGATGATGGGTCCTCTCCAGACGACGGGATCGGTCTCGTTGTCGATCAGCAGATTGAGGGACATGACGTCGATGCCGGTCGCGGTCTGCACGGGTACGATGCCCTGATCCACCGCGTACGCCTTGTCGTGAAGACCGAACGCCTTGGGAATGGACGGTCCGGTGATGTCCGCGTCCAGGATCGCGGTCTTTAAGCCCTTGCGGGCCGCGGAGACCGCCAGCAGGGACGTGACGAGGCTCTTGCCTACGCCGCCCTTGCCGGAAACGACGCCGATGACCTTCTTTACGGAAGAGTATTCGTTCAGATGTTCCGCGAAATCCGTCTTTCTTTCGCCGCAGTCCTTGTCGCAGCCGCTGCAGTCGTGATTACAATTTTCAGCCATTGATTTTTCTCCTTGATTTTTGATTTATAGTTTTTCCAGGATCGCCCGGGTGACTTCGGAGGTCTTCGAGGAACCTCCCAGGTCCGGGGTCCGGTATTTGCCTTCTTCCAGCACCGCTTCGATCGCGGCTAAGATCTTTTTGCCCAGGTCGGGGCGTCCGAAGTGATCCATCATCTGGGACGCAGCCCAGACCGTAGCCATAGGATTCGCCTTCTCCTGACCCATAATGTCCGGCGCGGAACCGTGGACCGGTTCGAACATGGAGGGAAAACGCCCTTCCGGGTTGAGATTCGCCCCGGCGGACATGCCCATGCCGCCCGCGATCGCGGCGCCCAGATCCGTCAGGATGTCGCCGAACAGGTTGGAACAGACGACGACGTCGAACCTGGCGGGGTCACGCACCATGAACATGGACGCGGCGTCCACCAGAAGACTGTCCGCCTCGATCTGGGGATAGTCCGCGGCGACCTGCGCGAAGATCTTATCCCAGAAGACCATGGAATAGTTGAGCGCGTTGCCCTTGCTGACGCTCGTGACGCGCTTCCGGCCTTCCCTCACAGCCAGTTCGAACGCGTAGCGGATGACCCGCTCGCAGCCCCTGCGGGTGAATACCCCCACCTGCTCGGCCCTGTCCGCCTCCAGGATGCCCTTGCCTGCGTATTCGCCCTCGCTGTTCTCGCGCACGAAGATCATGTCCACGTCTTCGCGCTTGACGTCTTTCAGCGGGCAGGGAGCGCCCTTCAGCAGCTTGACCGGCCGCAGGTTGACGTACTGGTCGAATCCCTGGCGGATCGCGATCAGCAGGCCGTGCAGCGACACGTGGTCCGGCACGTCGGGACGTCCGACTGCGCCGAGAAGGATCGCGTCGTAGCCTTTCAGGATATCGAGTCCGTCTTCGGGCATCATGCGGCCGCTTTCCTTATACCAGGTGCATCCCCAGGGGAGATCCGTAAACGTAAAGGCGATCTGTCCGTCCTGTTCCGCGATCTTCTGCAGCACCTGTTTCGCCGCATCGCAGACTTCCGGACCGATGCCGTCGCCGCCGATCACGGCGACCCTGTAATTTTTGCATTCCATAGAAAGTATTCCTTGTTTACGCGTTTTGCGCAAAAAGATATAATAACCGTGTAAGCATATTATACCCTATTTTAAGGATAAGGAGAACCATATGAAAGATCTGAAAGATACCTGCCGGATCGCCGTGGTCCAGGCCGGCCCTGTAATGTTCAACAAGGATGCGACGATCGAAAAGGCCTGCAAAGAGATCATCGAAGCGGGCAACAAAGGCGCGGAGCTGATCGTCTTCCCGGAAAGCTACATCCCCTGCTATCCCTTCGGGCTCACGTTCGGCTTCACCGTCGGCAACCGCGACAAGTACGGCAGGCTGGACTGGAAGGTCTATTACGATAATTCCGTCGTCGTGCCCAGCGAAGACACCGACCGCCTGGCGGACGCCGCGGCGCAGGCAGGCGCCTACGTCTCCATCGGCATCACGGAAAGATCCGTCGAGAACGCCACGCTGTACTGCACGAACCTGATCTTCGGACCGGACGGCGCCCTGCTGGCCCGCCACAGAAAGCTGAAGCCCACCGGCGCGGAACGCCTGTGCTGGGGCGACGGCAACAAGGGCGAATTCCCCGTGGTCGATACGCCCTGGGGCAACATCGGCGCCCTGATCTGCTGGGAGAACTACATGCCGCTGGCAAGAGTCGCGCTGTATGAAAAAGGCGTCACGATCTATCTGGCGCCCAACACGAACAACAATCCGGAATGGCACGACACGATCAAGCACATCGCCATCGAAGGCCACTGCTACGTCATCCACGCGAACCAGAACTTCCACAAGGACGACTATCCCAAGGATTTCCACTGCCCGCACGAATACGAGAACCTGCCCGAGCGTCCCTGCAACGGCGGGTCTGCCATCATCGACCCGTATGGCCACTATCTGAC
>JAEEGI010025776.1_pt1 | contig 11369 bp, 6 predicted proteins | sample 8958751 | NCBI WGS metagenome assembly JAEEGI01 (sample SAMN16246545, study PRJNA631951) | gut metagenome | biome: gut microbiome; feature: rumen; material: KS-attached | host: Bos | place: Iran: Karaj | collected 2018-10 | reverse complement strand
TAAGCAATTCCCTTTGCTTTATCATTTTCATAATTCTTATTTACATCAACGTCACTAAATTTAATTCCCTCAGAATCAGATTTAAGAACTAAAACATTTGGGTCATACTCAACAGCAACTCTACCATCAGAAACAGTAGTCTTATCAAGTGTAAGCTTGTATGTAATCTTCTGGCTATCTGCCTTGCCAGTAGATGTAACTGTTGTGTGTAATGGTGTAACATTTGCAGCCTTAGCTACATTTGTATAAGGAGTAGATGTAAATAGTGTTAGCGCTGCCATGCAAAGAACAGCTGCTCTCTTTATTGATTTATTCATCATCACTTTCTCCTCCTGTTTTTTCGTCATCAGAAGTAGCATCCTCTTCCTTTTCCTCTGTTGTTTCTTCAGAAGTCTTTTCCTCTACTACTTCTTCTGCCTCGTCCTTATTCTGGTCGTCAGCTGCTTCAGCCTTTGTCTCATCATCCTTCTTCTCGTCTGACTCTTCATCAGCTTTCTTAACAACCTTAACCTTAACTTCAGCTGTAAGGTGTTTGCCCTTCTTATCAGTTGCAAGTGTTGTTACCTTAACTACTGTCTCGCCTTCTGCAACTGCTGTGATAACACCGTTTGCTGAAACCTTAGCAATGCTTTCATCATCGCTTGACCATTCAACAAGATTGTAGTTTTCTGCAAGCCACTTAGGACCAACTGTTGCCTTAACCTGTGCCTGCTTACCTACCTCAAGCTCAACCTCATCCTTATCAACTGTGATATCTGATACAAACTTTGTATCAGCATGTCCTGTATTGTTGAATCTGTAAACTGTTCCGTTAAGAGCGTAATCATATACCTCTACGTAGAATACATCATCTGGAGCATCGATAAGGATTTCCATATCTTTATCTGCTTCTTCCTGATTTACAGCGTACTTGCCAATTACAGTCTTCTTATCGCTAGCGATTACAAGAACTGATGCTGTGTAGCGGTTATCGTAAGCTGTGATAGAGTACTTACCATCCTCAGTCTTAACAGCGTCTGTTACTACTGGTGCTGTGTTATCAATTGCCATTGGTGTCTTGATAAACATACCAGGAGCATTAAGTGTAGAAACATCTTCTACATCATTGTAGTAGCTTGGAATTGCCTGAAGTGAAATCTCAACCTCTGTACCATCTGCAAGTGGGTTACCATTAGCATCTGTACCAGCCCAGTTAAGATCCTGTGCTGCAATGTTCTCAAGCCATCTTCCCTTGCTTGCGCTATAGAACTCAGCGTACTGGTCTTTTTCGATATGCTCGAAATACTTCTCTCCGGTATTCTTATCAGTAATTGTAAGAATCAATCTACCAGCATTTCGCATTAATGAGTAATACTGTGCACCAAGCTTTGTCCCATTTTCAGAGCTGATTGCATTTCTATCTGCAATATACTTAGCATCATCTGCAAAGTAATTTGGAATGTAATACTTCTCGTTATCTATTCCAAGTGGATAGATTGAAAGGAAGTTTGTTTTTGAAATACCTGAATATGTCATAGCATTTGCAGCATAGTCAGCATTGTGTACATACTCCTCAAAATCAAAGTCCTCAAACATTGGAGAATCCATCCAGCTTCCATAGAATGCAAGGAATGGAACTGACATGTCAACGCCACCCTTTACATAGATGAAACCATCTACATACATACCATTTTCGAAGCCAGCTAAATATTCTCTATCGCTGTCTGAAAGGTTGATTGCTACATTAACCTTTGTGCTATCCTTTACCTCCACTACTTCAAGTGCAAGATCAGCTACTGCCTCACCGCCCTTAAGCTGCTTAGATAAAGCGTAAACATCCTTTGTATCTACAAGTCCGTCATTGTTGAAATCATAGTAATCCTGATTCTGTTCAACGATAGCAACGTCACGTGATCCGTTAACAACCTGAAGAAGAATCTTTCTATCCTTGTTGTTTACCTTGCCATCATCGTTAAGATCGTAAACAAGCTTTGTATCATCAGCTGTAAGAGTTACTTCTGGGTTAAGCTTGTGTGAGCTTCCTGAAATGTAAGTTGTACCGTTTCTGTCATAAAGCTCTTCTGTAAGTACTGTTGAATCAAGTACATAATACTGTGCATCCTCGTCCATGTTATAAACATCGAATGAGAATGAGTAGTTACCTGACTTTGTTGGGTCATCACCAAGAACTGCCTTAACCTTACCGTCATTGCCTTCCTTGTCGCCTACTAAGATGTAAGCTGGTGATGTAACTGCATCCTGAACATTTGCAAGACCAGCACCCTGCGAACGAGGAGAATACTCAAGACCTGTCTTATCGTTATCCTCATAAAGTGGTGTTGCAGTACTCATAATAAGTGACTGTGCAAGTGTTCTAATTGAAATGTCGTTCTTTGCAGCAAGGTCATTTTCCTTGATGTACTGCTGTACAAGAGCACTCTGACCTGCAAGTGAAGGAGCTGACATTGATGTACCAGACATCTGTCCATATGTTCCATTGTCTCTTGTTGAGTAGATGTTTCCACCTGGGCCTGTGATTTCTGGCTTAAGATCAAGTGAACCTGGAACACCGTAAGATGAGAAGTCACTCATTGTATATCCGCCATCAGCGTCTCTGTCTGTTGCAACAGCTGTGTTAACTGTAATTGTACCTTCGTATACACCTTCGGCAACCTTAGTTGCAGTAGCCTTAACTGCGTCACCTTCTGCCTGCTTAATAGAAACAGCTGGAATAACAGCTTTGCTTCCCTGCATTGTCATGCTAATTGAGCCTGGCTGGTTGTTAACAATTACAACAGCCTTTGCGCCAGCTGCCTCAGCGTTCATTTGCTTCTCACCGAAAGTGATTGCGCCTCTGTATACAAATACAACCTTATCCTTTACATCAACACCTTCGTAATCAGCTGCCTCACCCTTTGCGTCAAGGTAAACAAATGGATATTCTGTTCCACTCTTGTCAGCTGATGTGTCAAGTGTTAAGAACTTAGGAGCAAGTGTATCATTTGCATCTGTATAGAAAATGTTCTTTCCATCAGCAAGTGTAAAGTTGTTAGCTGTCATACCGCTATTTACTGCTGATGCTACTGTAAATGCGTTTGTGTATGATCCAGGTGAACCTACTGTATCAAGGTTTACATCCTTTGAAAGGTTCACGCCGTAAGTTGAGCTATCAGACCAACGACCTGCATTACCAGCTGAAATAGAAACAACTGTGCTTGTACCTTCAAGCTTCTTGAAGATTTCATTTACATACTCTTCTTCATCAGATGAGTTACCTGCTGCTGATGAACCAAGACTTAAGTTGATTGCATCTGCCTTAAGAAGAAGTGCATCCTCGATAGCAGCCATGTAATCATCTGTGTATGCACCACCGTTTGTACCGAATACCTTCATTGAGATAAGCTGTGCATCTGGTGCGATACCAACAACTCCTGCCTTCTCTCTGGCAAAGCCAGTAGCTGAAGCTGCGTTCTTTACATAGTAGTTTGCTGTAGAAATACCAGATACGTGTGTACCGTGGTCACCCTGCTCATCATTATCGTGTGTGATATCAAGGTTCTTGTCTACATAGTTGAATGCAAATGGAACTTTGTGGTTTTTGTAAAGCTCATCTGCTGTAAGTCCTTCGTACTTCTTTGTAGCATTAAGATTTGGAAGGACATTTTTGATTTCATCTTCATTAAGAAGATTATAATCTGCAACGCTCTTGCTAGCTGCCTCTGCTGTCTCCTCTAAATGAGCGTCAAATGCATCTGAATCAAATGATGGATGGTCGATATCGATACCTGTATCGATAACTGCAATACGCTGACCTGCACCTGTGTAACCTGTAGCCCATGTATTGTAGCTTCCAACCATATCACCAGAAGTGATTGTGTTTGGCTCAGCCTCTACGCATGGCTCATACTGAGTTGCAACATATACAGCTTCAACTCCATCAACCTTTTCAATAGCTTCGATATCCTTGTACGCAACATCTGCTGATACAGCGTTTGCAAGGATTGAGAAATTAAAGTTAACATCTAACTCTTCACCATCTAAAGCTTCGTCTGAAATTTTTTCAACCTGCTTTTCCTGTGCAGCTTCGATTTTGTCAGCGGCGCGCATTGCTGATTTGTTATCAGCTAAATCCTCTGTGTCATATCCCTTATCAATGACACTGTCGCCTTCCATAACAATAATTACTCTAGTTTCTTCATCTGGGTTCACTTCTACAGATTCTTTCTCAACAGTCTCACCCTTAAGAATATCTGTAGGAACCACAAGACCCTCTTCCTTAGGGTCTACTTCCTCGAAGACTGGTAAATCTTCGGTTGCTTCTACTTCTTCTGATTCTGCTTTTGATTCTGTCTCTTCAGATTGAGTTTCATCGGCGTTCTCATTGGTTGCTTCAGTTACAACTTTTTCATCTACCTGCTCTTCTACTGGACTTGCTACTGCAGTGATTGTTGGCGACATAGCAAGTGCTGCTGCCATAATCACTGACAATACCTTCTTAGGTATCCAGCTTCTTCTCATGATCTTACCTCCCTTTAAAAGAATTTATAAAAACTATCTACCTGAGAAAAAATAGATAGTTTATAGCGAAGTTAAATGTAGGCTAAGCCTCAGAAGTTTTTTAAAGCGTAATTTAATATATTGATTTAAAGCGTTAGCGCTTTTAAGCGTTAAAGCATTCGGGTCAAAAAATAAATGCGTCTACATACGCATTCATCAAATCTAATGACAAAAGTATATGTTTAGCCGCATTTAAAGTCAAGATATAATTATATTTTATAACCATTTATTAAAAATATTTTTTACAAGGCAAGGAAATTAGCAAGCATCTTTTCTCCATCCTCGGTCATTATTGATTCTGGATGAAACTGCAAACCGTATATTTCATAGTCTTTATGCTTAACTGCCATAATCTCACCGTCGTCGGTTCTGGCTATTACATGTAGATTTCTAGGGAACCTGTCTCCTTGTGCTGCAAGGGAATGATAGCGTGCTACCTTTATCTGTGGTGGCAGCCCTTTAAAAATGGTACTGTTGTTATCAATAGCTACCACCGACTGTTTGCCATGCATAAGCTCCTTAGCATAGGTTATTGTAGCTCCAAAGGTTTCGCATATAGCCTGATGGCCCAAGCATACACCTAATATAGGAAGCTTTCCTTTAAAATGTGCGATTACATCCTCGCATATTCCTGCCTCAATAGGGCGTCCAGGTCCTGGGGATATAATAATATGACTAGGCTTTAATTTTTCTATATCGCAAATACGTAGCTCATCATTTCTAACCACCTTTATATCAGGATTGAACTTTCCTATCAGCTGAAAAAGATTGTAGGAAAAGCTGTCGTAATTATCTATAAGTAAAATCATTCCATACCTCCCTCAGCTTCCATAACGGCATTTACAACTGCCTTTGCCTTGTTGATACATTCAATTGCCTCGTTTTCAGGAACAGAATCATATACTATTCCTGCACCTGAACGAATGCAGATATTATCATCCTTTTTGTACACCAGTCTAATAGCAATGCATACATCCAAATTTCCTGTGAAGTCCAGATAGCCTATGGCTCCACCATATATTCCTCTCTTGCTCTGCTCCAGCTCATCAATAATCTGACAAGCTCTAAATTTAGGCGCGCCTGAAAGAGTTCCTGCTGGAAGGATGGCATCTACTGCATCTATAGCATCCTTGTCATCTGAAAGCTTGCCTACAACTGTAGAACCAATATGCATTACATGAGAAAAACGTTCGATATCCATATACTTATCAACTTTTACCGAACCAAGCTTTGCTATTTTCCCTATATCATTTCTACCTAAATCTACCAGCATGTTGTGCTCTGCTAATTCCTTTTCGTCAGATAACAGCTCTTCCTCTAATGCCTTATCCTCTTCGCTATCCTTTCCTCTTGGTCTGGTTCCTGCCAAAGGAAAGGTGCTGACTACACCATTATCTACCTTTACAAGTGTCTCCGGAGAAGCTCCTGCAATCTCAATATCAGCGCTTGAAAAATAAAACATATAAGGTGATGGATTGCTGGCGCGAAGTAATCTGTAGGTATCAAACAGGCTCCCAGAAGCTTGAGCAGTAAGTGGATTTGAAAGTACTACCTGAAAAATATCGCCTTCCTTTATATACTGCTTGGCTTTTGTCACCATCTGACCGTACTCTTCATTTGTAAACTTTTGCTTAATTTCCGTCTTAAGATGTATTGGCTCAAAGTGCTTCTTATCTCCATTTTGAAGAAGATATTTTATTTCAAGTAGCTTTGTTTTAGCCTTTTCATAGCCTTCCTTTATATCCTCATCAACCATTACACCTGTGATTAGATAGATTTTTTGTCTGAAATTATCAAAAACTATCACATCATCGAAGAGCATTAAATCCATGTCCTTGAAATCATCTAGCTTATCACATTTAAGGCCTAGCTTTGGTTCTGCATATTTAATGTAGTCATAGGAAAAATATCCTACCAAGCCTCCTGTAAAGGTTGGGAAGTCTTCTAGCCTTGGGGTTTTATATTTTGCTAGGAGTTCCCTTAAGGTCTCGTTTGGATGCTTAACAGTTCTTTCTTCTATAAGAGTCTTGCTTGACGCTTTGTTTTCTTTAATAAGAAGCTGTCCATCCTGGCAGGTAATTTCAAGCTTTGGGTTGTAGCCTAAGAAGGTATACCTACCCCAGTTTTCTGTCTGGCTTGCGCTTTCAAGCAGATAGCATTGATGACTATTGTTTCTGATGATTCGCATCACTTCTATTGGAGTGTATTCATCAGATAACATTTCAATCATTACGGGGATTCTTTTATATTCTTTTGTTGCTGCCAGACGACTTACCTCATCAATACTAGGATGCATGGTACGCCTCCTTCATATTCTTAACAAATCCTCCCACCTTAGCTGGTGCATCTTTTCCATACTCTTCTATCACTCTAACTATAGCTGAGCCTACGATTGCTCCATCAGAAATCTCTGCCATTTTGGCTGCCTGCTCTGGTGTTGAAATTCCAAATCCTACTGCACATGGCACATCAGTGTTCTTTCTAACATGTTCAACAAGCTTTGCAATACTTTCATCAAGCTTAGTTCTTGTTCCTGTAACACCAAGGCTGGATACTACATATATAAATCCCTTGGCTTCCTTTGCAATCATATCAATTCGTTCCTTTGAAGTTGGAGCAATCATGGATATAAAATCTACCCCAAAGCTTGATGCAACTTCTTCAAACTCTGCCTTCTCCTCAAATGGAACATCAGGAAGGATGATTCCATCTATTCCTTTATCCTTGCAATTTGAAAAGAATCTTTCCATTCCGTATGAAAATACAACATTTGCATAGGTCATGAAAACAAGTGGAACCTTTACTTTGTTACGTACTCTTTCTACCATTTCAAAAACATCGTCAGTTGTTATTTTGTTTTTAAGTGCGCGGATGTTAGCACCCTGGATTACAGGACCTTCTGCTGTTGGGTCAGAAAATGGGATTCCAAGCTCAATTAAGTCTGCCCCGTTCTTTTCTAGCTCGAAGATAATCTTTTCTGTGGTTTCTAAATCAGGATCTCCACATGTGATAAATGGAATGAATGCCTTTTTATTTTTAAATGCCTCTGCTATTTTACTCATGGATATCCTCCCCTCTGTAACGTGCGATTGCTGCACAATCCTTGTCGCCTCTACCTGAAACTGTAACTATAATAATCTGGTCTTTTCTCATTGTTGGTGCTAACTTCTTCGCATATGCGATAGCATGGCTGGATTCAATTGCTGCAATGATTCCTTCTGTTTTTGCTATGTATTCAAAAGCATCTACTGCCTCGTCATCTGTAACAGGCACATATTTTGCTCTGCCTATATCGTGAAGATGTGCATGCTCTGGGCCAACTCCTGGGTAATCTAATCCTGCAGAGATTGAATAAACTGGAGCAATCTGGCCATATTCATCCTGGCAGAAATATGATTTCATACCGTGGAAGATTCCGATTCTCCCTGTGTTTACAGTTGCCGCTGTTTCAAACGTATCAATGCCTCGTCCTGCAGCCTCGCAGCCAATTAGCTGAACCCCGTCATCTTCAATGTAGTGATAGAAGGAACCAATGGCGTTACTTCCACCACCAACACAGGCGATAACTGCATCTGGAAGTCTTCCCTCTACCTCTAGAATTTGTCTTCTGCTTTCCTTTGAAATCACTGCCTGGAAATCTCTTACGATAGTTGGAAATGGATGTGGTCCCATTACAGAACCCAGACAATAATGTGTATCATCAATGCGAGTAGTCCATTCTCTCATAGCCTCTGAAACTGCATCCTTCAGTGTGGCTGTTCCTGATGTAACTGGGATAACGTCTGCTCCAAGAAGCTTCATTCTATATACGTTGAGGGCCTGTCTTTCGGTGTCCTCTTTTCCCATAAATACAACACATTCCATTCCAAGAAGTGCTGCAGCTGTTGCTGTTGCAACGCCGTGCTGGCCTGCTCCTGTCTCTGCAATAAGTCTGGTCTTTCCCATCTTTTTAGCAAGAAGTGCCTGGCCCAGTACGTTGTTAATCTTGTGACTTCCTGTGTGATTCAGATCTTCTCTTTTAAGATAGATTTTTGCGCCGCCTAAGTCCTCTGTCATCTTTTTAGCATAGTATAAAAGGCTTGGTCTTCCGGCATAATTGTTAAGTAAATCAGTAAGCTCCTTGTTAAATTCTGGGTCGTCCTTGTAATGGTTGTATGCCTCCTCAAGCTCATTTACTGCATTCATAAGTGTCTCTGGAATATACTGACCGCCGTGAACACCAAAGCGTCCTTTGCTCTTTGAACTTGTACCGTCTTTACGAACTGCGCTGACAAAGCTTATCATCTTTTCCTCATCCTTCAAATGATTTGTTTCGATTCCTGTGCTTACATCTACTCCAAATGGCTTTGTGATTTCTATTGCAGATGCTACGTTTTCCTGGTTCAATCCACCTGCGAGAATAAAAGGTCTATCGATAAATGTAAGAAGCTTTAAGTCCTTGATTGGAACTCCCTCACCATTTCCTGCATCAAGCATAATCATGTCTGCATTTGATTTTTCAGCCTTAATCAGTTCCTCTGGGGAATTAGCCTTGAAGGTTTTGATTACAGGAATGTTATTGTCCATAAGCTCTTTAATGTAATCTTCATCCTCGCTGCCATGAAGCTGAGCCACATCAATAATGTTCTCTTCGAATAGCTCTTCTACCTGGGAAGCTGGAGCATCTACAAAAACACCTACCGCCTTTATTTCAGGATTTAACATGCTCTTAAGCTGCTTTGCTTTTGCCTTAGTAACATTTCTTCTGCTTTTATCATAAAAAACAAATCCGATATATTCTGGCTTCAGCTTGTTTGCTGTTCTTATATCTTCTTCTCTTGTAAGTCCACATAGCTTAATGTTAGTCATTTTAAATCCTCCTTAGTTCCTTTAGCTTTGCTGTTTTGTCATCTGCCTTCATAAGTGTTTCGCCTATTAGAACTGCATCTACCTTGGCATCTCTTAGTTCATTTATATCTTCATTTGAACTGATTCCGCTTTCTGATACAAAAATTATGTCTCCTGGGATCATTTGCCTTAGGCGTTTGCTGTTAGCGGTGTCCACTGAAAAGTCCTTTAGGTTACGATTGTTTACACCTATAATTCTTGCTCCTGCTTTAATCGCCATCTTTATTTCTGCCTCATCATGTGCTTCCACCAAAGCGCTTATTCCAAGCTCATCGCAAATATCAATGTAATGCTTTATTTGGCTTTGATTTAATATGGCACATATTAATAGGATGGCCTTTGCTCCTAATAGCTTTGCCTCGTAAATCATATATTCATCAACGGTGAAATCCTTTCTTATGCAAGGAATATTTATCGTATTTGCGATTTCTTTAAGATAATCATCACTTCCTAAAAACCACTTTGGTTCTGTCAGCACTGATATACAATCAGCCCCAGCCTTTTCATAATCCTTTGCTATTTGTAAATAGTCAAAGCTTTCTGCTATTACTCCTTTTGATGGGGAAGCCTTTTTGCACTCACAGATAAAAGCTATATCGTTTTTGCGAAGTGCCTTTTCAAATTCAAAATCTCCCCTTGGCATATTGCATGCTTCTTTTTTTATTTCTTCTAGTGACTTATTTTTCATTTTCTCAGCGACCCTTTGTTTTGCATGCGCTGCCAATTGCTCAAGTATATTCATTGCCTCTCCTTAACAAGCTCCACTTGCTGCATTTGCAATCTCATCTATCTTAGCTTCTGATATTTCGTTGCTAACTAGTATGAATTTCTCTAATGTTTCTAGTGCCTTGCCTGAATCTATTATTTTTTCTGCAAGCTTAATTCCGTCCTTAAAGCTATCTGCCTTGCCTCCGATGTAAAGAGCTGCTCCTGCATTTAAAAGCACAGCATTTCTTTTATGGCCCTTAGCTCCACTAAGAATATCTCTTGTGATTTTTGCGTTATCCTCTGGAGTGCCCCCCTTTAAATCTTCCTTAGTACATCTTTCAAATCCAAAATCTTCAGGCTCAATAATGTATGTTTTGTACCATCCATCATTTATCTCGCAAATCTTTGTTGGAGCTGAAAGTGAAATCTCATCCAATTTGTCCTGACCATACACAACCATTCCTCTTTTTACCCCAAGGCTTATAAGTACCTGAGCCAGTGGCTCCACCAAATACTCATCATATACGCCAAGAAGCTGCATACTTGGTGTAGCTGGATTTGTCAAAGGTCCTAAGATGTTAAATACTGTTCTAAATCCAAGCTCTTTTCTGATTGCTCCCACATACTTCATTGATGTGTGATACTTCTGAGCGAAAAAGAAGCACATGCCAACCTCTTTTAAAAGCTCAACACACTTTTCTGGGCTTTGGCTTATATTTACCCCAAGTGCCTCTAGGCAATCTGCTGTTCCACATAATGATGAAGCAGCTCTATTACCATGCTTTGCCACCTTCATTCCTGCTGCCGCTGCTACCAAAGCTGATGTAGTAGAAATGTTAAAGCTATGAGCATTGTCTCCACCAGTTCCAACAATCTCAAAAACCTCCATGCCTGTTTCAACCTTTGTAGCATGCTCTCTCATTGCCGCTGCACAACCTGCAATTTCATCAGTAGTCTCAGCCCTTGCACTCTTTGTAGAAAGCGCTGCCAGAAATGCTGCATTCTGTGTAGGAGAGCTTTCCCCACTCATGATTTCATTCATGACTGTGTATGCCTCCTCATAAGTTAAATATCCCTTGATTACAATTTTTTCGATTGCATCTTTGATCATTCTTCTTCTCCTTTCACTATCAGGAACTTTTTTGTAAAAAAAAGTCCCTGATAGAAACCATTAATAAGTTTCTATCAAGGACGAAAATTCTTTTCCGCGGTGCCACCTTGAATTCATAGGCCAAACC
>JAEEGI010025774.1_pt1 | contig 11370 bp, 9 predicted proteins | sample 8958751 | NCBI WGS metagenome assembly JAEEGI01 (sample SAMN16246545, study PRJNA631951) | gut metagenome | biome: gut microbiome; feature: rumen; material: KS-attached | host: Bos | place: Iran: Karaj | collected 2018-10 | reverse complement strand
AAGTGTGGTGTCTCCGGAGGCCCCCTTGAATCCAGCGCCTGCTGATATAGTTGATGTCGCCGATTAATTATTCTGGCCGGGAGCACCAGGCATATTTACGCGGGAGAAGCCTGAGTTGTTATTGCCGGGCATTCCGGAGGTAGTGCTGTTTCCACTTGGCATATTTCCTGCAGGCATGTTTCCGTCTGGAGAACTACCGGGCATACCGGAAGGAACGCCGTTTCCGTTTGACATTCCTGATCCTGGGAATTCCGGAGGAGCAGTGTTTCCATCAGGGGTGTTCATGCCTGAATCTGTCGTATTTCCATTGCTCATGTCGGGAGGTGCAGACTGTCCGCCGGGCATATCGGAAGGAACACCGCTTCCGCCGGGCATGCCACCCTGCATGGAATTTCCATATACCAGGTATGTTCCGTCACCTGAATTGGGTAAGGATTCCGCACTCATGCCTGAAGAACCGGTAGCAAGAACGAAAGCATCTTTGCTTAATGTGAAGCCGTTGTCATGATCTAAAGGTGAGTTATCGCCTGATGACTGGCCGAATACATATGTTGAGCCGCCTAAGAGGTTAAGGGTTCCGTTGCAATCTATACCGTCACCGCTGGCCCGATAGCTTATCTGCTTGGTTGAAGATCCGTCACGAAGGGTAGCTGTTTTGGTTGAAGCGCTGTCTATCAGGATCCTGACGGTGCCGCTGTATATGGTAAAGCTGTTGCCTGATGATTTGGTTGATGTTTTGGTGTAATAACATTCATCATTGTCATCATAGGTATAGGTATATGTTAAATTCGTCTTCTTAGCGGCATTGATGCCGTCATCATTGGAATTGATGGTGATGTCAGGACCGGAGGATGCTCCTTCTGCTCCGATAGTGATGATGGATCCTTCCATTCCTTCGTAACATGTATCGATATTGATCACAGGGGTCCCTGAGATGGTGATGTTGCCCGCAGCGCTTATGGCGTCATCTGAAGAAGCTATATTAATAGTGCCTCCGGTGATGGTCAGGTCGTTGTTTGAGTGAAGGGCGTCGTCAGGAGAACCGATGATGTAGGTTCCTGTCTGGCATGCTGTGTATCCTGAGGTAGATACGGAATTTGCTTTAAGCCCTGCGCCGGTTGTGTCAATATTGACAGTTCCGCCGGATATGGTAAGGGAACCTGACGCTTCTGTGGTTTCAGTGTCTGCGGTAGGGTATATCTTTGTAGCATCCTTTGTTCCGGCTTTAATACCTGCGTGATCGCCGGTATTGACATTGATCACTTCTGTTTTGGTCTCTGTGCCCATCTGACCTGACTCCGTTAAGGTATTAAGAGTGGTGGAAGATGAACCGCTTGTATAGTATCCGGTAGCAGCATTATCAAAAACGGTTGTTATATTAACTTCACCGCCGGATATGTTCACATTTTCACTCTGGATACCGTCGCCGTAGATCTCATCAGTGATATTGATCGTTCCGCTTTCGATATTGATAGTGCCGCTTTTGGCTTTGATCGCGTCGTCACCGGCGTTTGAGATGTTCAAAGTTCCGTCTCCTGTGAATGTGAGGGTGGAAGAGGGCACTTTGATAATAGGGGAGGGATCTTCTGAAGCTGCACCGCTCCCCTTCAGAGTATTGATACCCGATGTTGATATTACGGCTTCGGAATTCTTTCCTATGGAAATCACCGGATTGTCTGAGCCTGAGACAGTGCTCAGATCTGAATTATCGATCGAAAGACCGCTTAAGTTTAAGGTTACGCTCAATTTTTTATCTACCGTGATATATGTGTTGACGGCAGAGCCAGTGAAGGTGTACTCACCGGATTCGGATACGGATATTTCAGTTACGCCGGTTTCCTCATTGTAAAAAGCGGTTACGGCTGATCCTTCTTCGGAGAAGGAAATGTCAGTTGTCCCGGAATTTACAGAGAGGGTTATGGTTCCGGTTCCTGATGTGGATTCGTCGTTGTCAGAAGCTACTGCGTCGGATTCGGAATTATCAGAACTAACGCTGTCAGAAGCGTTATCCGTGTCAGAATAGGACTCATTTGTTTCGATGGCTGAATCAGTATCTGCATCAGAATCATTATCGGTATCCATATCTGAGGTTTCAGTTATGATATCTGATTCTGATGAGGATTCAGTGATATCAGCTGTGTCTACTGTGACAGAATCCATTGCGGTTGAACTAACGGTGGTTTCTGCAGATGAGTCCTCATCCATAAGCACCTCTTCAATAATAATGTCAGATGAAGTTGATTCTTTCGCATAGACATTCATTTCCATGCCCGGAAGCCCCGAAAGCGTTAGAGCAGCTGCGAGTGTGAGGGCAAAGCCGCGATTTCTTAACCTGTTGATAGTTTTAATATTGATCATTATATTTTTCCTCCTTATCGTGAATGATTGATCGATCATCGCTGTTAAGAGGTAATACGATGGCATATTTCACAAAATGGGGGTATGGATAAATATTTTTACGCAGTCGTCAACAGTATATTACGAAAACTATTTCGCATAAAATCAACTTTATTTCGCAAAATATCAATTCTTTATTGATATCATGCGAAATGCAAAGTATAAGTGTCAGGTATCAATTCCTAACCGGGAGATCGCGGTGGTCTATAAAAGTGAGATATTGTCACATTTAATGCAGATCGGAGCGATTGAGAAGACTACAGCGAATAAGATAGCGGAGAGTCTGTACGCACTTGAATTTAATAAGCTTCAAAAGGGAACTGGATGACCTTTCGGCAGAAGCACTTGAGCAGATCGATGATAAACGGTATGATGCGGAGATGCGAGAAGACGGGATAAGTAATATATTGAAGCAGGGAATTGCTTTTTCAGGAAAAATTTAACATAACGCTCAAAACGGTGAAGTGATAATAGTTTAAGAATTTAGAATTCTTATGGAAAAACGGAGCGCTGCTCCGTTTTTCTATGGTAGAATCGTGCATAGGGATATATCCGTAAATGACAGAACACGCTGAAATTTATTCGTAAATTATGTCATAAATACCCCCGTTTTCCCAATGAACAGTACGTATTATGCTTTAAGAAACCTGTATGATCAATGAAAACCTGCAGAATAAAACTGAAGAGAACAGACGCGCACTGACTGCTAAACAGAGTAATGAGGCTAAGAACGACTTCTTAAGCGCAGAACAGGATCACATACTCCATCTGACAGCCAGGATTCTGATGAAGACAGTATCTATGAGCAATGATGAGTGGTCGATAGCGCTTGTTGCAGTCGGAGAAGCCATAGACAGCTATGATGAAGCCCGGGGTAACTTCTGGAATTATGCGGCGCTTGTCATTAAAAGCAGGATAAACGACTATTATAGGAAGAATCATCGGACAGACGCTGAAATACTGACAGGCCCCGAGGCTTTTGATTCTGATCCGGATGATGATTCACAGGTTGGACTGCAGATAGAGGTCAGAGACAAAACTGCGGTGGTGGTAGATACCGGGCTGAGGGATGAGTTGGATGCATTTGATGAGGAACTCGGAGCGTTTGGAATAAGCCTGTTTGAACTGCCGGCACAGGCGCCGAAGGCATCTAAGACCAGACTTGCATGTGCGAGGCTCATAGAAGCGTTTTTTGAACCGCCTCCGCCGATAGTAGATGAGCTAAAAAGTTCAGGTAACCTGCCGGTAAAAGAATTGATAGCCAGAACCGGCATAGCGCGAAAACTCATTGATAAGCACAGGAAATATCTTATTGCCGGAGCACTGATTAAAGACGGAGATTATCCTCAGATGGCGGAATATCTGCCAAAGATATAAAAACACAGATTTAACACATATAAAACACATATTGAACAAAGACGCATGATAGAAATAGACATGCGCTACAGGTTAAGAGAGCATAATGAGAGCCGTAGTCATAGGAATTGAAAAAGGGAAAGCGGCCATCTTCGAAAAGAATGGTGGGATGCGCTATATACCGGATGCCGGATATGTCAGAGGGCAGCTTATAGAAGTACCTGATGTTGATAAGGTATCAGGAACTATTCCGTTTGTACGTACCGGATCGGGACTGGCCGGAAAACGCGCATTCAGATATGGCGTGGGCATAGCCGCAGCCGTGTCTATAGTTCTCGCAGGCGGTGGCGTCACGGCATATGCATCTACGGCGTCGACTGTCACGGTAGGTACATATCCTGAGATAGAGTACAGGGTCAACTATTTTGACAGAGTTATCGGCTTAGACATAAACGGCGATGACATAGAGATTCCACAGGAAGATATCCGAAGCATCAATAAGAAGATCCGGGGCAAGAAACTGGATAAAGCCATGGAGATATCTTTTGACGAAATCAATACAGATGTTATTATCAGAGAAGATATGCGTGATGATCCTATAAGAGTCGATTCGGGAAATCCCCGCAGGAAGGAAAAACTTGAAGGCCGGGCCAGAGATAAGTTCGATGAAGCCATAGAAAGAAAGATCATAATCGAGAGACCTGCAGATGAGATGCCTGCCGGTAAACAGGGGGATATTGATACCCGGCCGACGGATACAGATGACAGCAATTGTGATACAAATATTAAATCAGGAATTAATAACAACGACTCTGTAAACGAATCTGTTGGTGGCAATAATACCGGCGGAACAGGGAATTCAGGCAATTCCGGGAATATAAAAGAAGATAAAAATCCTTCCGGACAACCCGGTCAGGATCAGCAACCCGGACAGGGGGATGAACGATCCGGTGGCGGACAATCCGGTCAGGGAGGAACTCAATCACCGAATGGACAGTCCGGTCAGAATCAGGGACAGAATGTTAAACCTTCCGATCAACCATCAAGCGGACAATCCGGTCAGGGAGGAAACAAACCTTCCGACGGACAACAGGGGCAAAACCAGGGACAGAACGGACAACCATCGAATCAGCCGTCCAACGGTCGAGCAGATCAGGGAGGAAATCAGTCTCCCAACGGACAGCCGGGGCAAAACCAGGGACAAAATGGTCAACCTTCTGACCAATCGTCAAATGGTCAGCCCAGTCAGGGAGGTAACCAACCACCTGATGGACAACCGGGATCAGATCCGGGACAGGTGAATCCTCCACCTGAGCAGCCGTCTGACGGTCAGCCGATGGATCAGCCACCTGAAGGACAACCCGGTCAGGATCAGGGACAGAATGGCCAGCCGATGGATCAGCCGCCTGATGGTCAACCGGGGCAGGGAGGCAGTAATCCTCCGGGTGATCAACAGGGAACAAACCAGGGACAGATGAATCCATCATCGGGCGCTCCACAGGGACAGCCGGGAGATCAGCCTCGTTAATCTACAACATTTAGTTCTGTACAGGGGACATTATGACAGAAGAACAGAAGTTATTTTATGGAGAATATTCTGATAGTATAGAGAGTATCTTAAACGAGATACTCTTTAAGCTTAAGTCTATTCTGGACGGGATTTCCACTGATCCCGAACAGGTTCCTTTTGAGCATCTGATAAGCCGGATAAAGGGAGTTGACTCGGCAAGGGAAAAGCTTATGAAAAAAGGCCTTCCCGCAGATGCGGATTCAGCCCTTGAGAATCTTTCCGATATAATTGGAATAAGGGTTGTGACGCATTTTGTCGGAGACATATATGATATTCTGGATAAGATATCAGCTAATGACAGCTGGAAAGTCGTAAATGTCAAGGATTATATAGCTTCGCCAAAACCAAACGGATACAGGTCGCTTCATGTTATAATCAGATTACCGATCGATAGAAGACCAAAAGATTCCGGAGATAAGCCTGATATTTCCGCTATGAAAGGTGATGGGACTTCAGATGGTTCGCCTGCTTATATAAACGCAGAGATCCAGCTTCGTACCATAGCTATGGATTGTTGGGCGGCCCTTGAGCATCAGATGAGATATAAAAAGGATATTGAGGACACGGCTCTTATATATGCTGAACTTAAGAGATGCGCAGACGAGATGGCGTCAACCGATCTGACTATGCAGACTATCCGTGAGGTGCTGATCGATTCGGGGAAGACGCCTTGATCAGAATTTCATGAAGGTCATACAGAATAACGATTAAGAGGATGTTATGTAAACCGACATTCGGTATATGAACAGATAACAGAGAATTTGGATATGAGATTATTATACGCAGAGGATGAAAAACAGCTTCAGATGGCTGTAAATGAGATCCTGAAGATGGAAGGATATGAGGTAAACGCCGTAAGTGACGGCGAGGCGGCTTTGGAAGCTGCTTTAAACGGTACTTATGATGCTGTGATCCTTGATATAATGATGCCGAAAATGGACGGGATCAGTGTCCTTGAGAATATGCGTAACGCCCAAAATTTTACCCCGGTGCTTCTGCTTACAGCCAAGGCTGAGATTGAGGACAGAATAAGCGGTCTTAAAGCCGGCGCAGACGATTATCTGGCTAAACCATTTGCGATGGGAGAGCTGATCGCCAGGATCGAAGCCCTGACCAGAAGAAATAACGATTATGTGCTCACTCAGGTCACAGGCGGAAATATCACATTAGACTGTACTAATAATGAAATGAGCACTGATGTGGGAAGTCTGATATTAAGTACCAGAGAAACAGCGCTGCTTACATTTTTCCTTCAGCATCTGAATTCGGATCTTGCGGAAAATGAACTCAGAGAGGTGCTCGATACGGAAGATAAAATGGCTGTAAGGCTGTATACTACTTATCTTAAGAATAAACTCCGTCAGATCCATGCAGATCTGACGATAGCGCAGGACGGCGACACTTACAGGATGGAATAATTCGAAAGAAACTGATCTTTTAAGCCTGTTTGTACCGCTTAAATACTACAGGATGGTTGATCGATATGAATAAACTGAAACTTAAAATGATAATAGTTGCATTTGTTTCATCAATCCTGGTCTTCTCAGTGATGGCTTTGGGAGTATGCCTGACTATTGCCCATTATAATTCAAGGCAGGCTGACGCCACCACATCGCTTATAAGCCTTAACGGCGGCGTAGTCCCCAGCGTTTCGGAATTTTCGCAGGAGGATTTTAAGGACCGGACCAAATACAGACTTAAGCTTGACGATGAAGCAATGTTTCGAACCAGGTATTTTATCATCAATCTTGATTCTGAAGATAATATCACGGATATCCAGTCAGACCACATCTCGTCCCTTAATTCTGAAGACGCTGAGATTTATTCTGCTGAGGTGCTTGGCAAGCCTTTTGATGTGGGTTACTACAATGAATACAGATACCGGGTAGTGAATGACGATTCAACCGGAGGAAGATTTATAGTTTTCCTGGACTGTACCGAGGTTATTGTATCGCAGAATGCTATGGTATTCAGAACCTCGATATGGGCGTGTTTGTTTGCTATAGCGTTAACGCTTATTTTCAGCGCATTTTCCAACAGGATAATTGAGCCTTTTGAAGCAAATGAACGTATGCAGAAGCAGTTTATCACGGACGCGAGCCATGAACTTAAGACACCGCTTGCAGTAATAAGTGCCAACGCCGAAGTCTTAAAGTATAAGAACGGCGATAATGAATGGATAGAAAACATTACCTCGCAGTCTAAAAGAATGGCAAAACTCATTGATCAGCTGCTGGTTTTATCCAGAATGGATGAGGTGGGCGAAAATTCGGTCACATCCGAGGTTGATCTGAGCGCTGTTACGGAGAACTCCGTATCTAAGTTAAAGGGCATATTTGAGCAGAAGGAAGTAGATCTTAAGACTGACATTGAACCGGGTATCGTCATAAATGCAAACAGGGAACAGATGGAGACCCTGACCGATATTTTAATAGAAAACGCCTCTAAATATGTAACGGAAAAGGGAAAAGCCGGAGTAAGTCTGACAACCGAGGGGAAAAAAGCAGTCCTGTCAATATATAATTCAGCGTCGGATACTGATGATATAGACTGTGATAAGATATTTGAGCGCTTCTACAGAACAGATGAATCCAGAACATCTTCAACCGGAGGCCATGGAATAGGGCTCTCGATAGCCAAAAGGATCGTTGAACAGCACAATGGCAGGATCAAAGCCCGGATCGAAGAAGATACCGTAGTATTCAGGGTGGAACTGCCGGAGGGTGTAAAACGGAATGAAAATGATTCGAAAAAACTGCCGGAGGGTATAAAACGGAATGAAAATGATCATAACAAATAAGAACGAAGACCATTACGGGAGAATTTGATATGGATATAAGATACCGACACGAATGGAAGCATGTGATCTCATATGCCGATATGCTGGAGATCAGGATGAGGATGATGGCTGTGGCCAGACCCGATCCGCATGCGCATGACGGACGATACCAGATCAGGAGCCTGTATTTTGACGATCTAAGCGATAAGGCCCTTCGTGAGAAGATAGACGGCGTAAACCGGAGAGAGAAATTCAGAATCAGGTATTATGATCTGAATCCCGATGTGATCCATCTTGAGAAAAAGAGCCGGCTGAACGGGCTGGGAACCAAATACAGCGCGCCGCTCAGCGCAGATGAGTGCACGCGAATCATAAACGGAGACATAGACTGGATGCGGGACAGTACTCATGATCTGATACAGGAATTGTATCTTAAGATGAATTATCAGGGGCTTAGGCCGAAGACGATAGTGGATTATACCAGAGAACCTTTCATATATGATCCGGGAAATGTCAGGGTGACTCTGGATTATGATATAAGAACCGGTATGAGAAGTACGGATTTCCTGAATCCTGACTGCATAACGGTACCGGCTCCGGATTCGGGTATCATACTTGAAGTCAAATGGGATGATTTCCTGCCGGATATTATAAGAGATGCGGTGCAGCTTAATGATACGAGGGTGACTGCATTTTCCAAATATGCACAGTGTAGGATGTACGGTTGATAAATAGGAACAGAACAAGATAAAGGAGAGACAGACATGACATTCAGCGACATTTTTAAATCCAGTTTTCTGGAAAACATTACAAGCGTTACGGCACTTGATATGGTGCTTGCGCTGGTATTAAGCTTCGGGATCGGGCTTTTTATTTTTTTCGTTTATAAGAAAACGTATTCGGGAGTGATGTACTCATCAAGTTTCGGCGTGACCTTAATAGCGCTCACCATGATCACAAGCTTCGTGATCCTTGCTGTGACCAGTAATGTGGTTCTTTCATTAGGTATGGTCGGTGCGTTGTCCATCGTGAGATTCAGGACAGCCATCAAGGAGCCTTTGGACATAGCATTTTTGTTCTGGTCGATAGCGGCCGGCATAGTACTTGCGGCAGGTCTCATACCCCTTGCAGTATTCGGAAGCATCGGTATCGGAGTGATACTCATCATATTTGTCAATCGCAAAAGCAATACCAATCCTTACATTGTCGTTATCCGCTGCGAAGGTTCTGAAAGTGAGAAAAAAGCGGTTGAACTCTTAAAGAGCCGTACGAAAAAATGCGTTACCAAGTCAAAATCCGTAACTAAAGGTGAACTTGAACTCAATATGGAGATCAGACTTGAGGGAGACGATACGGATTTTATCAACGAATTATCAGAAGTTGAAGGCGTAAAGAGCGCTGTACTTGTAAGCTATAACGGCGATTATATGGGTTGATCCTGCAGACAGAACAGTATTGTGATGTGCTTTAAGGAACGCGTTACGGACTTGAGGAAAAAACATGTCAACACATAAAAAAGCAGATATCATCTGCATTATCGGTATAATTGCGGCCGTTATCATATGCGTTTTGTTCATGAATGGGCGAAAACTGGGGATAACGACGGTAGTTGACGAAGATGCGGAAACATATGTAGGAAATGAATATTTTACCACTAATGACCTGAATGTCCCGGGCACGGATAATGTGTGCAGCGTTAAGTTAAACGGAACAGACGGTAAGATAAGCGGGAACGGAGCTTATTTCCTGGATGGAGATCTGGTGATATCAGGCGGCGGAAAATACCTGATAAGCGGGGAATTATCTGACGGGAGCATTATTGTTGATGCATACAATTCATCCAAGGTATGGCTGATACTTGACGGCGTGACCATAAACTGCTCTGACAGTGCTGCCGTATATGTCAAGCAGGCTGAGAAGGTGTTCATGACGCTTAATGACGGAACGGTAAATACTCTTGCCTCCGGAGAAGAATACTGTGATGAAGCAAAGGATGACGGCGCAAAAGGCACAGTTTTCACCCATGATGATCTGACGATCAACGGAAACGGAAGCCTGATCATCACATCGGAGTATAAACATGGCATAGAATCCAATGACGCACTGCATATTGCGGGAGGAGATATATCCATTAATTCTGCTTCCGATGCTATCCATGTAAATGATGAAGTGAATATATGCAATGCATCATTGAACATAGACGCCGGTGATGACGGGATCCATTCGGATAAGATCATCAATGTCATAAGCGGAAATATCCTCATAAGCGAATGCTATGAAGGGCTGGAAGCTCCGGCCATATATATTGAAGACGGAGATGTTACGGTGTATCCGTCGGATGATGGTTTTAACGCTAACGGAGGATCAGGCGACGGATTCGGATTTGGCCCTATGGGTGGCGGTCCCGGGAATATGTCGGGGGATACCGGAGATTCTGACAGTGGCGCAGGAGAAAAAAGCAACAGCAAAGACTCCGGTGATGATGCGTCTGACACAACATATATCCGCATAGATGGCGGAAATGTCACGATAGTTAATTCGGTATCAAGAGATGCCGATGGCCTGGATTCAAATGGCGACATATATATAGGCGGCGGCACCATACGGATCAGTATGACCGGAGACAGCAATAATTCTGCTCTGGATTACGGAAGCGAGAGCGGAGGCGTGCTGGTGATCACCGGTGGTGAGGTTATCGCATGCGGCAGTTCATCCATGGCTGAAGAATTCTCTGATGAATCAACCCAGTGCTGTGCGCTTATCAATCTTGATGAGATTGTTGAAGCAGGCCAGACGCTTTCGGTTTACGATGCGGGCGGAAACGTGCTCATGACGTATGAGGTACCATGCAGTTTTAATTCTGTCAATCTGAGTTCTCCGGATTTTGAGGAAAATGGGACCTATACCATAAAGGCCGGAAACTTCGAAGAAGAAATAGTATTTGACAGCATTTCCATCAGCAATGGGTCATCCGGCTTTGGAGGTTTCGGAGGTTTTGGAGGATTCCCCGGGGGAAAAGGACAGAAACACGACGGGGAAGGATCGGAAGGAACTACAGCGGGTGAAGAATCCGACGAAGATAGACCTGAACCTCCGGAAGGAATGGATTTTGACGGGGAAAGACCTGAAAAGCCGGATGACATGAATTTTGACGGGGAAAGGCCTGAGCATCCGGGGAATTCAGATGCTGGTGGAGATAGCGCAGGCGATAAACCGGAGGGATTTCCGGGAGGAAGTGTGTCGGCGGGGTTGTCGGAACGATTCACTG
>JAEEGI010025773.1_pt1 | contig 11370 bp, 8 predicted proteins | sample 8958751 | NCBI WGS metagenome assembly JAEEGI01 (sample SAMN16246545, study PRJNA631951) | gut metagenome | biome: gut microbiome; feature: rumen; material: KS-attached | host: Bos | place: Iran: Karaj | collected 2018-10 | reverse complement strand
GTATTGGTTGTTGGGCGGTAGCTATGTTTGTAATATTTGCTGGCACATCAGATGCTGCGTCTTTGATAAGTAAGGGCCTACCTTTGGCTGGTGTAATGTTGGCGGCGTTTACTATAACTTGTATTTCTGCTGTACTAATGTCTTGGTTTAATAGGAGAGATAAAATTGAGGCTGCTTTGATTCGTGTGGATGGAATGCATGATCAGGAAAAGAAAGCTGATTTTGACACGATAATCGAAACTTCCGTTGAAGAAAGAGTTGCTAAAGCAAAGAAATTAGAGGCGATGGCACCACTTCAAGATGATGAGATGGCTCCAACTGTGAATCGCGACAATGAGATAAACGTTACGGTTGATACTACTCTGGGAGACGCAGCTATATCTGATGTTTCCGCTGCAACAGCCGCTGTAGATCCTATTGCAAACCCTGTTCCAGTTTCCGCAAATGTAGCTACCGCGACAGTTACAACAGCTGCAAGTACTACTGCGGTCAAAGAAGAAAAAAAGGAAGAATTGCCACCACTTCAAGATGAGAACATGTCTCCAACTGTAGTGCATGAAAACGGTCCTAAGATTCAACCTAGTGGAGGCACTTCAGGATTGTCGGGTGGGGTAGCATAGTTGAGTCGATTCAATAAGCGCCAAGTAGGCGCTTATTTTACTTTTAGGGTATAAAATGATAAAATATAGGGAAGATTTTATTAATGTAATTTTGGAGCAAAAATGTCTGGACATAGTAAATGGGCGACGACCAAACGTCAAAAAGCAGTAGTAGATGCTAAGCGTGGTGCGTTGTTTACCAAGATTGGTAATCAAATTGCAATTGCGGCGCGAGCCGGTACTGACCCAGCAATGAATCCCTCGCTTGCTATGGTGCTTGAGAAAGCACGTCATGCGAATATGCCGAAAGCAAATATTGAAAGAGCAATAGCGCGTGCAGCAGATAAATCAGCAGCTGCATTGATTGAGGATACGTATGAGGCTTATGGTCCTGGTGGTGTCGGTATCGTAATTGAAGTTGCGACTGACAACAAGAATCGTACGTTGCCAGAAGTGCGACACACATTGGACAAAAATGGTGGGAGGATGGCTGATGCTGGTAGTGTAATGTTTCAATTTACGCGTAAGGGCGTAATAGTTATATCGGAAAAAGGCGATGAGGCAATGATGACGGCATTAGAAGCTGGAGCAGAAGATGCTTCGGAAGAAGAAGATGGAATTGAAATCATCACAGATGCGTCAGATTTAATGAAGGTTCGATCGAGTTTGGTGGATGCGGGATTGACAGTAACGTCGGCAGAGCAACAATACGTACCTTCTTCTTATGTACCAGTAGAAGGAGAAAATGCTGAGAAGCTAGAAAAACTATTATCGGCTATTGATGACTTAGACGATGTGACAAACGTTTATACAAATGCAGAATAAAATAATCCCGCGTGAGCGGGATTATTTTTAGCGACCGTTTTTAAGGCGTGGATGTTTACGCTTGTCGCTGTGTTTATGATTATTATTGCGATTCTGTTTGGAAATAGGTCGCAGTTTGATTTTTCTTGCCATGGAGATATTATAACATATTATTGCTTTTTATGGTATAATTGGAGGTGGAAAGGTGGCCGAGTGGTTGAAGGCACTGGTCTTGAAAACCAGAGATGGAAACATCCGCAGGTTCGAATCCTGTCCTTTCCGCCAAATTAGTTAAAACAGAGCTTGCTCTGTTTTAAGTAATTTGAAGGAATGGACCATGGATAAACATCCTGTCCTTTCCGCCAAAAATCGCCAATAAGTTTGGCGTTTTTTAATTAATGTCGATTTCAGTGCCGGAGGTGGCGTTAATGCCGAGGTTAGAGAGGATGACGAGTTCGTCGTCGGAAATCATATGGGTGGAGTGGAGCTCGGAATCTTGGAGTTTGTCGAGACTTTCTAGAGTTTTTTTCACGATTGGATTAGTTGTGGAACAAATTGACAATGCAATTAATACTTCACCGAGTTTGAGATAGGATTCTTTGAAGTTAGAAGTTTTATTTTTGATTTCGAGAATTGGTTCTAAGACAGCGGGGGCGATTAGATCAATCTCGTCTGGAATGCGATTAATGGTTTTTAATGTATTCAAGAAAGTAGAAGAAATTGGCGATAGATAACCGGTTTTACGACCAGTAATATACCGTTTACCAACTTTGATACAGGCGCTAGGAAGATTACCAGATTTTTGACGTTTTTCGTTGGCTTTGATGGCGACAGTGCGGTCGTCTTCAGAAATACCAAGTTCGTTCATGAGAAGTTTGATGCGTTCTGGAACTTCTGGAGCAACAGCGCCTTTTTTAAGATCAACTTCGGCACGGTAGAAACGTCTGATGATTTCATCTTTGGCGGCACGCTGAATAGCTTTGTCGTCGGTGATACATTCGCCAATAACATTCACCCCCATGTCGGTTGGAGAATAATAAATAGTTTTACCAGTGATGCGATGAAGGATTTCTTTAAGAACAGGGAAAGTTTCGAGATCGCGATTGTAATTTACTGCTGGGATACCGTATTTTTCGAGGTGAAAATAATCAATCATGTTTTTATCGGCGAGATCAGCAGTAGCAGCTTCGTAAGCGATATTGACAGGGTGTTTTAATGGGAGTGACCAAACTGGAAAAGTTTCAAATTTGGCATAGCCGGCGTTAACGCCGCGAACGCTTTCGTGGTAGAGTTGAGAAAGAGAAGTGGCGAGTTTGCCGGAGCATGGACCTGGAGCAGAAACGATTACTAAGGGTTTGGTTGTTTTGATGTATGGGTTGGCACCGTAACCTTCTTTGGATACGATAGTGTCGACATCAGTGGGGTAACCTTTGGTGAAAGTATGAAAATAAGTGGCAACATGATAATCTTTGAGACGGTTGGCAAAATCGACGGCCTTTTTCTGGCCTTCAAATAAAGTGATGACCACAGAACTGACATAGAGACCACGACTGCGAAGGAATTCGATTAAACGAAGAACTTCTGTCTCGTAGGAAATCATATGGTCGGCGCGAATTTTGGATTTTTCAATGGCGTTTGCGTTGATACAAAGAATGATTTCAGCGTCGTCTTTAAATTCTTGTAAGAGTTTGATTTTGAGATCAGGATAAAAACCTGGTAGAGTACGAGCGGCGTGTTGGTCGTCGATGAGTTTACCGCCAAATTCGATGTAAAGTTTGTCGAACATTTTGATGCGTTGTTTGATTTTCCTTTTTTGGACCTTGAGATATTTCTCCGCATCAAAGCATTTTTTCATAAAACTTGACCTCCTTTTACATTATTATACCACTATGTTTTAAAAACATACGAGTATAAATATTCGTTCCCCTGTAAAAAGGCGGAGTATGTTTTATAAGATTTAAGTTATGTTGATTTCGGATGGAGTGATAGTGAGAGTAGAACCAGCTTCGGCTGAACCAGAAAGAATAGCGGAAGCGACGATGTTTTCGACGGTTTTTTGAACGATACGACGCATTGGGCGAGCACCCATTTTGGGATCATAACCTTGTTCGATGAGAATTTGTTTGGCTTCGGGTGAAAGTGTAACAGTGATTTTTTGTGGTTCGAGGGTTTTGTTGGTGGAAGCGATAATGAGGTCAAGGACTTGGATTAAATCTTCTTTGCTGAGTGGTTTGAATAGACAAATTTCGTCGAAGCGGTTTAAGAATTCAGGTTTGAATTCGCCGCTGGCGATGAGATCATCAATAATTTCGTCTTTAAATTCACTAATTTTAGCACCGGCAGTGATTTTGTCGCGAATGGTGTTGGCACCGGCGTTGCTGGTAGCGATAATGATGCAGTCACGGAAACTAATTTCGCGATTTTTTTCATCACGAAGGATGCCTTCGTCAAGAACTTGAAGGAGGGTGGTGAGAACCGATGGATGAGCTTTTTCAATTTCGTCTAGAAGTACGACGGAAAACGGCTGTTTCATGACTTGAGCAGTGAGGCTGAGTGCGTCAGTTGCGCCATCACGAATGAGGCGTGATACGTCAGATGCAGAGACGAATTCGTTCATGTCGAGACGAATAATATTGCTTTCACCTTTAAAATATACTTCGGATAAGGTTTTGGCTAATTCTGTTTTACCAACACCAGTAGGGCCTAAGAAAAGGAAAGTACCAATGGGACGACTTTGGTTTTTGACGCCAGCAGCGGCACGACGTAGGGCGTTAGCCACGGCGGATACTGCTTCTTCTTGGTCTATCATACGTTCGTGGATGAGTTGCTCGAGGTTTAATAGCTTTTCGCGATCTTGATCGTTATCTGCAACCTTAACTTTAACTCCGTAAGATTTTTCAACGGCGGTTTGGACTGATTCGGCAGTGATTAAGCCATTTTCGGAATGTGCGGCGGCAGATTCTAGAAGTAGTTTGGCTTTGCCTGGCATTTCGATGTCGTGGATGTATTGTTCACTGAGGCGATAAGCTTCGGTGAGAGCGCGGTAAGTATAGACAACGTTTTTTTGATGTTCGAAATATGGGACTTGGTCCATGAGGATTTTGATGGTTTCTTCTTGATTGCTCGGGTTAACTACGATTTTGTTAAGTGAGTTGGCGAGAGCTGGATTTTTGGCGGATATTTCGAGGAATTTTTGATCGTCCATGATGAGAATCATACGGATACTACCAGCTTCAAGAATTGGGACTAAGAGATTAGTAATATCGATGGAGCCAGGTCCTTCTTCGAAGAAGAGGTGGGCATTGTCGAGGCAGAGAATGATATTTTTGGCGGAATAGATTTCGTTCATGATTCTAATCATCAGATACTCTAGTTCGCCTTGATCTTTGGCGGCGGAAATAAGGCTGGGTGCATCGAGCGAATAAAGTTGACGGAATTTGAGATTATTGGGAATTTTGGAATCGGCATCCATGAGAGTCTCGGCAAAATTCTTTACAATCGTGGAGCGCCCTGAGCCATAGGCGCCAACGAGAGCAACGTTTTGGCGACCGCCATGAGTGAAAGTATGAATCATCTTCTGAATGATTTCGGCGTTTTCAGCTTGTTGAACCTTGTGGCTTGCTCCAGTGTAGCGATCGGAAAGATTAATAGCAAAATGCTGTAAAGTAGGAGTATAACCGAAAGCGAGGTCGCGAGCGATGCCGCCAGAATGGATTGGCTTTTTGCTGTCTTTGGCGAGACCGTTTAGATAGTTGAACCAGTCGATGCCTTGATATAAATCTGAAATATTAAGTTTGAACTGATTTAAGAGCTGTTCGAATGAAGGGAGATTTTCGATGGTTGCGACAGTAAGCGTAGCGCCAGTGATTTCGGTAGAGTTGGTTTTTTCGCGGATGGCTTTGGCGGTGTTGTAGATTGGTTCTACGGAGGCTGGAAGATAATTAATTAGTTGTTCAAATACGGGGATAGTGAGTCCAAAGCGCACCATGATAAATACTCCGCCTGGGGTCTTAGCGAGAATTTTGACGAGTTCGGCGGGGGTGGTGTTTTCGTTTAGGAGTAAAAGAAGACTTTCGGATAATAAATCGGTGAAATCATCAGATGGTTTGACTGGGATTTCAGAAAGGTCACTTTTAATCCAAAAAACCATCATAAGTGGAATAACTGAAAAACCAATTAGAGTCCAGCCGAGAGGATATTTGAAGAATAGTAATGTAATACCTCCACCCAATAATGTAATAAAAATTATGAAATTTAGAACTATGATTATGGGGGTATTTAGAGCGTGTTTTTGATGAGCTTTTTTGACGCGTGGATTGCGCGGGTTGAATGTACTACTCATAGCACGACTCCCGTAATTGTCAAAATAACACCGGCAATAGGAATGAATGGAACGAGTGGCCAGAGTATGATAAGGACAAGACTACAAATAGCACCAATAATAATGATGAAGGTGCCAGCGATTAATAAAAATAATCGAGAGAAAAAGCCGATAAAGCGAGATATTAGTCTATCTAGGAACATGTGCATTTTTAGGTCAAGTGAAGAGTCTGCGCTGGCGGTCTCGGCAGATATTTGACGGAAAGGTTTGAACAACGTGCGAATAAGTGAATTCATAGAAAAGAAGTCGACAATATTAGAAAGTGTGTGTCGATTTTTTTTGATAAAAACATTCCAACCGTGAGCGTACCACCAGGATAGCATTTCTATAATTGCCATAACTATATTATATCATGCTTAAATGCTTATGTTATAATAGTAGTATGAATGAAGAAGAATTGCAGCTGAAAAGGCGCGAGAATGAGGAACAGGCTACGTCTGGTCGTGCGCGAATTTTGGGGTTGCCTTATCTTGATACGAGAGATTTTGAAAATGAGATACCGTTAGTGCCGGATTTACTTGAAAAACAGCAGATGCATCAAGATTTTATTATTCCGTTGCAAAAAGGTGGTGGGGAAGAGCATTATCAGTTTATGGTAACAAGCCAAACACCACGTTCAGTAATAGATAATATGCAAAAAGAGTATACGGATGAAGGTGAAAGGGTGGATTTTTTCTTGATTTCGAATTCGGCGTACAAAGTTTTTATGTTACGATACGATCCACCGCAAGTAGTGCACTATGATGATATCAAAATTGCAGGTGAAGGGGACTCAGAAACAATTGCTTCGGTTTCGCAAACTTTAGCGACAGTATCGACTGAAAAAGTTTTTGACTTTTTGATTGATCAGGCGGATAAATTAGGTGCATCGGATATCCATATTGAAAACTTACGTAATGAAATTAGAATCCGTATGCGTGTGGATGGTATTTTGCATCCTGTGGCGACGATTGATAGAGATAGATATCGGATTTTTATGGGGGAGTTGTCATCTCGGGCGAATGTTTCTACTGCTTCTAATAAACCACAATCTGGGCATATGCAGAAGGAAATTACGCGAGACGGTGCGACGCACTTACTTAATATTCGTGTGGAAACAATTCCGACGATGTATGGTCAGGATGCGGTATTAAGGCTATTTAACTTTGATGAATCTTTGCTTAATTTAGATTTACTAGGTTTGTCAGAAGAAGAACTGCATGAGATTAATGAAGTGATTTCGCATCCACGTGGTTTGGTGTTGATGGTGGGTCCGACTGGTTCGGGTAAATCTACTACATTGTATTCGATGCTAAATGCATTGAATACGACGGATCGCAAGATTATCACTTTGGAAGATCCAATTGAGTATGGTATTACTGGTATTTCTCAGATTCCGATTAATACTAATGCTGGTGGGTCATTTGCGGAGGGGTTGAGATCAGTACTTCGTTTGGATCCAGATGTAGTGATGGTAGGTGAGATTCGTGATGGTGATACAGCGAAGACAGCAATTCAGGCTTCGATTACTGGGCACTTAGTGTTATCATCGTTCCATGCAAATTCAACTTCAGCGGCGTTTTCGAGAATGATTGATTTGATTGGTGTAAACCCGATTTTCTCGTCTTCAATTCGTTTGGTAATTGCACAGAGATTAGTACGAAAATTAGCAGATTCTAAAAAGCAAAGACCAGCCGATGAAGCAGAGATTAAATATATTCGCAATACACTTGAAGGTGTGTCTCCTGACATTTTAAGTGATTTTGATTTGGATGCACCATTGTTATTCGATCCTGTAGAAACCGAAGAACATCCATTTGGATATAATGGGCGAACGGTAATTATGGAACAGTTGGTGGTTTCAGAAGATATTCAAGCGTTTATTCGGGGTGACGTAGCTGACATCAATACAGATGCAATTGAAAAAGTTGCGAAGAAAAATGGTATGCTGACTTTGGAACAAAAAGGGGTGTTGGCAGTGCTTAGGGGCGAAACAACCTTAGAAGAAGTTTCTCGTGTAATATAAGTATTTTTAAAACGCTTGACTTTATTTTTGGTGCGTGATATGATGTAGCCACAAAGGTTGTATAAATAAACAAGAAATAAAGGAACAAACACTATGAGCCAAATAAAAGTATCTGTTTGTGGTGGCGGATGTAAGGATATTTCAGTTCCGAACACGGGTTTTATCACAAATACTAATAATTATCAGAATAACAGTGAAGGAATGGTTGGAATTGGTTTTTTTGTGATTCTTCTTGTGGTGTTTGGGATTATTATGACTATTTTCTTAAAGAAAAATAGTAAGCATCGTGTGATAATGCGTAGTAGTGGATTAAGTTTATTGTCGCGTAAAAAAATGGCTTTAAAAATGTTTGTTTTAGCGATACTCGTAGTTAGTGCTTCTTTTGTGACTTTTAATCAACTAAAAAACCAAGAAAATGAATCATATGCTGATGTGGTTCAATATGGTGACTCTTTAACGGTGAGCGCCAGTGATGTAGATTTATCAGTTAAGATTGATAATGGTGAAGAAACTGCTTTTGGGTATGCAACGGGTGAAGTTAAAGTCAGTGAAAGTACGCAATTCGGTTATAAATTATTGGCTTATGTAGATGACAACCGATTGGTGTCAGAACATGGTGACTATATTGGAAGCGTTGATAGCAAAACTCCAACAACTTTGGGTATGAATAATTGGGGACTAGCAACTGAGGCTCCATTGGATCAGAATTCAAGTGTATGGTATGGGGTTCCGACAACGCTTAACGATGCTTTGATACTAAAAGATACCGAGTATATGACACCAGAAAATGACGTTACGAAAGTGTATTATGGTGTAAAAATCAACAATGAGTTATCGTGTGGAGACTACAATGGAACTTCTATTAATTATGTAGCAATAGCCAATGTAATACCTCCTGATATTAAATTCGAATTTCGTGGTGAAGATACTTATTTTGACGAGGGGAAGACTCAAACGAGTAATGTAGTGGGCTATGCAAATACTTGCACGAAGTGTAAAGGTTATGTGTCGGATGAATATGTAATTTCTCAGACTGATAATGTTGATGCGAGTGGTAGCTGGAATGGCGAGAGTGTGCCACTAAAAGAAGATATGGTACAAATTCCTGGAGCGGATAAGTTAGCTGTAGAGATAAACTATAGTTTGCATGATGATGTCTATTTGACTATGCATAAGGATATGAATGGAATGCCTTACATAGTGAAACCAGATGTGTTTATTACGGAAGAAGGTGATAGGGTCGAAAGATATTTGATTGATGGTGATACTGCAATGATTCGCGTGGGGGCAAGAGAGATTGTAACGGGTGACGATGATATTAATAATGCTAATGTCAATGGGCCAACTCTTAATGGTGGTGGTGTTCAATTGATGGGAGGAATGAGAGGAGGTGCATATAACTATAGTTATTATGCGAAAGTGTATCCTGTATACAACGATGAGCGTGCTGGGACGACATATCAAGATTTGCCGCAGGTTTGTGGATGGATGAGAGTGATGGGTGATTATAAGAAACCAGTTGAAGTGGATGGAAAAACGCTGTTTGGTTGGTCATCTGGCTACATAGATGTGATTGACCAAAGTATAAATCTAGAATCGGATTTAATTGAAGCAGTCGATGCTGGTATAGTAAATGTTGATGACTTAGTGATAAGATTTCTTGAAAGAGATGGGGTAGGAGAAGCTTTGAGTGGTCGTACCATTAGCTATAATTCGGTTTGGCGGCCATATTATGGTGTTAGATACGAAGGGAATGGTGGTGTCGCTACGATATGCAAAGGTCGTAGAATACATAAGAGTCGTGAGTCGTCACGTAAGACTGCTGAAGTAATAGATTGCCCAGAAGTGGTTGAAACTACTACCTTATCGCAAAAATTATACTTAGATAGTGATGAACCATATTATTTAGAAGATTACGATGAGGATGTCCTGCGTCATTTTTATAGAGATGGTTATGATTTGATTGGATGGTCGACGGATCCGAATGCGATAGAGCCTCAGTATACTTATGATGACGAGTTTGTTTTACCAGAGAATCCACAAGGGCAAAGTACAACTTTATATGCAGTCTGGGGACTCGATGATGGTGAAGACAAAGCAGATTATGATTATATGGAGAGCCTACCGGATTCTTTGAATAAATAATTAGAATATAACATTAGTGGCATTTTATTCGTTACGCTTTATTTTATGGTATAATATAGCGTATGAGTGAAAAAGTTATTTCTGACTATAATGGTTATGATTACAAAAAAGAATTCTGGGAAAATGTAGACCGAGAATATGAAGATCAAGCCGATCGAATGGCGATTCGTAAATTGTTGCCGAAACGAATGGAAAAATTTGCTGATATTGGTGGTGGATATGGACGACTCGCGAATGAATATCTGAAACGTGCACACAAAGTAATAATATTTGATTATTCTAAATCTGAATTGAAGCAAGCCAAGGATGTTTATGGTGACAAGATTGAAACTAGAGCTGGTGATATCTACGATTTGCCATTTAAAGATGGGGAATTAGATGGTTTGATGATGGTAAGAGTGACTCACCATCTAAAAAAGATGGATAAAGCGATGGCTGAGCTATATCGTGTATTGAAACCAGGTGGAGTAGCAGTGATTGAAGTAGCGAACAAGCGGACTTTACCAAAAATGGTACGATATGCCACAAGACGAAGTAAGGTGAATCCATTTGACAAAACGGTGGCGAATTATAAAGAAATTAGTAAGGACGGATTTTATAATTATCATCCAAAATATGTGGAAGAGATTTTTGATAAAATTGGATTTAAGACTGAGAGAGTTTTATCAGTGTCTAATTTTAGAAGTAAGAAACTAAAGAAACTATTTGGAACTCAGAATCTAGTAAAGATGGAGGATAAGGCTCAGAAAGCTCTTGCGCCGATTAGATTTGCTCCATCTATCTATTATAAATTGCGAAAACCTGAAGAATAGGGTATAATATATGTGTTGAAGGGGCCATCGTTCAACGGATAGGACATATCCCCTCTAAGGATACAATGTAGGTTCGATTCCTACTGGCCCTACCATAATTTAGCATAAAAAATGAATTGGTAGTGAGTGCCAATTCATTTTTGTTTAATTATTTAGTCTTCGTCTTCGGGAATGAGAGCAAGATGGGCTTCGTCGAGTTGGATTTGGTCAACTTCGGATGGTGAGTTCATCATGAGATCGACACCGTTGCCGTTTTTCGGGAAGGCGACAATGTCACGAATGTTTTCGACTTCTTCTAGAACCATGAAAATACGATCGAGACCTGGGGCACAACCGGCATGTGGTGGGGCACCGAATTTGAAAGCATTTAGCATACCGCCGAAGCGAGCTTCGACATATTCGTTGTTATACCCGAGGATGTTGAATACTTTGTACATGATTTCGGGGTTGTAATTTCAGACAGCGCCAGAACAAACTTCGTATCCATTCATCACCATGTCATATTGGTCGGCAAGGAGAGCGAGTTTTTGCTCATCGGTTTTTGCGGATTCGAGGGCTTTAAGACCGCCTTTAGGCATACTAAATGGGTTATGCCCGAAATCTAGGCGATTGTTCTTGTCATCC
>JAEEGI010025753.1_pt1 | contig 11374 bp, 8 predicted proteins | sample 8958751 | NCBI WGS metagenome assembly JAEEGI01 (sample SAMN16246545, study PRJNA631951) | gut metagenome | biome: gut microbiome; feature: rumen; material: KS-attached | host: Bos | place: Iran: Karaj | collected 2018-10 | reverse complement strand
GACGTATTCGCGCTGACTGGTGTCGATGAGCAGGGAGAGATACTCCTGGTCCATGCAATGCAGAACACAGTCATCGACAATGAAATCGACGAAGGTCTTGTCGATGGTGAAGGACGGTTCGGAAAGCCCCATCACCTGAGCAGGGAAGACGGCGCCTGCCTTCAGGGTTTTGGCGAACATCTCGGGGAAATAGTACAACAGGCTCTTCATACCGAATACGACCGGGCCCTGCAGATAATGGTAGGTGGGATCGGTGGTCTCGACAATCATCTGGCCATCCTTCTTTTTCACCAGACGCACCGTCACCTCCTCCTCTATCTGATAATGCTGCCTTTTCTTGGATGCCTTCAATATGTCGTTTCGCTTCATCTCGGCGATGAAGGAACGGGCAAACTGGTCGATGGCGAGGATGTCGTTCTGCTGATTTTTTTTGAGTTTCTCTTTGCCGAAGGGCAGGACGTGGATGCCGTATTCCGTGTCGATGCAGGCGGCGGTTTCGCCAATGGCCTTGAGCTCCTTTCTTTCAGGTGTGGGCAGCAGCCAGAGGCCTTCCTCGCCCAAGCATGCGGCTCCATAGTCATTCCACAAGCGTGATTGGGTGCTAAGGGTAGTGAACTTGACGTTGTGGGAGATCCTGTAGGTGAAAATCTCTTTATGGAAGGTGAAGATGTCGTTCCAAGATACATCCAGGCTCTTGATTCCCTCGTGGAGGAGGGCGCCCATCGCTGTGCGCAACAGGTCTTCGGAGAACTTCGGCACAAGCATGCGGAGTTCGCCCAGCATAGCCAAGAAGACTTTGTGGGTGTATTTGTGCTCCTTGTCGACAAACAGCCATGCAGCGAGCAGGCGGACGTTTCTGGTGCGTTCGTCCAGCTCTTCTTCGTCGCGCGGCAGGGGACGTGTAGCTATCTCTTCGACCAGGCGAAGTACCCGCTCCGTCAATGCCTGAATGGTCTTGTCGTAAGGGTCTCCTCCCTCCTTCTTCCCTTCCTTGAGATAACGGAGGTACTGTTCGAGGCTTTGGTCGATTTCTTCGGTTGTCAGTTCATGCCATACTGGTGTGCTGTTTTCCATATCTTTGTGGTATTGACGTTTTGATGGTGCAAAAATACAGAATTATTTTAACAACTCAAAATTTATTTCTAAAATGGGTGATATATCTTAAAAATATGTCTATCCCAACCTTTTAGGGATAAATTCTGTATTTCCTAATTATCTTCTTAAACATGAATTTCCCATAGATTTATCTCAAAATGCTTCTGCATATTCCTTGATTGAAATGACTCATCTACAAATTCATTGGTATATCATCTTCGGAAAATTCTTTGAGTTGCTGTAAAGTCGGGGATTCTAGTTGGACAACTCGGCGAGCATGGTTCATCATCATTGATTCAAAGATATTGCGAACAAAGCGGCCATTAGCAAACTCGTTTCCCTTAGATTCAAAAGTCCTGATAAATAGCTTAGACAATAATTCTTGTGCTTTATCAGAAATAACATAATCCTCTGCTTGGCTCATACTTATTAATATGTCCATCAATTCCCTGGCATTGTAATCATCAAATTCAATAAAATTATTGAAACGAGACTTAAGCCCTGGATTTGATTCGAAGAATTGTTTCATCGGTTCTGTGTAACCAGCAACAATTACAACAAGATCCTCCCGGTAATCCTCTAAGGCTTTTGTTAATTCTGTCAGACATTCTCTTCCGTATGAATCACTATGATCATTTTCAGTTATACTATATGCTTCATCAATAAATAACACACCACCTTTGGCTTTCTCTATGACTTCTTTTACCTTATGTGCAGTTTGTCCTTGATAGCCAGCAATAAGGTCTGTTCTAGACACTTCCATAAAATGACCTTTAGAAAGCAGCCCCAATTTTTGATATATTCTGCCGACAATTCTTGCAACTGTGGTTTTTCCTGTTCCAGGATTTCCTGTAAAAGCCAAGTGCATAGTGCTTTTTGGTGAGTGCAAACCGTTTTTTCTACGCAGTAATTGAACCTTTTGAAAAGCTATTAAGTCATGCACCTTCGATTTTACGCAATTCAGTCCGACCAAATGATTTAATTGATTCATCAATTCATCGAGTGTTATTGTGTCATCTTCTTGTTCTTTTACAGAGAAAAGAGTAGATAGGTATTGATGACCATAGTATTTAATCAATGAGTCTTTTGCTGAAATCGCGAGAGTGGTAATCTGAACATTCTTAAAACCTGCTACTTGTTCGATGAATCTGCATAGTTTTATTGAAGCTTTCTTGTCGCCACTAATTATTTCTTTGGCATAATTAGACACATTGCCATTTCTAGTTGTTACAGCATCAAGTCGAGAACAACACTGCAAAAGTTCTTGTTCGTATCTATTCATACTTAAAGAATACCTATTATTTGTAGAATATAATTAATGACGGAAAGTCCTACTGCACTGCCACCTACATAGTAAGCAATCTTTATACGTTTTTCATATCTAGAATGTGCAGCAGTATTTTTTTCTTCCATTTTGATAATGGATTCTTTGATTTCTCTTTGAGCAATATGGACTTCTGAAATGAGGTTATCGACCTGTCTGTGGAATTCGGCAAGGTCCTTCTTGTGACCTTCGACGTCTCCCCAGATTGCATCGATGTCACCAAGATGCTGGTATGACTCCAGAACTGAGCGGTACTGTTGAAGTGCAACGATGTCATTGTTGATGCGTTCGGTTGCCTGGTTCACCTTTCCTATGAATTCATCGACCTGCCCATGGAAGCCTGCGAGGTCCGTCTTGTGACCTTCGACGTCTCTCCAGATGGCATCGACATCTGGCAAATGAGTTAGGGGATCAACACGTTTTTTTATTTGTGAGATACTATCTTTTAATTCTTTGTAAGATTCATTGACACGACTCATGAAAGGAGTTAACGTGTCTATCAGTCCCTTGACTACTTCTTTAGATTGATTAAGATCATCCCATATCTTATCTACGTCTTTGATATGAGTAAGACTTGCTAGAAAAGAGTGAAGTTTATCTGCAGATTTAGATACAGATGAAATGCTTAATTCCATTGCCTTGATTCGTTCGTCAATTGAATTAAGTTTTCTTTTTGTTTGCCCATCAGTTTGCTCAACACGTTGAATTTGATAATTTATTGTAGTAATCTGTTTATTCAACGTTGACACAGTCGCTATTTTTTTAGTTGCTTCTTCTTTAAAGTCCTTGAGAATTTGGACTGTAGTCTTAAGGGCTTCTATTGTCCTTTTTATATCCGCTTGAGCTGAGTTGGCCTTATTTGAGGCATCTAAAGCTTGCTTACTTGCATCAAGTGCTTGCTTGCTTGCATGCTCTGCTTTTGAACTTGCCGTTTTGGCTTGATTGCTTGCAACCTCTGCAGATCTGACTGCGGCAATAATACCTGATATGTACTCCTTGTCAAGAGATTCTAAAGCTTTGTAAACTTCATCCGCAATAATAAACAAAGACCGGATATTTGAATTTAAGTTAATGAGTGTATTTTGTAACGGTGAAACAAGCAGACTATTTGCTTCATTTCCTGTAATGTTATGTTCATTCCAAGAGAATATTGTGCCTTCCGTAGGAAACTGTCTCAATGAAACCGTAGGAGGTACGTTATGAGCTAAAGTCTGAATGTTGCTCTTTGCAACCTCAAAAGTATGAGGTTTTATAATTTCATTTGGCATACCACTACTTGATTGAGTTAATTAAATTAGATAAATCATTTAATGAATCTTCATTTTCAGACACTTGCGCTGAATCATCTTCAATAATCTCCGCATTTTCAAAAAGAGGAGCTTCAATCTCTTCTGTATTTGTCATAATATTCTGAATAGAAGCCTTCATTACATCTGTGGCTTCTATATGTCTAGAACTAATGCTATTAAGCGTTTCGTTTCTTGTATTCTCGACACGCTTCCCTGTTATTTCAAGAAGACAAACTTGTGTTTTGATTATATCGCTTTTCTTTTCAATCTGTTTTTGAAGATTTATTTCTTTAAGTTTCTTGGAAATCACTCGATCTATAAGATTGAGTGCCAACGCACCAATAAGACCACTTACAAGTGCTCCCAAGAACATTCCAATAATATTTGCTAAACTACCCAACAATGGTATTTCAAAACCAAATCCAGGGATAGTCAACAGTCCCTTCTCAATAACTTCACTCAAAACGATTGCACCACCAGCCGTCAATCCAACAATAACAATCTTGCCGACTTCCATCATTTTAAGGCTAAATGGCATATTCTTGTTTTTAGGGTCTTTTAGGAACTTGACGGCCTGATTAACTGACTTATATCCCTGTTTCAAGAATATCCATGCCTTTTTGATCATGCCAATAACAGGTCCAAATATAGCTGTAAAAATTGTTGTTCCAAGTGTATTTCCTGCATTAAGTAAGTGCTCCTTCAAGTTTGAAACAAAGGATTTAATCGCTTCTTTAACACTATCTATGAAACTGCTAAGTTTTCTGTTTCCAGTGCGGAACCAAGAAATAAGCTTGCGGATAATATCTTTGATAAGAGAAGCCAATAGGCCCATAACAACAGATCTAAGTGCTTTGCCACCGATGCGCATAGCTTCTTCTTTTTGAGATTGTTTACCTGCTTCAACAGAACGTTGTTCTGCATCTTTCTTTTGTTTTTTGTATTCTGCTCTAGCTTCAATATCTTTTTCGCGATATTGCTTTTCTTGTTCATCGGAAATATCAAATATCTCTTTGGGTTTCTGACCTTTACTGTTAGGATTATCCAACCAATCCGTCATGGATTTATCTCCCTTTGATCGGTTCTGTTTTGAATCCATCTCATTGAGATTTGCATCGCTATTGGCAAACTTAATCTGTTCCTCTTTTGTCATATGAGCATTCGCCGCAGGGTCACGGATAATCTCTCCAGCAGAAACTGTGTGATCCATATCGGTTCCACGTTCAACGGAACCAGAAGGTCTACCTTGGTCGAAAGGTTTGCGAGCTTCAGAATTCAAGGTTGCTTCCTTTTTACCTGTTCTTGTTTCGTGGTTTTTTACATTACCTTCTTTATCGTGCAGAAAATTGGACTGCCAATCATCATATCGCTGTTGATAATCAATTTTGTCATTGTGAGTAGCAATTTTTCCATCGGCAAAAAGCTCAGTAGTTTGAATATGAGCAGAATCTCTTAAGTCAAGCTTTAGGCCACGATTTTCTTTGATGAAATCTTCGCCAGCGACAACACCAACTTGGTTGATAAATTGCTCCCAGACAACGTTCATCACAGTTTCACCAAGAGTATCAGGGCTACCTATCTTTTCTCTATCCTCTTCTAAGCCTTTCAAGTCAGACATTTGTTCCTCTAACTCGGATTCCAATTTGCTTTCTAATTCGTCAAAGTCGGCAGCGTCGCAATCCAACTCTGCCCATTCTTCAAGTTGTTTTTTATTATCGTTCATTTTTTATATATGTTTTGAGTGTTGGTATTATAAATCTTCGTATTCACCTAATTTCTGATAGTACATTATAATTCTTGTGCCATTATTAGCTTTGAATGTTTTATTCTTCAGTTTCCATCCATACCACAAATGGCCATAGGGACAAGAGTTAATCATACTTGCATGTTTCCGGGCATTATATAGCCTCCTTTATAATTCTGCATATAAGACACTCAAATTCAGCATTTATTATTATGGACAGAAAGCATGGTATCTTGTCTCAACTCAGTCTAATAAATAATGATAACCCGACTAGGATCTAGAATGCCTTCTGGATATATGAGGAAAAACTGAAAACTCAGCACTCGATATACTACAGCATATTCATTAATCAGAATGATGCTGGGAACAATAGCTGCATAATTTTGGAGATAAGTTTGGAATAGGATGAGCCACCATCTGCCCTATCATAGTTTCTCCGAAAATCACCATAGTTTTCGGAGAATGCGTCATAGTCTTTGAAAGCCGATGCCGATACGGGGTTCCCGACACAAATGCTAATCCAATACTAATCCAATAAAGCAGCCAATCCTTTTATAAAAGTTTTTCCTTTTTCTTCTATCTCTTTAAGGTTGTCTTGAGAAATGCCTGAAACATCAGAAATAAAATCACGAATATTAGAGTCTTTCTCTTTTATCTCGACCTCTTGGTTAGAAGATTCGTCTTTTTTTCTCAATTCGATACAGCGGTTCAGATACTCTTGTTCTTCGATACATAGATTTGCCAATGAAGTTTCAATTTCTTTGGCACGTTCCTCCGTAATACCCATTAATTGGCGTTGTCGGTCAAGTATCCTAGGCCGAGGAATTATTGACGAACCATCTTCAAAAAGAGCCATGATACTATCAATATATTCAATTTCATCTTTTGTTACTTTAGGATTAGAAATAATATTCTCTAATTCTCTTGCCCGTCTCTCATTAATATCTAACGCCTGACGGATATTGTTAAGCATATTTTCGTCCATAAAAGTCTTACGTAAATAATTATGAATTAATATGATGTTCGGAAATATTTAATTATTGGATTTGATATAATCATACGCATCTCCTACTGTAGAAATATATTCTGCATCCTCTTCCGAAATGGTAATACCGAACTCCTTCTCGAAATCCATGATGAGCTCAACAGCATCTACAGAATCAGCTCCAAGATCCTCGGAAAAAGAAGCATACCGGGTTACTTCCGATTCTACAACCCCTAACCTTTCGACGATAATATCTTTAATCCTTTGTTCAATAGGATCCAAACTTTCTTGTTCACTTAAATAGCCAAAAGAATCCTCTTGACTATCTTCATCTCCCAAAGAGGAGGGATCACAAGGTAGCTCAAGCTGTTCTGCCATGTCGATACATAATTGCTTAGATTCCTGTGTAAGCTCTCCATCGCTATTCAAAATGGCAACATCAAGTACAGATTTAATGCTGCTTGCTAGTGAAACAGCAGAAGCTAAGTTCTTACGTTCTTGTAATGAATAACAAGAATAATCTGTTCCCTTTTTTCTAATTGTAACTGACATGACAGAAACCAAAGGAACAAATAGCTCATTTAACTTATCCAGAACCGAAATAAACATTTCGGACCTAGCCTCGATATACGAACATAATTCTGAAGCGGCTTCATATTGTTCCGCAGCTAATTCTGCCTCTGCATAATTTGCATTCGCTTCATCCAAAGCAATTCGTGACTTTTTCTTTATGTATGGTCTCAAGATTGTCGCAGTAAGACCTAGACCAACAAGGCCACTAGCTGCTGCAACTCCACCTGTTACCACATTTTTAACAAATGAAGATTCCCAAATAGTAGTATTTCTAGTTAAACTTGGATAATATAAATAGTAGTCATCTTCGTGGCTTTCTGTGTACTTTTCAAGTTCGTAAAGTCCTTGAGGAACAGTGAAATCGACTTTCTTTATTTTTGAAAAGTTAGTTATAAATCTAGACAAAGGTCCCCTGAAGAGTTCCTGCTTTCTATTGTCTAATTTTTTCAATGATTCCTCACAAGAAACCTTAGCGACCAAGAAATCATTTTGAGCATCTTCAACTATGAAATCTGCCAATTCATTAGTCCTTTTTGCTTCTTCAAAATTATCAGAAGCCTCGGAGCCTCCCGTAAAAAAATTTAAAATACCCATTTTTTTATAATTTAAAGGATTGATTACTATTCATAAAATCATCAAACTCTTTCATTGTTCGATATTGAATTTGTCCTCCGCATTTCTCAACAATAAGATTGTTTGCATAAATAAACATATCAATATTATCTGTCAAGATAGACTCTTTCATCAAATCGAATGACTGATTAAATGTTTGCATAAAACCAGACATATATTGAGCTGCGAGCATCTGCATCTGCATTCTTTGATAACGAATTTGTCGTATAGCTTCAGCACATTGAGCTTGTATTGCAAGACTACGTTCATGTGCTCTTTCGACCTGTGCATCAATAGTCTTTATATCATAATACATAGCCTTGCAGCCTCCTACGACATAAGTTGCGATAACGGAACCAACGACAGAACCGATCATTGCTCCTACTATAGGAATTGGGATTAAACCCTGACCTATTGCCGCTCCAAGTTGGGCTCCGGCAACGACTACTGTCTTTTCCGTTAACTCAGAGAAACACTCCGATGGTGTAATCTCTCCTTTTCTTAATTTATTAAGGCTCTTCCCGGCTTCTAATGCTGTTAACGCCAAAAAAGCCGGTGCCCATGTACTTGATCCGATACTTTGCAAAGTAGAATTGGCGGAATTACTTAATGTCGCACCAATTGTTGAAGTTCCAAATGCTAAACCATAGGTGGCTCCACCTGCTTTAACAACATCTACACCTACACTACCTAACGCTTGCATTAGAGTCTTTTCATCATTGAAATACGCAAGAGCATTCTTGTAGATTGACATGCCCGAAGCCACAATTGCCCATGTGCCATTTTTTAATTGGGACAAACCTGCTTGATGTCCTATTTTAGCCATATCTATCGCTGTTGACACTGTTGGCGACAACCTGGCTAACATGGCTTCCGTTGAAGTAATACCACTATCTTTTAGATTATTCTTAAGCTGGATAGTCTTGTCTATTTCCAATTGTTTGGACGCAGCTATATCAAATTTTCCATCAGCATTAAGTCGATCTATCTGGGATTGTAACTTTTCAATTTTTTTATCTGCCGCTTTTAAAATAACCTCGTAACCATCACTTGGACAAGTTAATGTGGCATCATGTTCAAAATATTTATGGAAATCAGAATCAGATATCATTTTATCTAACCATTTTTCACCATCTGCTTCAACAAACTGTTTTTGTCCTTCTTTTTCCCAAAAGAACTTCATTTTAATAAACTTCATTTGCTCTCCTGTTTCCCACATCACATGGCCCTGTTCATTTACTTGAACATGGTCAAAAATCGGATCATTATAATGTCCAGGTAAATCATCTGTTCTAACGTATCGATTTGGATCACCTTGTAAAATTGCCTCGGCATTTCTATCGGCGACATATTTAATTTCAGCAGAATATCCTGCCTGTTGCTTTAGATTCTGCTTGACGTAATCTGGATGGATTCTACTTTCTGCTATTTGTGACAAACCCGCTGTCAATTGCTGTCTCGCATCAGAGCCAGAATAAGCAATCAAATACTGACGCATTGCTTCCGAATGCCTTTGGATAGAATCCAAATCGAAAGTTTGCGTTAATATAAGGTTCTCCAGTGGAGAATAATCGTCTTTCAATTCGTTTTGATTCATAATATGTGTTACTATACAAATATATCAATAACAGGTTGTTTCTTTTTGAATATTCTCATCAAATACAATACAATTAAACATCGATGACAGTTTGATCGCCATTGGTCACGACGGGATTGCTTAGACTCTTGGTGACGCCCTGAACCGACATGCCAGGCTCGATGCGAATACCATTCACACTCTTGCGATACTTGGTGGTTATTTGATATATGGGCATAGGTTATAGATTTTATCGTTAGTCTTGATTACAAAGATACAGATTAAATTTGAATAAGGTTTATTAGCTTTGAAGAAATAAAGTTGTGGAAACATACTTTGTGTGTATTTCGTAACAAGCTACAAAATAGAGACAAAGAAGTCGAATCACTCTATTTTGTCTTTTGAGAAGCATGAAGATCATGGTTCATCTTGCATAGCTAATTTTAGGGTGCAAATATACTAACAATTATTGAAACTTGAAAGTATCAACATATATTTTAACATTTGATTAACACTTTCGATCATAACAATACCTTTTATATACTGAAAATTATATACTGAAAACACTAGTGTCCAATATAATAGGACACTAGTGAAAGTGATTATAGTTGTCAATCCCGAATATCGTCTGTACTTACGTAACGATGATCAATAATATACCATTTTCCGTCTTCATTTAATTCATTAATCGTGAATTCAAAATACCGGAAACTATTAATATCAAGAACAGTGCGCAAATCAAAAAAGAATTCTTTCTTCCCTAAATATCCACCACCTGGAATGTGATCAATATATCGGTGGTCTATTACAATGTTATTATCAGAACCCCAACCATCATCAAAAGAGAATCTTGTATCCGACAGCCAGCAAACGATCTGTAATGCGCCTGTTCCTTGCCATGATGAATTATTCTCAATCTTATCGAAAGAGAAATAAATAAAATTGTCTTCTTCATTATATATGTATTGAGCCTCTTCAATTGTGACCTCAGAAGGCTCGCCACATTTTTTAACTATATCAATACCATTTCTGCTAGCTAAAGGCATATTTTCGATTATAAAATCCATAAAAGACTCGATATTATACCCTTTTTCTGCCGAATAATAGATAGGACGTGGAATCATTAACCCAGTATCTCTATGTATTCTTTCTTGTAACGACGCTGCGAAATTGTCAAGATAGAGTTTCAGTCCAAAATCAGGGCAATTCCGCGTTGAATCCCAATGCTTTCCTTTCATAGCGACATCTGCTTGGTTGATGACAACAAGTACGCGATTACTTTCAATATTTGGTAGGATAACGTCTTCCAGCAGTGTTCTTGTTGTTCCAAGGTCTCTTTTGCTTCCTTCGATAACAATAATAGCAAGATCAATAAATCCAAACAGTGATGATGATCCATCTATCGCATTTTTCCGTAGCAACTCGATCATTTCTTGTTTATGTTCTTCATCTGCGTCTTTGTCATCACCCAAGCCAGGAGTGTCCCACAGACGAAGCCAATCATTCAGTCTATATGCACCAAGTTTCATCGTCTCTGGGTCTACTCCATCGCCTACCTTTGCAACGGTCTTTTCGAACAAAGCATTCAATGTCGTAGATTTTCCAGCACCTGTCACACCTGTTATCATTACATCAAGTGGACAGATGCCAGAAATGTCAAGTTTCTTTCGGATATCTTTAATCCTATAGTTCGATATATCTCTCTTCATATTTTTCAAGGGTTAAATGCCATTTCTATCTTGAAAACCACCCAAAAACTGCACCTATACCTGCACCAATGATGCCACCTACTGGTCCTCCGAAAGCAGCTCCAATAGCAGCACCACCAGCAGCGCCTTTCATAACAGACTTCCAAGCGCTTTCTTTTACAATTTGTTCGGTTTCTTCCCTATACTTACGTTCTTCGAACTGCGTATCAGACTTAACAGATTCTTGATTCACAGTCTTATAGACAAATATCCGTTTTTCCTCTGGAGCCTTGGAAATAATATAGTACAATAGCTTATTGATATTGAAAGATGGCTCTTGAGGCATATCTTTTTCTTTAAAACCAGCACTATAGTACATAGGGTCAACATCGACACCCGTAGATGAATAAATGCGATTTCTTACAGACCTCACCTTTTCCTCTAAGAAATCAATTAATGGTTGTTCAGGAAGATGCTTTTCCGAATTC
>JAEEGI010025750.1_pt1 | contig 11376 bp, 10 predicted proteins | sample 8958751 | NCBI WGS metagenome assembly JAEEGI01 (sample SAMN16246545, study PRJNA631951) | gut metagenome | biome: gut microbiome; feature: rumen; material: KS-attached | host: Bos | place: Iran: Karaj | collected 2018-10 | reverse complement strand
CGCGTACCGGCAGCAAGGGAGACTTTATTTTCCGTGAAGCTGCACAGGACGGCACGGAATTCATCTCCATTATGTTTGAGATGAAAAATGAGATGGACGCCACGGCAACCAAACATAAGAATGAGGACTTTTTCAAAGAGCTGGACAAAGACCGCCGCGAGAAAAAGTGTGAGTATGCGGTGCTGGTTTCCATGCTTGAGAGTGACAGCGAACTGTATAACAACGGAATCACGGATGTCTCTTACCGCTACCCGAAGATGTATGTTATCCGCCCGCAGTGTTTCATTCCCATGATTACGCTTTTGCGCAATGCAGCCCTGAACTCCCTGCAGTACAGGCAGGAGCTTCAGACGGTGCGGAATCAGCAGCTGGATATTCTGCACTTTGAAGAAAACATGAACACCTTTAAGGAGAGCTTTGCCAGAAACTATCGTCTTGCGAGCGAAAAGTTCTCAGCGGCCATTGAAGAAATTGACAAGACCATTGCACACCTGCAAAAAACCAAGGAAGCCTTGCTTTCTTCGGAAAACAATCTCCGCCTTGCCAACAGCAAAGCAGAAGATTTGAGCATCAAGAAGCTCACAAAAAATGCCCCGGCAGTCAAAGCCATGTTTGACGACCTCCACGAAAACGAAAATATATAAAAAGAGGAGAATAAAAATATGAACGAAATGCTTGTAAAACGCAACGAACTTCTTGCACAGAAGGTGATCAAAGGCCTTCAGTCCCGCAATATGAGCGGATACTACGCAGCGAACCGTGAAGAAGCCCTTAAAATCGCTCTGGATCTGATTCCGGAGGGAAGCTCAGCCACCATGGGCGGCAGCGTCAGCGCTGTTGAGATCGGCCTCGTCAAAGCCCTGAAAGAAGGCAACTACAACTTTATCGACAGAAACGAAATTGCCGACAAGCGCGCCGCCATGCTGGCTGCCTATGATGCGGATTTCTTCCTTTCCAGCTGTAATGCTATTACGGATGACGGCGTTATGATCAACATTGACGGCAACGCCAACCGCGTCTCCGCCATTGCTCAGGGCCCCAAAAAGGTGATTTTCATCGTCGGCATGAACAAGGTGTGCAGTGATGTGGACAGCGCCATGAAGCGCGCAAGGAATGTCGCCGCGGTGGCGAATGTCCAGCGTTTCGGCCTCTCAACGCCCTGTTCAAAACTTGGGGTTTGCATGGACTGCAAATCACCGGATACTATCTGCTGCCAGTTCCTGATTACGCGCTTCTCCCGCCACGAGGGCAGAATTCACGTCATTCTGGTGAATGACAATCTGGGCTTCTGATCAGGCCTGATCTGTAAAACAGTAAAGCCGGGAAAGATCACCCGATCTCTCCCGGTTTTTGTTTATATCATTTCTCTTCTGCCTTAACCTCGTCGTGGTAATCCTCACGGCCTCCGTCACCGTGCACCTCGCAGAAGCGCGCGGAAACCGAGACCGGAACTCCGTTTGCTATGAGATGGGTAACATCTCCGATTGACTGCGCCCGGAAGGAGGCCAGCCCCGGCCTGCGTTCCTCGGTATAAACAGTGGTAACAGAGGAGGGGGGCATGCACAGCCCCTGCCACAGCAGCATGGGCGAGCAGTTGAGCAGGTGGCTCAGCAGTACGCAGCCCAGTCCGAAATGACAGAAGAAGGCAATGGTTTTGTGGTTTGGCTTTTCAGCCCTGTAAAACAGACCTTCTCGTGTATATCCGTGTGTGGAGAGCAGTGTGTCAAACGCACTCGTAACTTCATCATATTTTTTCCCGACGCCGGCTTCTGCAAAGAACTCCTGTTCTCTCCAACGGAATGGATCCAGTAAAATCGGCTCAGCATCCAGATCCTGTGGCAGCCAGTCCCAGGGGACAGCGCCGTACCCGCCGTGAAGCTCCGGCCTTCTGGTAGGCAGGTTGAATTCCCGCAGCCAGTCAAAAGCTTCAGCCGTGCGGCCGGTTGCTTCCAGCGTAGGGGCAATGGTGTCCTTTGCCCTGCCCATGGTGGATACATAGTAATCGTCCACCTCTGTGTTTTTCATCCGCTCTGCCAGCAGCTGAACTTCCAGCCTGCCGGCTTCCGTCAGTGTATCGTGTTCGTAGTCAGGATCTCCGTGCCTGATAATCAGCAGCCTCATGGAATAGCTATAGTCCCTTCGTTCTTATTGATGACGCCCTATTCTACCCTGTATTATCGTTGAATTCAAGCGTTATTTTCACATGAATGCTGCGGTTTTGCGTGCCATAGTTTTTCACTTGACGAACACCGTTAAGTCCTATAATATTGATGTTATCAAGAACAATACGCCAAAGGAGCAATCTGTTATGAACAGGGTTATCGAAGTCCTTCGGACGGTTCTTCCCGTCGCTGTTATGCTGTTTATCGGGATCCTCTGCAGAAAGAAGCGCCTGATCTCACGTGAGGGCATCAATGCGCTCAAAAGCATCGTGGTCAATATCACGCTGCCGGCTGTCCTGCTTCACGCCTTTGCCTCCACCACATACAGCCTTATGGATGTGGTCATCCCGGTAGTGATGTTCCTGCTCTGCCTTGCAGCCTGGGCGCTCGGCAAGTTCTCCGGCAGGCTGCTCGGCCTGAAGTCAAAGTTTGTGCCGTACCTCACAACCGGCTTTGAGGCCGGAATGCTGGGTTATGCGCTTTTCCATATGCTTTTCGGTGCAAGCCGCACGGCGGAATTTGCCAGGATTGATCTGGGGCAGGTTCTGTTTGTCTTCACCCTGTATAAAATTCTTCTCGGCATGGAAGGGCAGAAGAAGTCTGACGCCCGTACCCTCATCCGGGAAATGTGCTTCTCGCCCATTATCATCGCCATTGCAGCCGGTGTCATTCTCGGTGCTGCGGGAATCTACCGCGCGCTGATTCCTTCCGGCATCAGCGGCGTTTTCGATGCCTGCACGGATTTCGTTTCCGCGCCGACCAGTGCCGTCATCCTCCTGACGATCGGCTACGATCTCGTCCTGAGCGATATTCCCTGGCTCTCGGCAGGGAAAGTTGTTCTTCTGCGCTTTGCCATCCTGATGGTTCTGCGGTTCGTTTTTGTTGTGTTTCTCCGTCTGGCCTTCCCGTCCGCGCATCTGGCAGATGCTGTGAATGTCATGTTCATCCTCCCGCCGCCGTTTGTTCTGCCTGTGTTTGCAGACGATCCTGACCAGCGTGTATATGTTTCCTCAGCGCTTTCTCTTTCCACGCTGTTGTCTATCGCCGCCTTTGCGGTGCTCGCAGCCATCGGCTGAATCTACAGAAAAAGGTTATCGAAGGCCGGCAGATTCACTCTGCCGGCCTTCGGTTATTTATTTGATGCTGTTCAAGCTTTCCTTTCACCCGATGGATGACCGGATAAGCACGGAACGGGCATGGCCTTCCAGGCCTTCTGCCCGGGCAAGTTCAGCAAGCCCATCCTTGACGCTCTCCAGAGCATCGGAGGAGTAATACGTAAAGCTGATTTTCTTGATAAAGTCATCTACGGAAAGCGGGCTTCCGTAGCGGGCGGAGCCGCCGGTCGGCAAGGTGTGGTTTGTGCCGGAGAAATAGTCGCCCAGTGCTTCCGGGCAGCTGCCTCCGAGGAAAACGGATCCGGCACTTCGTATTCTGCTGATGTAATTGAAGGGATCCTTCACATAAAGCCCCAGCAGCTCAGGCGCCATGCGGTTGGCAAGTGCAAGCCCTTCCTGCAGTGACCCAACCAGCAGAATCATTCCGTTATTGTTGATGGATGCCCTCGCAATCTCTTCTCTCGGCAGCGTTGTCAGCTGCTTCTCAATTTCTGCAGCAACACCCTCTGCAAGTTCTTCCGAGGTCGTGATCAGCACGGCGGTTGCCATGGTGTCATGCTCTGCCTGCGCCAGCATATCGGCGGCAAGCACTTCCGGGCGGTTTGCCTCGTCGGCTACAATCAGGATTTCGCTCGGCCCGCCGATCAGCTCAATGCCTACCTGACCGTATACCTGTCTCTTTGCCTCTGCCACATAGGCATTGCCCGGCCCGATGATTTTGCATACGGCAGGGATGCTTTCCGTGCCGTACGCCATCGCGGCGATTGCCTGGGCGCCGCCCACCTGAAATACGCGGTCAACCCCGGCAATATAAGCTGCTGCCAGAATGATCGGTGAAACAGTCCCGTTGCAGGTCGGGGGAGAAGCCATGATAACCTCGTCCACGCCCGCTATCTTCGCCGGGATCACATTCATCAGCACGGAAGAAGGATAGGCAGCTGTCCCGCCCGGAACGTAGACTCCCACATTCTCCAGCGGCACAATACGCTCCATCAGCATGGTGCCTTCTCCGTTCAGGGTAAAGCCTCTGCGTACCTGCGCGCTGTGATATCTGCGGATGTTGTCCGCGGCGGTTCTGAGCGTCTCAAGCAGGGAGGCAGGCACTGCCTGTGCGGCCTCTTCAAGACATTTCCTGTCAAGCTCGAAGTCCTCCGGGCAGGCGCCGTCAAATCTCTGGCTGTATTCCCGTACAGCGCTGTCTCCTCTTTCCCGTACGGCAGTGAGGATTTCGTCAACGCTTCTGCGTATATCTTCACGCCTGCTGTTCCCGGCGCGGAAGCGTATAGTCTGCCGGGCTGCGTCTCTGACTATGGGGATCATTTTTTCCTTCAGGCAGCAAGATTCAGTGTCGGGAAGAATCCGGATACGTCCGCACTCTTCATGTATCCCTTCTGCACCCAGAAGTCTGCCGCCATGCAGGCAATTTCATAGACGTTCTGCTCAGTAGCGGTGTCGTTGAAGGCTTCATTCATCGCCGCATCATAGAAGGTGATGCCGGCGCATTCATCCATCACTTCTTCTGTTTCCAGGTCAAGGCCAGCTGCCATGATGGCGCAGCCTTCTTCAAAGTTGGCATTCAGATAATCCACAGCCTGGCACCAGCAGCTGTACAGAACGTCAAACACCTCGGGGTTCTGTTCAGCAAACCTGGTGGATACGGTGAGTACGTCAATAATAGCTTTCGGATAATCGGCGGAGGAAACCAGAATGTGCCCGCCCTCACGCTCAGAACAGTTGGAAAGTGCCGGCTCCCAGGTAACGGCTGCATCCACACGCCCTGCGAGGAAAGCCTCGCCGGCTTCATCATTCCCCATTTCCACAATATTGATCTGATCTTCCGTGATATTGCTGTCAGCCAGCACCTGCAGGAAGAAGAAGTAGGATGTTGCGGATTTATCAAGCGCAACTGTTTTTCCAGCCAGATCGTCAACACTCTGGATTTCTGCTGTAGCTACCAGCCCGTCGCCGCCGGTGGAGGCGTCCATGGTGCAGACGTACTGTTCCGGTGCCCCAGCGTCATACTGGATGATATCTCTGTCTAGTACCTGGCCGAGGCCCTGGATGGAATTGGAAACAAATGCTGCACCGTAGGTGGATTCATCTTCAATAATCACCAGTTCCACATCGTAACCCTGGTCGGCAAAATAGCCGTTTTCCTTCGCAATAAAGAGCGGCGCATAACCTGCCCAGGTACAGAAGGCGATTTTCATTTTTTTCGGGCTGTCCGCCGCCAGCGCGGGAGAGGCGATGAGAGTAAATACAAACAGCAGTGCGAGTGTGGCGGATATTATCTTCTTCATAGTTTTTCCTCCGTTGCCTGAACCTGCTCCTCCCAGAGCAGATCCATGATTTCTTTTTTGATGCTGAGAAAACCGGGGTCAGAGTATGCTGTGTGATCGCGTTTGCAGTCAAGAACGACGGGGATAGTCTTTCTGATCGTTCCCGGCCTGCGGCTCATCACAAGAATCCTGGAACCCAGGATAATTGCCTCATCAATATCATGCGTGATAAAAATGATGGTGCTGCCGGTTTTGCGGCTGATATCCGCCAGCAGCTCCTGCATGATAATTCTTGTCTGCGCATCCAGCGCACCAAAGGGCTCATCCATCAGCAGGATTTCCGGCTGGTTGGCCAGCGTCCTGGCAATGGCTGCCCGCTGCTTCATTCCGCCGGACAGCTGATCCGGAAGGGCAGATTCAAATCCGCTCAGCCCTACGAGCCCGATATACTTCAAGGCTGTTTCCGACCGTTCCTTCTGCGGTACGCCGCTCATTTTCAGCCCGAATTCCACATTCTTCTGTACGGTCAGCCAGGGAAAGAGGCTGTAACCCTGAAATACCATTCCTCTGTCCTTGCCCGGCCCGCTGATTTTTTCTCCCGCCACATAAACACTGCCCTCTGACGCCTCATCGAGCCCGCCGAGGATGTTGAGCAGGGAGCTTTTCCCGCAACCCGACGGCCCGACGATCACGACGAATTCCCCTTCCTCTACGGAAAAGGAAACGTCGTCCAGCGCAAGCACCGGGCCGTTCTGCCCTTCAAATGTTTTGGAAATATGTTCTGCTCTGAGTTTTTCCATCTTGGTTCAGTCACTCAGCCTCTTGTACCAGGGAACCAGGATCTTTGTCAGAAGCCGGAGCAGAAAGTCCGTTGCCAGGCCGATGAGGCCGATCATCAGCAGCCCCATAAAAATGACGTCCGTTGCAAGAAAACGCTGGCTTTTCAGGATGATGTATCCCAGCCCCTCGCTTGCAGCCACCATCTCAGCCACTACGAGATATGTCCAGGCCCAGCCGATCGTCAGGCGGAAGTCGTCCAGCAGACCCGGCAGGGAAGCGGGGAAGATCACTTCCTTGTATACCTGCCATTTCCCCGCGCCGAGCGTTTTCGCCGCGTTCAGATAGTTCTTATCCACGGAAGACACCGTGTCGCACACCATCAGCACCAGCTGGAAGAAGGTACCCAGCCAGATCACCATGTATTTCTGCGTCTCTCCGATCCCGAGATAGAGGATTGTCAGCGGCACAAGCGCAACAACCGGCAGATAGCGTACAAATTCAATCACCGGCTGGATCAGGGATGTAAAGCGTTTTGAGCCTGCCATCAGCATCCCGCAGGGCAGGGCAACCAGCGCGGAAAAGAACCAGCCCACCATCACGCGCCTGGTGGAAGCCCAGCAGTTCTGCAGCAGGGATCCGTCACGGATTCCCGATGTGATTTTATCAAATACGGCGCTTGGAGAGGGGACAAACAGCGGCCCGACGAGCCCGCCGTAGCTGAGCACGCACCATACAGCGGCAATGGCCAGGAAAGTGATCCATGGCAGAATCTGCGCTCCTCCGAACTTTCTGATACCGGCAGCTTTCATAGTTTTCAACCCTCTTCAAATACTTTATCGAATTAACACGCTATCGAATTACTTGACGATATATTACAACATCTTTCCCGGACTGTCAACAGGAAAATCACATTTTATAAGGATATACAAACAGCTCCTTCAAAACCGCACGCTCCCTGAAGTTTTAAGGAAAAAATTCACAAAACCGGTTTCCGGCGCGTTCTTATTTCCCTTCCTTCTTTTCTTTTTCTTGAACCTTCCTTCAAAATATGTTTAAATACAGTATCATCACATTGTCAGAGGATCAGCCATGAAAATCACAGATATTCTCAACTCTAAACCGGTCACGCTCTCCTTTGAAGTTTTCCCTCCCGGCTCTCATGCAGCCTTCGAGGCTACCGCTGCTGCGGCCTCTCAGATCGCCGCGCTCTCTCCGGCTTTTCTCTCGGTAACTTACGGCGCCGGCGGGGGAACCAGCGAATATACGCTGGGCCTGGCGGAGGAAATCCGCGCAAAGAATAACGTGGAGGTTCTCCCGCACCTGACCTGCGTTTCTTCTGACAGGGAGCATGTCAATAAAATGATCTCCGCCTTTCAGAGCAAAGGCTTTGAGAATATCATGGCCCTGCGCGGTGACCTGCCGAAAAACGGCTGTATCTCGTCCGACTATCACTACGCTGCCGAGCTGATCCGGGACATCCGTTCGCGGGGCGAATTCTGCATCGGGGCCGCCTGCTATCCGGAAGGCCATCCCGAATGTGCGCATAAAAATGACGATATCCGCTATCTGAAAGAAAAGGTGGATGCCGGCTGCGATTTTCTGACGACCCAGCTGTTTTTTGATAATGCCGTTCTGTATAATTTCCTGTACCGCATCCGGGAAGCCGGGATCACCCTGCCTGTTCTTGCCGGCATTATGCCGATCACCGGCGCCCGGTATCTGAAGCGCTCGGTCGCCATGTCCGGTACGGTTGTCCCGGCACGCTTCCTCGCGATTGTTGACCGTTTCGGAGATAATCCCGCAGCCATGAAACAGGCCGGCATTGTGTATGCCTGTGAGCAGATTGTGGATCTCATTGCCAATGAAGTGAACCATATCCACGTCTACACCATGAACAAGCCCGATGTTGCAGCCGGGATTGTCAGAACCCTGGGTGAAATACTCCGATGATCACGCCTGACCGTCAGGAAATCCTGCGCTATCTGGGGTATAAAAATCAGCTTCCCGACGCAGAAGCTGAATCCTGCATTTCCCGTTGTCTGGAGGAGCTTGGCGCAGCTGCCGAACCCCGCAGTGTCTGCCGCTGCTTTCCGGTTACCCGCACGGAAGGCAGGCTGACCATTGCCGGCATACCTTTTGTCAGCCGCTCGCTTGAAAGGCATCTGGCCTCCTGCCGGGAAGCCGTGCTTTTTGCAGCAACTCTCGGCATTGGAACGGACAGGCTGATCGCCCGTGCCCAGCTCCGGGATCTTCGGGATGCCCTCGTTCTTCAGGCCTGTGCTGCTGCCATGATTGAGGCATATTGTGATGAGATTGACCGGCAGATTCAGGCAGAAGCCAAAAGCCGGAATCTGCAGACAAAAAGACGTTTTTCTCCGGGCTACGGGGATCTGGAACTGTCCGTCCAGCGTGATCTCTGCCGTGTTCTCGATACCGAAAGGCAGATTGGCCTCACGCTGACGGAAAGCTGCATGATGGTGCCTGTCAAGTCGGTTACGGCCGTCGTCGGCCTTTTTAAGGAGATGGAAAAATGAGTATTCTACAGCAGCTGGGGAAAGACTGGGTGTTTTTTGACGGCGGTACGGGCAGCCTTCTTCAGAAGGCCGGCCTCCGTCCGGGTGAAGCGCCGGAGAGCTGGAATCTCACTCATCCGGAAGAGATTCTCCGTCTGCACAAAGATTATATTCTTGCAGGCAGTGATGTGATCCTGACGAATACATTCGGCCTGAATGCCCTGCGCTTTCCCGGGCAGGTGGAGGTAATCTGCCGGCAGGCTGTCAGCCTTGCACAGGAGGCCAGGCGTGCCTCCGGCCGTCATGAGGCAGCCGTTGCTCTGGATCTTGGCCCGACAGGCCGTTTGCTGAAGCCGCTGGGAGATCTGGATTTTGAAATGGCTGTCCGCCTGTACAGTGAGGTTGTTTCCGCCGGGGCAGAGGCAGGCGCCGACGCCGTTATGATTGAAACCATGGGCGACGTTCTGGAAATGAAAGCCGCCGTCCTCGCGGCCAAGGAAAGCTGCGCGCTGCCCGTTTTTGTTACCATGACCTTTGACGCCGGCGGAAAGATGCTCACCGGCGGTACGCCGGAGGCAATGGTCGCCATGCTGGAAGGTCTTCACGTCAATGCCGTCGGCATCAACTGCTCGCTGGGGCCGGAGCAGATGCTCCCCCTTGTGCAGCGCATGGCAAAGGTGGCTTCCCTGCCTCTCATCGTCAAGCCCAACGCCGGGCTTCCCCGGGTGGATGCAGCCGGACAGACAGTCTATGACATCAGCCCTGAACAGTTTGCACGCTTCATGGGTGAAATTGCTTCCTGCGGCGTACACGCGCTGGGCGGCTGCTGCGGAACGACACCGGAATATATCCGCCGGATGATTGCTGCCTGCCGTCCGCTTCCTTTTCAGCCTCCTCAGGCGAAGCGCCGTTCGGTGATCTCCTCAGCTTCCCGCACGGCTGTGATCGGGGAGAGGCCTCTTCTGATCGGGGAACGCATTAACCCGACGGGCAAAAAGCGCTTCAAAGAGGCGCTTCTGGCAAATGATATGGATTATATTCTCTCAGAAGGCCTTGCCCAGGAAGACGCCGGCGCGGATATTCTAGACGTCAATGTTGGCCTCCCCGGTATTGAGGAAGCCTCCGTTTTGCCGCAGGTCGTCCTGCAGCTGGAGAATATTGTTCCTCTCCCTCTCCAGCTTGACACAGCCGACTCGAAAGCCATGGAAAAGGCACTGCGCCTGGTTGCCGGCAAACCGCTGGTCAATTCCGTCAGCGGGAAACAGGAAAGCATGGATGCCGTTTTTCCGCTGGTCGCCAGATACGGCGGCGTGGTTGTGGCCCTTCTGCTGGATGAAAACGGCATACCGGATACTGCCGCCGGCCGGCTGGAAATCGCCGGCGCAATCCTCCGTGAAGCGGCAAAGTACGGCATCGCGAAAGAGGATCTGGTGTTTGATGCCCTCGCCATGGCCATCTCGGCCGGTGATCAGTCTGCAAAAGTTACGCTGGAAACCCTCCGGGGCATTCGCGATCAGCTGCATGCAAACAGCATCCTCGGTGTCTCCAACATTTCCTTCGGCCTGCCGAACAGACCTCTGATCAACGCTGCCTTTCTCACCATGGCGCTGGAAAGCGGCCTGAGCTGTGCCATCCTCAATCCGCTGAATGCCACTGTCATGGATCACTGGCATGTCTGGCTGGCACTGAGCGGCCGGGATGAAAGCTGCAAAGGGCTTCTGGCTGCTTTTACCGGCAGGGAGGCCTCGGAGAGCGCCTCTTCTTCCGATGCGCTTTCTCTCCGGGAGTGCATTCTGCGCGGGCTGAAAAGCCGTGTGCAGGAAAAAACAAAAGCAGCGCTGGCGCAGCCGGGTGCAGATCCCCTTGTCCTTATTGATACCCAGCTGATCCCTGCTCTGGATGAAGCCGGCAGAGCCTTTGAACAGGGGTCTCTCTTCCTCCCGCAGCTTCTTCTGTGTGCAGAGGCGGCAAGTGCCGCCTTTGAAGAGGTAAAACGCTCCCTGCCGGCTTCCGGGGCAGAGCGCGGCAGCATCATTCTGGCAACGGTCAAAGGGGATATCCATGATATCGGCAAAAATATTGTCAAAGTCCTGCTGGAAAACTACGGCTACCGGGTTCTTGATCTCGGAAAGGACGTGCCCCCGGAGAAGATTCTTTCCTGCGCCTTGCAGGAGAATATCCGCCTGGTCGGCCTCTCCGCCCTGATGACGACCACTGTCAGCAGCATGGAGGAGACCATCCATCTCCTGCGGGAAAAGGCACCGGGTGTCCGCGTTGTTGTCGGCGGCGCGGTGCTCAATGAAGACTATGCCCGCAGGATCGGCGCGGACTTTTATGCAAAGGACGCTATGGCCGCCGTCCGCATTGCAGACTCCGTATTTTCTCCTGACGGAGGATGAGGTGTGGTGATCATCTTATACTATCCTGTACCTAAATAGAACATACCAACACATATGTTTCCTGTAAAAAAAACAGCCCTCCGGGAAACCGGAGGGCTGTAAACTTTTTTTGCCTGTGCGATTATTCG
>JAEEGI010025749.1_pt1 | contig 11376 bp, 9 predicted proteins | sample 8958751 | NCBI WGS metagenome assembly JAEEGI01 (sample SAMN16246545, study PRJNA631951) | gut metagenome | biome: gut microbiome; feature: rumen; material: KS-attached | host: Bos | place: Iran: Karaj | collected 2018-10 | reverse complement strand
TGCAGTTATCGTCCAGCCAACGGCATCAGCAGCATCATCGATCACCAGGTTCCCTTCGGAATCCTTGGTAACCTCACGGGCCAGCGGGCCCGTGGTGGCTGTAGCGGTCGGCAGGGCAAATACCTTTCCGGCGGAAGTGGTCATGGTGATCGCTACCTGCTTGCCGCTGGCGGCCGCAGCAGCGATATCATCGACCTTTTCCCACGTTGAAGAAGATTCAGCCTTTACTGCCCGGAATGATATCACACTGAAGGACATCAAAACCGCGAGCAATAGAGTCAGGATTTTCTTAAATACAGGTTTTTCCATGTTCGCTCTTTTCCCTTCTATTATCATGTAATTGACCGAGAGAAAACCCCCGGTATTACCATATTTATTATACAGATTAAGCGCTTTCATTTATAGAGCAATTTCGCTCTTTTTGCACATTTCCGTTCAATTTTTTTGCCCTGAAAAAAGGCATATTCAGCCTGCTTCTGTCCCGCTTCTGACCGATTGGCAGGGAGATTTTATTATTCCCCGATTATAAGATATAATGATTTATGAGGTAAGGAAAATGACAGACAAATTGGTTGAATGGATAAGAAAAAACCGGATAAATATTCTGGTTTTGGCAATTGGACTGGTCATATTCGGCTGCTGCGCCTACTGGGCCAACAGCGGAAAACCGGAGAAGGACCCTTCCGGTAACCCGGCAGTCTACGAAAACGCCACCGTACTGGAGATCCTTAACGACTCGACCGCTCAGGACGACGCTTCCGACGGCGGCTGGCGCGGTGAACAGATGCTGACGGCGGAAGTAAAGACCGGGCAGTTCAAGGGCACGACGATGCTGGCCTATAACTATGTCGGTCCGCTTTACGGGGTACCGGTAAAAGCCGGTGACAGCGTTACCCTGATCATTTCCACCTATGCAGACGGCACCCATAACGCTACCGTCTATGAATACAACCATTCCGCCATCCTGCCCATCCTGCTGGCGCTGTTTGTCATTGCCATAATTGCCGTTGGCGGCAAAAGCGGCATCAAGTCGCTGATCGGTCTGTCCTTTATGGCCCTGACCCTGATAACCATCCTGCTGCCCGGTTTGCTTAAAGGGGCTCCAACCATCCTGATGACTTTTTTGATGTGCGTCTTCAGCGCCATGTTCACCTATACGGTCATGTCCGGAGTAAACCGGAAGACCATCTGTGCCTTTCTGGGCACCGTAGCCGGCATGCTGGTGGCGCTGGTCTTTGCTGAAATAGCCCAGTCTCTGCTTAGAATAAACGGGCTGAGAATCACCGATGCTGAAGCTCTGTTGCAGCTCAGACAGACCGGTATGCCCATTGGCCTGAAAGGCCTGCTGTCCGCCGGCATCGTCATCAGTTCTCTTGGCGCCGTCATGGACGTCACCATGGGTCTGGCCTCAGCGATCAGCGAACTGCATGAAGCCAACAATGAACTGACTTTCAAACAGCTGTTCACTTCGGGAATGAACATCGGCAAGGACATGGTCGGCACCATGACCAGCACCCTGATCCTGGCCTTATTGGGCGGTGAGCTGGTCTTAATGCTCTACCTCTACTCTCTTGATTTGGGAAAGTATCAGCTGCTCTCCTCCGCCTATGTTTCCGTAGAGACAGTCAGCGCGCTGTCCTGCAGCATCGGCGTCATTCTCTCCATCCCGATAACCAATTTCGTTTCCGCCAGAATGTTCTCCCAGTCCAAACGCTGAAGAACACGGAGATGACATATATCTTATCAGTTGCAGCATAAGGAGTCTCAATGGGTACGGTCAATCACGACATCTTCAAGGCCATCTTTGAAAACAAGTGGCTGACGATCGAATACCGTAATCAGGCTGGTGACACCACAAAATACTGGATCGGAATCCGCGAAATAGTAAATGGCCGGCAGCCTGTTTTAACTGTGGATGGCCTGCATGTGGGAAAATGCACGGTTATGGAGTTGAAGATCTTTGTAAATTCAATTCTCTCCTCCAAAGTCATTGACGGTTCATATTATGAGACACCCGCTCAGCTGAAGGACGACATCACCAATCATCCCGAGAACTACCTCAACCTGTTTGCCAATGTTCCCAATCTTCAGATCCTTAATTATCTGGCCGACTGCAGCCGCCTGGATTCCACTCCTTACCAATGTCAGTATTCGCTGATCAAATGCCTGGATGACAGCCAGCTGCGCGGCGGCTCACTGGAGCTTTCGGAGGAGCAGTTCCGCCAGATCGTCGCTGCCTTTCAGAACAGTGAGAAGAATGCCAACAGCCTGCATTATAAGAATCTGGCTCTGAACATCCTGAGCGTCAATACCAGAAAGGGTCTTTATGTTCTGGCTTACCGCAGCCTGTTTCTCGATGTCAAGAACCGCCGGCTCAGACCTAACGACAGCGTGACCGTCTGCCAGCAGTTTTCCATTGACGGAGTGACACAGTCCATCCGCTATTTTCTGGATGCCGATGATTTCTACCTTCTTGACGACTTCATGACCAATCTGCCGGAAATCGAACAGCGCATCAGTGAAAACGGCAATGGCCGGGATCTGGTCGATGACATGCCTTATGTGCTGGCCATCGGCCGGGATATGACCGTCGATCTGGAGAGCGAATATGCCGGCATCCGCAGCATGTATGAAAGCGGAAAGGTATCCATTCCCGTCAGGGCCTTCTTCGGCGAGTTGCTGAAGCAGCCGGAACGGAGGAAGAACTATCCCATCACTCTGCTGGATAACCGGGTAAATCTCGACCAGCTGCTGGCCATTCATAATGCGATCAAATACCCTCTTACCTATGTTCAGGGGCCTCCGGGAAGCGGCAAGACCAATACGATAATCAATGTGATCCTTACTGCCTTCTTCAATAGCAAGACCCTGCTGTTTTCTTCCTACAACAACCATCCAATCGACGGTGTTTATGAAAAGCTCAGTAACCTCAGATACCGCAACAATGTCATTCCCTTCCCCATTCTGCGTTTGGGTAACCGGGAAAAGACCCTGGAGGCACTGAAGGCAATCGGCAGTCTATATGACCGGGTCATGGACCTGCCTGTCTATGAGGAGACCCTGTCGCGGTATGGCGACACCCTGATTGAAGACAGTAAGAAGCTGACGGAACTGATGAAGAAATACGAGGAGATCCTTGAACTTAACGAGAGAAAGGAAACAATCGAAAAGCTCCTGGAATCCAATAATAACATCCAGTTCCAGATCGACCTGCAGGCCGGTCAGCTTGATCGGATCAAAAACCGGCTGCATGAATTGGGAAACATCACCAATGAAGAAGCCCTTTCGCTGGCCGTAAGCAACGACATCTTCCTCAAGTATCTCAACTATGTCTCCGCAAGTTACATAAAGAAACTGGCAGAGCCGAAGTATCAGGATCTTATGAACATCGTAAACATGGAAGATGATGATGAAAGGCTGACCGAATTCAGTCATTATCTGTCGGAAGATGCCAATCTGAAAAAACTTCAGAAGATCTTTCCGATCATCGCCACCACCTGCTTAAGTGCCCACAAGCTCGGCTCGCCGCAGCCCAGCTTCGACATGACGGTCATCGACGAAGCCTCGCAGTGCAACACCGCTGCTTCGCTAATCCCCATCATCAGAGGAGCCAGCCTGATGCTGGTGGGCGATCCCAACCAGCTTTCACCGGTGATCCTGCTTCCGCCCCGGGACAACGACGCGCTCAAGGCAAAATACCGCATCGCTCCGGAATATGATTATATAAAGAATTCCATCTATAAAACCTATCTGGCCTGCGATTCCGTCTCGCAGGAGATCCTGCTTTCCCACCATTATCGCTGCCACCGCAAGATAATCGATTTCTGTAACCGCAAGTACTACAATAACAAGCTGAAAATCGACACCAACAATCCCGACAGCAACCCCCTGTCCTATGTCAATGTCACCTCCAGCCAGTCTGAGGTTAAGAATGTTGCTCCGGAAGAAGCCCGGCAGGTCGTTGCCTATGTCAAGGCACACCCGGACCGCCAGATCGGCATCATCACGCCCTTTGTCCGCCAGAAGGAGGAGATTAATGCCCTTCTGAAAGCCGAGGGGATCACCAATGTCACCTGCGGAACAGTGCATGCCTTCCAGGGAGATGAGAAAGACGAGATTCTCTTTTCCACCGCCCTTTCCAACCGGACAACCGCAAAGACTTATGACTGGCTGAAAAACCATCAGGAATTGCTTAATGTGGCTGTTTCCCGCAGCCGCAGCCGGCTGGTGCTCTTTGCCTCGGACCAGGATCTGGAGAGACTGCACATGATAGATGCCGGTGGCCGCGATGATCTTTATGAACTGGCTCAGTATGTCAAGACTCAGGGCAGTTATCAGGTGACCCAGATCGAGACCAGATCAAGGGCATTAGGCATCAAGCCTTACAGTACGGAACTGGAAGATGCCCTGCTGACAACATTAAATCACGCCCTGGACAACATCTTCACCTCTGAAAGGGAAACCGTGGTCAGAAGAGAAGTCCCGATCGCCCAGGTCTTCCAGGACAACTATTCCTATAGCAGCCTGTTCTATTCCGGACGCTTCGATTTCGTCGTTTATCAGAAGGACTATACTTCCCGGGAATACCCGGTCTTTGCCATTGAACTGGATGGCAAGGAGCATCTCAGCGATGAACTGGTCAAGGCGCGGGATGCCCAGAAAAATCAGATCTGCCGGGAGCACGGCTTTGATCTGATCCGCATAGAAAACTGCTATGCCCGCCGTTATAACTACATCAAGGAGATCCTGATCAGCTATTTCTCCGCATAAGAAAAAGAAGCAGTCACTAAACCGCTTCTTTTTTTTCGGATACTTGCTTGTTACTATCTGTTTTCCAGTCTGTTGCCGTATGCAGCTACATGGTGCAGCAGATACAGAACAGCAGCGCTGAACAGGAAGCCGAGGTTGATGCTGGCAGTGGTTGATGAGGCATTGACAACACCCAGTTCTGCCTTCTTCAGACCGAAGCCGATGGCTACGGATGCGGCGATGCTGATTAATCCACCCAGCATTTCCAGTCTGGCAGCACTCTTCAGTCCGTTAACGGACTCATCAGAGAACGGTCTTTCTTCCTTGCACTCACCCAGAACCTTGCGCAGCTTCAGAGTGGAGATCAGGGCCAGAACAGTGGTAAGAACACCGACGCCAAAGGCGATCAGCAGCGGAAGCCTGAGGGCTTCCATCTGGGCCGGAGTCAGAGTGATACCTTCAACACTGATGGTTTCGCCAACCTTCTTGGCCAATTCTTCCAGATTACCGGCAGCCAGTAAAACAACGAATGCGGCAGTAATGCCAAACAGAGCAATTACTTCTAAAACAACTAAGATAGTGTGTAATGCTTTTAAAAATCCTGCAGTTCTTCTCATTTTTGAATTCCTCCTGTGGTATTATACAACGATTTCATTTCCCGGGAAATCATGTTTTTTACTTGGCAACGATGCGCTGGTACATCTCTTCCCGCCGGTCGCGGAACAGACCCCAGTACATCCGGTTTTCCGCGATCTCATCCAGGTCATACTCATGGATCAGGATCTCTTCCTCGTCCCTGGAGGCACTCTCTACGATCTCGCCGGTTTCATCAGTCATGAATGAAGAACCGTAAAACCGCAATGATGAAGTCTGATTGCCGTTTTCCGCGCACGGCTTCACCGCTTCCAGACCGATGCGGTTGGCGGCGATGACCGGAACCAGATTAGCGGCGGCATGACCCTGCATGACCCGGCGCCAATGGCCCATCGAATCGGTATTCAGAATCGGTTCTGAGCCGATGGCAGTGGGGAAGAAGATCAGTTCAGCCCCTTCCAGCGCCAGACATCTGGCGGTCTCCGGGAACCACTGATCCCAGCAGATACCGGCTCCCAACCGGCCATAGGCCGTATCGAACACCTTGAAGCCACTGTTCCCCGGGGTGAAGTAGAACTTCTCCTGATAGAAGTGATCATCAGGAATATGGGTTTTGCGATATACCCCCAGAAGACTTCCATCGGCATCAATGTAAGCCAGTGAATTATAGAGGATATTGCCGTCCTTTTCATAAAAACTCACCAGCAGCACGGCCTTTAATTCAGCTGCCAGTCTTCTGCCCATCACAACCGAAGGATGCTCATCGACGCTCTGGGCGTAGTGGTAATATTCATATCTTCTTTCCTGACAGAAATAATAGCGGTCAAACAGTTCGGGAAGCAGAATGATGTTGGCTCCCTTACCGGCAGCCTGACGGACCAGCTGCTCAGCATGTTCCAGGTTATCTTCCTGTCTTTCCGCGCATTTCATCTGAATGGCGGCTACGGTTACGTTTCTCATGACTTGTCTCCTTAAAAATACACGGCACCCGCAGGTGCCGTGTTTCCAATTTCAACGCAATTAGTTAAACATTACCTGGTTCCAGAGTTCAGCGAGCTTGGTCTTCAGGACGTTGTCATCATGGTACTCTTCATCCAACGCATAGCCGACTCTCGGAGTGTAGGCATTGATGCCATAGAAATCGCCGCCCTCTGATGACAGCTTGTCGATGACATACTGAACATCGGAAGTATAACCGACCCACAGGGAGTTGGCTTCAGCGACATCGGTCTCCAGGCAGAAGTTGATCCACTTGTGAGCCAGATCAACGTTCTGGCAGGTCTTGGTGATGCACATGGCATCAGACCAGATGTTGGTGCCCTGCAGAGGCTCGTAGTAACCCATGTCTTCATTCTCACTCATGATGTAGGTGGCGGCACCGCTGTAGGCAACAGCCAGGGCCTTCAGACCGTTGATCATGTTGTCATTGACTTCATCAGTGACATAGGCAGGGTTCATGGTCTTCTTCTGGTTCAGCAGCCACTGATAGGCAGCCTGGATCTCATCATCATTGGTGGTATTGACAGAATAGCCCAGAGCCTTGAGGGCCGGCAGGAAGTTGTCTCTGTCAGCGTTGTACATGTAGATCTCACCGGCATACTTGGGGTTGACCAGAATGTTCCAGCCCTGCTCATCCAGTTCTTCAAGGGTAACCTTGGTCTTGTCATAGACGATGCCGATGGAACCCTGGAAATAAGGAACGGAATAGGTATGAGTCGGGTCATAGTCCGGAGACTGCAGACCGGTAGCCAGATTGCCGATGTTGGTGATCTTGCTTAAGTCCAGAGGCTGGATCATGTCTTCCTTGATCAGACGCTCAACCATGTAGTCAGAAGGAACGACGATGTCATACTTGTCGCCGCCGACGATGGCCGTGTACATTTCCTCGTTGGAGTCGAAGGTCTTGTAGTAGACCTTGCAGTTGTACTGCTTTTCAAACTTGGTGATGTTGGTTTCATCAATGTATTCACCCCAGTTGAAGACATACAGTTCCTGCTTGGGCTCGTTATTACCGCCGCCGGAGCAGCCGGCAAAGCCGAGAGTCATGGCGATTACCAGTAATACAGTTAAGACTTTTTTCATTTTGAATTCCCTCTCTTCCTTCTTTCTCTGATCATCGGTACAACGTTAACGATGATCAGTACCGTCGTAACGATGACGACGATGATGGTTGACAAAGCGTTGATCGTCGGATTGATGCGCTTTATCGATGAATATACATAGATTGCGATGTTGCTGATCTTCGGACCGGAAGTAAAGAAACTGATTACGAAGTCGTCGAAGCTCATCGTGAAGGCAATCAGTGCACCCGATACGATGCTGCCCTTCAGCTGCGGGATGATGACCTTGGTCAGCGCCTGGAAAGGCGTGGCCCCCAGGTCAAGAGCCGCTTCCGCCAGGTTATCATCAAGCTGACGTAATCTGGGCATGATGGACAGGATGACGTACGGGATACAGAACGAGATGTGCGCCAGTAAGATCGTGCCGAAGCCCTTTTCCACATTCAGGGAAGTGAACAGCAGCATGAAGCCGATGGCGGTAACAATGTCGGGGTTCATCATCGGGATGTCGTTGATCTGCAGCACGATGTTGCGCAGGATCCGGCCGCTCTTGGACAGGCCGATGGCGGTCAGGGTACCGATGACGGTAGCGACCAGCGTGGCAATAACGGCGATGATGACCGTATAATAGATGGCTTCCCTGATCGAGCGGGACTCGAACATCTTCTGATACCACTGCAGGGAGAAACCGGTGAAGTTGGTCAGGCTCTTGGACTGGTTGAAGCTGAAGAGCATGACGTAGAAGATCGGCAGGTAGAAGAACAGCATTACCAGCCAGACGTAGCTGCCGGAGAGCAGTTTTCTGAGCTTGCTCATTACTCTTCACCTCCCGTCTTCTTGTCCATCTTCTTGGTGACGTACATGGACAGGATGATGACCAGAGCCATGATCAGCGAGATGGCGCTGCCATAGTTCCAGTTACCTACGGAGATGAAGTAGTTCTCGATCAGGTTACCGATCAGTACGTACTCGCCTCCACCCAGCAGTTTGGGAATGAAGAAGCTGGAGACCGCGGGCAGGAAGACCAGGGTGATGCCGGAGATAACTCCCGGAATCGACAGCGGCAGGGTGACCCGTAAGAAGGTCTGCACGCTGTTGGCTCCCAGGTCGTTGGCCGCCGTGATCAGATTGCGGTCCAGCTTGGAAAGTGCGGTATGGATCTGCAGGATCATGAAGGGCAGGAAGTTGTATACCATGCCGACCATGACATTGATCTGCGAATCGAAATTGAAGTAGGCGAGAATGCCTTTCCAGGAATAGGTCCTGATCAGCATGTTGATCCACATTGGTAAGGTGATCAGCAGAATGGCGAATTCCTGTTTTCTTTCCGGCATCTGGGCGATCACATAGGCACAGGGGTAGCCGATCAGAATGCAGATGACGGTGGTGAAGAAGGCGATCTTCAGTGATCTCCAGAGGACCATCGGGAAGATGGCATCGGAGAAGAACTTGCGGAAGTTATCCAGGGTGAACTGCAGGGTGATGACGCCGTTGCCCTCTACCGTGAAGGCATACAGCAGGATCAGCAGCATCGGTGCGACCACGAAGCAGGTCAGCCAGGCCACGTATGGCCAGGTCAGTTTGGAGAAGGTCTTCATAGCCTAGTACCCCATCTTGCTCATTACGTGGATGTCTTCCGGTTCGAAAGTCAGATCAACCTTCTTGCCGACGGTTACCTTCTTATTGGTGTGGACCTTGAATTCATGGCCCTGAACGGCGAAGGTGATCTTGTAGTCGCCTTCCTTGATCTTTTCCTCATCGAAGTCATAGATGACATCGTAGATCTCGATCGGCTTGCCGGTCTCCAGGTCCCAGGCTTCCGCCTTGGCCCAGATGCACAGGTCAGTATCCAGGGCGATGGATTCATTCAGTTCGTCAGCAGTAATGAAGAAGTCGAAGGCGGCAACGCCGACGCCCTTCTTCTCGTCTTCGGTGAAGTTGGGGGCCTGTACATAGGCCTTGATGGTGATCTCGGTTCCCTTGGAAGTACCGAAGGTAACTTCATAGGTACCGGCTTCCTTCTTGATGTCGTATTCAACCTTGCTCAGTGACAGCAGTTCCTCATCCTCATCCCAGGCCTGGGCATTGGCACGGGCGATCACCTCAGTATCATTGAGGCTGTCAACGTCCTCCAGGTCCATGTAGAAGTCGTTGGCGGAGATCTTCTCGCCGGCTTCCTCGTTGGTAAGGTCGTGGTTGCCGATGACGTGCATAGTGATGGTCTTGGAAGTGCCGGAAACGGTCTGAACGGTGACCTCGTTGTGGACGCCCTTGAACAGGACGAACTTGACTTCTCCCGGCAGGATGCCCTTGCCCCGGGGTACGATCTCCAGGTCCTCCGGTCTGATCATGACATCAACCGGTTCATTGCGGCGGAAGCCGTGGTCGACGCATTCATATTCCTTGTCATCGAAGAAGACCTTGTAGTCATCCTTCATGATGCCATCGAAGATGTTGGACTCACCGATGAAGTGAGCGACGTATTCATTGGCCGGTTCGTTGTAGATCTCGGTCGGCGTACCGATCTGCTGGATGATGCCGTCCTTCATGACGACGATCTTGTCGGACATGGTCAGCGCTTCTTCCTGGTCATGGGTGACGAAGATGAAGGTGATGCCGACTTCCTGCTGAATCCTTTTCAGTTCGTACTGCATTTCCTTTCTCAAGGCCTTATCAAGAGCACTTAAGGGTTCATCAAGCAGCAGAACATAGGGTTCATTGACCAGAGCGCGGGCAATGGCCACACGCTGCTGCTGGCCGCCGGATAACAGACTGACATCTCTGTTACCATAGCCTTCCAGACCGATAAGCGACAGCATTCTGTTGACCTTCTGTTCGATGACGTCCTTGGACTGCTTCTTCAGTTTCAGGCCGAAGGCGATGTTGTCATAGACGTTGAGATGCGGGAAAAGAGCGTATTTCTGGAAAACGGTATTGATCTCCCGCTTGTAGGCCGGCAGCTTGGAGATCTCTTCGCCATCGAAGATGACCTCACCCTCATCAGCATCCAGGAAGCCGCCCAGGATCCTTAACAGGGTGGTCTTGCCGCAGCCGGAAGGTCCCAGCAGGGTGACAAACTCGTTTTCATAAATGTCCAGGTTGATGCCCTTCAGGACGACCTGGCCGTCAAATGACTTGACGATGTTGCGGAATTCAATAAGTTTCTTCATTCTAGGTTCCTCTTTTCCTCTGATCTTATAAGACGGGTGGGGTGGAGATCCACAGCACCTGCGCGTCGCTGCCGTTGCGGTTGGCCAGACAGTGACGGTAGTCACCGCTGATGTAGAAGGTCTCACCCTTGCGGACCGTGTAGCTGGTCTCCAGGGTCAGGTTTTCCAGTTCGATCTTGCCCTGCAGCACATAGCCCAGTTCCTCACCCTCATGCGGTTCAATGATCTGGGTACGGCCCTGGGGCCGGATCTGCAGAAGCAGGGGTTCCATCATGTTGCGCTGGGAGTTGGGGATGATGTAGGTAATGGTCAGTTCTTCACTTTCATCGACAAAGCTGTCCTGAGGGGTGAAGACGACCTGTTGCTGGCTGTCCTCCTTGAAGAAGTCCGCCAGTGATACGCCCAGCACTTCCACGATGTCTTCCAAGGTGGCGATGGACGGGGTGGACAGGTTTCTTTCCAGCTGGGAAAGGAAACCCTTGGTGAGTTCGGTCCGGCTGGCCAGTTCTTCCAGGGTCAGGCCGTTTTTCTGACGCAGCTGTCTTACTCTCTTGCCGATATCCATTTGTCTGCCTCCCTTCTTCTGTTTTGTATTACTTAACAAAAAGTTAAATACTGCAACAAGAACATTATACATCCTTTTCCCCGCGGTTCAATACTTTCCGGTAATTTTACTAAAAAATTTTTTTAGCATTACCAAACTCGCCGCCGCAAAGAAAAGCCACGCCTTTTCGCGTGACTTTCCGGTATTTTCCTGTTTCAGTTATTATTGCCACCGATGTGGACGGTTGCCCCGGAATTGT
>JAEEGI010025747.1_pt1 | contig 11376 bp, 9 predicted proteins | sample 8958751 | NCBI WGS metagenome assembly JAEEGI01 (sample SAMN16246545, study PRJNA631951) | gut metagenome | biome: gut microbiome; feature: rumen; material: KS-attached | host: Bos | place: Iran: Karaj | collected 2018-10 | reverse complement strand
ATATCTTTTCACTTTTCACTCTTCACTTTTCCCTATTTTACTCCCCCGGGGCGGCGGAGGCAAAGTAAATGATATCGCTGATGGCCTTTTCCTGGCCGAACTGCACGGGATTGATGAGCTGATAGTGAAAAGCGGTGGAGGCGGTCTGGCCCCCGTCCAGGGTATAGGCCTTCCAGCAGCCCCGGCGGGCCATGGCGTAGCCCGCGTCCTGGAGGTTGGGCAGGTGGTCCAGCTCCCGGCGGGTGGTGTCGCAGTTGATGTTCATGGTGAGATAGTGGTGCCGCCCCAGCAGGCCCAGGGCGCTGCGGGCATAGAACATGTCGATCTCGCCCCAGGGATAGAAGTCCGGCGTCACGTTTACGCCCTCGTCCACCAGCACCGGCCCGAAGGCCAGGGAAAAGACCACGTCGTTGTCCCGGATAAACTGCTCGGTCTCCGCCTGGCTGATCCCGTCCCCCCGGTAGAGGAAGAGCATGTCCCCGTCGGCGGTGATGAAACAGGTGTCCGCGTTGTCCGGACGGAAGCGGATGATCTCACGCTGATAGACGGCCACGCCGCAGCTGCGGTCGTGGAAGTAGAAATCCCCGCCCACTGCCAGCACGGCGTTGGTGTCCCGGGCGAAGTCGCTGGTCCGCTCGAACCAGAAGCTCCAGGGCTCGTCGCTGGAGATCTTGCGCCGCAGCTGGGATCCGTCGGAGACGAAGGTCTCCGCGAAGGTGCCCATGCAGTTGTTTTCCGGCTCCTGCCACAGGATGCACAGAATGCTCTCATCCAGATAGCAGCGGATCAGGGTGCCGGGCACAAAGGGCAGCTCCGGATTCCAGACCAGCGTCTCCTCCCCGATGAGGGCCCTGGCCTCCGGCTTTTCCAGCAGAGCCGCGATCTCATAGGGATCCTCGGTCTCCACAAAGTTCTCTTCCTTCGGCACATGGCCCCAGAGGGCGTCCTCCGGCAGGGTGTAGCGCAGGGGCAGCAGGGGTTGATCCTGCACAGCCGCGGCAAAGAGGGCCTCCGCCTCCGGGCGGAAGGGATAGAGTTCTTCCGGGTTTTCCAGCTTCCAGCTCTCGCCGTCGCAGCGGTAGCGCAGCTCCGCCGTCCGGGAGGAGAGGTAGTTTTCCTTCTCTTCCAGCCGTTCCCGCAGCAGCGCGTCAAAGCAGTCCTGCAGGATCTCCTGCCGGTACGCGCCGTCCTCCTCAAAGATCTCGCTTCTTCTCTCAGCCTCCGCGACCCGGGCCTGCAGTTTTTCCAGCATGGCCTCCCTGGCGCCGGAACCGGCCAGGGCGTCGGCGTTCAGCAGGGTCACCCGCACCGGGAGCCGTGCCGTTTCCCCGTCGGACACCGCCTCGCCCAGGGCTTCACAGCGCCAGCAATCGGCATAGGCCAGCTCCAGCAGGCGTTGGTTTTCGTCCCCGCTCATGGAAACGGAGGGCGCGTGCGCCTCCAGGGTGGGCGGCGCGGGGCTTGGCGTGGGAAAAAGGACGGTCAGAGGATTATTCTCCCCGTCCAGCTGCTGCCAGACCAGGATGCCGAAGACCAGCACCGCCAGGATCAGCAGCACCAGGAATATGCCTTTCAATACTTTCATCTATCTATGTTCCCCGAAAAAACGGGCGCTAAAGCGCCCGTTTTCCATATATTGATCGAATGAAGATTAATCCATCCCATCCTGCTTCCCCCGCCGGGGGAAGTCCCCAGTGCGCACACTGGGGGATAGGGGTTCTCAGAAGTCCGCGTTGCCGGTGGTGCGGGGATGCAGCTCCACGTCCCGGATGTTGGAAACACCCGTCAGGTACATGACCATCCGCTCAAAGCCCAGACCGTAGCCCGCGTGACGGCAGCTGCCGTAGCGGCGCAGGTCCAGATACCACCAGTAATCCTCTTCCTTCAGGCCCAGCTCCTGCATCCGGGCAAGGAGCATGTCCAGCCGCTCCTCGCGCTGGCTGCCGCCTATGATCTCGCCCACTCCGGGCACCAGGCAGTCCGCCGCGGCCACGGTCTTGCCGTCGTCGTTCAGGCGCATATAGAAGGCCTTGATGTCCTTGGGGTAGTCGGTGACGAAGATGGGCTTTTTGAACACTTCCTCGGTGAGGTAGCGCTCATGCTCGGTCTGCAGGTCGATGCCCCACTCCACGGGGTAATCGAACTTTTTGCCGCTCTTTTTCAGGATCTCCACTGCGTCGGTGTAGCTGACCCGGCCGAAGTCGTTGGAAACCACGTTGTGGAGCCGTTCCAGCAGACCCTTGTCCACAAAGCTGTTGAAGAATTCCATCTCCTGGGGGCAGCGCTCCAGCACCCGGTTGATGATGTATTTCACCATCGCCTCGGCAACTTCCATGTCGCCCTCCAGATCGCAGAAGGCCATCTCCGGCTCGATCATCCAGAACTCGGCGGCGTGGCGCTGGGTGTAGCTGACCTCGGCCCGGAAGGTGGGACCGAAGGTGTAGATATCGCCGAAGGCCATGGCAAAGTTCTCGCCGTTGAGCTGGCCGGATACGGTGAGGTTGGTTGGCTTGCCGAAGAAGTCCTTGGAGAAGTCCACCTTGCCGTCCTCGGTGCGGGGCGGGTTGTCCGGATCCAGGGTGGTCACCCGGAACATCTGGCCGGCGCCCTCAGCGTCGGAGCCGGTGATGATAGGAGTGTGGACGTAGACAAAGCCCCGGCTCTGGAAGAACTCGTGCACCGCCTGGGCGGCCACGCTGCGCACCCGGAACACGGCGGAGAACAGGTTGGTGCGGGGACGCAGATGCTGGATGGTCCGCAGAAATTCCACGCTGTGGCGCTTCTTCTGCAGGGGGTAGTCCGGGGTGGAGACGCCCTCCACCTGGATCTCGCAGGCCTTCAGCTCAAAGGGCTGCTTGGCCTGGGGGGTCAGCACCAGGGTGCCGCGCACGATCAGGGCCGCACCCACGTTCTGGTGGGCGATCTCGTCGTAATTTTCCAGGCTTCCCCGCTCGAACACCACCTGCAGCGACTTGAAGCAGCTGCCGTCGTTGAGCTCGATGAAGCCGAAGTTTTTCATATCCCGCACGGTGCGGACCCAGCCGCAGACCGTGATCTCCTGCCCGTCAAAGCGGGCGGCGTCGGCAAAGATGCCGGCGATTTTCTGACGCATCAGCATGGTAAGACTTCCTCTCTTTATGGCCTGTATCACGATTCTATCGGAGCAGACCCGTTTTTTCAATCAAAAGATCAGGCGGATGGGGGACTCGTAATTGCAGAGCTCCACGTCCTGATGAAGGCCGCCGTCCTCCCCGTCCCGGGTCCAGGGGACCGGCTTTTCGAAGTGGAAGCGGGCCTTTTTCGTGTGCAGGATCAGCACGTTTTCGTTGTCGAAGCGGCGGGAGAACACACTGTCCGCCATCTCGCTGAGGGTCACCAGGTTTCCCGGGTCCTTCACCAGCACCAGCTCGGACCGGCCGTCCCCCAGTGCCACCATCTCCTCCGGCAGATGCACGATGCCCGCCACGGAGGTGGAGTTGGACATGCTGCCGTAGACCAGGTTTGCCTCCACCACGCCGTCGTCATATTCCACACGGGTGGGGTAGGCCTCCAGATAGGGCAGAGACAGGGCACCCTGCAGCACATAGGCCAGATGTCCCAGCAGCTTCTTCTGGTTCTGGGGGGTGGCGTAGCTCACTTCGGTGAAGGCGCCGAAGGCGGCGATATAGGCAAAATAGTCCTTGTCCCCGAAGCCGCCCACGTCGTAGGGATGGGGCGTGCCCGACAGGATCCGCTGGGCCGCCAGGGGGGCGTTGTTTTTGGGCAGATCCAGGGTGGTTGCCACGTCGTTTGCGGTGCCCAGGGGGATATAGCCCAGAGGAGGCGGGTTTTTCAGCTGCATGAGCCCGGCCATCACCTCGCTGAGGGTGCCGTCGCCGCCCACGCAGGCGATCATATCGTATTCCGGACCCAGCCCCGCGGCCATCTCCGTGGCGTCGCCCCGGTGCCCGGTGAAGACCACCGTGGTGCGGCAGCCGCCGTCATCCAGGGTTTTCACCGCGTCGGCAAAGTCCTTTTTGTATGCGCCGCGGCCTGCGGCGGGATTGACGATCAAAAGCAGTTTGCGGTGCATCCTGTGCTCTCCTTTCAAGGAATACCCATTGATTATAGCCTCTCCCTCCCCACCCGTCAAGGTTTATCCGAGGGCAGCGGGCAAAAAGCGCTTTGGCCGGAAGATGCCAGGCGGCGGAAAAAGGGAAATTTCTGCGCGACCCTTCTCCCGCAGAATACAGGGGCTTTTCCCGGGCAGAATCTCGGATATTCTGTTGCGAAGCGAAGGTATCTGTGATACATTAAATTATAGACTTTCTGATGGTATTATCTCGCGGAGAGCGCAAGCATCGCATTTTAGATCCGCATCCCAATCAACAATGGAAAGCAACAAGGAGGCCGACAATGAAAACTGTTTGGAGGAAGACTCTGTCCCTGCTGCTCTGCCTGGTGCTGCTGGCAGGCCTGTTCCCCACCGCCCTGGCGGAGGGGGAAATGTGCACCGTCACGTTCTTGACAGAAAACGAAAATCCCCCGGAACCCATCTCCGCGGAGAAGGGCACGGAGATCACACTGCCCGAGGCGGCGTGGATTGGTCACGACTTTGTGGGCTGGTCCACAGAGGATGACGGCACTGCCGATTATCGGGCGGGCGATCCCCTTGCGCTGACGGAGGAGGAACTGAGCCTCTATGCCATCTGGCGGGATGGGGAGTCTCTCAGTCCGGACGCGTCCGCAGAGGATGAAGGACAGCCCGAATCCGGCCTGTGGGCCTACGCCGCGGGCACCGGCTCAGATTATGAGAAAGTTACTGTGCCGGTGGGCAAAAGCGCCACGCTGCGCGTGGCGGCCGGCGTGAATGTGGGAGAACTGCATAGCAAATGGTCCACATGGGGGGGTGAGGGAACCGAGATCCTGGCGGAGGACACCTTGGTCTTTGTTGTCGATACGGTCGAGAGTTGCCGGCCGTATATCTGCCAGGTATCTGACGACTACGGAAATACTGTATACGTGCATTTTGAAGTCGGTCCGGATACCGGCCTGTGGGCCAGAATCGCAGGAACAACGGATACATATGCGAAGATTACTGTGGCTTCCGGGAAAAGCATTGATTTGGGCATAGAGGCCGGCGTCAATATGGGTGGGCTTCATTACTGGTGGGAAAGCCCGGATCTGGATCCCTCCCTGCTGCCGATGGATGACAGCAAAGCATCCGTTACCATTCCCAATGTGGAAAAGCACTATGATGTATATTGTACCGTGAGCGACGACTATGGCAACACAGTGTATGTCCATTTTAACATTTCCACAGAGACCGGCCTGGAGGCCTGGGTGGCCGGGACCAACAGCCAGTATGTGGAATATACAGTCCCAAAGGGAGGCAGTGTGACCCTTGCCGTGAACGCCCGTGTGGACGAGGGGGGGCTCCGCTATCGCTGGGGAAGCAGCCAGACGGATATTATGGAACAGCTGCCGCAGGATGAGGAGACCGCGTCCTTTACACTGGAGAACCTGAGCAAGCCCTGCTATATCTACTGCGATGTCTATGATGACGGGGGCAATTCTGAGAACGTCGCATTCCGGATTTATACGGATACGGGCCTGACGGCCTATGTGGCAGGTACGCAATCAAGCTATAGGGAATACAGGGTCCCCTCCGGCGAAAGCGTGACTCTGGCCGTGGACGCCCATGTGAATGCGGGAAGCCTCCGCTATCACTGGTCCTGCAATGGCGACAGTCCTGAAGGACTTCCCACAGATGAAAGCACCACAAGCTTCACGCTTGCAAAGGTTGAAAAGAGTTACGAGATTCTCTGCCAGGTTTATGATGACGACGGGAACAGCAAGACGGTATTCTTTGATGTATACCCGGATACGGGCCTGAAGGCCTGGATCGAGGGGGGCTATGAGGGATCGAACTATAAGGAATATAGTGTTCCTCTGGGCGACAGCCTGACGCTGGCGGTAAAGGCGGAAACAAACGGAGGAAGTCTCCATTATCGCTGGAACTGTTTCCAGGGGGAGGCGCCCGGTCTGCCGACGGACGACCAGACCGCGTCCTTTACCATCACGGAAGTGAAGGGCTATGCCTATATCCGCTGCAGGGTCTCCGATGACCTTGGCGGCAGAGTCGATCTCTATATGGAAGTCAACGTGGACAACGGCCTGAAGGCCTATGCGGCGGGGACAGAGACAACGGAGGTCTACTATTTCGACAGCAGCGCCCCCCAGACCCTGGCGGTGGAGGCCTCTGCCAAAGAGGGCAGTTTATCGTATCAGTGGTACAGACGGGCGTACGGCGGGAACTCCGTGGCGGTTTCCTCCGACGGTCCGTCGCTCTTCGTTGGCGCAGATACAAAGGGCTACGATTACTACTGTGTCATTACAGATATCTATGGCGCCTCCGCGAATGTCTCGTTCTACTTCCGCCAGGGGATGGCAAAGGAACTGCCCTTCCGGACGGAAACCGCCTTTGAAAGCGATCCGAACACGGAGGAGATCCTGGTCTGCTTCACTCCGGAGATCACTGGTAGATATTTGCTGAAATGCGCCGCCGACGATCCCAATGCATGGTGCTATAATAGTGAGCAGTCCCGCGACTACTGGATCGGCTTCCCCGTCACGCTTGCCCTGGAAGCCGGAAAGACCTGTTATTTTGTGATACGCAGCAATGAACAATCCTTCACCCTGCATCTGACTATTGAGCTCTGCGGATTCCGGACCTTTGCGGAGCTGCAGGCTCTGCTGCAGCAGAGCTCGTCGGGCGAACAGTTCTACTACGAAGGCAGCGATGATCCCTTCGTGATCCCGGCGGAACTGACCATTCCCTCCGGTGTGAGCGTGTTTTGCAATCCGGCTGGCGTGGAGATTTCAGCAGATGCCGCGCTGACGGTGGAAGAGAATGGACGTTTCTACTGTAAAGACTTTTGTGTAAAAGGAAGCGTACAGAATAACGGAGTAATAATATGCACAGCCTTTTCCGGGGAAGATAAAATAGCCTATGGAGAAAAGGGCTATACGTACCTGTCTGCCATGCCGGAGACGGAGGATGAACTGCGCTCCGCGGTAGAGCAGGCAGCCACGAACACAAATCCTCACGTGTGTTATGAAATTACGGCCGCAGGGGCGCTCACGATCACACGGGATTTGACGATTCCTTCATATACGTATCTGTATCTTGAAAATCCGGTCACGCTGGCCGCCGGCGTGACACTGGAGCTCTCCGATCCCGCGGAATCCTGGATCGTGATTTATGGGAAGGGGCAGCTCCTGGTACAGGGCACGCTGCTAAACAATGGCGGGATCAGTCTCTATACGACAACGGGCCTGGTTCTGGAAGAGGGCGGCCGCTACAGCGGCGACGGCATCATCGAGGCCTATGCCGACTACGGCAAAGCGAAGGACTATTTCCCCTGGGCTTTTCTGCCGGAATACAGCGACTATGAGATCATGGCCGACGGAGACTGGTATTTCCTGAGGAAAAAGATCACGGTGGAGCCCGGCGATGTGAACGGGGACGGCAGCATCAACAGCAAGGATCTGCTCCTGCTGCGCAAGCTTCTCGTCGGTCTGCCTGCCGATGACAAGATCGTGGCCCCCGACGTGAACGGGGACGGCAGCTTTGACCTGTTGGACCTGGTCCGCCTGCGCAAGCTCCTGGCCGCGCAGAGCGCGGGCTGAGAGAAAATGAGCGGACGTTCCCCAAGTAAACAAAAAACATCTCACCTCATACTTGAGGTGAGATGTTTTTTCCGTAAAAAAATGCCAAAGGGACGCGGAAACAAGGTTTCCAACGTCCCTTTTCGCTGCAGAGGATAGAGCTTACTCCATCTCGTTGAGCTTCGTAGCCATAGCGGACTTCTTGTGCGCTGCATTGTTCTTGTGCAGCAGACCCTTACCGGCTGCGCGGTCAACAGTCTTAACAGCAACTTTATAGGCACTGACGGCAGTGTCGCGGTTGCCCTCGGCAACGGCTGCGTCAAACTTTTTGATCATGGTCTTGAGCTCGGTCTTGTCCGCGCGGTTCTTCGCTCTGAGCTGCTTGGACTTCTCGTCTCTCTTGGCAGAAGACTTGATGTTGGCCATGTTTGATTCGCCACCTCCTCCTACAAAATTGAGTTAATACATAACCCGCGTTTTGTAAGTATAGCAGAGAAAGCCTTGAAAAGCAAGCATTTTTTTACATTTCTTTTCGCTTTTTTTCTCTTGTTGCGCCGCATGAAAAACGGCCTTTTTCAACACAATATATAGAGGAAAGAACCTTTTGGGAGGAAGAAAATGGTAATAAATGGAAGAACGGACCTGGCCAGCGAGGTCCGGCGCCGCCTCTGCGACGGAGGTTCGGTAACAGAGCTGCCCGGGGTGCGGGCCCGGGAAGAGCAGATCGGGTCCTTTCCCGTGACCACGGTGGAGATCCTGGATGGGCGGGGCGCGCGGGCCCTGGGTAAGCCCCGGGGGACCTATATCACCATGGAGCTCCCCTCACGCCTGCAGGACTGCCTCGGCTCCGCGGCGGAGGTCCTGGCAAGCCTCATACGTCGCTGCGCGGGAGCGCTGCCGCCCCGGGTATTGCTGGCGGCCCTGGGCAACCCCGATATCACGCCGGACGCCCTGGGCTCCCTGGCGGCGGGACAGCTGCTGGTGACGGAGCATCTCAAGCGATCCAACCCTGCGTCTTTCGCGGCCTTTCGCGGTACGCTGCTCTGCCGGCCAGGGGTCCTGGGCACCTCCGGAGTGGAGAGCGCCCGCCAGATCCGCGCCCTCTGTCAGGAAACCGGGCCGGATCTGGTCATTGCCATCGACGCCCTGGCCGGAGCAGACCTGCAGCTGCTTTGCCGCTCGGTTCAGATCTGCAATACCGGGATCGCTCCCGGTTCGGGCGTGGGCAACGCTCGCGAAGCGCTGGATCGGGAGACTTTGGGCGTCCCCGTGCTGGCCCTTGGGGTCCCCACGGTGGTGGATGCCTCCGCTCTGTCCCCGGATCCCGAACTCAAAGGGATGTTTGTGACGCCCCGCAGCATTGACAGCCAGGTGCGTGCCTGCGGCAGGCTCATCGCCTGGGGCGTGAACCTGGCGCTCCACGAGGGCCTGAGTATCGAGGAAATGCAGCTGCTTCTGGAGGGCTGAGACGGGATGACAGGATTCTTCCGCGGCTTTCTGCGTTCCCGGCATTGTTTCACGTGAAACATTGGCGATGCCGGATCCTTCGACTCCGCCTCGCTCCAGGATGCCATGACACCGCATCCGGCAACCGCCTCGCGGGAGATCAGCGGGTGCCACCTTCTCCTCGAGGAGAAGGCAGTGAGCAGGCGGCTGAAAGCAGCTCCTGCGGCGGAAACGGGGCGGATGGGAAGTAGGGGCGACCTGCGGTCGCCTGATAGAAAGGCGGAAAGGAAGTGGCCAAAGGCCGCCCCTACGGAGGAAAATGCTTCCCCCAGCGGGGGAAGCTCCCTCCAGTGCGCACACTGGAGGGTGATGAGGGAGAAGCTTTCTGCAATCTTCAGCTCAGAAGATCGATTCAGCCCTCTCCCTCATCCGTCAGCCGCCTCCCGTGATACGGCGGCTGCCACCTTCCCCCCAGTGCGAAGCGCTGTCATCCTGAGCGAAGCGCAGCGGAGCCGAAGGATCTCGCCCCCGGCGCAAGCAAGATATCTCGGCTGCTGCGACAAAACCAGCCCTGCGCCGTCGGGATCCTTCGCTAACGCTCAGGATGACAAAAAGGTGGATCGCCCTTTCGTGTCAAAAACGCCCCGAGGACTTTCGTCCTCGGGGCGCTGCGCTTGCGGTTCCATTGTGCCGGGTAAGGTGAGTTGGGCAGCTACCTTGCCAGACTAATAATGACTTATAATCATGATTCCATCGACATATCCTTTGCGGTGACAATCGATCTTGAAAACATGCTCAGCGGACACATGACAGAAAAACCTTTGCAGCTGCTTGATTGCATCTTCTTTTGATTCACCCTCTACCACTGCAACATCAGGTTCGGAGTCCGGATAATAATACACATAATAGTTCATTTTCACTTTGTCCCCACGGAAACTATATTCTGTAGCAATATGGTCTGGGACAGACGCTCCCGCATTCTCTTTCTTCTTATCCTTCCGCCGCGCCCTGTCCGGCTTCATAATAATAATTCACCAGCAGGTCCACACAGGCGCCGTAGCTTTTGAGTCCCATCTCCTGGTCATAGCTCTGCAAAAAGCCCTCGTACACCGTGTTGGAAGCCTTCTGAACCGGAGTCTCAAACTGCTGCCAGTACAGGCGGTTCGCGGCGAAATCCCGCTTCACGTCCTCACAGAGGCTGCCGTAGACCGGCTCCCAGGCCGCCCGGTCCGCCCCGTAGAGGGCGTTGCCCAGATGGGTGTAGGCCAGCAGCGCCGCGGAATACACATATTCCGGATCCCCGTAGTCCAGGCAGGCCAGCACCGCCACGAAATTTGCCTCCTGCTCCTTGGCCACGCCCCGCTGGTGGGCCAGCTCGTGAGCCACCGTGGAGGGGAAAAGAGAGCTTGGGAAATCCGTGTTCACATTGGCCTCGGCAGTGAGGGGGAAAAAGAAGCCGGTGAAATCGATCAGACTCATCACCCGGGAAAAGACCATCCCCTTGGCGTGGACCTCCGGCCCCTCCAGACAGGCGAAGCGCCGCTCCAGCCCTACATAGACCTCCGGCGAGCGGGCCAGGATCGCTTTCCTGTCCAGATCGCAGACGCCACGCTCGTCCCGGGGCACCTGCTCCGCGTACTCGTTTGCCAGCGCCGCGTACCAGGCAGTGACTTCCGCCAGTTGTTCTGTGGAGATCTTCTCCCGCTTCAGCCCGCTCTGAGCCATGAAATCGTCGCCGTAATAGAATACGCCCCAGAGCAGGCAGAAGCCGCCGTAAAACACCGCGCCCGCGGTGAGGAGGCTCACCAGCACCTTGTACAGCCGCTTGCCCCATTCCTTGCGCCGGATACACTGCGCCAGCTCTATAATTATGTAAACCAGCCCTCCGATAATCGCAAGGGCGTAGATCGCTTCCGCCAGGGAGAAGGGCAGCAGATCCGTGGCCTTGGCCAGGAAGCGGTGGACCGGCCGCACAAAGTTCCCCGACAGTTCCCGGTTCCAGGCGTAGTTCCCCCTGGTGGCCAGGTGCACGCCGATGATGACGGCGTTCAGCAGGAGCAGCACATGCCTTAGCGGGCAGAGCCTCCATATGGCGGCAAAGCCGCGTTTTTTCTCTCTCGTCATTTCCATGGCCCCACTATACACCCTGCGCTCTTTCCCTGGCAAGAAGGAATCTCTGGAAGCGCTTCTCTCTTCCCTTTTCACTCTTCCCTTTTCCCTTTTCACTCTTCACTCTTCCCTTTTCACTTTTCACTCTTCACTCTTCACTTTTCACTCTTC
>JAEEGI010025745.1_pt1 | contig 11376 bp, 8 predicted proteins | sample 8958751 | NCBI WGS metagenome assembly JAEEGI01 (sample SAMN16246545, study PRJNA631951) | gut metagenome | biome: gut microbiome; feature: rumen; material: KS-attached | host: Bos | place: Iran: Karaj | collected 2018-10 | reverse complement strand
CGAGTGCGACGATGCGCCATTGGTGCTCTACTATAAAGGCTCTGCCAACCTCAATGCCCGGCGTGTCATCAATATTGTCGGCACCCGCAAGTGTACCGTCTACGGGCAGGATCTGATCCGCAGGTTCATCGAGGAACTGCACTTGCGATGCCCCGATATACTCATGGTGAGCGGTCTGGCGTATGGCGTCGACATCCATGCCCACCGGCAGGCGTTGCATAACGGGTACGAGACCGTGGCTGTCCTCGCCCACGGTCTCGACGAGATCTACCCGCCCCGCCACCGCGATACGGCGGTGAAGATGCTCTCTCAGGGCGGTCTGTTGACCGAGCATATGACCCGTACCAATGCCGACAAAATCAATTTCGTGCGTCGCAACCGCATCGTGGCGGGCATGTCCGACGCCTGTGTGCTCGTCGAGTCGGCGGCACATGGTGGCGGTCTTATCACCGCCCGCCTCTCGCGCGACTACAACCGCGACGTGTTTGCCTTCCCAGGGCGCATCGGTGATATGTATTCCGAGGGGTGTAACAATCTCATCCGCGACAACGGCGCCCAGCTTCTCACGTCTGCCGACGACCTCCTGTGCGCCATGGGCTGGCAGAACGACCAGCAACTCGTCGAGGCACAGCAGTCTGGCATTGAGCGGCAGCTCTTCCCCGACCTCTCGCCCGACGAGCAAACCATCGTCAGCTCACTGCAACAGCAGAACGACCAGCAGATCAACATGTTGTCCGTAGCCACCAACATTCCCGTCTATCAGCTCACAGCCATCCTCTTCGAGATGGAGATGAAGGGCGTCGTGCGCACCATGGCGGGTGGTATCTATCACCTGTTGCAATAACCTCGGTCATCATACTTCGCGCTCTTTTTGCGCGTATCTCGAATTTTTTCACTACCTTTGCACCGCAAACATGAAGATTGGCAACATCGATTTAGGCGAACGGCCGATACTGCTCGCGCCCATGGAGGACGTGACCGACATCGGATTCCGGCTGCTGTGCAAGCGGTTCGGAGCCTCGATGGTGTACACCGAGTTCGTCAGTGCCGAGGCGTTGATACGCGATGTGAAGTCAACCATCAAGAAACTCACCATCAGCGATGAGGAACGGCCTGTAGGCATCCAGATCTACGGGCGCGATATCGATGCCATGGTCGAGGCTGCCAAGATTGTCGAGCAGGCTGGTCCCGACCTCATCGACCTCAATTTCGGCTGTCCCGTGAAGAAGGTTGCGGGCAAGGGCGCCGGCGCCGGCATGCTGCAGAATATTCCCAAGATGCTCGAGATTACCGAGAAAGTGGTCCAGGCTGTGAGCATTCCCGTCACTGTGAAGACGCGCTTGGGCTGGAATCAGGAGCAGCTCATCATCACCACACTGGCAGAGCAGTTGCAGGACTATGGCATTCAGGCACTTACCATCCACGGTCGCACCCGCTCACAGATGTATACCGGTCAGGCGGACTGGACCCTCATCGGCGAGGTGAAGCGCAATCCGCGCATCCATATCCCCATCATCGGCAATGGCGACATTCACTCGTTGGCTGAGGCGGACGCCGCTTTCGAGCAGTATGGTGTCGACGGCGTGATGATTGGTCGCGCCACCTTCGGTTGTCCGTGGCTCTTCAGTCGTGAACCGTTGACCCTCGATCAGAAAATCGACGTGCTCGAAGAGCAGTTGCGTATTAACATCGAGCGCATCGACGAGTACCGAGGCATCCTGCATACGCGTCGCCATCTGGCAGCAACACCTGTCTTCAAGGGCATTCCCGATTTCCGTCAGACGCGCATAGCGATGCTCCGTGCCGAGCATGCCGATGAGCTGCTGGCGATCCTCGAGCAATGCCGTGAGCGTTTGAGAGGCGATTCTTCTGCCTCAACAGCCAGTTCTTCATTCGACATTCCGAATGTAGAACGCTGAGCTAATTTATGCCTGATTACAACCTCCAGACCACCCAATTTGCAATTAATGCCTAATTAAGCTCTAATTAATGCCTACTTAGGTTCTAATTAATGCCTACTTAGCTCGTAATTAATGCCTAATTAGAGTGTAATTAATAGACTACTTTCAACCTAATCAGGCATCGATTAGAAAAACACCAGTCAACTGGTGAAAAACAGTACATAAAATGTGCGTTCGCAGTACGGCAACTTTTGTTGCAAAAACGCAATCAAGTCAGCTATTGATAACAATGGAGAGTTCTCTAATGAGAAAGATGTATGGTTGTTGATAATAAAAGAAATAATCTCGCGTTAAATGGTTATGAAACTAACAGAAGAGCAGAAGAAAATAACTCCCTCCCCAAGATTTTGGGAAATGCAAGAAGAGAAAAGGAAACAGGTAAAGCTTTGGCAACAGCAGCCAATGACACTAGAAGAGGCCAATCAGATGATGGAAGAAAGAAAGGCCTTCCTGAAGAAAAATTCTAAGCACATCTAGTAGTAAATGTTCGTCAAATGTTTTTTGATAGAATACTTTTTGATGTGTATTTTCTTCTCAACCCCCTATTATATAATAAGGTGATAATTAATGCCTGATTGGGTTTGTCAGGTGCGTTTTTACACTGTCCATACAAAAAACTTATTGTCTCAACCGTTTCCTTTCAGAATTATTTAGTATCTTTGTGGTATCTAATATTCAAATACAGTTGTATATTTGCAAACAGGTAAGAATACTATCATTGAATAGTAGCAGAATACTATAGAGAAGATGGCAAAACGAAGAGAAATAAGAAATAGCACCGCTGAGTTCCTCATCTTTCAGATAGAAGGGAAAGAGCAGGGCGTAGAGGTCTATTATAAAGACAAAACCGTATGGTGTACGCAGAAGGCGATGGGTATGCTGTTTGACTGCTCAACTGATAACATTGGACTGCATTTGAAGAACATCTTTGCGAGCGGAGAATTGGAGAAAGATTCAGTTACCGAGAAAATCTCGGCAACTGCTTCTGATGGCAAGAACTACTTGCTGCATCTCGTTTAGGATGTATCCAAATAATCTCAAATGTAGTTCTTTGCTCTAGTTTCCATGCACCGATGCTTTAACAACTTCGTCGTTAACATGCTGGTAGCATTAGCTACATACTGAAACTTCCGAGAAAGCCATGTTTCAATGTCAAAATAAAATTAGACACACAGCTTTCAATTTTTTTAATTCGTCGAACACACGTTATCTTACTTTTATTGAATAAAAAAAAGACTAAATAGAGTTTATTCTGCGTTTTTTTTGTTATTTTTGCATGCGAGATTACAGTTCTTAGTCATTCTTATCTTCAGTTTTGAGAAAGAAAAGAATCAAGTGTGGTCTTCTTGGTAAATGAGGCATGTCATAATTGCTATGATTCTCATTGTCTATCTTGTCGTATAAGATTATTATATAACCGTTTTGCTTAACTTGATGTATATGATTAAATCGACATTTTTCGCGTTTTTGATAGGTGCTCTTTGGTGTGTGTGTCCTCTACATGCTCAGCAGGTGAAAGAAAGTTCTGCAAAAGAAAAAGCTATAGCTTTTCTCACTCAGAATAATAGTTCTAATGGTTCTCATGCAAACAAGATTCAAAGGAAGGTTCCAGTACTGACCATTGCATTGCGACAAGATGAATATTACATATTCAATGACAATGCCAATGGAGGATTTGTTATTGTAAGCGGTGACGAGCGGACACAACCCATATTAGGTTACAGTGACGTTGGTAACATTGAGGAAAATAACATACCGGCAAATATGAATATATGGTTAAAGGGCTATGCAGACCAGATCAAATGGTTAAGGAATCATTCTCAATCTATAGCTAAAAGTAAGCTTGTCGCTCCATCTATATCTCCTTTATTAGGTGAAATAGAATGGGGACAATCAAGTCCATATAATTTGTTGTGTCCCATAATTGACAATGTTCAATGTCCCACGGGGTGCGTAGCGACTGCTATGGCCCAGATAATGTGTTACTATCAGTGGCCAGCTACTACAAAGGACATACCAGGTTATACTTCTGGCTCTTTATCGATAGACCCTTTTCCTGCCGAGGATATTGACTGGGACAATATTTTGCCACAATATTCGGGTAAAGAAAAACAGTACCAAAAAGAAGCCGTGGCGAAATTGATGGCTATGTGTGGTTCTTCAGTAAAAATGGATTATGGCCAAGAAAGCAGCAGTGCTAATTCAAGTAGTATACCTTCTGCTTTGATGGATTATTTTGACTACTCTATCTCCGCTAAGGCGTTAATAAGGGATGATTATGAGAATGACGAATGGAATCAATTAATCTATAATGAATTGTCATCAGGACGTCCTGTTATTTATGGTGGCCTGGACTTACAAGATTCAGGACACGGTTTTGTTATAGACGGCTATGACAAGGATAATTATTTTCATGTTAATTGGGGATGGTCTGGTTCTTATAATGGAAACTTTTTGCTTGCTCTTTTAGACCCTGAATCAGATGGTACGGGATATAATTATGAGCAAGAGGCTATTATTGGTATAAAAAAAGCAGAATTCAATGAAGAAGGGCTAAAAGATGGGGATGTTTTCACGATATCTACTGTAGGAGAAAAGGAAGTTACTTTTCAAATTCTCAGCGTCTCTGATAAGACATGTATTGTACAATCAGTTGCTCAAGATATTGAGGGTACTGTTGTCATACCAGTAAAGGCAAAAGGCTTTACTGTCGTGGAAATTGGAAAATCAGCTTTCTCTGGACGTAAGAATCTAAAAAAAGTTGTGATGCCTAGCAGTATCACAAAGATTGGTCATGATGCCTTTATTAATTGTACCAATTTAGAATCAGCTGATATTCCTTCCTCTGTGAGGGAATTAGAATATCAAGCTTTTCATGGATGTAGGTCTTTGACTTCCATAGTTATTCCTGATGGGATAAAGGTATTGCCATATAATGTTTTCACTGGTACAGGAATTCGCTCTGTCGTTCCTCCTGGAAGGACGGATAATTCCATGTCAGCGGTAATTCCTGAAAGTGTTACTAGAATTGTTGGAAGTGCTTTTGCATGTTGTGGAAATCTGGAGTCTGTAACTTTGCCTGCAAGTGTACAAGAAGTTGGTGGGAACATGGCTTGTGCTTCATTTGGAAATCCCTTTGTCGGATGCAATTCATTGAGGTCTTTAAATGTTGAATCAGGTAGTGCGACTTACCATGCTGAAGGAAATTGTATTATTGAAACGGCAACTGGGTGCATTTCTATTGGATGCAATTACTCTGTAATACCTTCTTACGCAAAACATATAGGACAAGGTGCTTTCTGTAATTTAAATTTTAAGAAATTTGCGGTGCCAGAAGGTATTCTTTCCCTTGAAAAAGATGCATTCAATAACAGCTTTTATCTCGAGGAAGTAACCTTGCCGTCCACAATCAGCTACATCGACGACTATGCATTTTATGCATGCCAGCAACTTAAAAAGTTGAGGGTAAGAAAGACTGATCCTATTTCTATTGGCAATATTTTTGGATTGACAGGATTGGAGACCCTGTATGTTCCTGCAGATACCAAGGATTTATATGCTACAGCAGACGGATGGAAAGATTTCAACAGTATTATTGAAATGGAAACCAAGCCGATTCTGGCAAACAGAACTATTGACTATAGCAATGCTCTTAGTGATACATCGGATCTTGATGGAACAATACTTGACAATGTGTATTATAATATTAGCAACAAAAATAAAGGAGCCTTTTATGAAGGAAACGGTTCTCTGACGATATTTGCTAGTTCTGATTTCATGAATGAAAGTGAAGATATTGAGGATTTATTTGATGAGGAATTCCGGGAGCAGTTTACAGGAATTGTCTTCAAGGTACCTGCAGGAAGTGGATCAGTTCAAGTCAAAGCCACCTCATCTGGTAACATGCTTGCAGCGGTAAAAATAGGTGGTGGTAAGTCTACACCTATTCAGCAAGAGGATGGAACGATTACAATCCCTTATAATGTTGAGGATGGAACGAATGTATATATTTATGGTGTAAGTAATGGCACAACTCATAGTAATAATGCATTGAGAGTTTCATCAAATGCCAAAATGAACATCTATCAAATTGGAGTGGATATTGCCTCTATCAATCAGTATCAGCTAACATATCAGGTGGATGGTGAAATCTATAAAACATTCTTGATGAATTATGGTTCAGAAATCACACCTTTAGAGGAACCTAAAAAAAACGGTTACGATTTTAGTGGATGGAATAACGTTCCAAAAACAATGCCTGCACATAATGTTACCATTGAAGGCAGTTTCACAACTACAAGTGTTAACATAATCGAGTTCAACCTGAATTCAAATGAGATTTTTACGATAGAAGGCATAAAGAAGAAAAGCTTACAAAAAGGGCTCAATCTCATAAAAGATCAAAATGGAAAGACAAAGAAAGTATTGATTAAATGAATTCAAAAATAAGCTATCTTTTGAAGAACACAATGTTTTTAAATGGGAATTATATACTTGTACATTTTGAATATCGATATTGTATAAAAATGAGCAGCCTAACATGGTTGCTCATTTATTTGGGGGTATAGTTCTATAATTTGGCATTATTATTCTTCTCCATCAATATCATATTGTGGTGTAACTCTTCATCATAGTGCTCCAAAAATAGTGATAATTCCCCAGATTTGATTGACTATTCCAATATTTATCGTGAGTTCGACATAAGAATTTTGCAATGAGCCTGTTTTTGTCAATGATATTGATGTACATTGATAGTTTCTTTTACGGACCGTTTCCTTAGGAGCATGTCATAGAGGTTTATGAGCGAGTTTTTCCTGTTCATTTTGATTCTTGTGAGAGAATGGCAAAGTCCAGCCGGAAGCCTACCGATAGATGAGCGTGGTAATCCGGTTCTTGTCGAAAATCTCCTGGGCTACCTGTTGTATCTGGGCTGGCGTGATGGCGTCGATATTGTCGTAGAGCGTGGTGATATCCTTTTCCCACCCGTAGTGGAGGAAACTCTTTCCGAAGTCGAGGGCGAACTGTTCGCGGTTGTCGCACGCCACGCCTATCTGTCCTTTGATCTGCTTTTTCGCGGCGCGCAGCTGGTTGTCGGTCAGCTGATGCTGCATCAGACGGTCGAGCTCGCGGCGTACGAGATGGAGACAACGGGCAGTATCGTGTGAGTCGCAACCGAAATAGACGCACCACATGCCTGTGTCGCCGTAGCTCACCATAGTGCTCTCGACGGTATAGACAAGTGCGTTGCGCTCGCGCAGCGACAGGTTCAGGCGGGCATTCATGCCAGGACCACCGAGGATATTGTTGAGCAGATAGAGGGGCATGCGGCGCTCGTCGTGGATGGAGTAGGCACGGCTGCCCAGAATGACATGTGTCTGATGGGTGTTCATCTGACGGACGATGGGAGCAGTGGGTGACTCTTTGTCTGCCGGTGTCCAGTCGACGGTGGCCGGTGAGGACGAATCGTCTGACTTGGGAGCAGCATCGACAGCCACACAACCTTCGACATTTTTCTCAATCAGGTGCACCAACCTCTTGAAGTCGATATCGCCATAGGCAAAGAAGATCATGTTGTCGGGGCGGTAGTGGCGGCTGGTGAAACGTCTGATGTCTGCCGAGGTATATGCCATTACCTGCTCCTTGGTGCCCAGGATGTTGTGGCCGAGCGGATGGTTGGCGAAGAGCAGGTTCTCGAATTCGTCGTAGATGAGTTCTGCGGGTGTGTCGTTGTAGCTCTCTATCTCGTCGCAGATGACGGCTTTCTCCTTGTCAATCTCGTGCTGCGGATAGGTGCTGTGCAGGACGATGTCGGTGAGCAGGTCGACAGCCCGTGGCAGATGCTCTTTCAGGATGGCAGCGTAGTAGACGGTGTCTTCCTTATTGGTGAACGCGTTCAGCTCGCCTCCCACGCTTTCCAGGCAGTTGAGCACATGCCAGGCGCGACGCCGGTTGGTGCCTTTGAAGGTGACATGCTCGCAGAAATGGGCAAGTCCTTCCTCACCGGGCAGCTCGTTGCGGGTGCCGGCGGCAATCTCGAGCCCGCAGTAGACAACCTGCGAGTCGGAGGGGAGGTGGATGATGCGCAGCCCGTTGGGCAACGTGTGGGTATTGTATTTTGTCATTCCGCTGCAAAATTACGAAGAAAATGTCAATTATCAGTTGTCAATTATGAATTAATTTGTATCTTTGTGGCGTAATCAGAAGGAAAGATATATGCGTAAGGTTATCGGTATTGGCGAGACAGTGCTCGACATCATTTTCCGCGACGGACAGCCCATCGGCGCCGTTCCGGGTGGCAGCGTGTTCAACGGAGTGATCTCGTTGGGGCGTGCTGGTGTTCCGGCAACGTTTATCAGCGAGGCAGGCAACGACCGCGTCGGCGACACCATCGTGCAGTTCCTGCATGAGAATGGGGTGAATGCCGACCACGTGAACCGATTCCCCGGCTCGAAGTCGCCCATCTCGCTGGCTTTCCTTGACGACAACAACGATGCTGATTACATCTTCTATAAGGATCATCCGCACGACCAGCTGGACTTTGTATACCCCGACGTGCAGCCAGACGATATCGTGATGTTCGGCTCATTCTATGCCGTTAATCCCGTCATCCGGCCTCAGGTGCACGGTTTTCTGGAGTATGCCAAGCAGAAAGGCGCCATTCTCTACTACGATGTGAACTTCCGTGCGAGCCACAAAAACGACCTGATGAAGGTTACTCCGAACATTCTGGAGAATCTGGAGCTGGCAGATGTGGTGCGTGGCAGTTACGAGGACTTCAATATCATGTTCAAGAAAGACGACTGCGACAAGGTGTACAACGCCGAGATATCGTTCTATTGCAAGAAGTTCATCTACACGAACGGAGCCCAGCCGGTGGAGCTTCGTGCCGAGGGCTTGCGCAAGAGCTATCCTATCATTGCCACCGAGACGGTGAGCACCATCGGCGCCGGCGACAATTTCAATGCCGGTTTTGTGTATGGCATGATGAAATACGGCATTACCAGTGAGACTATCGCAAACGGACTTACCGAGGAGCAATGGGACAAGACCATCCATTGCGCCCAGCTCTTCTCAGCCAACTGCTGCAAGAGTATCAGCAACTCCATCGACAAGGCGTTCGGAGAGGAGTTGAAAGCTGACAGATAACAGTTAAAAGTTAAGAGATAACAGTTAAGAGATTGGAGTTTGATATTAATAACCAAAACAACAATAAAAGCAATGATCGAAATTACCAACAAGATTTATTACGTAGGTGTTAACGACCGTAACAAAAACCTTTTCGAGGGCTTGTGGCCCCTGCCCAATGGCGTTAGTTATAATTCTTACCTGATTGACGACGAGAAAGTTTGTCTGATTGACACGGTGGAAGTGGATTTCTTCGTGCCTTACATCAAGAATATTCAAGAGGTGATTGGCGACCGTCCTATTGACTATCTGGTGATCAACCACATGGAGCCCGACCACAGCGGCTCGCTGGCTCTGATTAAGAAGTATTACCCCGACGTGAAGATTATCGGTAACAAGAAGACCTTCGGCATGATGCAGGGCTTCTATGGCATCGACGGCGACCAGGTGGAGGTGAAGAACGGCGACACGCTGGAGCTGGGCAACCACACGCTGAGCTTCGTGCTCACCCCAATGGTTCACTGGCCTGAGACGATGGTCACACTTTGCGACTGCAAGGGCGAGAAGAACGTGCTCTTCTCTGGTGATGCCTTCGGATGCTTCGGCGCATTGAACGGCGGCATCGTAGATGCAGAAATCAATTGCGACACGTTCTGGCTGGAGATGGTACGCTATTATTCGAACATCGTAGGAAAATACGGAACGCCCGTGCAGAACGCGCTGAAGAAACTCGCCGGCGTGAAACTCGACTATATCTGCGCCACACACGGTCCCGTATGGCACGAGTATATTAATAAGGTGGTTGGCATGTACGACCAGATGAGTCGTTACGAGACAGAGGAAGGTCTCGTCATCTGCTATGGAACGATGTACGGAAACACAGAGCGCGCCGCTGAGGTAATCGCCCGTGCCGCATCGCAGGCTGGTGTGAAGAACATTGTAATGTATAACGTGTCGAAGACCCACCACTCTTATATCATCCGCGACGTGTTCCGCTACCGCGGACTCATTGTCGGAGCGCCCACCTACAATACCGGACTCTATCACGAGATGGACGTGCTGCTGAGCGAGTTGGCTGGCAAGGATATCAAGGGTAACCATCTGCTGGGTTGGTTCGGCTCGTTCGGCTGGGCCAGCAAGGCTGTCGCCGAGATTCAGAAGTGGAACGACGAGCGCCTGCACTTCGAGGCTGTAGGTGAGCCGGTGGAAATCAAGCAGAGCCTTACCGCAGAGACCTTTGCACAATGCGAGGCACTGGGTCGCGCTATGGCGGAGCGTCTGAAAGGCGAATAGTATAACCGGGAGTCTAATACTATGAAAACACTTCGTATCGGGTTGCTCCCCCGAATCCTTATTGCCATTGTGTTGGGAATTATGTTGGGCAATCTGCTCACCATGCCTTTGGTGCGCATATTCGTCACGTTCAACAGTATCTTCAGCCAATTCCTGGGCTTCATGGTGCCGCTGATCATCGTGGGCCTGGTGGCACCAGCCATCGCCGATATTGGCAACGGGGCTGGAAAACTGCTCATCGTGACGGTGCTTATTGCCTATGCCGATACCATCCTGGCAGGTCTGCTTTCCTATGGTGTGGGCTCGTATTTCTTCCCAAGCATGATATCGGGCGTGGGCGGTCTGGCCAGCGTGACCAAGCCCGAGAATCTGGCACCTTTCTTCGAAGTCAAGATTCCGGCGTTGTTCGACGTGATGAGTGCGCTGGTACTGTCGTTCATGATGGGACTGGGCATAGCTTTCAGCAAGGGGGACGTGTTGCGTCGGGTATTCAAGGAGTTCCAAGGCATCATAGCGGGTGTCATCGCCAAGGTGCTGATTCCGCTGCTGCCAATCTATATCTTCGGCATTTTCCTCGAAATGACCTTTACAGGACAGGCCTTCCACATTGTGATGGTGTTTGCCCAGATAATCATTGTCATCTTCGTGCTCCACGCCTTCATCCTGGTTTATGAGTTTCTCATTGCAGGAGCTGTCGTGAAAAGGAACCCCCTGCGTCTGTTGATGAACATGCTGCCAGCCTACTTCACGGCGCTGGGAACCTCGTCGTCGGCAGCCACTATTCCCGTAACACTTGAGCAGACGCAAAAGAACGGTGTGAGCGACGACATTGCCAGCTTTACCGTCCCGCTTTGCGCCACCATCCACATGTCGGGCTCGATGATGAAGATCACGGCTTGTGCCCTAACAGTATGTCTGATGACGGGACTGCCACACCATTTCGGGTTGTTCCTGAATTTCATGATTGTACTGGGCTTCTGCATGGTTGCCGGTCCTG